>Ga0073903_10001406_pt1 | contig 12551 bp, 5 predicted proteins | sample KloWWTKNB14_bulk_FD_66665 | JGI IMG/M metagenome (GOLD analysis project Ga0073903, IMG submission 66665) | Active sludge microbial communities from Klosterneuburg, Austria, studying microevolution and ecology of nitrifiers - Klosterneuburg... | ecosystem: Engineered > WWTP > Aerobic digester >... | reverse complement strand
TTCGCTGTGCTTACGGAAACGACGGAAGCTGTAGCTACCGTTCGGATCGAAGAACCAGAACAAATATCCGCTGCTGGTACGCAGGGCAGGTGTGGCATACGCTGCCGTTACAGCTGGGTCCTCGGCAGCTACAATGAACTTGTTGGTCACCCAGTCCAGCTTATCGCAACTGCTGTAGATCGGCTGGTTCACCACATCCATTGGGAAGCAGAAGCCTTGGCCACCACTGATCGCGCTCTCGTTACCATTGAATGCCCCGTTGAAATTGTTGGCGTTATCGATGATACGCAAGTTGCTACCCGTAGTGCGGAGGATATATCCACCTGTGGTCATACCATCTCCCGAGCTATCGAGCACGCGTAGGTAGAAACAGCCGTCAGACAAGCAAGCGAAATTCGTCTCCACACCATTCTGTGGGTTCAACGGGCCACCGGAGTGCAACAAGAAGTCGGTGCCTTGCTCGCGGATCTCCCAAGTGGTTTGGTCAGGATTCCCATCGGTCTGAAATTCGAGAGTAAGCTCGTTCGTGCAAACTATCGGCGATCCTGAGCAGACACAACCGGATGTGAACACATCGCCTATGGTATTGGCAAGGCCATCATTGCAGGGCGTTCCAGGCTCTGGTCCACCGGGGCATTGATCCAGACAATCTGAAACCCCATCTCCATCGCTATCCAAGGCGCAAGGATCCTGCAGGTCCCAGCTCAGGAGGAAGTCGCCCGAATCCGTTCCATCCTGCCACCAGTAAACGTTCTGCAAAGAACCCGTGCTGTTGGTCCAGCTATACACTTCCACATTTGCGTCGCACGTAACCAATGTACCGGGGCAAGATGCACCGTAGGAGATCCGCACGATGGCATTGTAATCGTGGAGTGCTTCAAAGTCGATGGTCGCACCAATTGGCACAGCAATGAAGTAGACCAGATCGCCGCCGGGAGCAGCTCCACAATCCAAGGTGGAATTGTCGTTCGCGGCGGTTGCCGTGCTCGCGATCATCGGTGCAGACTCATTGGCGAGGTCGATCGCAACAGCGCAATTCTCTCCGGGTATGATGGTGAAGCTTGTTGGGCTACCATTCGCACTGAAGGTTCCGCCGCAATCCTGACGCACATACACATCGTAGGTCTGGCCAACTGCAAGACCGGCAAGCGAAGTGGACGTGCCGGATACACTTGAAGCAATACCATCGCCGGCCGTGGCGCCCGTACCTGGAGCAAAGCCCGTGGCACCGTATTCCACAACGACGTTCCCACTACACGTAGCATCCCACTGGATGTCCGCCGTACTGGATCCCGTGATCGTGACGTTGACCCCAGTGACCGAATTGCATAGCGGACCGCCCGGCACGTATGCGTAGTTGAAGACGTAGATATCTCCACCGGTGGAAACCCCATCACCCAAGAAATACAACCGTTCGGTCTGGCAACCAGTATTGGTCCAGATCAAAGTTTCATAATCGTTGACCAACTGCACGTTGCCCCCAAGGGGGAAGTAACCTCCAGTCGTACAGACCAAGCTGGTCGTACCAGGGCAACTTCCGCCATAGGCCACGATCAAGCGGTTGGCGGAACTCCACAAGCCGATGGAGATGGTCGCACCCACTTCTACATCGTGGTAAAGCACCACGTCCGGCCCAGGTAGGCTGGCGATGCAACTCGAACTGGTGTAGTTGTTGAGCGCACCCGTAGTGTTGCCAATTATGGACCAGTCGCCGAGCGAAAGGGTGGTCAGGTCAATGGCGTTGGCGCAGAAGTCACCGGCCACGATGCTGAAGTTCACAGGACTGGAATTCAAGCTGAGCCCGTCAAGACCGCAATCCTGCCGAACATAGGCTTGGTAATTACCGTTGGCCACACCGCTGATGGAGCCAGGGCTTGCGCTGAAGGGGCCCGCCACCGTGCCGGTGCCCAAGGAGAAGCCCAAAGGGCCGTACTCCACGAGGTAGGTGCCCGTGCAACTCGTGCATATCCATCCGATGTCAACACTGCCAGGGCCTGTTACGGTCGCGATAGGAGCCGTAGGTGCGGCACATGCAGGTACCGGTACGATCCGGAAATTGTCCACTCCGATGTCGTTGCCGCCCGCATTCAGCCCTGCTGTTCCGTTTAGTCGGATCACCGTGATGGCCGAAGTGGAGCCGATCGTGAAGGACTTGGTTTCCAAGGCCGTGTTGTTCACGAGCGTGCTGCCCGTTTGCGTGAAAGTGCTGCCCCCATCCGTGGAGATCAACACCGCCAGCGTGCCCGAGCCAAAGTAATTGATGTACTCGAACTCCATCGTTTCACCGCCGCTGCCTGCGGACATGTCAATGTGGAAGTCCAAGGTTCCTGGAACGGATCCACCTTGGCGGCTATGGAAGCGGGCCATGGGTAGACCGGGAGAGATGGTATAGGGGTAGTTCCATCCGCCAACGTCGCTCCAGCCTGATTCACCAGTGTTGGTGGTGCTGCTGCGCCAAGTGCCTGGGCCGTACGCGGGACTGTTGGTCCAGTACGTGTCGGGCACATCATTGGTGCTGCATAGGTTCTGCCATGTGCTGAAGTCCTCCGTGTATTGGATGCCGGTGAACGCATAGTAGTTCGGAGCGGGGCTGCTCACGACAACTTGGACCGAATTGCTTGCTGTACTTACAGGTCCGATGGCGCAGGTAACCACGCATCGGAACCAAGTGGTGCTGGCGAGTGCACCGCTGTTATGGGTGGGATCCGTGGCACCACCAATGACCGTCCACGTACTACCATTCGGGCTACTTTCCCATTGGTGGGTGATGCCAGGACCTGCTTCGGGGTTGGCCACGCTCAGTGCGGTCGACATGCCAGGGCAGATCGAAGCCGCTGCAGCCAGAGTATTGCCGGGACTTGGCGTAATGCAATTGGCGGATGGGGGCGTGAAGGTCAGCACAAGGTCGTTGCCGGGCCAGGCTGCCAAACGCGTGACATCAGAGTTGCTCCCCACTGGTCCGGGGCGTACGTTCAGGAAGTTGCTTCCCGTCGCGCCGCTGATCCCGGTCCACCAATAGGCGTTCCCACCCGGATATGTGGTTGGCGCACCTGTACCAAATCGGAGATCGATCACGTCGCTTCCTTCATGCAACCACACTTGGAATAGGCAGTTGGGTGCGGCAGCGTTATAGTCCACTCCCACGTTCCACTGGATGATGCGGATCTGATTCGGGGTGCTGCCCACCAACACGGTGCTTACGTTCCCTGTGGGGGTTGTGCCCCCATCGGCCATGAAAGCAATGAGCTTCGGGTTGTTACTAGCATCGTTTATATTGTCAAATGTGTAGGCGGAAATTTGGGCGCCTCCAAGTCGCATTCCGCCGTTCGAATTCACGGAGAAATCGGTGTAAGGGGTTTCCTCATAGCTGAAGGTGAACCCGATGCCGGTGACCCCAGAGGCCCCATCATCCGTATTACTACCCACCAAGGTCGTAGCGCCTATCATGGGATCCAGGCTTGCCCCACTACTGGAGGAGAAGACGTACTGATCGGCGGTCTGTGCCGAAACCGCCATCAGACCGATACAGGCCATGGCGGTCAACCCCACCCGCCAACGGTGGCGCGCAGGAAGGTTGCAGGACGGGTAGGGCATTCTCATGATAGTTGGGTTTAGTTGTAAGGAGTTAGGCGAACACCGGACTTGTCATCCGTGAAGCAAGGTATCAGAGGGCACCTTCGGGGGGCTTCTGGACGGGGCGAACCGTTGGTGATGGCGCGGAATGAGGGCGAACGATCAAAAAGGCGAATACAGCCTCAACACGCAGACCCCTTTACATCGCCTCATATTGCACTCTACCACTGGAAGAGAGATCCTGAGGGATCTGACACATGTACACTTATGGTCGTCCGTTCTGGAGGATGGTCAGGTGACCTGTTAGTCGCTTGCCCGTGCGACCATCGATGACCTCGTAGAAATAGGTCCCGTCCGAAAGTCCGTTGCCCTTCCAATTGTTGGCATAGCTGGTCGCTTCGTAGACCATGTTGCCCCAGCGATTGTAGATCGCCACCGAACTGCCACTTTTCGCTAAGCCGTTGATCACCCACGCATCGTTGTGCCCATCACCGTTCGGGGTGATCACGTTGGGGACCACGATATCGCAACCAGCATGCACATGGATCTCCAGCATGGCCGTTTCGGGGCACTGGTCGGTTGCTGTCACGGTATAGCTACCATCCTCCATGCCCGGCGCGTAGTATGGGCCGGGTATTCCCGCACCGCCCCACGCCATGTGGACCTGCCCCAGACCGCCATTCACGGTCGCTTCCAGCAGCACACTATCGCGATCGCAGTTCAGCCACACGTCCTCAGAGATGATCTCCACGGGTATGTAGTCCAGCAAAACCAAGGTGACCGAGTCAACAACGGTGGATCCGCAATCGGAAGTCCAGCTCGCGATGATAGTGATCGGTTCACTGCCTTCTGTGTCCTCATCGCGGACGGCAATGATGGGGAAGGTGGTCTGGACCTCTCCCGCCGGAATGCTGATCTGAGCGGGAGCTGCATTGAGATCTTCAGGTGTGATGGTAAGTCCGGCGTAGGTCAGTTGAATATCGGCCGGATCAACATTCAATGGCCGGGTGATCGTGACCACCGCTTCCCCGCATCCTTCCGTGAGTGTGCCATCGCCCATGGGTGTGCTTACCGTAGCTGTGAGGGACCCGGTCGAATTGAAGCTGCCCCCTTCAATGAGCACCGCCGAATCCAAGCTGGCATCTCCCGCATGCGCGATGGCAATCTTGATGTGATAGATCTGCCCGCACTGCACTGCCGCCTTCGCGCGCAGCGGCACGGTGAAGCCATCCAGCTCCACAGTGGCTCCCCCTGTGTTGTTCACGTAGTAAATGACGTTCGCTTGCCAGTTGGGGTCGGATGCGGCGCAGGTGGATGCACTTCCAAAACCCGGTACTCCAGAATTCACCGTATTGATGGCCACCGGGGCATTGGAGCCGGGCACCAAGGCCAAGTTCACCGCGTTGTTGGTGAATGGCCCAGTGATGTCCGGGCCGCTAAGGAAGAAGCCGAACACATCATTGTATTGGGAGCATACATATTCGGGGTATTCCTCCGAACCGAAAACGAAGCGGAAGTTCAGTGAATCCCCGCTGGGAATGAAATCGAACTCCAATACCGCCACGCAGCGCTGAGAGTTCACAAAGTAGCTCAGGTCCGGATCCGGCGTATTGTTCGGGTTGGTGGGCGACACCGTGAGGCTGGGGTAGTTGTTGGCACCACCGACCAATTCCACCTTTCCTGTAGCCAACACCAGACCGCTGGCCAAACCGATGTTGGAAGTGGCACCATTGAACGAACCCGCCTGATCGTTCACCGTGTTGGCCGGTTGCCCATTGAACATCACGTTACTCACCGTCACCCCTTGTCCCACCAAGATGTTATTCACCAGCTCGTTCGGGGTGAGGTTGTTCTGCACGGTGAGCTGTGCCTGCGTTGTTCCGACCAGAACAATGCTGATCACGAACGAAAGGGTTATTAGGGACAAGGATCTTTTCATGTTCAATGTTCGGACAAGCGTACCCCAATGATCGCCCGGGAGCATCAATGTTCGCGATCGGTCGGGGTGGACCGTTGGTCCAGTTGCGGACCGGTGTTCATGGCAGCACGGTGACGTGCCCGAAATACTGGCGCATGAGGCGGTCCACACCGTTGCGTACGCGCAGCTTCCACACGTACACATCGGTCACCGGCGGTTTGCCATTCACGCGTCCATCCCAACCGGCATCAAGCTGATCGGAGTAGAACACCTCTGTACCCCAACGGTCGAAGACGCGTAGGTCATAATCCCGGCCTGCATGATCACGCACTACGGGAAGGAACTCGTCATTGATGCCATCCGCATCGGGCGTGAACGCATTGGGCACATAGACGCTGAATACACCATCGATCCTGACCAAGCTGCGTGCGGTATCGGTGCATCCATAGCTATTGGTCACCATGAGTTCCACCGGGTATTCCCCGCTTTGATCACCCGGGTAGTTCACCTGTGGATCCTGTTGCGTTGAGCTGGTTGGGACACCTTGTGGGAACGCCCAATACCAAGCAATGACATCCGTACTGGACTGGTCTCCGAAGGTGATCACTGGATGATAGAAGTCCGTTGGTTGCGGTCCGAAAGTGAAGGCTGCATGGGGCACCGGATCCACATGCACCAGTTGGTACAATGTGGTATCGCCCTCGCACCCGGCCGGTGAGGTGACCGTGAGGGAAACGGTATAGGTGCCGGGGGTTACATACTTGTGGTAGTTGCTGCAAACATCGGAAGCGCCACCATCGCCGAACTGCCAGGTGCAAGTGCCGATCATGCCCGGATCGGTGGTGTTGGTGAACTGGACATCGAGCGGTGCGCAACCGCTGTCAGGCTCCACGAAGAAGGTGACCGTAGGCATGCCATAGGCTTGGATGGTATCGGCCGCAGTAAGGGTGGCGCTGCAACCCAGCGCATTGGTCATAGTGAGCGATACGCTGTAGGTGCCGGGTGAAGTATAGTCGGTGTTCGTGCTGAGTTGCGTGTCCGTTTGCCCGTTGCCCAAGTCCCAGAATGCCGTCTGTTCGTCCTGCCCCGGAGAAAGGTTCTCGAAGCGCACATGGAGAGGTACGCAACCACTGGCGGGATCGATGGAGAAGGCCGGTTGCGGAGTAGGCAAGATCTGGATGAGCTGGGACATCAGTTGTTCGTCCGTACACCCAAAGGCGTTGGAAACCTGCAACAGCACGTTGTAGGTCCCCGGATCGTTGTACGCATGCTGAACGACGGTATCGCTACCTATGACACCATCACCGAAGGACCAAGTGCAGGTGTAACTCCCTGCCGGGGTGCTGGTATTGGTGAAGGTGACGGCGGCGCCCACACAGCCAATGGTCGTATCTACAGTGAAGGAAGCATCCGGCTTGGGGTATACGATAATGAGTTCCTCGAAGAGGCTATCGGCCACACATCCTTGTCCGGTGGTTACCGTAAGGCGCACATCATAGGTTCCCGGTTGTGTATAGGTATGCATCACGCTGTTAGTGGCAGCCGCAGTACCATCACCCAAGTCCCACAGAAGCGTGCCGCTCAGGGCAGGGTCGGTCTGGTTGGAAAGCTGTGCCACCAGTGGGGCACAACCCGTTTGGGGCGTGGCGGTGGCCAAGGGCACAGGGTGTTCCACCGTAACTTCCTTTGGGGCGAGCGCGCAAGAACCGTCGGCCCGGATCACACGCATGGCATAGATGCCCGCACCGAGGCCCAAAGCGGATGCATTGAGCACCGGACCCGTCTCGCCCACGATAGCCACGCCATTCAAATACCATTGGTACGTATTCGGCGGTGCATCATACGGTGCAGCGGTGAGCACCAAGTCATTCGTACACGGATGGCCGGTGCGGGAAACTGCCACTTCCACGTTCATCAAACTGAAATCGTCAAAAAAGAAATAAGGCTCGCTGGAACCCCACATGTTGTAGTCCTGTGGTATCGGGCACGCCGGCCCGATCATGATGGCTTGGACATCAAAGGGAGGCTGTAAGGTGAAAGACACATCTTCCCAACTATTGGAAGGCGTGTAGGTCACATGGCCCAGCTCGGTGAGTCCCAGTTCGGTAGGGCAGTATTGAGCGGGCATCGGTGTGCCCCATACTGGGTCGTAGGAGGTGTAGGGGAGCGGTGGGCAGCTATCCAGTCCGAAGATGGCGAGGTCCAATGCTCCGAAATTGATCGGCAAAGTTCCGTTCATGCCGAATTGCATCCGCACGGCCGCTACGTTGAAACCCAGTTCGTACGTCTGGCCGGCGAGCATGGGTGTGCTCAGGCATTGCGTCAGGAACTCGTAGGAGGCTCCGCCCGGCCAAGTGTGTATCACAATGCCCGCTACTGCATTCCCATCCGGCACGGGTTGAGGGATCATGGGCGGGAAAAAGCCACAGGGGTCGAAGTAGTCGGCAGTGGCGGAGATCTGGTAGTCGGTCCAATCCGTTGCGCAATCGATGTAACTGCCTGCATTCATGCCCGGGTTTCCCGGGCAACAAGTGTGATCCTCGAAAGATCCATTGCTGATCAGGTTGACCGGAGGGGGGAGCAAGCTGCACGCACAAGCCAAGGTGTCATTCAAATCCACCAGTCCGTTGCCATCATCGTCGATGCCGTTGTCGCAGATCTCCTGCGCGAACAGCAGCGGCCCGAAGCATGCAGCCAGCACCGTGAGGACGATGCGGGTACGGCGTGCTCCGGGCCGGTTGCTGCTATGTCCGGCTTGACGATCCATGGATCAATGGGCCACCATCACGCGCATGGGGTAAGTGTTCCCGTTGGTAAGTTCCAAGTGGGCCACATAGGCACCGGCCGGCAGATCATCCACCGCCACGTTCATCTGCAAGCGTGCCATGTCTTGAACGATCCGCACCATCCGGCCTTGACCATCGACCAAGCGGATCGTTGCGATGGGTGTTGCACTCTTCACAGTGAACGCATTGCTAGCTGGCGAAGGGAAAAGCGCGGGTGCGTCCGCTCCCGTATTCAGATCGGTGATGCCCACCGCGATGGAAACGTTCTGGCAGTTGGTGGCCGTGGTAAGAACCGAACCACAGGACCCGGTTATCGTAAGGCACACAGTGTAATGGCCGTTGGCAGCATAGGTATGGCTGGGTGACTCTTCTGTACTCGTAGCTCCATCACCGAAGTCCCAGCTATAACTGTCCGCATTGGTGCTGGCGTTGGTGAAACTCCATGCATAGTCGCTCCCGGCATTGGCCAGATCGAACCCGGCGATCACTTGGCAACACGGGTCGTAACTGCCTACGGCCACGGCTTCTTGGCCCAAGGTCCAAGGGTACATGATGAAAGTCGAACCGCCTAGGCTCGTGTAGGCGTTCACCAACGCGGTCTGCTCGGTCCACTGCAGTTCCAGATCGATGTTATGGCAATCGGCATTGCCATCGGCATCCGTGCGTACCAGAATACCCTGCCAATCGCCGGCACCCGAGCCGTAGCTATCGGTGAACCCAAGAATAGTGTATCCGCCATCGGCCATGGGAACAATGGTCAAGGGATTGTCCGACCCGGCCGCTCCATAGAGATTGGACCACAACAAGGTACCGTCCGCGCCGAATTGACCCCAGAGCATTTCGTATCCGCCCTCCCCTCCTTCCAAGTACTGCGGATCAGCCACCCAGGTCACGCCGCCATTCAGTGTAGGCGCGATATCAACAACTTCGATCCCCTGTTCCAGCACACGGGTCCAGATGTGTTGGCCGGTGGCGGAGATCTTGGTCAGGAAAGCATTCACGTTGCCCGTGAAATAGCCAAGCGACCGACCACCTACATACAAGTCACCATTGCTGGCTTCCGCTACACAATAGGCTTCGTCCACCCCATTACCGCTGCTGATGCTACGTGCCCACATCTCGTTGCCCAAGGCATCGGTGCGCACCAAGTAGCCGGATGGCGCAAAGCCCGTCCCCAGCGCATCGCCATAGCCTACCAAAGCAAAACCGCCATTGGCCAATTCCGTGGCCTTGTAGCCCCAGTCCCAGCCTGTGGTGCCATAGTAGCGCGACCATTGCACTTCACCCAAGGTGTTGAGTTTGGTGAGCTGCATGTCGTACTGGTTGCCACCGGCATCTGTGCGACCTCCGGCAATGAAGCCATCGCTGGTCGCGGTGAGCGTGTGCAACGCGTTGGACCCACCAGCATCCATGCGCTGAGCGCTCTGCAGTGTTCCCTCCAGATCGATACGCAGGATGATCCCATCGCGGCTGTTGGTTCCGGTTCCCATGGCAAAACCCACCACTACGATCCCATCAGGACCCGCAGCGATACTGTTCCCATACAATCCCTCTTCCACGAAATATGGGTATTTGAACGTCCAGTCGTGATCACCTGTTGGTGATATACGGGTCACTTGGATATTGCCTTCGTTCTCACTGGCCAATACGAAATGACCTTCTGCGTCCACGGCCACTCCGTGCAGCTCCAGCGCACTTGGCATGGTGAACACACGTTCCATAGGCTCCTGCGCGAAGGCGGCAGAAGTAATTGCGAGGGCAAGAGCGAGCGGAATGATCTTCATGTGGTGCGTCTGTAAGTTGTGGATCACAAAATTGGTGGACCCACGGGATATCTACTACTTGTTCTGCATCAAACCCAACACCCTACCCCATCCAAGGCCAGTTCAGACCTGACCGGACGAGAGCACTGCGGATACCTTGTCCCGGTAGCTGCGCCCACTGAGGATGTGCTGGCCGTTGCTCATGGTGAAAACGAACTCGTTGTTGCCACTGTATCGAGCACCGCGCACATGCTTCATGTTGACAATGTAGCTGCGATGGATGCGCACGAACTGCTTGGGATCGACCTCACTTTCCAGCATATTCAAGGTCATGCGCAGCAAGAAGTGCTTGTCCTTCAATTGCAGGATCAAGTAGTTGCTCTCCGCCCTGACGAACAGAACATCCTTGTATTTCACTTGGTAGGAACGTCCCTTTTCCTTGATGGTGATCTCTTCCGCGAAGTCCTTCTGCGAGCGCACATGCTGCTGCACGATATCGATCAACTTCCCCGCTAGGTTCTTGCTGGTGCGCATTTCGATGAACTCCTTGGCTTTGGAAAGCGAGGTGTAGAATCGCTCCTCATCATACGGCTTCAGCAGGTAATCCACCGCATTCACATCGAAGGCCTTCAAGGCGTACCGGTCGTGTGCGGTTACGAACACCACGAACGGACGCGGTTCCTTGCGCGACGCTTCCAGCACTTCGAAACCATTGGCATGCGGCATTTGGATATCCATGAACACCAGATCGATCGGCTCCTTCGCAAGCACCTCGATCGCCTCCTGTCCATTCCTGCATTCAGCGATCACACGCAGATCCTGGTCACGTTCCAACATGCGGAGTATCCGTGCACGCGCTGCGGGTTCGTCATCCACCACCAATGTCCGGATGTTGTTCATTGTTCAGGTTCTTTGGGATCCGCCAATTCATACGGGAGTTCGATGCGCACCACGAACCCTTTGCCGTTCGGTGATGTCACCTCGAAGCGGCTTTTGTCCCCGTAGATCAGTGCGAGCCGCTGGCGCACATTACGCAGCCCGATACCTCCGTGCTCCATGGCCGCAGCGATATCCGCACACCCCTTACCATCGTCACTCACCGTGAGCTGCACCATATCACCATTCCGCTGCGCCTTGATCTCCACACTCACCTGATCGCTCGTGGTGGAGGCAGCGTGTTTCACCGAATTCTCCACCAGTGGCTGCAAGATCAAGTTGGGCACTTGCGCATCATGACAATCGTTGGTGACCGAATAGACCACCTTCAACCGGTCCTTGTAACGCACCGATTCGATGGCCAGGTAATGGCTGGCCGTATCCAGTTCGTGCAATAACGGTACCCGGTTCAACCGATCCTCATCCAAGGTGGTCCGCAACAGTTGTCCCAAGCGGATCAACACATCCTGTGCGGCCTCCACGTTGTCTTCCATCAGCGAGCTCACCGTGTTCAATGCATTGAACAGGAAGTGCGGCTGCAACTGCTTCTTCAACGAATTGAGTTCGGCGGCCTGCAACTGGTTTTGCAACAGCAGCAACTGCGAGCGCTTCTCCCCCACCTGCCGATTGGACTCCACATACATGAGGATGACCAGCAGAAGCCAGTATTCCATGAAACGCTGCAGCACACCACCCGGCAAGTGGAGCAAAACATCGCGTACCGCATCGTATGACCAGATGAACCGGTCTGCATACGCCAAAAGATCGAAGTAGAGGAAATTGGTGATGACCTCCTGGATAAGTCCCAGCAATAAGGCGATCAGGATGTGGATGAGCACTTTCCCGACCCGTGGCTTCACATTCAGCGGCCAGCGCAACAGCACCTGATACACGTACGGCACCAGCACTGCCCATGCGAAAAAGTTGAGGAACGGAATCGGGGCGACGGAGATCCAGTCGAATTTCTCCGGGTGAAGGCCCACTCCGGTACGATGGATGAACGAGGTGAATACGAACAACACGGCCAACAGGAAGGCCCAGAAGAACACCGTTCGCATAGGGAACGGGGTCCGTTTGAAGTAATTCCCGGTCACCATGGCCATGCGGTCCCACACCCCCACAGTGGCACTAGGGTATTCGGTGTATTTGATATCACCGGAAGGAATGGGTGTGCTGAACATACCCTGATACCCTGCTCTGGAATGGACCTTGCCGATTGACATCCAAAACCTATCGCCGAACGGGATATCCCAGACCGCACGTACCAGTCAAATGGCTGGACGAACTGCGTGGAAGGCATCGAACGATGCGTGATGGTATGAACTACGTCCATGGTCGGAGTGTCTGGATGGGGCGAGTTGTTCATTTTGATGCCGTAGGATCCTGTTGCAAAGATGATGTCACTTCCACCACCACAACGCCACCACAGTAGAAGATGCGTTGATCCCACTGAAGGTTGCTTTACACAACCGCCAACATCGGGAGGGATCAACTTCCCTCATAACCAGCAGGCTTTGGGGTCGTGTGGAGTTCCAATACCCAACCCACCCACGGATCGGAACATGGTCTATCGAC
>Ga0073903_10001405_pt1 | contig 12554 bp, 10 predicted proteins | sample KloWWTKNB14_bulk_FD_66665 | JGI IMG/M metagenome (GOLD analysis project Ga0073903, IMG submission 66665) | Active sludge microbial communities from Klosterneuburg, Austria, studying microevolution and ecology of nitrifiers - Klosterneuburg... | ecosystem: Engineered > WWTP > Aerobic digester >... | reverse complement strand
GCCCACACGCTGGAGGAGGTGATCGAACACACCTCCGTGCGCCATGTGGTGCTGGCCGCGCTGGGGGATGCCCTTCCGCTGTGGCGCCGACTGCTGGTGAACTTCGTGGTCCGGCACGTCAGGAAGATGGTGCCGGAATTCCGCCTGCCGCTCACCGACGGGCGCAGCGTGCTGCGCTTCAATGAGGTGATCGAACAGGGTCGGCGCCGGCCGCCCTCGCGGGTGGCGGTGCAGGGCGACGACATCGCCTTCCTGCAGTACACCGGCGGCACCACCGGGCTGTCCAAGGGCGCCACGCTGCTGCACCGCAACGTGGTGGCCAACATCCTGCAGACCGAGGCCTGGTTCAACCCGATGCTCAAGAAGGTCGGCCACCGCCAGCTCAACATCGTCTGCGCGCTGCCGCTTTACCACATCTTCGCGCTGACGGTGTGCTACTTCATGGGCCTGCGCATGGGGGGCTGCAACCTGCTGATTCCCAATCCGCGCGACATCCCCGGGCTGGTGGCCACGCTGGCCAGGCACCGCATCCACATGTTCCCGGCGGTCAACACGCTGTACAACGCGCTGGCCAACGATGCGGACTTCGCCCGCCTGGACTTCTCCGAGCTGGTGGTGTCCAACGGCGGGGGCATGGCGGTGCAGCAGGCCACCGCCGAGAAGTGGCTCAAGGTCACCGGCTGCCCGGTCTGCGAGGGCTACGGCCTGTCCGAAACCTCCCCGGTGGCCACCGCCAACCGGCTGGACCTGCACGATTTCACCGGCTCGATCGGCCTGCCGATCCCCAGCACCGAGATCGCCATCCGCGATGACGACGGGCGCGACCAGCCCATCGGTGAACGCGGCGAAATCTGCATCCGCGGCCCACAGGTGATGGCCGGCTACTGGCAGCGACCGGAGGAAACCGCCCAGGTGCTCAGCGCGGACGGCTGGTTCAAGACCGGCGACATCGGCATCATGGACGAGCGCGGCTACGTGCGCATCGTCGACCGCAAGAAGGACATGATCCTGGTGTCGGGCTTCAACGTCTACCCGACCGAAATCGAACAGGTGGTCAACCTGCACCCCGGCGTGCTGGAGTGCGCCGCGGTGGGGGTGCCGGACGCCCACTCCGGCGAGGCGGTCAAGCTCTTCGTCGTGAAGAGCGACCCGGCGCTGGACGAGGAAGACATCGCCCGCTGGTGCCACGAGAACTTCACCGGCTACAAACGGCCCAAGTACATCGACTTCCGCGACGACCTGCCCAAGTCCAACGTGGGCAAGATCCTGCGGCGCGAGTTGCGCTCCTGAGTCTCGGGGCTGCGTGCTCGGAGCGACGGACTCAGGGCCTGCAACAGCAATTGGGGGGTTGCACTCCAGCAGATCCAAGGATCCCTGCAGGCAGGGCTGAGGCAGGCTCGACAGGTCTGCAGTGGGTACGCCCATCTGCAACCGGCTGTGCATCGGCACCGCCGCCCCAGTCGTGCTGGATCCTCTCATGAACGTCGTTGCCGCAGCGTCGATCCCGTCCTCTGCTCCGGAGGCCTCACCCCCGTCGACGCCGCCCGCTGCAGGGGCGGGCATGCGACTGTCGCTCAGCCGTGTGGCCACCCTGTTTGCCCTGGCCACGCTGCTGGTGGTGTGGCTGGCCGTGGCGCTGCTGCTGCTGGACAAACGCAGCGATACCCTCACGGCCCAACTGCTGCACAACGGCAACCTGGCCCGGGCCCTGCAGGAACAAACGCTGCGGGTCTTCGCCAGCACCGACCAGGCCACACTGCGGCTGCGCGATGCGGTCGTCAGCGGCAGCGACCCAGCACCCGACCTGGTTCGCTACGCCAATGAAACCGGCCTGGCACCCAAGATCCTGGTGCAGTTGTCGCTGGTCGGGCCCGATGGCCGGTTCATCGGCAGCAACCTCGACCCGCAGGGCATCAAGACGGGCCCTGTTGACCTCACTGAGCGGGAGCACGTCCGCATCCACCTGAACCCCGCCTACGTGGAAGAGGCGCGCCGACTGCCGGCCGGCGGCCTCTTCATCGGCCGGCCGGTGCTCGGCAAGGTCTCCAAACGCTGGACCATCCAGGTGTCGCGACGCATCAGCGCGGCCGACGGGCGCGCCCTGGGCGTGGTGGTGGCCTCGCTCGATCCGGGCTACTTCGAGGAAGTCTTCAAGCAGGTGGACCTGGGACAGCAGGGCGGGTTGACCTTGGCCGGCACCGACCGTGCCATCCGCGCCCGCGTGATCGGCGCCCACGCCAGCGGCATGGGCGAGGTCATCGGCAGCTCCAGCCCGCTGGCACGCGGCGAAGCGGCCATGGGCCTGGAGGGTTCCTACACCAGTTCCAGCGCGGTGGATGGCGTCGAGCGGCTGGTGGCCTACCGCAAGGTGGCCGACTACCCGATCTACATCTTTGCGATGACGGCAGTGGATGAAGCCCTGTCCGGCTGGCGCAGCTACCGCAACATGCTGGTGGGCCTGTCCCTGCTGCTCAGCCTGGCGGTGGGCTCGGCCGCCTGGATCTTCCTGTCCAGCCTGCGCCGCCTGGAGCGCAGCAACGAAGCCCTGGCCCTCAGTGAGGCTCAGGCGCAGTCGGCCAGCCGAGCCAAGAGCGAGTTCCTGGCGGCGATCTCCCATGAGCTGCGCACCCCGCTGACCAGCATCCGCGGCTTTGCGGAGCTGATGGAACGGCGCATCGAGCAACCGAAGTTCCGGGAAATGGCCGGGCTGATCCGCAAAGGTTCCGAACACCTCAATGCCCTGCTGACCGAGATCCTCGATCTGACCAAGGTGGAGGCCGGCGCCATGCCGCTGAACCCGGAGCCCCAGGACCTGCAGGCGCTGATCGACCACAGCGTGGGCTTCTTCCAGGTCTCTGCCTCGGAGAAACAACTGGAGCTGTCCGCCCGCTTCGATGCCTCGGTGCCCGCAACCTGGGTCTGCGACGGTCTGCGGCTCAAGCAGATCCTGAACAACCTGCTCTCCAACGCGATCAAGTTCACCCCGGCCGGATCGGTGTGCATCGAACTGGAAGTGGCGTCACGACAGCTGCTGGTGCATGTGGTGGACAGCGGCGCCGGCATCCCGCCGGACATGCAGGAGAAGGTGTTCGAGCGCTTCCGGCAAGGCAGCGACCGGGTCAGCTACCAGCACGGCGGCACCGGCCTCGGGCTGGCGCTGGCCCGCGCCCTGGCCGAACGCATGGGCGGCAGCCTGACGCTGCAATCCACGCCGGGGCAGGGCGCACGCTTCACCCTCGCGCTGCCGGCTCAGCCGCCGGTCTGAAGCCGGTCTGAAGCCGACGCGGCGCCAGCGACATCCCGTACATCACCCACTTCCATCGCGCGGTCACAGCGCTCCGCGGCAGCCGGGAGCACCGCAGCGGCAGGCCAGCTTGCCTTCGTGGTGGGTTTCGCCGTAGTCGCAGGTGATTTCCTCGCCGACCGCGATGTCGCGCATCGCGTAGATCTCCACCCGCCCCTGGCGAATGCGCAGCACCGCGTTGGGCCGGCAGGAGTGGTTGGTGAAACGCAGCGGGTCGCTGGAACGCGAAGCATCGATGGCGCGGCGCTCGTTGACCTCCACGATCATGATGCGTTCGAGCTTTTTGGCACGTTCCCAGGCCTCGTAGACGCTGATGGTCTCGCCGCGGATCTCGCCGATCTTGCGCCGCGCCGGGATGGGCTCGGCCGCAAAGGCCCCGGTGCCGTCGATGCGGCTGGGCGCGTTGTTCACGGCGAATTTCTGGGGGTTGGCAGGCGTGCCCATCGGCGCTTTCAGGTGGAAAAGTTCACAGCGGGCGCGATGAGAACTGCTGGTCCCGACCCTGTCAAGGCACAAGGATGTGGACAAGTCTGGAGCAACTCCCCATCGATTCACAGGCTGACCGCGATTCTCGGAGTTGTTGTCTTTTCACCCCCGTGTCATCCCGGGGGGCGCCCACAGGGTTGAAGCGCAGCCAAGTCCCTGTCGCGCATGGGAAACCGCGGGTTGTCCACAGAACCTGCGCCCCTCTACTATGAACACCAGTTATATAAAGAAGATATTAAGAATGAAGGAACGCGAACGCACCGGATCGAAACAGGCCGCGGCGCAGCGGTCACAAGTCGCGCCCCGGCTTTGCGGTCCATCAAGATGAACCAGGGTTTACTCTGACCCGAGGACCGGCGGGGCTATGCTGCGCGGGTTTGTTTCAGACCGTTGTCCGCCCCACCATGGACCAGCACTTCCTCACCCCTTTGTTCTCACCCCGGTCGATCGTCGTTTTCGCGGGCCATCCGGAGCACCCGGAGGCTCAGAACTCGATGGCGCGTACCCTGCTCGCGCAGATGAAGGACCAGGGTTACGCGGGTGAGGTGACGCACCTGGACATCGAGATGACCGGTACCTTGTCCGATCTGGCGCACAGCCGGGCGGACCTGGCGATCATTGCGCTGCCCCACGATCGGATCGCAGCTGCGCTGGAGATTGCCGGACGCATCCGCTGCCGCGCGGCGCTGGTGCTGTCCTCCGGTCTGGAAAGCAGCCCCTGTGCGGAGTTGCAGACCATCGCCCGCCGCCATGGGGTGCACCTGCTCGGGCCCAACAGCCTGGGCTTCCAGCGCCCGCACCTGAAGCTCAATGCGGGTGTGGCCGGCCCACTGGCTTCTCCCGGTCCGCTGGGGCTGGTGTCGCAGTCCGGCGCCTTGACCGCCTCGATCCTGGACTGGGCCCGCGCCAACGGCGTGGGGTTCTCGGCGGTGGTCTCGCTGGGGCCGAACACCGCGGTGGACCTGCCGCAGGTGCTGGACTTCCTGGCCCACGATGCCTCCACCCACAGCATCCTGGTCTACATGGAGGGCATCCACCAGGCGAGGCGCTTCATGAGCGCGCTGCGGGCTGCGGCCTACGTCAAGCCGGTGGTGGTGATGAAGGCCGGCCGCAAACCGGCCGGCAGCCACGCGGCGCTCACCCACTCTGCGGCCATCGTCGGCTCGGACGATGTCTTCGAGGCCGCCCTGCGCCGTGCCGGTGTGGTGCGGGTGCGCCAGTTCACCCAGCTGTTCTCGGCGGCCAAGTGCCTGGCCTCGCGTTATCGGCCGGTGGGCAAGCGCCTGGCCATCGTCACCAACGGCGGCGGCCCGGGTGTGCTGGCGGCCGACTGGGCCAACGAGATCGGCCTGCACGTGGCCAGTCTGACCGAAAAGACCCGTGCCGACCTGGTGGGCAAGCTGGGCCCGAATGCCTCGGTGGGCCAGGTGGTGGACCTGGGCGAAGAGGCCACCGCGGAGCAGTACAGCGCGGCCCTGCAGGCCTGCAGCCGCGACAGCAGTGCCGACGGCGTGCTGGCGATCTATTCACCCAAGCCGGAAACCGATGCCAACCAGGTGGCCAAGGGCGTGCTGGACGCCTTCAACACCACCGGCAAACCGGTGCTGGCCTGCTGGATGGGCGATGACCGGGTGAAGGAAGCGCGCAGCATGCTCAATGCGCGCTCGATCCCGAGCTTCCGCACGCCGGAGAACGCGGTCGATGCCTTCCACAACATCGCCACGTTCTATCAAAACCAGCAGCTGCTGCAGCAGACGCCGCCACCGATGTCGCACCTGTCCAAGCCGGACGTGGAGGGCGCTCGGCTGCTGATCGAAGGGGTGCTGGCCGAGCGCCGCAAGGTGCTCACCGAGATGGAGTCCAAGGCCCTGCTGGCGGCCTTCCACATTCCCGTCACCCGCACCATGCTGGCGCGCAGTGCCAACGAGGCGATGCTGATCGCCAGCCAGCTGGGCTACCCGGTGGCGCTGAAGATCGACTCACCCGACATCAGCCACAAGTCCGACGTGCAGGGTGTGGCGCTGAACGTGGTGAGCGCCACCCAGGTGCGAGACACCTACAACGACATGCTGGCTGCGGTCTCCAAGGCCATGCCCTCGGCGCGCATCAACGGCGTGACCATCCAGCCGATGAGCGGCAAGCGCCGCGGGCGGGAGATCTACATCGGCCTGACCACCGACGACCCCTTCGGCCCGGTGATCACCTTCGGTGCCGGCGGCACCATGATCGAGCTGATCGCCGACCGGGCGATGGAGCTGCCGCCGTTGAACCAGTTCCTGGCGCACCGGTTGATCGAGCGCTCGCGGGTGTCGGAGTCGCTGGGCGAGTGGCGCGGCGCCCCGGCGGCCGATTTCGAGGCGGTGGAACAGGTGCTGCTGCGCGTCTCGGAAATGGTCTGCGAGCTGCCGCAGCTGCGCGAGATGGACATCAACCCGGTGATCGTCGACGAACACGGTGCGGTGGCGGTGGACGCGCGCATCGTGGTCGAGCATGCCGGCCCGGCCGCACGCGACTACAACCACCTGGCCATCCTGCCGTACCCCACCCGGCACGAGAGCGAGTGGCCGATGAAGGGCGGCGGCATGTACACGATCCGGCCGGTCCGTCCGGACGATGCCGACATGCTGCAGGCCTTCGTCAAGAGCCTGTCGCAGGAGAGCCGCTACTTCCGGTTCGCCAGCGCGATGACCGAGCTGCCGCCGCGCATGCTGGCGCGTTACACGCTGATCGACTACGACCGCGAAATGGCGCTGGCGGCCATCCATGTCGATCGCAAGCCGGACGGGCAGGGCGGTTACGTCGAGACCGAGCAGATCATCGGTGTGTCGCGCTACATCACCAACCCGGACCAGACCACCTGCGAGTTCTCGCTGGTGGTGTCGGACCACTTCAAGGGCCAGGGGCTGGGCTCGCGCATGATGCTGTCGATCATGGAGTTCGCCCGCAGCAAGGGCCTGGCGCAGATCGAGGGCCTGGTGCTGGCCAACAACGACAACATGCTGCGGCTGATGCGCAGCCTGGGCTTCGCGGTGGGCAGCTTCACCGAGGACCCGGACTTCAAGCTCGTCACCAAGGTGCTCTGACTTCGGAAAGGCGCTGACCCCGGGAGGGCGGCCTTCAGCTGGCCCGGGATCCGGCGGACCGGTCTCAGGTTGCTCAGATCAGCAGCCCGAGTCCGGCGGCCAGCGTCCCGGTCAACAGCGCCAGCGCATAGCCCAGCAGCACCTGGCGGGCCAGCGCTGCGCTGCCGGCGCTGCGGGCAATCACCGCCTTGGTGACCTGGTTGGATGCCACCGCCAGCCCCACGGCCAGCACCGCCGAGCCGGTGCCCAGGGTGCCGTCGGCCTGCATGCGCGAGACGGTGATCAGGATCGCGTCCACATCCGCCAGGCCGGACAGCAGCGCCAACGCATGCACGCCGGGTGCGCCCAGCCACCCATGCGCCGCCCGGCCCAGCACCGCCATCACACCCAGGAAGGCCGCAAAACCCAGTGCGACGCTGAGGTCGAAGGGTTGCGCCTCGCGCGCTGCGTTGTCCGCGTCCTCCTTGGCGGCACCGCCCGGGCGCTGCAGCCCCTGACTGTGGCCGAATTGCCGCCAGCCCCAGCCGGCCAGGCCGAGCAGCGTCAGTCCGGCCACCACCAGCGGCAGTGCCAGCGTGCGGCCGAAGGCCGGCTGCAGCGTGAGGGCGATCAGCGTCATGCGCAGCGCCATCACCCCGCAGGCGGCCAATGCACCGGCTGCGGCGGGCGCGGTCAGGCGCGGATCGGCATGGGCCTGGCGCGCCAGCGTCAGCGTCGCGGCGGTGGAGGAGGCCAGCCCGCCCAGCAGGCCGGTCCAGAACATGCCCTGGCCAGCGCCCACCGCCCGCATCGCCACATGGCCGCCCAGCGACAGCCCGGAGACGATCACCACCGCCCACCACAGTCGGTAGGGGTTGATCGCCTGGTCGGGGCCGTAGCCCTGGTCCGGCAGCAGCGGCAGCACCACCAGGGAGATCACCCCCATCTGCAATGCGGCGCTGAGCTCGCGCTGTTCGATGCGCCGCAGCCAGCGGTGCAGGGTGGACTTCAGGTCCAGCAGCACCGCCACCACCACCGCGGTGCCCACCGCCAGCACCGGCGCGCCGGAGGCGGCCAAGGCGCCCAGCACGCAGGTCAACAGGGCGGCGATGCTGCTGGTGGCGCTGAGCCGGCCGCTGCTGCGCATCCAGGCGGCGTAGGAGACGACACCCAGCAGACCCAGGCAGACCAGACCGGCCGCCAGCACCGCGGCACCGAAGGGCTCACGCAACTGCGCCGAGACCCCGCCGAACAGGCCGATCAGCGCAAAGGTGCGCAGCCCGGCCACCCGCGAGCCCTCCGGCAGCTCGCGGCCATGCCAGCCGCGCTCCAGGCCGACGATCAGGCCCACCGCCAGAGCGGCGACCAACCCGATGAGGGCATTGTTCAAGGGCAGCGCAAGCGATTCCGAGGCCATGCGGTCCAGCATGCGCCCGGGGAGACGGGTTGGCAAGTTGCCGGATCCACTCGACGCCGTCGGTTGCTCAGCCCTCGGGCCGCTCCGTGCTGGGGAGTTTGGGTGGGTACTTGAGGGCGTTCAGGCCGATCTTGCGGTCCACCGCCGCGGCGATGTCCACGCCGCAGCGGTCGGCGATCTGCAGCAGGTAGACCAGCACGTCGGCGATCTCCTCACCCAGATGCTGCTGGCGCTGGGGGTGCTCGGCCAGCCGGGTGGATTCCTCCGGCGTCATCCACTGGAAGATTTCCACCAGCTCCGCGGCCTCCACCACCATCGCCATCGCCAGGTTTTTCGGCGTCTGGTAAGGCTCCCAGTCCCGCTCGGCGGAGAAGCGCCGCAGCCGGGCCTGCAGTGCCGCAACGTCCAGCGGCCGGACCGTGGGGTTCGTGTCGTCGGGAGGACTCATGTCTTCAGCCCCAGTTCGCGCAGGCGCTCGTCCAGGCAGCTGCCGGCGGTGTGGCGGGCCGACAGGCGCACTTCGGCCCGCGGATGCAGGAACAGCGGCAGCGCGATGCGCGAGCGCAGCGCCGCTTCACCCACCGGATTGAGCACCCGGTGGGGGGTGGAGGGAAACCATCCGCCGGAGGCCTCCTGCAGCATGTCGCCGGTGTTGACGATGACCAGCTGGTCTTCATCCTCCGGCCGGGTCACCGGCAGGTCCAGCCAGCGGCCCTGGCGGTCCTGCACCTGCAGCCCGGCCTCCTCGGCGGCCGGCAGGATCGTCAGCAGGTTGATGTCCTCGTGCGCAGCCGCACGCAGCGCCCCGGGCGGGGCCGGCTCGACCTGCGGCGGGTAGTGCAGCACCCGCAGCAGGGTGCGGTCGCTGCCCTCGATCATCCGCGGCAGCGGCTCGCTGTAGCCGGCGCGCACATTCTCCGGGCTGCCGGCCTGAACCCACGCCAGCAGGGTCGCCGCCAGCCCGGTGGCCTGGTCGGCGTAGCGGCGTGCCGCATCCGACACCCCGTCCGGCCAGCGGCCCCAGGCGTAGCCGTGGAAAAACTCCTTCAGGTCGCGCTGGCTGTGGCCTTTGGCCACCTCCGACACCTCGGGCGGAAACCAGCCATCCTGCCGGACCGGGTCCCACAGGCAGGCCTGTCGGGCCGGCGAGCGGAAGAAGCCCAGCCACTCCCGGCCGATGCTGCGGATGGCCACAGCCTGCAGGGGCGTGTGCCGCAGCGCTGCGAAGCCGGTCTCGCGCAGGCTCAGGCACAGGCGCTGCGGTGCATCCGCTGCGCGGTAGTCGATGAGCGGAAAATCCATGTCCACATTGTGTCGTTCGCCGCACAGCAACGTGATTTCTTCGTTTGGCTTGTGCATTTCCGACGGGCGACCTAGAGTCCGCGCAGTCTCACGCCTCCCCTGCCTTCTCTCCCTGCACCTTCCTGCGGTTGTTCTCTTCTCCATGGCTTCGATCGACCGCGACTACATGAACCGCCGGACCCGCAAACGCGAGGACGACCCGGCGCGCTACGACCCGCGCATGTTCCGCCGTGCGGCGGATCCCCTGCCGGCCTCGGCCCTGAAACCCTCGCTGACCACCACGCGCTCCTGGCGCGCAGCACCGCCGCGTCGGGTGACGCTGTCGATGAAGGAATGGACCGTTGTCGGACTGGCCATCCTGCTGGCTGCCGTGGCGGTGTCCTGGGGGCTGTACCAGGTGTCGCGCTGGCTGGGCGAGTGGAACAACCCGCGCAGCGGCAGCACCGCCGCGGTGGTGACCGAGACCGCGGGCGGCCGCGAAGGACCCTGGACCTTCGATCCGCCCCGCGCCGGCCCCGGTTCCGCGGTGGCCGCCACACCAGGTAATGCGAGCGGGGACTCACTTCCATCACAACCCTTGTCAGGAAACGGTTCGGTGCCTGCTGCCAATGCAGTGCGCGGCCAGCCGGCGGCGCGTGGCAACACCACCCCACCGGCCGTGCTCAACGACGGTGCGCCGATCACCAAGTGCAGCGGGGGCGGGCGGGTCAGCTACTCCCAGGACGGTCGCTGCCCAGCGGGCCAGTCGCCGGTCGACCTGCGCCTGCGACCCCTGGCCGGTGTGGCCGATGCGGACCGTACCAAGCCCAAACCCAATCCCAATCCCAATCCCAATCCCAAACCCAGTCCCAGTCCCGATCCCAAGGCCGCCTCAAGGGCTGCCCAGCCGCCCACCAGCAAGGCGACGGCGAAGGAACGCACGCCCCCTGCCGCCAACGCAGCCACCGCCCACCTCACCCCCTGCCAATCCCTGGCCGCCGGCATCGACCGCATCGACCGCCAGAGCCGCCAGCCCCAGAGCGGCGCCCGCCAGGACCAGCTGCGTGCCGAGCGCCAGCTGCTGCGCGAGCGCCAGATCAAGCTGGGCTGCTGAGGCCGCGGCGGGTTCAACGGCGGGCGCAACGGCTACAGTGCGCGCCCGGCACGCTGGCGCTGCACAGCGGCGCCGGGGCTGGCCACAGGCCGGCAGGTCCTGCGGGTTTTCGCTAGGCTCCAGGGTCTGGCCGACGCCCGGCCACCCCACCCGGATCCACCTGCCCCCGTGACCCCTGCCCAGCGCCACCGCCTCGCCTTCCTGCTGCTCTGGTTCACGCCGGTCATCTGGTCGTCCAACTACGTCATCGCCCGCGCGGCCAACGGCGTGGTGCTGCCCCATGTGCTGGCCCTGGGCCGCTGGGGCCTGGCGCTGTTGCTGATGCTGCCCTGGGTGGGCCGTGAGCTGTGGAAGCAGCGTGCGCAACTGCGCGCCGAATGGAAGCAGAGCCTGGTGCTGGGCGCCACCGGCATGTGGATCTGCGGCGCCATCGTCTACCTGGGCGGGCAGAGCACCACCGCCACCAACATCGGCCTGATCTATGCTGCCGCGCCGGTGGGCATTGCCATCGCCAGCCGGCAGCTGATGCACGAACACGCCAGCATCTGGCAGCGCCTGGGCATGGGGCTGGCGCTGCTGGGCGTGGTGTTTGTGGTGCTCAAGGGCGACTGGCACAACCTGCTGCACCTGCGCCTCACCCCGGGCGACGGCTGGATCCTGCTGTGCATGCTCTCCTGGGTGGCCTACTCGGTGCTCCAGCAGCACTGGAGCAGCAGCCTGCCGGCGCTCACCCGGCTGGCCAGCATCATGATCGGCGGCGTGCTGGTGCTGATCCCCTTCACCCTGCTGGAGGCCTGGCTGGTTCCGCCCCTGCCGCTGACGACCCACGCCCTGACCCTGATCGTCGCCGCCGCCATCCTGCCCGGCCTGCTGTCCTACCTGGCCTACGCCTTCCTGATCCGCGAACTCGGCGCCACCCGCTCCTCCCTGCTGCTCTACCTCGGCCCGCTCTACGGCTCGCTCAACGCCTGGTGGCTGCTCGGCGAGGTGCCGCAGTGGTACCACCTGGTGGGCGCGGCGCTGATCCTGCCGAGCATCTGGCTGGCGTCGCGGCGGGGGTGAGGGAGTTACTTCCGCAGCTTTCGTTCATGCGGCATGATTGAAGACCTCAGTTGAAAGGACGCTCGTCATGCTCAAAGAAGTCGGTGCCAGTGGACAGATTTCGCTGGGCAAGCGTTTGGCGGGGCAGCTGTTCGAGGTGGTCTACCACCCCGACGGACGAGTGGAGCTGCTCCCGATGCGCGCAGTGCCGGCGCGGGCAGCCGCGGCCGTTGATGATGTCGGCGATTGGTGCCCTCCGGGCGGATATGCCAGTGCCAGCCGATGGGCCCTCGACAACCGCGACGCCCTTGAGGTCTACGCCCGTGACATCGAGGTGGAGGGGACCGCGGCGCAGCAGCTCCAACGCTTCCTGGAGTCGGGGGCGACCGATGGTCCCATTGAGGGCTGATACATGGCCCGATTCGACCTGTTCGCCAACACCGATCCGCGCGCTTCTCACGGGTTGTACCTGGACGTTCAGAGTGATTTGGTGCAGACGCCGACCCGCTGGTGCGTTCCGATGCGGCGCTGGCGATCCGATCGGTCGCTACTGCGCGGTGCTCAGCAACTGATCGAGGTCGATGGGGACAACTGGGTGCTGGACGCGCCCAACATCCTGGCCGTTCCGACCACGCTGCTGCGACATCAGGTCGGCCGCCTTTCTCCCGACGATCACCTGCGCGTCGAGGCCTCGCTGGACTTCATGTTGCGTGGGTATTGAGCCCCGTTTGCAACTGGGTAGGGGACCCATACCGTGTGGTCGTTACGGGTGGCGTAGCTGGGCGCCGGGCCTTCCTGCAGCGACAGGGGCAGCAGGACAACGAGATCCTGGGGACGCAGGGCCACCTG
>Ga0073903_10001404_pt1 | contig 12556 bp, 13 predicted proteins | sample KloWWTKNB14_bulk_FD_66665 | JGI IMG/M metagenome (GOLD analysis project Ga0073903, IMG submission 66665) | Active sludge microbial communities from Klosterneuburg, Austria, studying microevolution and ecology of nitrifiers - Klosterneuburg... | ecosystem: Engineered > WWTP > Aerobic digester >... | reverse complement strand
GCGTAATTTTGACAGTATAAGGCGCAAACTGTTATCCTAACGAGGATAATATGTGGGTAGTGTGCTCGTGCCCGGATAATGAAACTTTAGGCCGGCCGGAGCGTTACCATAATATAAATTTGTTTTAGGCCGTATTGTAATTCGCCCTAACCCCGAGGAAGTAAGTAGGAGTATAGACGAACTTGATGAAAATTATCGGATATAAATTTTTTAGTTTTGCAGCATTTTTAATAATTGTATTTAACTCACTAGGATTGGCTCAGACCACGAGTTCCAGATCTAATAATGATACCCGCACGGCCGAGATCGCGAAGGCCGAGGATGCGGTAAATCTTGTTTTGGCCGAATCCGGAAAGTCTTTCCGAGAAGCCCTCCAGGCATATGTAGAGAATCGGCGTTCTGAGGCAGGTTTGAAATTTAACAAATCTGTTGAGACCTTTTTGTACTCAACGCTCGACATCCAGCGTGACCAGCGACTGCAGGGTTGCTATAACCAACTTATCGAAACCGTGTATCGGATCGAATTTCCGTTGGATACCCAACTGCCGCAGGTTCGCGGGTTGGCGATGACCTGTGGCTGGAATATCGACGCGTCGCTTTCCGACGGAGTCGCAAAACTTGCTCGTCCGGTAGAAAATGTGACACCGAGCGAAACCGTAACTGCCGTCGGCCCTAAGGTCAACGGCACGAACGCAGGCTTTAACAGCCAGCAGTTTGACGCCTCGCCGCTGGACGAATTAGCAAAGCTTGAGCTTACATCTGACGAACAGCAGATCGACAACAATCCGGTCGCCCAACAGCAATATCAATATATTCAGTATGCGGTTGCTAACAAATCACTTGGATTTACGTTTCAGGTGCATCCGCTGATCCAGCAGTACATCAACTACTATCGCGGTCGCGGACGCACCACGATGGAAGTCGGGCTTTACCGCTCGGGAATGTTTATGCGTATGGCTCGCCGTATCTTTAAGGAAGAGGGCGTACCCGAGAACGTCGCCTGGCTCGGGCAGGTCGAGAGTGCGTGGAAACCGAGTGCGGTGTCCAGTGCCGCGGCATCCGGATTGTGGCAGTTTATTCCGGGCACCGGATCACGATTCGGCTTGCAGCGTACGGCACAGGTGGACGAACGCAATAGCTTTGACGAAGCCACGCGAGCATCGGCTCGATATTTGAAGTTTTTGGCGAATCGCTATGGCGGTAACTGGGAATTGGCGATGGCCGCGTACAACTGCGGCGAGGGCAATGTCGATCGAGCGATCCGACGTGCCGGTGTTTCCAACTTCTGGCTGGCATACCCATATTTGCCTCAGGAGACGCGCAATTACGTTCCGAACATCTTGGCTACGATCCTGATCGCTAACAATCCGAACCAATACGGATTTGGCCACATTCGTCCGGCCCCCTCGCTCAACTACGATCGTATCCGTGTACCGGCGTCGACCAACCTGACACTGCTGGCCCAGGCGGCAGACACGACCGTGCCGTATCTGCGATACCTTAACCCGCATCTGCGGACCAATTCAACGCCGCCGGTGCCTTACATCGTCAATGTTCCGGCAGGAAAGGCAAACGATGTTGTCGCACTATTCCGTCGTATCCCGGCGTCAAAGGTCAACAATACGAACCTTGCAAACTCATCGGCGGGTGAGAGTTGGCAGAATATTTCAAACCGAACCGGCGTAACCGTCAATGAACTGATGGCCGCGAATCCGGGTATGAAGTCACCGGCCGGCAAGGTATTTGTGCCCGTTGCGGGTAACAAGGTAAACACGATCTCGTACTCACGTCCGACGAATCAATCGGTCGTGACAAACGCGAGCAACGTCAAGGTCGTCAAGGCTAAGGCGGGCGAAACGGTTGCCAAGCTTGCCGAACGAGTCGGTGCTAATCCGACTGAGGTCGCTAAGTACAACGGTTTGCTGCCTAATTCGGTGTTGCCGGCAGGTCGTGAGATCAAAATACCAATATCGAAATAGATCGATAATACGTTTAGTATTTTTAACTGACCGGGGCGTTACATCGCTCCGGTCCTTTTCTTTGACATATGCCTACACTTGACACAGTCGATGATTTGTAACTATACTTGTTACAGTTATGGCAGCTAACAGCCAGTTTGCAATGGCGATCCACATTTTAACGATGCTGGCAATGGCGGACGACGCTAATCTGAAGTCTGACTACATTGCCGCAAGCGTCAATACCAATGCCGTTGTCATCAGACGGCTTTTGGGGCAGTTGTCAGCAGCCAAGTTGGTGATCTCGCAGACCGGTGCCTTCGGCGGCACACGCCTCGCGCGTTGTCCGCGTGAGATCACTCTGTGCGAGATATACAAGGCAGTGTCGTGCGGCGAAGTTTTCGCATTGCACGGCAAGGCACCAAGCCAGGATTGCCCGATCGGCAAAAATATCGAGGCAGTTCTGTGCAATTTACAAAAGGAAATAGATAGAAGTGTTGGCGAGAAGTTGGGCCAATACCATTTGCAGGACCTGATCGAACAAATCGATGAGGTTCAGGTCTAAGTTTTTTTTACCTCCATCTGTATCAAAAGAAGTTACAAAGAGGTGGCAATAGGCAAAACAATGACAGTATTATTCATTAATTGGACGCCGAGGGCAGTTGAGCTACTAAGACTCATTGCGCGGTTTATGGGGTTTTGAGGCGGGGAAAGAAGATTTACGGGATCGGCATTATGAGAGAATTTATAGAACAGTCGATGTCATTCGACGAGTATGTCAAAATGCTCGACGAACTTTTGGCCGAAGGCAAAACAACGGGCCCGGTGCAGTCGGATGAGATGTTTCAATTTGCCCGGCTTAATCGTCAACGAATGAGCCGTTTGGAGAAGACGTTGGAATTGGAAATTGAAGCTGAGCGATTGATCGGGCAACTAGAAAAAGGACAAGTTTGGCTCGTTATCACCGAGGGATGGTGTGGTGATGCGGCGCAGAACATACCCGTGATCGAGAAGTTAGCCGCGGCTAATGACCATATCGAAACTCGATACATTCTGCGGGACCAGCATCCGGAACTTATTGATCAGTTTTTAACAAACGGCACGCGTTCGATCCCTGTTTTGATCGCGATCGATACGGCAACATATAATGTGCTCGGTCGTTGGAGTGCGCGTCCGCGTAAGGCACAGGACTATTTTACTGCCCTTAAATCTCAGGGACTCGACAAACCGGCCATCAATGAAAAGCTACAGCGTTGGTATAACGATGACAAAGGCCGCTCGCTTCAACTCGAAATTGCAGAATTAGCGCAGAATTGGGTAGGCGAACGCTCTGCGGCCAGCGGTAAATAAGGCTATTATGCGGACGACAAGGGCAGATGATGACCTTAGGCGTGACAAAGCGTCGATATATTCGAGCGAGGATAAAATATGAAAGTCTATGAGATCCAAAAATTTGGCATTGACGAATTAACACTTAACGAGCGTGACGAACCGACGCCGGCGGCACATGAAGTGTTGATCAGGTTTCACGCGGCCTCGCTCAACTACCGCGACTATATGGTCGTGAACGGGACGTACAATCCGCGAATGAAGACGCCCGCTATTCCACTTTCTGATGGTGCGGGTGAGGTTATCGCAATTGGTGCCGCAGTGACGAAATGGAAAGTCGGGGCACGCGTTATGCCGATCTTTGTCCAGCGTTGGTTTGAGGGCGAATCAACCGAAGAGAAGCGCCGAACGGCTCTGGGTGCGGGACCACAATGGGACGGTGTGCTCCGCGAGATGGGGGCTTTTAATGAGGATTCGGTGGTTGAAATACCTGAGCACCTTTCGTATAAGGAGGCGGCAACCTTGCCGTGTGCGGCCATTACGGCGTGGAATGCGTTGGCGGTTTCGGGCAAGATCAAGGCGGGCGACACGGTTTTGACGCTCGGCACAGGCGGCGTTTCAATATTCGCTGTTCAGTTTGCAAAGATGTTTGGAGCCCGCGTGATCGCGACCTCCAGCAGTGACGAAAAGATCGAACGGCTTCGAGAACTTGGTGTCGATGAAACCATCAATTATCGTACGCGCGACGATTGGGACGCGGCGGTTTTGGACCTTACGGATAAACGCGGCGTCGACCACGTCGTAGAGGTCGGAGGTTCGGGAACGCTTGCCAAATCGCTCAACGCGGTTCGTATCGGCGGTCACGTCGCTATGATCGGAGCATTGGCTGCAGGAGATTTCAGCCCGGTCCCGCTCTTTATGAAGTCCGTACGTCTTCAGGGAGTTTTCACGGGTTCAAGGTCAATATTTGAGGATATGAACCGTGCGGTCAGCGTTAACGAATTGAAGCCGGTCATCGATCGGGTCTTTAACTTCGACGACGTAAAAGCGGCATTCAGACATATGGAGAGCGGTGCACATTTTGGAAAGATCGTTATCGAATACTAGGGCGACACATAGCGGATCAAGGGGAACTTTATGACAAAATTTTTCGACGAATTAATGATTGGTGATCTGAAACTCAAAAATCGGATCGTGATGGCTCCGATGACGCGGAGTCGGGCTAATGACGATGGCATTCAGCCGGATTATGTGCCTGAGTATTACGCTCAACGGGCGTCGGGCGGGCTTCTGATATCGGAAGCAACAAACATCTCGCCTATGGCCAAGGGATATGTACGTACGCCGGGAATCTATACTCCTGAGCAGATCGATGCGTGGAAACAGGTGACTGCGGCGGTTCACGCGAATGGCGGCAGGATCTTTATGCAGATATTTCACACTGGCCGGATCGCGTTGCCTGAGCTATTGCCGGACAATGCCCAGCCCGTCGCTCCGTCGGCGGTAAAGGCCGCGGGACAAAATTACACCGACAGCGGTATGAAGGATTTTGTCGAACCGCGTGAATTGACGACCGAAGAGGTCAAGGAAACCGTTCGCGATTTTGCTGCCGCGGCAACGAATGCGATCGAGGCCGGCTTTGACGGAGTCGAACTCCACTCCGCGAGCGGATATCTGGTTCACCAGTTCCTGATGCAGCCTGTCAATCAGCGGACCGATGAGTACGGCGGATCGGTCAAAAATCGTACACGATTCGTATTCGAAATTCTGGATGCGATGTCCGACGCTATTGGCAAAGAGCGTGTTGGCGTGAAGTTTTCGCCCCAGATGCCCTACAACGATATTCAGGAACCGGATGCCGACGAAGTGTATCCGTTTATTATGTCCGAGCTGTCCAAAAAGGGTTTGGCGTATGTTCACGTCGCCGCACAGAGCGACGCCGGCTGGCACGATAGACTCCGGCCGTTATATTCAGGAGTTTACATTGCTGGCGGCAATTTTGACCGCGATCGCGGAGCAGAATATCTTGGAGCAGGTAAGGCCGACGCGATAGCATTTGGCGTCAAGTTTTTGGCAAACCCGGACCTTCCGGCAAGATTTGAGCAAAATGCAGAATTGAATCAACCGGATCAGTCGACGTTTTACGCTGGCGGCGAGAAAGGATATACAGATTATCCGACGTTGGCGAAAGCTGCCGGATCGATTTAGACCACAGTAAAGCTCCAACGGCTAGCATACTGTTGAACATATTAGCCGCGCGGAGATGGATTTGCGAACTGTAACTATATTTGTTACAGTATTGATATGGGCATTAGGATTGTCAGTTCGCATTTTGCGGTGACGCTCGGGGCTAAGATATAATTTCAGCAATATTTGATAGGAGATAATAATGGGAACTTTTGCTAAACAATTGACGGATTCGAATTTTGATAGTGATGTACTGAAGTCGGACAAGGCAGTACTTGTAGATTTCTGGGCCGAATGGTGCGGACCGTGCCGTATGATAGCCCCGTCGGTAGAGGCGATTGCCGAGGAATACACCGGCAAGGTTGACGTCTTTAAGATGAATGTCGACGAAAACCCAATGGTGCCTAATCAGTTCGGCATCCGTGGTATTCCGACATTGATAGTTTTCAAGGGCGGCCAGGAGCAGGAGCGGATCGTCGGTGCGGTTAACCGCGAAGCGATCGCTAAGGTAGTTGGGAAGTACGTTTAGTTATTTCTTAGGTTATTGATCAGCAGACCGAAAAGAAGCCCCGTCGAAAGTGATTTCGACGGGGCTTCTTCAGTTGACCCTATCAAGTTCTACGACTTAGTGAGCATTGTAGTTGGCAATCGGAAAGTCACCGTTTGCACCGAAAGCAAATGTAGTAACGGCGTTCGAAGACGTTCCGAGCGACCAGAAAGCATTTGCTCCAGCCGTCGGACGCCATATAGCGACATCGGTCTTGCCGTCACCGTCATAATCACCCTGTACGGGAAAGTCGGTCGCGGACGCTCCAAATGTGCGATAGTTGATCGCGGCATCCGAGCTGTTTCGCCATTGCCACTGCATAGCACCGGAGACGCCTCGGACTGTCGCAATATCCGTTTTGCCGTCGCCATCGTAGTCGCCGGGAACAATAAGGTCAGTCGGTGTTCCAAAGATCACGGTCGGCTGTGCGACATTGGCATCCGAGAGGATCCAGAATCCAGCTTGGCCGCCGCCGGCATTGCGCTGAATGCCGAAGTCGGCCTTTCCATTTCCGTCATAGTCGCCGGGTGCCGGAAAATCACCATTTACGCCCCAGGGCACAAATGAGACAGCTCCGTTTGCAACCGTGCGGAAATACCAGGTGCTCTGGGCACCGGCAGTAGCTCCCGCACGGTACACAGCCAGATCATCCTTGCCGTCGCCGTTATAATCACCAACGACCGTCACATCGTCACCGGTTTGGCCAAAGGCCTCCTGACGAAGCGTTGAGGTCGCGCTGTTCAGGATGTAGTAGGTTGCAACGGTCGCAGCACCGGGACGCCAGACAACGATGTCATCTTTGCCGTCACCGTCGTAGTCGCCGGAGATAAAGAAATCGGTCGCAAGTCCCCAATCCGCTGCTGCGGTCGGTGCTACCGATCCGTTAATGTTCCAGTACCATCGAACCTGACCGCCCGATCCGCCGCCTACGTTACGAACTACAGAGTAGTCGGTCTTACCATCTCCATCAAAATCCACCGGAGCCTTACCGGTCGGGGCGGCACCGCATGGAGCCGGTGTGGTTGCCATGTTTCGCGGAACCGGAGCGGTCACCACATCGAAGTCGAGATTATTGTTGTCTGTATCGGTACAACCGCCGGTTTTTCGAACGGCGCCCTCAGTGGAGACGAGTACCGAACCGTTGTTAACGGACGTGCCGCCTTCGGCGTTGTTTGCTACACCGTACGCAACGACGTCGATCATATTCGCATTCGGCAGGGTGCACGGTGTCGCTGTAGCACCGCAGGTGTTGCCCGTAAAGGCCGCCGTCACAAGTGCCATTTTGCCGCTTGCACCTCCCAAGTTCATTGATGTATTGGTCACGTCGGGTGACGGTACCGGAAGTCCGCCCGCGCCCACAGTTCCAAGTTGGATCAGGAAGTATTGCCCGGGTGCAAGTGTCGTGTTCGGCAACGCATAAATATTGCCGGCACTACTGCCAAACTGCCCGGTTGCCGAACCGTACATTATACGCAGCGTGTCGAGGGATTGCGGTACGGCCGAGACATTCTTGATCTCAACGTAATCCGCAGAATAAGTGCCGGTTGTACCGCCACCGCCGCCAAATACTTGGCTGAAGACCAACGTAGTCGATGCCAATTGAGCATCCGAAGAGTTCTTTGAACTCCTATCGACCCCGGCAAGCACCTGTGTGCCGACCACCAATGTTGCGATCGCTGTGATCGCAATAAACGTACCTAAAATTGATTTTTTGATCATAACTTTTCCCTTACTTGACCCATTTTGGGCTACAAATTTCTAGTCATCTAAGCATAAAATTAGTTGACGGCGAACCGACAAGTGCCAATGAACTTTTCACAACACAAAATTTCCTTTCTGACAGGATAGCATAAAAGGCTCATATTACTAGGCGATGGAGTCGTTATCAGTGGCCGAGCATCACCAAATTTCTGTTACAATTTTGTTGAATCCAGGTGAGGTTTGCGGCTATGAAAACTAGTATTACGTTTTTTCTGCTTTTGGTCGTGTTTCTAACGGCGACGACGGCGGCTCAGATCAAACCGCCTGCAGACAAGGATGACGTCATCCGAATCGATACACAGCTTGTCGACGTGCCGGTGGCGGTGGTCAACGAGAAAGGAAATGCCGTAGCTGGACTCAAAAAGGGAGACTTTAGGGTCTTTGAGGACGGTAAATTACAGGAGATCGTCGATTTTTCGGCGACGTCGGAACCGTTTGAGGTCGCACTGCTGCTCGACACATCCGGATCGACCCGTTCGGATCTGCAATTGATCCAGCGGGCGGCAAATGAGTTTGTTTCATCGCTCCGGAGTGGCGATCGGGTGTCGGTCACCGCATATCGTAGCGACGTTGCGGACGGACGTGCGTTTGCGGTCAGCGAAACCCTCAGCCGTCTGACCGGGGATCGAGCGGCACTTCGCGATGCAATTGCCCGTGCGAAAATGAGCGGCGGCACGCCGTTCTACGATTCGATCATCCAGATCGTCGAGGATATATTTCGCGATGCTCCGGCCGGAGACTTTCGCGGTCGCCGGGCGCTCGTTGCATTAACGGACGGCGTGGATTCGACGAGTTCGACGGGATTTGCGGAGATCAAGGAAAAACTTGGCAAACTCGGTATCGTATGCTTTTTTATCAAGGTCGACACCCGGGAGTTTTTCGAAGAAGGACTACTAGGTGATTGTCAGACCGCAACCCGATTCTCGACCGCCCAGATCCGCCGCTATTACCGCTCGCTCGGTGCTAAAGGGAATTATGAAAAGGCGACGAGCTTTTGCCAGCTTGGCGAATTTGAACGCCTGGCGGTCAGTAAAAAGCTCTACGAGATCGCTGACGCCGAAATGCTTGAGGTCGCAAAAATTTCGGGTGGTAAGGTGTTTCCGCTCGCAGAATTGAGTGACGCCCGCGATGCTTTCAAGAGCGTCGCCGCCGAACTAGGCTCAAAATACACGCTCGGATATAACCCCTCAAACGAAAAACGTGACGGCACCTATCGAAAGATCCGCGTCGACGTCATTGGCTTGCCAAAAGCAACCTTGGTTCGTGCCCGCGATGGCTACACCGCTCCAACACAATAGGAAAGTTAGTCACGAATTACGCAAATAGCACGAATGAAATTGGCTTGATATTCGTGTTATTCGTGCAATTCGTGGCAAAATCAAAGTATGGCAACGAAATTTCGACGCATTTGTTTGGTGGTTTTGGATTCGGCGGGCATCGGTGAGATGCCGGATGCTGCGGCGTGGGGCGACGCCGGAGCAAATACACTTGGGCACATTTTTGCTTCGCGACAGGTAAATGTGCCAAATCTTGCGGCAATGGGTTTGGGAAATATCGCTCCGCTGTCGGGAGTCGAACCTGCGGCATCGCCGACGGGAAATTACGGCAAATGCACGCTCAAATCTGACGGCAAAGACACGACGACCGGGCATTGGGAAATGGCAGGCATCATATTGAAGCAAGGTTTTCCGAAGTTTCCAGACGGTTTTCCGCCGCGGATCATCGACGCGTTTGTCGAACAGGCAAAGCTTCCCGGCATCCTCGGCAACATTCCGGCGAGTGGCACCGAGATCATTAAAGACCTTGGCGAAGAGCATATCGCCACCGGCAAACCGATCGTTTATACCTCGGCGGACAGCGTTTTTCAGATCGCTGCACACGAAGAGATCGTACCCATCGATCGGCTGTATGAGATATGCGAGATCGCCAGAAACATCCTCCACGGTGACGATGAGGTCGCTCGTGTGATCGCTCGACCTTTCCTGGGTTCAAACGCCGCCGATTTCAAACGCACTGAGAATCGCCACGATTACGCCGTGCCGCCGCCGAGCGGAAACCTTTTGCCATTGCTCAAGGACGCCGGACTCGATGTAGTCTGTATCGGAAAGATCGCGTCGATCTACGACAATATGGGCGTTACCGAGGATCTCACGGCAAAGAATAACGAACAGATCATCGATGTGACGATCGAGGCGTTAAACGCCGACTCACACGGGCTTATATTCAGCAATCTGGTCGATTTTGATATGCTCTACGGCCACCGACGCGATGTCGAGGGTTATGCCAAGGCTCTCGAACATTTCGACGCCCGTCTGCCTGAGATCTTTGCCGCGATGAACGACGACGATCTGCTGATAATGACCGCCGACCACGGCAACGACCCGAGCTTTCCCGGTTCTGATCACACACGCGAATACGTCCCGCTGCTCGTCTATGGCAAAACTGCCGCAAACGGCGTCGATCTCGCAACTCGTCAGTCGCTCTCCGATATTGGCCAAACTATCGCGGAGAACTTTGGTGTGGTTATTGAGGACGGTGTTAGCTTTTTGGGCGAGATTTAGAAGGCCGGCATTGACCTATTAAATACAATAAGTTATTATAATTAATAATGTGGCAGGTCAATGAACACCGCGACATCGCAAAGACCTGTCGCAATTTACCGGTCGAGATCGTAAAGAAATACGAGCTTTGGAAGGAGATCGTGATGATGCACGGCCCGGAAAAGTTAAAGGAATTTTCAGGCTTCAACGACGAAGCGTTGAAAGGCGTTCGCAGTGGCCAGCGATCGTCGCGGTTAAATCGGCAATATAGAGTCATCTATTACGTTGAGCGGGATGTCGTAACGGTTTTCGTTTTGTCATTAACGCCCCACGAATATTGATCTGAATTATGAATATCGATCCTAAAGATTTTGTGTCGGCCCGGTCTCACTCGAGTTCAACCACCGGCGAGGTGATCCGAATGCTCCGTGAACTCAAGCATTGGACTCAGGAAGATCTTGCCGCAAAGAGCGGTATTTCGGCGACGAATTTGAGTGCCCTCGAAAACGACCGTATCGATATCGGCAAGCGTCGTGCAGAGCAACTGGCAAATGCTTTTGGCGTCCATCCGGCGATAATTATGTTTCCCGAATATGAGGCCTCGGGGATGTTGAAAGCCGCGTAGCGGACCTGCTGCGAGTTCCGTCCCGCCCGCTTTGATAGCGATGCGAAATATTTTCAAACGGCCAGACGATCGCTGAGAACTTCGACGTTTTAGTGAGGATGGGGTTAGTTTTTTGGGGAAGTGTCTGCCGTCTCTTAAGATCAAGATCAGTACTTTATAACGGGAATCGCAGGAATATGTACGACAATTTGCCCTATAGTTCGGAATTTGTCCCACTAATACTTAAAGTGGGACAAAAGGTGGGACAAGTTAACTGTTGCAGCTATTGATATAACCACATCTTGTCCCACTGTCCCACGATTTTTTCAGTTTTTGTGTGTCGTCCTGAAATAAGTTTACAGTTTTATGCTCTTAGTCCTCCAATAGGTTTACATTCCGCAAGTTAGTCCTAAACTGTGTTTACAGTTTTGAGTTTTCAAAGATCGAGCTTCTATTTCAATTCTATCATACGTGTCAAGTGTTGATAAACGTTGCATATATAGGACAATTCCGAGCCACTCCGACGTTGGGATAATTATGGAAAACGGCGTGATGGTAAAGGCGAATGCTCGCGTCGCAGACGATTGTAAAAAGGGAATTGCTAAGTTTTTGGAGAAGTACGGTTTCCGAAGTAACGTGGTGAGGTTACTTTAGTTTGTTCCATTCGTCGGCGGAGATTTCGCGGCCGATGATTTCGGCGATCTCGCGAAGCATAAATTTCAACTGTGGAACCGAATATTCTGAATTTGAAGGAACTGTGAGACGGTTGTCGCCGAGGGTAACGAACTGATGCTTCGAACCGGAGTACGGGCCATCAAAACCGAGCCGCCTGAGCCGACGAATAAAGTCGCTTCGTTTACACGGATTCCACATACGCAGGAGCTCGATTGAGGTTTAAGTTTGCGAGAACCGGCAATTCATGTCCGAGCTTTAGCCCGACCAAAACCCAGTCTTCGAGCGTCGAGCGCAGTTCGCTTTCACATTCACGCAAAGTTTTGGCAAAAGCGACGACACCCTTGCACGACGGTATGCGCCCGGCAAATGTTTCGTCGTCAAGCTTGTCGTACTCTGCCTGCTCAAGGGCCACCTCGACGTAATCGCTCAATATGTAGTTTCCCGACATATCATTATTCTAACACGACTCTCTTCCCAAACCCGTCGAAACCAACGCCGCCGCCCGCATGACCTCCGATTATAAAAAAGGGGATTGCTAAGCTTTTGGAGAAGTAGGTCGCGTCTTGGCTATGCGCCGTTACGACGTTTGTGAAGTTTGTCGAAAAAGCGAACAATAGATTCGAAGTTCGAGGACTCCGATGGGAGCGTCTTCAATAGTCGATATTCAATCCGATAGTAAACGCCAAGAAAAGCCACCGATAAAACTTGAACAAAGCCTGCTAGCACGGCGATGGCAACGATCGGCGAGGTGTTTGGATTACCGAATATGATACCTGCAATCCATGCGAGAAGAAGTACCGGCCCAAACACAACAGAGGCTATTTTCATGCCAACATTACTCTTCTTCCATCTCGCCAATAAATCGGTGACGACCGGAAGTCGAGCAGCTTCGAATTCAGACCATGCTGTCTCGTAGGCATATTGGGCTCCTCGAAGCCTTTCATCCGCTTCCTGA
>Ga0073903_10001399_pt1 | contig 12566 bp, 16 predicted proteins | sample KloWWTKNB14_bulk_FD_66665 | JGI IMG/M metagenome (GOLD analysis project Ga0073903, IMG submission 66665) | Active sludge microbial communities from Klosterneuburg, Austria, studying microevolution and ecology of nitrifiers - Klosterneuburg... | ecosystem: Engineered > WWTP > Aerobic digester >... | reverse complement strand
CGGTAGGCGAAGGGCCGATAGCTATAATGCCCCGTTAATTTGCGACGCGCATCCATTCCGAGGAAACCATGAGCGACATCAGCCACGAAGAAGACCATACGGGACCGATCAAGACGCCCAAGCAACTGCTGATGACGGTGTTCTTCGCGTTTGTCGCGCCGATCTTCATCATCATCGCACTGGTGGCTTTCGTGACCTCCGGCAACAAGCCCGCTGCTGGTACCGTCAATGCCGAGAAAGCCATCGCCGCACGGATCCAGAAGATCGGCATGGTTGAAATCCGCGATGCCAACCGCGAACGCAAGTCGGGCAAAGAAGTGTTCAAGGCCCAATGCACCACCTGCCACACGGCCGGCGTGGCGGGCGCTCCAAAATTCGGCGATGCGGCCGCGTGGGGTGTACGTATCGCCACCGGGCTTGATGCATTGGTGAATTCCGCTCTCAAGGGCAAAGGCGCCATGGGCGCCCAGTCTGGCGGTGATTTCGACGATCTGGAAATCACCCGCGCCGTGGTCTACATGGCAAACGCGGGTGGCGGTAAATTCGAAGCCCCCGCGGCCCCGGCACCGGCGGGTGCGGCGTCGGAGGCAGCGACTACCGCTGCACCAGCTGCAGCTGCATCCGAAACGGCCAAGCAATAGTTTTCGGGCGGCCGCCCTCAAGACCAGAAGCCGGACGATGTCCGGCTTTTTTGTTGGCGCTGACCCGTCTATGCACTGGAACCCGAGAATCAACGAATGAACAAGCAAACTGGCCCTGCAGCGGGCTTACGTCGGGATCAGGCCAGGTGGCTGTCCCTGGGACTCATCACATAATCAAAGCGGCTCGGCAGGTCGGCGGACAACACCTCGTGCGGCACCCACAGACCGGCCTCGATGGCATCGGCCGCGATCGCAACGTCCAGCGTGTGGACCAGGCCGAAACCGGTGTCGGTTTCCAGATAGACCCAGCCTGCCTCGTCGACGAAGCAACGTTGTGCCCGCGCCTGTTGCCCGGTATGGCTGGCCACCGAATAGTCGGCGGCAATCCGCCAGACCCAGGGCGTGGCTTCGAGCTCCACATAGACACATTGCGGCCCGTTCTGGAACAGCCACTGCCCTCGGTCATCGGCGCCATAGTTGCGTGCGATGAAGGCGAGCAGCTTTTCATGCTGCAGCAGTGTGCCCCTGGCCGCAGGCAGGCCTGCCGCGAACGGCCCGGCGGACTGCGCGGCGTCATCGCGCAAGTACCAGTTGCCGCGCGCGTCAAGCCCCAGCCAGCCATAACAGTGCGGCACGTTCGGCCACTTGGCCATAGCCTGTCGGACGATGTCATCCATGGCAACCATTATGGTGGCAGTCGCCGCAGTCAGGCACGGTGTTGGCCCGCGGACTCACCGCGTCTGTTTCAGCAGCCAGTCACCCACGGCCAGCGGCATGGCCGACACATGGCCGGGCGGGCGCCCCTGCGCGAATCCCACATGGCCACCGCCCTGGGGTTGCCACAAGGTCACGGAACCCGCCACGTCCTTCGGGCCGGGCAGACTCCAGGCCGGCACGAACGGGTCGTTCAGCGCATTGACCAGCAGCGCCGGTAGCGCAATCTGGCGCAGGTGCGGCTTGGCCGACGCCCGGCGCCAATAGTCTTCGGTATTCCGAAAACCGTGGACCGGGGCAGTGAAGATGTTGTCGAACTCGAACAGGTCCTGCGCCCGCAGCAAGGCCTCGCGGTCGAACAGGCCCGGATGCTGCGCATGTTTGCGCAAGGCCTTGGGACGCATCGTATTGAGGAACATGCGGGTATAGACCAGCCGGTTGAAGCCGCGGCCGATCGCGTGCCCGCCGGCCGCAAGATCCAGCGGCGCGCTGACCGAAGCCACCGCCGCCACGACAGCCGCAGCCGAGGCCCCCACTTCGCCGGCCCAGCGCATCAGCGCATTGCCGCCCAGCGACACACCCACTGCCACCACCGGACCCGCATGCGCTGCGCGAAAGCGGCGCAGTATCCAGTCGATCTCCTGGAAATCGCCAGAATGGTAGGCGCGCGGCCCACGGTTGAGTTCACCGCTGCAGCCGCGGAAATGCGCCACGGCAAATGCGACACCACGGCTGGCGGCGAAGTCCGCAAAGGCCTGGGCATAGTGGCTGGCCGATGATCCCTCCAGGCCATGGAACATGACGATCAACGGCTGCTGCTGCGCCATCGCGGCTGTCGCCGGCGCCGCACCATCGAGCCAGTCGACATCGATGAAATCGGCATCCGGCGTTTCCCAGCGCTCACGCCGGTAACGCGGCGGCACCGACGCGCTGCGCCGCGCAAACAGCGCCGGCCAGATGGTCTGCAGATTGCCGCCCGGAAGCCACAGCGGTGCTTGGTAGTTCATGCTTGCGTCTGTCGTGCCGTCGCGCGCCTTTGCGCGTCCTTCAGTGCAGGACCTGCGGCGCCTCGTGAATCTCCTGCACCTCACTCTGGTTGCCAGGGCTCGCATGGTGGGCCACCATGCGCCAGCCTTGTCCCGTCTTGTGATAGACGTTGGTCGCCAGCACATAGGCCTGCGATGGCCCGGTGGGCGTCATCACGTTGACACGCTCCAGCACGTTGTGCACCACGCTCGACAGCCCTTCGATCTTGCGTACATGCTCCGGCCGGGCCTGTATGCTGCCATTGGCAAAAATAGATTCAAAGGTCGCGCGAATCGCGACATGCCCGACGATGCGCGGCCCGCCGGGATGAACGCAGACGATGTCTTCATCATCCGACCAGCATGCCATCAGGCGTTCGATATCTGCCGATTGCAGCGCGTCATAAAAGGCGGCTTCGGTTTCTTCGGCACTGGTGCCCAGGAACTGGGCCTCGGTCTTGGCTTTCGGCATATGGCAGGTTTCGGTATCAAACAAGCCCGATTGTGCCGGCCTTCCTGTTCCAGACCCGACAAGTGGCCTTGAAATCGTTTGCCGGGCCTCCCACATGTGCTAGTGTTGCCCATTGCACCCAAGGGCACATCAACATGAGGACTTCATTCATGAAACGCTGGTTTTTTCTGCTTCTGACCGTCTTGACGCTCAGCGGCTGCGGTTACAACGATTTCCAGAAGCTCGATGAGCAATCCAAGGCAGCCTGGAGCGAGGTGCTGAACCAGTACCAGCGCCGCGCCGACCTGGTGCCCAACATCGTGGCCACCGTCAAAGGCGAAGCCAACTTCGAACAGGAAACCCTGACCAAGGTGATCGAGGCGCGCTCCAAGGCGACGTCGATCCAGGTGACGCCGGAAACCCTGAACGACCCTGCGGCCATGCAGAAATTCCAGGCTGCCCAGGGCGAGCTCGGCAGCGCGCTCAGCCGCCTGATGGTTGTCGTGGAGCAGTATCCCAACCTCAAGGCGAACCAGGGCTTCTCGGATCTGCGGGTGCAGCTCGAAGGCACCGAGAACCGGATCACCGTGGCACGCAACCGGTATATCGCGTCGATCCAGCAATACAACGTGCTGGCACGCAGTTTCCCGACCAACCTGACGGCCATGGTCTTCGGCTACCAGCCCAAGGCCGGATTCACAGTGGCCAACGAAGCGCAGATATCGGCGCCGCCGGTGGTCGATTTCAACAAGAAGTAGCCGGTGCTGATGCTGGTCCCCGGCGTTTTCCTGCGCGCCATGCCGCTGCTGGGCGCAACGCGCAATATCGCGCAGCGCTGGTGCCGTGCCGCGATTCTGGCCACCGGCCTGCTGGCGTGGCTGGGCGTCCCGGCCCAGGCACAGGGTGTATTGCCGGTGCCGGCATTGAGCGGCCGGGTCATCGACCAGACCGGCACGCTCGATGCCACCCAGGTCACGGCGTTGACCGACAAGTTGGCTGCACTGGAAGCCAAAAAGGGCTCGCAGGTGGTGCTGCTGATGGTGCCCACCACGGCGCCGGAAGACATCGCCAGCTACGCCAACCGGATCGCCAACGATTGGAAAATCGGTAGGCGTGACGTGGGTGACGGCGTTTTGCTGATCGTCGCCAAGAACGACCGCACGTTGCGCATCGAGGTGGCCAAGACACTGGAAGGCGCCATTCCCGACCTGGCCGCCAAACGCATCATTGACGGAGCGATCACACCCAGATTCAAGAACGGCGATTTTGCCGGCGGCCTGCTGGCGGGGGTCGACCAGATCGCGGCACTGGTGTCGGGCGAGCCGTTGCCGGAACCGAAAGTGCAGTCGGTCAACCAGAAATTCGACTCGAATACGCTGAGCAATCTGTTCGTGTTCTTCGTGTTTGCGTTGCCCATTGGAGCCGGCATTCTGCGCAGCGTCCTGGGCCGCAAGTTTTCCGCGCTGGCGACCGGTGGCATCGCGGGTGTACTGGTGTTCGTGTTCACGGCCAGCGTGCTGATTGCGGTGGTCGCAGGAGTGGCGGCCATAGCCTATGCCTTGTTCGCAGGGGTCAGCATTCCGCGCGGCGGCTCTGGTGGCTCGCGCGGTGGCTGGGGTGGCGGCGGCGGCGGTGGCTGGGGTGGTGGCAGCAGTGGCGGCGGCGGATTCAGCTCCGGGGGGGGCGGCAACTTCGGCGGCGGTGGCGCCTCCGGGCGCTGGTAGGAGCGTAATTTTCCATGTTGCAACACCTGCGTACAACGCTGCGGCACCGCTGGCTTGACGAGTCCGATACCCGCCGCGTGGTCGATGCGGCCATGCTCGAGCGCCTGCGCGCGCGGGTGGCGGCCAGCGAGACCCGGCACACCGGAGAGATCCGCATCTATGTCGAAGCCGGCCTGCCGATGCGTTATCTGTGGCGGCACCTGCGCCACCGCGTGCCGATGCAGGCGCTGGTACGCGAGCGGGCGACCGAGATGTTCGGCGCGCTGCGGGTATGGGATACCCATCACAACAACGGCGTGCTGATCTACCTGTTGCTGGCCGAGCGCGAGATCGAACTCGTGGCCGACCGGGGCCTCAATACGATCGTGCCGGCCTCAGAATGGCAAGCCATGGTGCAACGCATGGGCGAGGCCTTCACGCGCGGCCGGTTTGAGGACGGACTGACACAGGCACTGGGAGAGGTTTCGACCCCTCTGGTTGCGCACTTTCCGGCCGACCCTGTGGCCAACCCGAACGACCTGCCCGACACCCCGGTTCTGGGCTGATCGGCAGTTGCCGGCAGCCAGCAAAAAGCCCCTGGGTTTGACGCCAGGGGCTTTTTCTTGAGGAACGGTTGCGTCCCCGGTTTTCGATCGAGACTCAGTGTTTCTGCCGGTATTTGCGCAATGCGGCAATTTGCGCCGCCATGACCGCCAGTTCGGACGTCGCCTTGGCGATGTCGATATCGTTCTTCGCGTTCTTGAGTGCTTCTTCGGCGGCGAGTTTGGCCTGGCTGGCCTTCTCGTCGTCGAGGTCCTTGCCGCGCACGGCCGTGTCGGACAACACTGTCACGCCGTCGGGTTGCACCTCGAGGATGCCGCCGGCGACGAAGACAAACTCTTCCGAGCCATCGGCCATTTCGATTCGCACCGATCCGGCCTTGATACGGCTGATCAGTGGCGTATGACGCGGCAGGATGCCGAGTTCACCGACTTCACCGGGCAGCGCCACAAACTTGGCTTCGCCCGAGAAAATCAATTCCTCGGCACTGACCACGTCGACGCGCATCGTTGTTGCCATGGGGTTTCCTTTGGTTCAATCAAGAAGAGCTGGCCGTCAAGCCATCTTCTTGGCTTTCTCGAAGGCTTCGTCAATGGTTCCAACCATGTAGAACGCCTGCTCGGGCATGTGGTCGCACTCGCCGTTGACGATCATCTTGAAGCCGCGAATCGTCTCGGCCAGCGACACGTACTTGCCAGGGGCGCCGGTGAAAACCTCGGCCACGAAGAACGGCTGGCTCAGGAAACGCTGGATCTTGCGTGCGCGGGCCACGGCCTGCTTGTCTTCGGGTGCCAGTTCGTCCATGCCCAGAATCGCGATGATGTCGCGCAGTTCCTTGTAGCGCTGCAGCGTGCCCTGCACCGCGCGGGCGGTGTTGTAGTGCTCTTCGCCCACAACCAGCGGCGAGAGCTGGCGGCTGGTGGAGTCCAGCGGGTCCACCGCCGGGTAGATGCCCAGCGCAGCGATGTCTCGCGACAACACCACGGTGGAGTCCAGGTGGGCGAAAGTGGTGGCAGGTGACGGATCGGTCAAGTCATCGGCCGGCACGTACACGGCCTGGATCGAGGTGATCGAGCCGACCTTGGTCGACGTGATGCGTTCCTGCAGACGGCCCATTTCTTCTGCCAGCGTCGGCTGGTAACCCACGGCCGAAGGCATACGACCGAGCAGCGCGGACACTTCGGTGCCGGCCAGCGTGTAGCGGTAGATGTTGTCGACGAAGAACAGCACGTCCTTGCCTTCGTCGCGGAACGACTCGGCGATGGTCAGGCCGGTCAAGGCCACGCGCAGACGGTTGCCCGGGGGCTCGTTCATCTGGCCGTAGACCATGGCCACTTTGGATTCTTCGAGGTTCTTCAGGTTCACGACGCCGGAGTCGGCCATCTCGTGATAGAAGTCATTGCCTTCGCGGGTACGTTCACCCACACCGGCAAATACCGACAGGCCGCTGTGCGCCTTGGCGATGTTGTTGATCAGTTCCATCATGTTCACGGTCTTGCCCACACCGGCACCACCGAACAGGCCCACCTTGCCGCCTTTGGCGAACGGGCAGACCAGGTCGATCACCTTGATGCCGGTTTCCAGCAGTTCCTGCGACGGGCTCAGCTCGTCGTACACCGGCGCCTTGCGGTGGATGGACGCAGTCTGCGTGCTCGCTACCGGACCGCGCTCGTCGATCGGCGCACCCAGCACGTCCATGATGCGGCCCAGTGTGGCCTTGCCCACTGGCACCATGATCGGATTGGCGGTGTTCTTGACCATCATGCCGCGGCGCAGGCCGTCGGAGGAACCCAGCGCAATCGTACGCACCACGCCGTCGCCGAGCTGCTGCTGGACTTCAAGCGTCAGCGTCGAGCCGTCCATCTTGAGCGCGTCGTAGATCCGGGGCATCTGATCACGTGGAAACTCCACGTCGACCACCGCGCCAATACACTGAACAATCTTGCCCTGAACGCCTGCGTTCACTGGTGAGTTCTCTTGAGCCATCGTTTTTGCTCCAACAAATTAATCGGGTTTAAACCGCAGCCGCACCGGCCACGATTTCTGAAAGTTCTTTGGTGATGCCAGCCTGCCGGGTCTTGTTGTAGATCAGCTTGAGTTCACCGATCACGCTGCCGGCGTTGTCGGTGGCAGACTTCATGGCTACCATGCGCGCCGACTGTTCGGAGGCCATGTTCTCGGCAACAGCCTGGTACACGATGGCTTCGACATACCGCAGCAACAGGTCGTCGATCACGGCCTGTGCGTCGGGTTCATAGATGTAGTCCCACGCCGCATGCGGGCCACTGGCCTTGGCCTCGGCTTCCATCCTGGCCGCTGACAGCGGCAGCAACTGCTCCAGCACCGGCTCCTGCTTCATGGTGTTGATGAAACGGGTGTAGCTGAGATAGACCGCGCTGACCTCGCCCTTGGCATACGCGTCGAGCAGCACCTTGACCGGACCGATCAGCTTCTCCAGATGCGGTGTGTCACCGAGCTGGGTCACGTGCGCCACGGTCTTGGCTCCGATGCGGTTCAGGAACCCCAGTCCCTTGTTGCCAATGGCAACCGCGCTGATCGCCGTACCGCCCGACTGCAATTCGCGCAGCTTGCCGGTGACGATACGCAACACGTTGGTGTTCATGCCACCACACAAGCCCTTGTCGGTGGTCACCACGATCACACCGGCCGCCTTGGCCTCGTTGGTGCGCATGAATGGGTGCACATACTCGGGATTGGCCTTGCCGAGATTGGCCGCAATATTGCGGATTTTCTCGGCATAGGGACGGGCCGCACGCATGCGCTCCTGCGCCTTGCGCATCTTGGAAGCGGCAACCATCTCCATGGCCTTGGTGATCTTCTTGGTGTTTTCCACCGATTTGATCTTGCCGCGAATCTCCTTACCTGCTGCCATAGTGACTCCTGCCTCTGGACGCTCGTGCCATCAAACCGGTATCAGGCGAAAGACTTCTTGAACGCGGCAGTAGCGGCCGACAGTTCTGCCTCGGCATCCTTGTCCATCGCCTTGTCCTTGTTCAATTTCGTCAGCAGCGCCGCGTGCTTGTCTTTCAGGTAGGCATGCAGACCATGCTCGAACGCCAGGATCTTCTTGACGTCGATGTCGTCCATGAACCCTTTGTTGACGGCAAACAGAGTGGAGGCCATCAGCGCGATCGGCTGCGGGCTGTACTGCGCCTGCTTGAGCAGTTCGGTCACGCGAGCACCGCGGTCGAGCTGCTTGCGGGTGGCCTCATCCAGGTCGGAGGCGAACTGCGCAAAGGCAGCCAGCTCGCGGTACTGGGCCAGGTCGGTACGGATACCGCCGGACAGGTTCTTGATCAGCTTGGTCTGCGCCGAGCTGCCGACCCGCGACACCGAGATACCGGCGTTGATGGCGGGGCGGATACCGGCGTTGAACAGGCTGGTTTCCAGGAAGATCTGGCCGTCGGTGATCGAGATCACGTTGGTCGGAACGAAGGCGGACACGTCGCCGGCCTGGGTTTCGATGATCGGCAACGCGGTCAGCGAACCGGTCTGGCCCTTGACTTCACCCTTGGTGAAGGCTTCGACGTAGTCGGCATTCACGCGGGCGGCGCGCTCGAGCAGGCGGCTGTGGAGATAAAACACGTCGCCGGGATACGCTTCGCGGCCTGGCGGGCGGCGCAGCAGCAGCGAGACCTGCCGGTAGGCCACGGCCTGCTTGGACAGATCGTCATACACGATCAGCGCGTCCTGGCCGCGGTCGCGGAAGTATTCGCCCATGGTGCAACCGGAGTAGGCCGACACGTACTGCATGGCAGCCGATTCAGAAGCGGTAGCTGCCACCACGATGGTGTAGGCCATGGCGCCGGCTTCTTCGAGCGAGCGCACGACGTTCTTGACCGACGAAGCTTTCTGGCCGATCGCGACGTACACGCAGGTCATGTTCTGACCCTTCTGGTTGATGATCGCGTCGATCGCCACGGCGGTCTTGCCGGTCTGGCGGTCACCGATGATCAGTTCGCGCTGGCCGCGGCCGATCGGCACCATCGAGTCGATCGACTTCAGACCGGTCTGCACCGGCTGGTCCACCGATTTACGGGCGATCACGCCAGGGGCGACTTTTTCGATGACGTCGGTCATCTTGGCGTTGATAGGGCCCTTGCCGTCGATCGGCTGGCCGAGCGCGTTGACAACGCGTCCGATCAGCTCGGGGCCGACCGGAACTTCCAGAATGCGGCCGGTGCATTTGACCGTGTCGCCTTCGGAGATGTGTTCGTATTCACCCAGAATCACCGAGCCGACCGAGTCGCGCTCGAGGTTCAGTGCCAGACCATAGGTGGGCAGGCCATCGCTGCCGGCCGGGAATTCAAGCATCTCGCCCTGCATCACATCGGACAGGCCGTGGATGCGGCAAATGCCGTCGGACACCGACACCACGGTGCCCTGGTTGCGGATATCGGCGCTGGCCGTGAGGCCTTCGATACGGCTCTTGATCAGTTCCGAGATTTCTGCGGGATTGAGTTGCATGACTCTTTCCTTCTTTCTTTAGGTGGCTGTTTACCGGAGCCGGGGGCTCAGGCGGTCAGCGCGATTTTCATTTGATCCAGGCGGGCTTTGACCGACGTGTCCAGCACTTCGTCACCGACCACCACACGAATGCCACCAATCAGGGAAGCATCAAGCTCCACCGTGATGTTGAGCTTGCGGCCAAAACGTTTCTCCAGCGTACCGGACAACTCGGCCACAGCCTTGTCATCGATCGGAAAGGCACTGTAGACAACCGCATCGGAGGAACCGGCCTGGGCGTTCTTGAGCGCACGGAATTGCGCTGCAATTTCAGGCAGGGCATCGACTCGGCCGTTGGCGATCACGATCTGCAGGAAGTTCTTTGCGTTGTCCGTGAGCGCCGTCTTCACCACGCCACTGATCACATCGAAGACCTGCTGGTCGGTCACCTTCGGGCTGCCGGCAAACTGCAGCAATTGTTCGTTGCTGGCAATCGCGGCAAACTGATCGAGCCAGGTGGCGGCTCCGTTCAGGTCTGCCTTGGACGACTTGAACAGGGCTTCCGCGTACGGACGGGCAATGGTGGCGAGTTCGGCCATAAAGTCCTCTTACAGCTCGGTCTTGAGGCGATTGAGCAAGTCGGCATGCACGCTGGCATTCACTTCCTTGCGCAGGATCTGCTCCGCCCCCTTGACTGCGAGCGCTGCAACCTGGTCACGCAAGGTGTCGCGTGCCTTGACAGTCTGCTGCTCGGCTTCGGCACGGGCCGCGGCGACGATCTTGTTGCCCTCCTCGACCGCGCTGACCTTGGCCTGCTCGATGATGGTTTGCGCCCGACGCTCAGCATCGGCCAGACGTGCCGCAGTTTCGGTGCGCGACTTGGCCAGTTCGGCTTCCACCCGCTGATTGGCGGAGGACAACTCGGACCTGGCCTTGTCGGCAGCTGCCAGACCGTCAGCGATCTTGCTGGCGCGCTCGTCCAGTGCGCCCGCGATCGGCGGCCACACGAATTTCATCGTGAACCCGACCAGAATCAGGAACACGATCATCTGAATGATGAGGGTACCGGTAATGCTCACTTTTGATCCTTCACCCCGGCACGAATCGCGCCAGGGAATGACGTTGATCCCGCGAAAACTTACTTCGGCAGGTTGGCGATCTGGGCCAGGAACGGGTTGGCCGTTGCGAACCACAGGGCGATACCGGTACCGATAATGAACGCCGCGTCAATCAGACCTGCGAGCAGGAACATCTTGGTCTGCAGTTCGCCCATCAGCTCAGGCTGACGTGCTGCGGACTCGAGGTATTTGCTGCCCATGATGCCGATGCCGATACAGGCACCGACAGCGCCGAGACCGATGATCAGGCCGGCGGCCAGTGCAACAAAGCTGATTACTTCCATGATGACTCCTAAAGGACTTTGGTTGACGAGAAAAGAAAAACGGAAAACGAGAAACCCGGGGACTTAGTGCGCGTCATGCGCCTGGCCGATATAGACCAGGGTCAGCATCATGAACACAAATGCCTGCAACGTGATGATCAGAATGTGAAAGATCGCCCACGCAGTGCCTGCAATGATGTGGCCGATCGCCAGGCCGATGCCGGTGGCCGTGAAGGCCCAGGCACCACCCATGAGGGCAATCAGCAAGAAGATCAGCTCGCCAGCATACATGTTGCCGAACAATCGCATGCCGTGCGAGACGGTCTTGGCGATGAATTCGATCATCTGCATGGCGAAGTTGAACGGCCACAACAGCGGGTGGGCGCCGAACGGCGCAGTGAACAGTTCATGGATCCAGCCGCCAAGGCCTTTGATCTTGACGTTGTAAACCAGACAGACGATCAGCACGGAAACCGACAGGCCCATCGAAATCGACAGATCGGCAGTAGGCACGACACGCATGTAGGCGTGGTGCGGGTCACCACCGGCGGCACCGTAGATCTGCTCCCAGATCACGGGGATCAGGTCAACCGGGAGCAGGTCCATCGCGTTGAGCAGAAAGATCCACACAAATACGACCAATGCGAGCGGCGCGACAAGTTTGCGGCTATTGGCGTTGTGCACGATGCCCTTGGCCTGCGACTCGACCATTTCGACCAGAATTTCCACCGCGGCCTGGAACCGGCCTGGCACGCCGGAGGTGGCCCTGCGGGCAGCCAGCCAGAGCACCCAGCACATCAGGACGCCCAGAGTGGTCGAGAAAAACAGCGAATCGAGGTTGAACACCGAGAAGTCGACGACCGCCTTGGCAGGGGCGTTTTGCAGGTGCGTCAGGTGGTGAACGATGTATTCACCAGCGCTAGGTCCGTTTTCAGCAGCCATCTGTAATTACCCGATTTATCGTTGTCTGTACCGGGGCGCAAAAAGCAGCGCCACCCAATACACCTTCATCGTCAGCACCAGGCCTACCAGCAAAGCTGGCCAGCTCAATGCCACCACCAAATTCGGCGCAGCGATCAACATCGCCACGGTCAAGGCAAGCTTGACCATCTCCCACAAAAAAAACCCGAACATCGCAGTTGCGGCATTCAGGGACGCAAAACGTCCGGTCAGACCCCGCGCAAACAAGGCAGCGGGCAAGACCACGGCCAACGCGCCATAAGCGGTCGACCATCCAACATTCTGACTACCGGTAATGAGCCATGCAGCCAAGGCCACGACGATACCCACCACCGCCTGACCGACAACCACCTTCCAGGGCGGAACCGACGGATTGCGCTCCCGCAAGCTGCGTGCTTCTTCAGCACTCAGTGGCGTGAACACTTCAGGATTCTCTGCGTCGTCGGGGTCTGGGTAGGGCATGGATTTCATTTGAAATGGCGCCCGAGCATGTCCCTGGAGTTTCGCAAAGCCCCTGATTATAAGTAAAAACCCGCAGGCTCCCGCGCAACCAAGCGCTCTTGTTCGATTTCATTGACTTCGAGCAGGGTTTTTCGCGCGCGCACCACACGCCCGAGGGATTCAAGAACAACTACATCGCCGCCGCGGACAAGTCGCTCGGAC
>Ga0073903_10001396_pt1 | contig 12581 bp, 13 predicted proteins | sample KloWWTKNB14_bulk_FD_66665 | JGI IMG/M metagenome (GOLD analysis project Ga0073903, IMG submission 66665) | Active sludge microbial communities from Klosterneuburg, Austria, studying microevolution and ecology of nitrifiers - Klosterneuburg... | ecosystem: Engineered > WWTP > Aerobic digester >... | reverse complement strand
GTTCCTCTCGCCATTGATGAGTTTCCGGTCCTATTTATTGCAGCCGCTTGCGCCGAAGGCACGACGGTACTGACGGGTGCCGAGGAATTGCGCGTCAAAGAATCTGATCGTATTCAGGTGATGGCAGATGGTCTGACCAATTTAGGCGTCAAAGTGCAAGCAACGCCTGATGGCATTATTATTGAGGGCAGCCCCATTGGAGGCGGTCGCGTGGTGAGTCACGGCGACCACCGTATTTCCATGTCTTTCGCGGTAGCAGCCCTTCGCGCTAACGGTCCTATCGAGATTGAAGACTGCGCGAATGTGGCCACTAGCTTCCCGGACTTCACTGGATTAGCTCGTCGGGCCGGCATTCATATTTCGGTCATTGAAAAGGATTAGCCTACTGATGCACGGCCACTCCTCATGCCGTTTGGCCGGGTACGGTTGCTTTTTTCTTGGTATTTCTATAGAAAGCACGCGCGCTTAACTGGTTCCGGGAAGGGGCCAGGCGGCATGTCTCATGCCCAATCCAATGACAAGATGCGCCCCTGCATGGCCGATGAACTGATCGGGCTCCCCATGCTGATCCAGAAAGGAAGTGTTAATGAGTGCTGAAGTCGAAAAGATGGTGACACCCATTCTGCCAGCCCCGGTGGTGGCGATTGATGGGCCTAGCGGGTCTGGCAAGGGAACTATTGCCCTTCGTTTAGCCACCCTTTTGGGGTTTCAGGTGCTGGACTCTGGCTCGCTTTACCGATTGCTGGCCTTGGCGGCACAACAACATGGCGTTGCCTTGGATAATGAGTCGGCTCTTGATGTGCTGGCCCGTCACCTGGATGTGCAGTTTCAACAGGGCGGGGCAGGGGATGCAGTGATTATCCTAGAGGGTGAGGATGTCACCGATGAAATTCGTACCGAGGAAATGGGCCGTGCAGCCTCTATTGTTGCGGCTCTTCCGGCGGTCCGGTCAGCTCTTTTGGAGCGCCAATACGCTTTTCGTGAGGCGCCAGGCCTAGTTGCGGATGGCCGTGACATGGGAACGGTGGTTTTTCCGGATGCCTGTCTGAAGATTTTTTTGACCGCTTCGGCCGAGGCACGGGCTGAACGCCGATACAAGCAGTTGCTGGAAAAGGGCTTCAGTGCTAGTCTCCCCGCCCTAATTGAGGACATTCGCGCTCGCGACAACCGGGATATCAATCGCCCGATTGCTCCACTTAAGGCTGCAGATGATGCCATTGTGCTGGATTCAACCCAGCTAGGGATCGATGCCGTGATGGAACGAGTGATGCGCGAAATCGGCCAGTTGCCTGAGCTGAAACGTTTTTTAAAGAGTGGTGTTGCCAACTGAAACTGGAATTAGCAACGACAATTTTTGATTGAAGCCTCTTTGAGGCTTTAGTCGCTGGAGTGGTGTCTATCCTGCGTCTGCCAGCATGGCAGGAAGACACATTTAAATAACCGCCCCGCATGAGCTGGTCGTGTGTGGACAAAAAAATGATGCGTAAGCATCGGCAGGTTTTATTACATGAGTGAATCATTTGCCGCCCTCTTTGAAGAGAGCCTAATAAGTCTGGATGTAGAACGGGGAGCCGTAGTTAGCGGTACCGTGGTTGCCATTGATGCTGATTGGGTAACTGTAGACACCGGACTCAAGTCAGAAGGTGTTATTGCTCGCGAAGAGTTCCTGAATGATCGTCGGGAACTTGAAGTCGCTGTGGGCGATACGGTTGACGTTGTGGTTGACGCGTTGGATAACGGCATGGGTTACACCTTGCTGTCCCGCGAAAAAGCCAAGCGTGCCGAAACCTGGACTCGCCTCGAAAAGATTTTCGAGAACAGCGAAATCGTCATGGGCATCATTTCTGGCAAGGTTAAGGGCGGCTTCACCGTGGACGTTGGTTCCATTCGTGCCTTCCTGCCTGGTTCGCTGGTCGACATTCGTCCGATCCGTGACACCACGCACCTTGAAGGTCGCGAACTTGAATTCAAGCTGATCAAGCTGGATGCCAAGCGCAATAACGTGGTTGTGTCCCGTCGTGCCGTGATGGAAGCTGAGTCTTCCGCCGAACGCGAAGCCCTGCTGGAAAACCTGCAGGAAGGCCAAGTGGTCAAGGGCATCATCAAGAACCTCACAGACTACGGTGCATTCGTGGATCTGGGTGGTATCGATGGTCTGCTGCACATCACCGACATGGCTTGGAAGCGTATCAAGCATCCTAGCGAAATCGTTGAAGTTGGTCAGGAAGTCACCGTCAAGGTACTCAAGTTCGATCGCGAGCGTAATCGTGTGTCCTTGGGCCTGAAGCAGTTGGGTGAAGATCCATGGCTGGCGCTGATGGGCCGTTATCCAGAAGGCACTCGCGTTAAGGCCAAGATCACCAATCTGACCGATTACGGCTGCTTTGCCGAAATCGAAGAAGGCGTGGAAGGTCTGGTACACGTGTCCGAAATGGATTGGACCAACAAGAACATTCACCCGTCCAAGGTCGTTCAGATCGGCGACGAAGTGGAAGTCATGGTCCTGGACATCGACGAAGAGCGTCGTCGTATTTCCTTGGGTATCAAGCAGTGCAAGGAAAATCCATGGGATGCCTTTGCCCGTACCCATGAGAAGGGTGAGAAGGTTGCCGGTAACATCAAGTCGATCACTGACTTCGGCATCTTCATCGGCCTGGAAGGCGGCATCGACGGTCTGGTTCACCTGTCCGACATTTCCTGGAACGAAACCGGTGAAGAAGCCGTACGTCGTTTCAAGAAGGGCGATGCAGTTGAAGCCACCATCCTGTCCGTTGACCCAGAGCGCGAGCGCATCTCCCTCGGCATCAAGCAGATGGAACGTGATCCGTTTGGTGACTTTGTCGGTGCTCACGACAAGGGTGCCATCATCAAGGGTAAGGTCAAGACTGTTGACGCTAAGGGCGCTACCATCGAAGTGATGGACGGTGTTGAAGCGTCACTGCGTGCTTCCGAAATCAGCCGTGATCGTGTGGAAGATGCAACCAAGCATTTGGCCATTGGTCAGGAAATCGAAGCCAAGATCATCAGCATTGATCGCAAATCCCGCGTTATCAGCTTGTCCATCAAGGCCAAGGATGAAGTGGAAGAGCGCGAAGTTGTGGCAGCCCCACGTGATCAGGAGCCTGAGGCTGCTGGTCCTAAGACCATCGGTGACCTGATTAAGGCACAGATGGGCAACTAAGTCGTAAGACTGGTTGACTGAAAAGCCCCGCATTGCGGGGCTTTTTCTTTTTGGAACGCCATAAGGCCAGAAATGATCCTTCCGGGTTTGCTATGGAGCCTTTTTTGTGTTTAGAATCAGACCGTTACAACAGATACCCCCATCGTTCTCGAAAAAGCCTCTGTAAGCCAATGAAAGAGGCTGTCTGACCCCTCTTAGGGAGTGTGGTAATGGCACTGACCAAGTCCGAACTGATTGAACGCATTGTGGCCAAGCAAGCCTTGCTGACAGCTAAGGATGTGGAGTTAGCGGTCAAGACTATCGTTGAACAGATGTCTGAGACGCTTTCTTCGGGCGGCCGTATCGAAATTCGCGGCTTTGGTAGCTTTTCTCTGCATTACAGAGAGCCTCGCGTCGGCCGTAATCCCAAAACAGGCGAGGCGGTAACACTGGCGGGCAAGTATGTCCCTCACTTCAAGCCAGGCAAAGAGCTTAAAGACCGAGTAAACGAAAGCCTTCAGGAAGAAATTGCGGCTGAATTGGCAGCTGCCACGATAGCAAAGTCAGCGGAGGTCTGAGGTGTCCTGGTTTCGTAAGGTTTTTTATATCGGTGGTGCACTGCTTTTACTTTTTGCAGGCCTTTGGCTGGTCGTTGTGAATGATCAGACCGTCTCACTGAACCTTTTATTTCTTGCCGTTAGTAACGCCAATGTCGGCATCGTTGTACTGATCAGTTTTGCAGTGGGCAGTCTTGTTGGTCTTTTAGTGGGCTTCAATCTCTTTGGGCTACTCAAGCTCAATACAAGGCTTTACTGGCTGAAGCGTGAAGTACGCCAGCTACAGGATGCGCTGGGCAAAAATCGCTAAGTACTGCCTGATAGCACCATCGAAAACTCCGCCAGACTTTCCTGCTTTTTCGGTACAATATCAGCGCCGAAAAATCGTCCTCTGAGGCTCTCATGACCGCACAATCCTCTGTCACTTCTTCCATTCATTCGCCCGTAATTGTCGCACTGGACATGGCCTGTGCATCTGATGCAATGGCGTTGGCGGACTCACTGTCGCCAGAAGAGTGTCGCCTGAAGGTGGGCAAGGAACTGTTTACAGCGGAAGGCCCCGCTATTGTGCGTGGCTTGCAAGATCGGGGATTTGAGATTTTTTTAGACCTCAAGTTTCATGACATTCCCAATACAGTGGCCGCGGCCGTCGCCGCAGCAGCTGATCTGGGTGTGTGGATGGTGAATGTGCATGCCTCAGGAGGTCGCCGGATGATGATGGCGGCACGTGAGCGGCTTGAACAAGGTAACTATGCCACGCGTTTGATCGCGGTCACGGTGCTGACGAGCATGGAGCGACAAGACCTAGCTGAGATAGGGCTGGATATTGACCCAACCGAGCAGGTAAGGCGTCTGACAGCCCTTACTGCTGATTGTGGCTTGGACGGTGTGGTTTGCTCTGCACAGGAAGCCGTCATGCTGCGTAAGCAGCAAGGTAGCGGCTTTCTTTTGGTGACCCCCGGTATTCGCCCAGCCAGCAGTGAGGCAGGAGATCAGCGCCGTATCATGACGCCAGAGCAGGCATTAAACGCCGGTGTAAGTTACATGGTCATTGGCCGTCCGATTACCCAGTCAACTGACCCCGCAGATGCGCTACGGCAGATCAACCGGTCACTGGGTCTGTAATCCGTTTAGAGAGCGTGTTTATGCAGAACTATCGTGACAAGGTGGTGTGGATTACCGGTGCATCCAGTGGTATTGGCGAGGGCTTGGCTTACGAGTTTGCCCGTCAGGGAGCTTGCTTGGTGCTGTCTGCGCGTCGGACTGAGGCACTGGAGCAGGTTAGACTGAGATGTGCTAACCCTGAGCGCCACATAGTGCTGCCGATGGACATGGCAGACACCGATAGCATGGCCAACAAGGTTGAAACGGCTTTGACTGCATGTGGGCGCATTGATGTACTGATTAATAATGCAGGCATAAGCCAGCGTTCTCTGATCAAAGACACCGATCTGTCGGTAGATCGTCGCATCATGGAGGTGGATTTTTTTGGCCCCGTCGCCCTGACCAAAGCAGTTTTGCCTCACATGCTGGCGCAGGGCAGTGGGCAGCTGGTCGTGGTGTCATCCGTGGTAGGGCTGGTCGCCACCCCTTACCGTTCTGCCTATGCAGCTGCAAAACACGCGATTGCAGGGTTCTATGATGCCCTGCGTGCCGAGACCTTTGAGAACGGTATTCGTGTGTCGGTGATTTACCCAGGCTTTGTCAAAAGCAATGTCTCGCTCTCCGCCTTGACCGGTGCCGGTCATGAACATGGCCAACTGGATGAGAAGCAGGCAACGGCCATGTCAGCAGATGAGTTTGCAGTACAAGCCGTAGCCGCACTGGCGCAAGAGAAAAATCGTATCGTCATTGCCGGTAAAGAAAAGCTGGCTGTGTGGTTAGGCCGCTTATCGCCTGATTTATTAGCCCGCGTCATCCGCAAGATCAAGGTAACCTGATTTTTTCAGGATGAATTGACAGGGTGCATTGCCAAGACAATCGTCAGCGGTGAAAATTCCTGTCGTTTTGGCCTCTACCGGTATCTGCTGTGAACATACCCTCCAATCCAGTTGTGTATTACCCAGAATCTCTTGCCACGGCCGACGCCGAAGAAGATGAGTTGGTTGTGCCGGGCGGCGATGAGCCGGCTACAGGCATTCCTGATAATCTCGATAAGAAGGCACGAATCGAGTTCAACAAACTGCAGAAGCGTTTGCGCCGAAATGTTGGCCTGGCCATTACCGACTTCAACATGATTGAAGAGGGTGACCGGGTAATGGTGTGTCTGTCTGGTGGCAAGGACAGCTACACCATGCTGGAGATCTTGCTGAATCTACAGATCAGTGCGCCGGTGAAGTTTGATCTTGTGGCGGTTAATCTGGATCAGAAGCAGCCAGGGTTCCCCGAAGATGTACTACCAGAGTATTTAACCAAGCGTGGCGTGCCTTTTTATATTTTGGAAAAAGACACCTACAGCATCGTTAAGGAACTAACGCCCGAAGGAAAAACTTTCTGTGCCGTCTGCTCACGCCTGCGACGAGGCAATCTGTATGCATTTGCACAGGAAATTGGTTGCACCAAGGTAGCACTCGGTCATCATCGCGATGATATTCTAGCAACACTTTTTTTGAACATGTTCCATGGTGGCAAGCTCAAAGCCATGCCACCTAAGTTGCTTTCAGATGATGGCAAGAACATCCTGATTAGGCCGCTGGCCTACTGCAAGGAAAAGGACATTATCGATTTTGCTCGTCTGAAGGGCTTTCCGATCATTCCCTGCAATCTTTGCGGGTCTCAGGAAAACCTGCAGCGTGCGGCGATTAATAAAATGCTACGGGAATGGGATAGCCAGTTTCCACAACGACTGGAATCCATGTTCACTGCCGTGCAAAACGTTGCGCCATCGCAATTAGCAGACAGGGAGCTATTCGACTTTCTGAGCCTGAAGGCGACGCCACCTGAAGCAAAAGAAACGCCAGATGGTCGTCTCGATCTAGTGAATCTCTCCCTCTGATACTCCTTGTCATAGCAGCCACTCAGTAACAGTCACTCAGGCCTGCAGAATGGCCTGCGTGACTGCTCCTCAGTGGCGCTGTTGAAGTCGATCGGCTGTGCCGGTACCTTAGATGTTTCCACAGGCGTAGGCGGTCAGCATGAGTACCGATAGCTCCGGCATTTCCTTCACAGCGTTTTATACGGGCGAAGTCTGGCGTCGCCATGGGCTCTCAGCATCTTTTCTTGCGCAGCCGAAGGGTCGGGCGATGTACCTAGCCAGCAAGCCATTTGAAATGACGGCCAAATTTTTATTTGGCATCAACGGGGAGGCGCTTCTCTTACAGCGACATCGCATTCTGGATCACTTACTGGAACGCGCAGTGCTTGATGAGGGCTACACGCAGATCGTGGAGATTGCTTGTGGGCTTTCGCCTCGGGGCACACGGATGATGCAGCGGTTTGCAGGCAAAGATATCGTCTATCTGGAAGCGGACCTTCCAGAAATGGCGGATCGAAAGCGTCGGCTGCTGGAGGGGGCGGGTATGACCAGTGACCAACATCGTGTCATTCGTATTAACATTTTGGAGACAGGCACAGCGGACTCATTGGAGCAGGTGTTTGCACGTGAGCTGGACCCGTCACGCAAAACAATCGTCATTACAGAAGGGCTGATTAATTATTTTGATTACGCCACCATTCATGATTTCTGGACGCGACTTGTATCGGCGCTTAAGCCTTTTCCTGCGGGAATGTACCTGACGGACTTATACCCCAATTTTCAGTGGTATCCCGGCGTGAAGCTGGCCAGTGTCATCAAACAAGGCTTGTCTGCCGCGACGCGTAGTCATGTCACACTGCATTTTGATAATGAAGAGGAAATCAGGTCAGGCTTTTCTCAGGCAGGCTTTCTGACCACCCAAGTGCATCTGCCGGAGTCATGGTATGGCGTACTGGATATCCCTGTGTTGCGCCGGCCTAGTTTGATCCGAGTTGTGGAAGGTCGCATCTGAGAAAGTTACAGAGCGAATCATACGGGCATTAAAAAGCCGGCGTTCATGCCGGCTTTTTAATGAAAGCAAGTATTAGGCTGCAGCGGCCTGAGCCATTAGCAGGCTCATGCGTTTACGCTGCATTTTTAGCCGGAACTCGATCTCCTTAAAGCGAGTGCGAAAGCTAGCATCTTCCCACTTTTGTTGGAGCTCGGCCTTCTTGTCTTCGTACCACTCTTCTTTCAGTTTGCCCCACTCCTGCATGGAGGCAGTGAAGACCTCATACTCACGTGCCATTTTTGCCTTTAGGGCCTCGACGCGAGTATCAGCAGGGCGCTTATCTAACTGTGCCTGTGCGCGTTTAAACTGCATGGTGAGCTGGGCTTTCTGAATGGCAAAGTCGGAGCAGCGCTTTAGGTTCCGGGTAACGCCAACCCAAGACAGACTGAGGATCAGCCACTTGGTAGGATCAAACTGCCACCACTTCACACCGTTACGGTAGTCGTACTGGAAGATGTGGTGATAATTGTGATAACCCTCACCATAAGTCACCAGTGCGAGCAGTGGATTATCACGGGCCGTGTTTTCATCCGTATACGGGCGAGTGCCCCACATATGGGCCAGCGAGTTGATGAAAAAGGTAACGTGGTGGCTGACAACCAAGCGCAGCAAGCCGCCGAGCAGGAATACTCCCCAAAGGTCATCCAGCATCCAGCCCAGAGCCAACGGCAGCATGAGATTCATCACTGCCACCAATGGCACATAATAGTTGTGCTGAAACATGACCATCTTGTCGTTGCGAAGGTCACTGGCATTACTGAAATTGGAAATTCCGGAAGGATAGTTGCGCAGCATCCAACCGATATGGGAGAACCAGAACCCCCGGCGGGCAGAGTACGGGTCGAGATCCTCATGATCGACATGGCGGTGGTGTGTACGGTGGCCTGAGGCCCAGATCAAGATGCTATTTTGGATGGCCATGGCACCAAATAACATAAACACGAGGCGCAACGACCAATGGGCCTCATAGGCGCGATGTGCCCATAAACGGTGATAGCCGGCCGTGATGGACAGCCCGTTCAGCCACAACAGCACTGCAAAGCTGACCCATGCGGCGGTACTGAAGTCGTGACTTAGCGCATACCACGGAATGATCGTAAGTGCTGCAATCGGGGTCGCCGTGAGGATGATGGCGGGTACCCAGTTGATCTCTGGACGCTCTTGAACTGTCGTCATGTACACAGAATCTCAAAAGGTTGCTATTGCTAGCATTATACCGGGTGAATGCCTGGTAAGCGATCAGGCTAGCGACAGAGTGGGTTTTGGCCGACGGGCGATAGGGCATTCCCGTGAGGTGGCCATAAGAACCTTGCCCAAGGCAGGCAGGTGGGATCCTACCAGTGCCTTGCCTGAGGTTAACAAGGCAATAGAAGTATCCCTGTCTGGGTCGGCCCAGCAGAAAATACTGGTGAAGCCTAAATGGCCAAATGCACGTTTGGTGAAAGGCCCGAACAACCCGACAGGCTTGCTGCCCAGCATCATGCCCATGCTGTAGCGCATTGGCATCAGCAGGGTGCCATCAAACTCTGGGCGGGATACTTCCAAGGTGGCGCGTCGAATGGTTCTGGGGCTGAGGATGCGACGACCCTCATACTCGCCACCATTAAGCAGCATCTGGAAGAAACGGCTGGACTCCTCTGCGGTGGAGTAGAGGTTGCCCGCTGGGCAGACGGTATCCATGAAGCGCGGGTCGTTGGTCATGTCTGTGGCCAGCTCAAGACTGCCGCCTAGCACATGCTGAATAAATGTACTGACAGGGGGTAACGGCTTGATTCCAGTACAGTAATTGGTGGCTACCTTGTCACGATTCTGTATGGCCACTCCATAATTGAAGTTGCTCATGCCCATGGGTTCGCGAAAGGTCTTGTGGATGTATTCCCGGATACTCATGCCAGTCACGCGCTCAATCAGCTCACCGAGAATGTAGCCAGCAGAAATAGCATGGTAGGCCGCCCGGTAGCCTGATGGAGAAACCGCTTTGGCTTTGCAGAGCTTATCGACAATACCGTCAATGTCGTACAGTAGCTCTGGATCAAAATCACCATCCAAACGAGGAATGCCGCCCCGATGCGCTAGAAGATGGTAGATGGTGGCGTTACGTTTACCGTTTACGCCGTATTCAGGAATGTAGTGGCTGACGGGGTCAAGGAGGTCGATCAGGCCATCCTCATCCAGTTTGTGCACCAGCATGGCAGTGACGACTTTGGAGGCAGAGAACAAGCAGATAGGGGTATCAGGGGTAGCCAGTTGCTTGGGAGTGGAAGCACTGTCCTCAGGCCCATTACCGTGGGCATGGCCAATGGCCCGATTGAAAACGATCTTGCCCTGACGGCGTAAGCAAAATGTGATGGCAGGGGAGAAACCGGTCTTGTAAAGCCCTTCAACCGACTGCCAGATACGCTCGGCCTGGCCTGGCTGGAACCCAGCCAATTCGGGAGCAGTTTCTTGCAGGTGATCAATTGTGGTGACGCTCGCCAGATCAGCAGGAATATGGCAGGTATTCATGGACAACAGTTTCACAAGCAAACCTCATAGACCTAGCAGTCAATGCTTAAACATTAGCACGGGGCATTAACTCGGGGATAGTGACAGGCCGTCATTTCACATAGGTCTGTTCAGAATACGCTATAAATAAAAAATGCTTGTTCGATGCCTCTATTGATACTCATGCTCACCATTTGACGTACTGGTCTTCAACGAATCCGGACATGCCATTTACAACAATGGCGTTTCCATCCACATGCAGTACACCATCGAATCGACCAAACAATTGTTTGAAGTTGCTCGCAATAAGCTTGAGGTCAATAAGCTCGCGGTGCATGCCTAGCGGCGTAAAGTGCAAGTCGACCTGACCATCATCACTGAGAACGTGCCACTGCATCATCAAATTTTTGGGATCAAAGTCGAATCGGGTGAGGTTAACTTTGTGCAACTTGCCGTTTACCCACAGGCAATTCTCGGTAAAACTGGTTTCGTTAACGCCACATGACAGATTCAGGCCCAGACGCTGGCCATCGTCACCTACACCGGAAAAACAGGCCCAGTTCCAGAAGGTTTCTCTGCGCATAAAGCCTGATGAATAATCGTGATGCCCCATCGCACCCAGTGCGGCAAGATCATGATTTCCTCCCTTGAAGCGGAGATGGCCCTGTAAGTCCAGCCCAGCTGTCTTGTTCGCGTAAACCCAGCCAGTATAAGCAGCACGAGTGCAAATCGACATGGGCTCGAAGCCGGCTTCGGGCATGGTTGTATCTATTTCAAGAATGTCACCCAAGCGGACAAAAAGACTTTTCTGGCGAGGGGAGCCTTGATAGCCCATACGAATATCAACACCAGGCAGCCTGAAAAGACTCAGGCCATCAACGGGACTCTCTGACATCGACATACCGATTCCCAACGGGCTTCGGTAGGAGCGTGAAAACAGCTCGCCGGTGTGCATGTCGACGACATAAACGAAAGCAACGCCCATATGGCGCAAATGCGCTAGAGCACAGCCAAAGATTAGCGTGTCACTCATGCCGCCAAAATATTGGAACTGCTTAAAGCCCAGCCACTGATCGAGGCGATTCGCCTTCTTGCCAAAAGGTGTTTCTAGCGTGAAGTCGCGATGATTGATATGACTGAGTGAATCGGAAAACTGACCGAGGCGAGGGAGGCCGTCCACGATTAATAGAGAAGGGGCAAGCAGGTTCATTTCGTATCCTTAGGCCACCCTGATGGCGTAATGAATCCCCGGGTGATTTCGTTATGCTGAGTATCCAGACCAATCACGGCAATGGCTCTAGTATCGTTGCTTTGCATCAGTCTCTCAATAAATGGTGCAGCCTGCTCTGCTACACCAATATTGATGCGCGAATCCACCTGGGTCAGCCAGTGATCCTTGGGTAGATGAACCCACTCCACGCCGAAATCATTGATATAGCGTGCTAGAAAATCATCTCTGGTCATCCACCATCCACGTAGATGGTCAAGATTCGATGCAATGGGAGACCACGCGCCGGTATTAATATCAGGCGGATAGAAAAGACGGCCCTTCAGCAGGCAGACGGAGTCCGGGTGAGGCAGGTTAAGTTGGTGAAGTAGTGCAGCACCTTCCAGCGTAAAAGGCAGTGATAGTTGATGGTGTAATAAACGATCTACTTTGAGATCAAGACGATCCTGCAGTGCAGGGCCTTGCCAGCAACGATAAGCACCACCGGGGCAGGTGCCCAAGTAGAATTTAACGGCGATTTCCCAGTGTTGAAGCCTGCCACTACAGCGATCTTCAACTAGAAAATCCAGTTCGCCGATGGTTCGGTTTCCATCGCGGACGGCCAACCCACGATGAAGCAGTCGATAAAAAGGGTTGTCCGGCCACGCTAGCCAGAAGGCCAGAAGATTTTCGACATAGCGGCCGAGGCGAGCATCACGGTTGACAAGCGCCTGCAGCAGTGGGGTCGGATGCTTGTCCAGCTCTCGTAGCCAATCAACACAGACATTATATGCGGCATCGCACCATGCCGGGCTTAGCCAGCTCACTTGCTGGCCTGATGCCGCCCTGCTATGGAGAGGATGAAGCAAAGGAGGGCTGGCCAGCACCCAAGCGAGATCACGTACCTGTTGGGTATTGAAGGTTTGCCAAACGGGAAGCGTGGTATCCATGAGGGGAGCCTGCCAGACACCGGGGCGGGCTGGCAATCATGCTGTGATTACAGCAAAAAGAGACCAAGCAGACCCGCTTTGGTATTGATCAGGTCGATGTTTTTAGTTCGCGCCAGCCTGCTCAAGCAGCGTAACAAAGTCGGCCGATTGGACGTGTTCACGTGCCAATGCCAATAAGGTGTGGCCATTACTATCGGT
>Ga0073903_10001395_pt1 | contig 12588 bp, 9 predicted proteins | sample KloWWTKNB14_bulk_FD_66665 | JGI IMG/M metagenome (GOLD analysis project Ga0073903, IMG submission 66665) | Active sludge microbial communities from Klosterneuburg, Austria, studying microevolution and ecology of nitrifiers - Klosterneuburg... | ecosystem: Engineered > WWTP > Aerobic digester >... | reverse complement strand
GCCTGGGCCAGGTGCCACCAGGTGGAGGTCGAATACCTGGCGATGGACCGCGACGAGGACGTCGGCGCGGCCCTGCTTGCCGCCGCCGGCGAGGTGTCGGCGGACTTGCTGGTCGCCGGTGCCTACGGGCGTTCGCGGCTGGCCGAATGGGCGCTGGGCGGGGTCACCCGCCACCTGATCCGGCACGCCACGATCCCGCTGCTGTTGCGGCACTGACGCCGGGGGTCAGCGCGCGGTGTAGCCGCCGTCGATCACCAGTTCGCTGCCGGTGACGAACTTGGATTCGTCCGAGGCCAGGTAGACCACGCCCCAGGCGATGTCGTCCGGGTCGCCCATGTGGCCCAGCGGGTGCGCCAGGCCGACCTCGCGGCAGGCCGCCTCGACGTCGGCGGCGCCGCTGTCGCGCAGGTGGTGCTCGACCATCGGCGTGCGGATGAAGCCCGGGTGCACCGAGTTCACCCGGATCCGGTCGGGCGCGTAATACAGGGCATCGGTCTTGGTCATCAGCCGCACCGCGCCCTTGGACGCGTGGTAAGGCGGCACGTCGGCGGCGCCGACCAGGCCGTAGATCGAGGACAGGTTGATGATGCTGCCGTGGCCGGCGCGCTGCATGTGCGGGATCGCGTGCTTGTTGCAGAAGAACACGCCCTTTACGTTGACCGCCTGCACCCGGTCCCACTCGGCTTCGGTCAGCTCATGGGTGGGCTTGTTGGTGCCGGCGATGCCGGCGTTGTTGACCAGCACGTGGACCCCGCCGAATCGCTCCGCCACCGCGTTGATGGCGTCGCGCACCGCGGCCTCGTCGGCGACGTCCACGTGCCAGTACCCGGCTTCGTGGCCGGCGGCCTGCAATTCGGCAAGCAGGGCGTGGCCTTCCTCGTCGAGCATGTCGAACAGGGCGACGCTGGCGCCTTCCCCGGCCAGTCGCAGCGCGCAGGCGCGGCCGATGCCGAGCGCAGCGCCGGTGACGATGCAGGTTTTTCCGTTGACGCGTTGCATGACCAGGACCTCCGGTGTGTTGTTGCGATGGACGTGCGACCGGTCCCAGTTGAGCGCAGCCGCGCGGCTGCGTCCTTGACCCCGGTCAACCAGCGGTGGCGGGAACCCCGGCGTCCGGGGCGGCGGGTTCGCGGCGGCCGGCCTTGAGCAGCGCGGCAACGGCCAGCGGCAGGCACACCGCCAGCAGCCACGGTGCCAGCGGTGGCGGTTCGAAGCCGAACCAGCCCGCCGCAAGCGGCCAGCGGGTCACCAGCAGCAACACCGCCAGCGCCAGCGCCGAGACCACCGCGAACGCGCGGTTGCGGGCGCGCAGGGTCTGCCACAACGAGTCACCGGCGCGGTAGACCACGATCAGGCCGAGGTTGCCGGTGACCAGCGCGGTGAACGCCAGTGCGCCAACCTGCGCCGCCGGCAGCGCCTGCGCCAGTCCCAGCGCATACACCGCGGCCACCGCGGCGAACATCGCCGCGCCGCGCAGCAGGTTGGCGAACAGGCCGCGCACGCCGAGCAGGCGCGCCTCCTGCGACCGTGGCGGGCGCCGCATGATGTCCGCGCCGGCGGCCTCGGATTCGCGCTCGAACACGATGCTGCAGGCCGGGTCGATGATCAGTTCGAGGAACACCACGTGCAGCGGCAACAGCACCAGCGGGCCGCCGCCGACCAGCGGAAGCAGCGCCAGCCCGGCGATCGGCACGTGCACCGCGAGGATGTAGTGCACCGCGCGCCGGATGTTGTCGTAGATCGTGCGCCCCAGCCGGATCGCGCGCACCACGGTCACGAAGTCGTCGTCCAGCAGCACGATCGCCGCGGCCTCGCGGGCGACGTCGGTGCCGCGCTGGCCCATCGCGATGCCCACGTGCGCCGACATCAGCGCGGGGGCGTCGTTGACGCCATCGCCGGTCATCGCCACCACCTGGCCATCGCGCTTGAGCGCCGCCACCAGCCGCAGCTTCTGCTCCGGGCGCACCCGCGCGAACACGTTGCTGCCGGTGGCGCATCGCAGCAGTGCGTCGTCGTCCATGGCTTCGAGCGGGTGGCCTTCGACCACGCCGCGCGTGCCCGCCGCGATCCCGGCCTGGGCCGCGATCGCGCGTGCGGTGGCGGGATGGTCGCCGGTCAGCATGACCACCCGGATCCCGGCGGCGTGCGCCTCCGCGACGGCTTCCACAACGCCTTCGCGCAGGGGATCGGCGAACGCCACCAGCCCGCGCCAGCCGAAGTCGAAGTCGCGCATCGATGGCGGCAGGGCGGCGTCGCCGTGCCAGCGCGCGTCCGCCACCGCCAGCACCCGCAGGCCGCGCCGGCCCATCGCGTCCACCTCGGCCAGCAGCGCGGCGCGTGGCCCGGCTTCGACGTGGCACAGGCCGGCCACGGTCTCGGGGGCGCCCTTGCAGGCAACCAGGATCTCCGCGCCGCGCCGCCAGGCGTGACTGACCGCGGTGCAGGCGGGCGTCAGCGGGTATTCGCGCAGCAGGTCCGAGGCGTCCGGGCCTGGCGCGATCGGGTGGGTGCCGAGCGCAGCCACCGCGTCCGCCAGTGCGCGGTCCATCGGATCGATCGAATCCGCGCGGCTGGCCAGCACTGCCGTCTGCAGCAGCGCTAGCAGGGCAGGGTCCATGGTCGGACGCGGCGGTGCGCGTCGATCGCCGGCCACCAGTTCGGCGACGGCCATGCGGTTGCGGGTCAGGGTGCCGGTCTTGTCGGTGCACAGCACCGTGATCGCGCCCAGTGCCTCGATCGCCGGGGTGCGCCGGACCAGCGCCTGGTGCCGCGCCATCCGCCATGCGCCAAGCGCAAGGAACACCGCCAGTACCATCGGGAATTCCTCGGGGATGGTCGCGATCGCCAGGGTCAGGCCGGCCAGCACCGCCTGCGTCCAGTCGCCGCGGGCCAGCAGGGTCAGCGCGACCACCGCGATCCCGGTGGCCAGCGCCAGCGTCGCGAACAGCACCACCACGCGCCGGATCTCGTGCTGCATCGGGGTCGGTTCGACGTGCAGGCTGCGCAGCGAGACCCCGATCCTGCCGACCTCGGTGCGGGCGCCGGTCGCCACCACTTCGGCGATGCCGTGGCCGCTGACCACCAGGGTGCTGGCGTGCACCAGCGCCGCTTCCGCTGGCCCGCCGATGTGGCGCCGCACCGGCACCGATTCACCGCTCAGCAGCGATTCGTCGACGTGCAGGTCGGTGTCTTCGAGCAGGCGCGCATCCGCCGGCACCCGGTCGCCCTCCGCGAGCAGGATGACATCGCCCACCACCAGCGCGCCGGCCGGCAGCACCCGCGGGCTGCCGTCGCGCAGTACCCGCGCACGTGGGCTGCCGAGTTCGCGCAGGGCCTCGAGGGCGCGCTCGGACTTCTGTTCCTGGTAAATCGTCAGTCCGATCACGGCCAACACCGAGACCGCCAGCAGCAGCGCTTCGCCGGCATCGCCGAGCACCAGGTAGACCGCGGTCGCGGCCAGCAGGAGCAGCAGCATCGGCTCGCGCAGCACGCTGAGCACGATCGCCCAGCGCGAACGATGCTCCGCCTGCGGCAGTGCGTTGGGGCCGTCGCGCAGCAGGCGCGCGGCGGCATCGGCGGAACCGAGGCCACGCAACGGCGCGGCTTCGGCGCGGGGCGCGGACTCCGCGGCGGCCTGCATGCTCGACGGCCTCATTGCCGGATCGGTCGTTATCGGCGCGCGCCAGTCACGCGAGCTCGACCTGTTCGAGGTACTCCGGGAAATGCGCTGGCCAGCCGAGTTCGTGCTTGATGCGCGTGCGCAATGCGTCGGCGGCATCGGGTTCGCCGTGGGTCACGAACACCCCGCGCGGCGGTGTCGGCGCGGTGCGCAGCCAGGCCAGGATCTCAGAGGCATCGGCATGTGCGGAGCCGGCGGCGAGTTGCACCACTTCCGCGCCGACCTGCACTTCCTGCCCGAAGATGCGCAAGTGCTTCTGGCCGGCGGCCAGCGCCGCGCCGCGGGTGCCGCCGGCCTGGAACCCGCACAGGACGATGGCGTTGCGCGGATCCGGCGCGAACGCGACCAGGTGGTGCAGGACGCGACCGCCGGTGGCCATGCCGCTGGCGGAGACGATGATCATCGGGCCCTTGTGCCGGTTCAGCGCCTTCGACTGCTCGACGCTTTCGACCACGTGGGTGGTGCGCTGCATCGCGTCGAGTTCGGCGGCATCCAGCCGGTGCAGGCGCGGGAACTGCCGGTACAGGCCGGTCACGCTGGCCGCCATCGGGCTGTTGAGGTACACCGGCACCTTCGCCAGCCGGCCACTCGCCTGCAACTGGGTGATCACGTGCAGCAGCATCTGCGCGCGGCCGACCGCGAACGCCGGGATCACCACCACGCCCTTGCGCGCGACCACCCGCTGCAGCACCGCCAGCAGTTCCTCTTCCAGTCCGTCGGCGGGGTGCGCGCGGTTGCCGTAGGTCGATTCGACCACCACCCAGTCGGACGCCGCCAGCGACGCCGGGGCCGGCATCAGCGGGTCGTCCGGCCGTCCGAGGTCGCCGCTGAAGGTGATCCGGCGGCCTTCGAATTCCAGGGTGACAGCCGCCGCGCCGAGGATGTGGCCCTGCGCGCGGAAGCGTGCATGCACGCCGGGCACTGGCTCGAACCCATGGTCGAAGCCGACCCCGCGCAGGCGCGCGAGGCTGGCGCGCGCATCCGCCTCGCTGTACAGCGGCTCGGCCGGGTGGTGCTTGGACCAGCCGCTGTGGTTCGCATGGCCGGCTTCCTCCTCCAGCAGCCGGCCCGAATCCGGCAGCAGGATGCCGCACAGGCTGCGGGTGGCCTCGGTGCACCACACCTTGCCGCGGAACCCGGAGCGGACCAGCCGCGGCAGGTAGCCGCTGTGGTCGAGGTGGGCGTGGGTCAACAGCACCGCGTCGATCGACGCCGGGTCCACCGGGAACTCGGCCCAGTTGCGCAGGCGCAGCGGCTTGTAGCCCTGGAACAGGCCGCAGTCGACCAGGATCCGGGCGTTGCCGGCGGTGACCAGGTGGCGCGAACCGGTGACGGTGGCGTTGGCGCCGAGGAATTGCAGGCTGAAGCGGCTGGGCTTGCTGTGCGCGTCTTGCATCGGGCGTGTCCTCGCACCCGGCGGGTGCTGGCCGATCGTGGGTGAAGCCTGATCCTACCCCGCCCACACTGCGCGCAGTGTGAGGCGGTTGCGTTGCCGGGGCTGGAGGCACCAAGGGGCCGCCCGCGGTAGCGATGCGCCGGCTGCTTGATGCAGGTCATCGCGCCGGCGACCGCCGCGGACGACGCTTGCGCCACCCGCCGTGGCGGCAACCGCCACGACAGCCCCCATCGCGTGCCGAGGCACGCCACCCCCCAAGGAAAAGCATGGAAACCATCCGCTTGAGCACGATCCCCGCCGCTGCCGAAACGCTGCATCCGTTCGATGCCCGTGGCATCGGCAAGCGCTTCCGCCACGCGGCGATCTTCGGCGCGCTGGATGCGCTGAGCCCGGGCGAGGCGATGCGCTTCGTCAACGACCACGATCCGCTGCCGCTGCTGGCGCAATTGCAGCAGCGCTATGGCGATGCGCTTGCGATCGCCTACCGCCAGCGCGAGCCCGGCGCGGTGGTCATCGACTTCACCCTGCGCGCCGGCCACGGCGTTGGCTCCACCTGCTGCGGCAGTTGCGGCTGATCCGGGCCTGCTCGCGCCGCGTAACCCATCCGCGGCGCCCGCCGGGCTTGGGCCGGGGCTTGAGGCTAGTCGCCGGGTGTGGTCGCGGCCGCGGCGTTCATGCCAGCCACGCCAGCGGGTGGTGCGCGCGGGCGATGCCGTACATCAGGGCGAAGGTCGCCAGCGCCGCGGCGAAATACAGCGCGCGGACGCGGCGCGGGCGCTGCGGTCGCAGTGCCAGCACCCCGAGCACCACGTAGGCGAACAGCAGGGCGATCTTCGCGAGCAGCCAGCCGTTGGCGAACACCGACCACGGCAGGATCGCCACCAGCAGCAGCGCCGCGGTGAGCAGGGAGGTGTCGATCGCGTAGGTCAGCCACTTCAGCGGCCGCGCCTGCGGCCAGCGTGCGCCGGCCAGCGCGGCCACGCCACGCAGCGCGAAGATCGACCCGCTCAGCAGCACCGCGAAGATGTGGAACAGCCGGATCTGCGGATAGAACTCGATCATCGCGCCACCCCGGTCAGCCCGGCTTGCCGTCCGTGCGTGGACTCAGGTAGATCCGTCCCAGCCTCGTCACCCACGGCGCGAACGCCAGCAGCCAGCCGATCGCGGCGCAAGCCATCCAGCCCATCGGGTCGTCCGCAAGTTCGGCGGCCACGCGCACCACTGCCACCACCTGCACGCCCGCGAACGCCCACCAGGCCGCGGCAGGCATCACCAGCGGCTGACCGGAGTGGCCCTGGGTCACCCGCGTCACCATCGCCACCAGCACGCTGCCGAAGAACCCGATGAACAGTGCATGCGCCGGCGCGCGGCCGAGCCAGTGGATCCCGGTCATCGCGTAGGCCGCACTCTGCCCCGCATACAGGGCAAAGGTCAGCGGCAGCCACGACAGGCCGATGAACAGCACCGCCAGCAGGCCCGGCATGCGCCCGCGCGGCCACAACTTCCAGGCCATGGCAAGGGCGAGTCCCAGCAGGGGCAGGTCGACCACCCACAGCCACGCGTAGGCATGCAGCAGCTCCAGCGCCACGTGCGCCAGCAGCAGCGGCCAGAAGGCCGCCAGCAGCCACAGCGGGCGCCACGGCTGGTAGCCGGCGACCACGTTGGTGGCGAAGAACGGGAACATGCGGTGGGCCACGGTCAGGTACACCGGCAGCAGCACGCCGAAGGTGCCGAGCTTGATGCTGGCGAAGGCATACAGCGCGTTTTCGTTGAGCAGGAACGCGAACCACAGCAGCAGGCCCGCCAGCCCCAGCAGCAGCGCGAGCATGCAGGAGCGCGCATGCCAGGTGGTGCCGCGCTCGCGCCACAGCAGCGGCATCAGGTGGGCGATCACCGCCAGCCAGCCGGCCAGCGTCATCAGCGCACCGACCACCATGCCCGCCTCCCAGCCGAACGCGCCCAGCAGGGTCGCCAGTTGCCCGCCGAACATGCCAAGGCCGACCGGCAGGTAGCGCCAGCGCTCGAGGTCGGGCAAGCCCATCCAGCGCGGGAACACGGTGAGCAGGAAGCCGAACATGAAGCTCGGCAACATCTGGTACTGCATCACGAATGCGTGCAGCCAGCCGGCGTAGGGCGTCGGCTGCGGCATCGGCCATGCCTGCCAGCGCTGGGCGATGACCCAGGCCGTCCACCACAGCATCGCCAGCAACAGGTTGCTGGCGCCGATGAAGAACATGAGTCGGTGCGGCGCCTGCGCCAGCAGGCGCGGCGAGGGGGCAGGACGTGCGGTACCGGTAGGCATGCGCGCCAGTCTGCCGGCGACGCGCTGGATCCGCTTTGATCCAGGTCAGTCCGTGGACCGACGCAGTGCGTGGTTCAGGCGCGCAGGACCGGGGCCGCCAGCGCTTCCAGCGCAGCGGTGTCCAGCAATTCCAGCTCACGCCGGTCCACCACCAGCCGCCCCTCTTCCTGGAACCGGCGCAGCACGCGGCTGACCGTTTCCGGCGCGAGCCGCAGGTAGTTGGCGATGTCGGTGCGGGCCATGGTCAGCTGGAAGCGGGTGGCGGAGAACCCGCGCGCGGCGAGCCGGCGCGACAGCCCGACCAGGAACGCGGCCATGCGCTGGTCGGCGGACCAGTCGCCGGCCAGCAGCGCGGCACGCCCGATGTCGCGGCTCAGCAGGCGGAACAGTTGCCGCTGCAGCCCCGGCAGGCGGGTGGCCAGCACCGCGATCTTCGGGAACGAGAAGCGGCACAGCATCACCGTGTCCAGCGCCACCGCGTTGCACGGGTAGGTCTCGCCGTCGATCGCGTTGAGGCCGATCACCTCGCCCGGCAGGTGGAAGCCGAGCACGTGCTCGTGGCCGTCGCGATCCACCACGTAGGTCTTGACCGTGCCGGCGCGCACCGCGGCGATCGCCTCGAACGGCTCGCCCTCGCGGAACAGGTGGTCGCCGGCATGGAACGGGCCGATGTGCTCGACCAGCACGTGCAGGTCCATCAGCGCGCCCTTGTCCATGCCCTCGTCCATGCACGCCTGCGAGAACGCGCAGGTGGAGCAGAAGCGCAGGCTGTCGCCGTCGTCGGCCAGGGTCTGCGGACTCTGCCGCGGGAACGGCACGTTGCTCAAGACGCCCACCGGCACGCCCTCAGATCGCGCGCGAGAATCGCGGCCTGGCGTCGGTGACGGGTTGGTCGAGGTAGCGGTCGAAGCACATCGCAATATTACGCAACAGCATGCGCCCGCGCGAGGTCACCGTGATCCGGTCCGCCTCGATCCGCACCAGTCCGTCCTCCGCCAGCGGCTGCAACTTGGCCAGCGCATCGGCGAAATAGGCGGCGAAATCGATGCCATAACGGCGCTCCAGCGCCGCCATCGGGATTTCGCCCTGGCACATCAGCTGCTGGATCAGGTCCGCGCGCAGCTGGTCGTCCTCGTCCAGGCGCATGCCCCGGAACACCGGCAGCCGGCCCTCGTCCAGCGCCGCCTGCCAGCTCGGCAGGTCGCGCGGGTTCTGGCTGAAGCTGTCGCCGACGTGGCTGATCGCGGATACGCCAAGCCCGACCAGGTCGCTGTCGGCGTGGGTGGTGTAGCCCATGAAATTTCGGTGCAGCCCGCCGCGCGCCTGCGCCAGCGCCAGTTCGTCGTCGGGCAGGGCGAAATGGTCCATGCCGATGTAGCAATAGCCGGCCGCGGTCAGGCGTTCGATCGCCAGCTGCAGCAGCGCCAGCCGGGTTTCGGCGTCCGGCAGGTCGGCGCCGACGATCTGCTTCTGCGGCTTGAACAGCTCCGGCAGGTGCGCGTAACCGTACACCGCGACCCGGTCCGGGCGCATCCCGGTGACGATGTCGAGGGTGCGCGCGAAGCCCTCGCGGGTCTGCTTCGGCAGTCCGTAGATCAGGTCGATGTTGACCGAGCGGAAGCCGTTGCCGCGGCAGGCGTCGACCACCGCGCGGGTTTCCTCCACCGACTGGATGCGGTTGACCGCGACCTGCACCTCGGGATCGAAATCCTGCACGCCGAAGCTGGCGCGGTTGAAGCCGGCGGCCGCCAGTTCGGCGATGTCGGCCGGGCTGACGAAGCGCGGATCGAGCTCGATCGACAGGTCGCGTTCGTCCGCATCCGAGAAATGGAAGTGGCTGCGCAGGGTGTCGACCACCTCGCGCAGCTGCGCCGGCGACAGGAAATTCGGGGTGCCGCCGCCGAAGTGCAGCTGGATCACCTCGCGGTCGCGGTCGAACAGCGGCGCGGTCAGCGCGATCTCGCGGTACAGGCGCGCGAGGTAAGCCTCGCCGCGCGCGGTGTCGCGGGTGATGATGCGGTTGCAGCCGCAGTAGAAGCAGGGGCTGGCGCAGAACGGCACGTGCACGTACAGCGACAGCCGGCGCGGGATCGGGTCGCCGTTGCTGGCGCTGGCGACCGCGCGCAACTCCCGCGCACCGAAGCCCGCGTGGAACTGCGGCGCGGTCGGATACGAGGTATAGCGCGGTCCCGGCCGGTCGTATCGGCGCAGCAACTCGGCGTTGAAGGCAATGGCTTGCGATTCCATGCGCGCAGCCTAGGCGGCGCCCTGTGCGCGCATCTTGATCTGGATCAACCTGCAATCCCGGAAACGAAAAACCCCCGCGTCAGCGAGGGTTCTTGGTTGTACCTGGTGCCCGGGAGAGGACTCGAACCTCCACGAAGTTGCCCCCGCTAGCACCTGAAGCTAGTGCGTCTACCAATTCCGCCACCCGGGCAGGGTGCAGGGGGCGTATGTTGCAGTGCGATTCGGACGATGTCAACGGATCCGCGCGATGCCGACGGCCGCTGCACGGGCGCGATGTACCATCGACGCATGAGCAAACCCCCCAGCAAGCGCGGCCCTGGCCGCGGTGGCAAGACACCCGGCAAGACCGGCCCCACCCGCAGCGAAGGCACGCCAACGGGGCGGCCGGGTCCGAAGAAGGCCGCCAGCAAGGCGCCGGGATGGCTGCCCGACGCCGGCTTGATGCGCGCGTTCGGCGGTGCCGGCGCTGGCAAGCCAGGCGCCCGGTCCGGGCACCCGCATGCGGACACCGCGGCAAGCAGGCGCGCGCATCCGCCGACCGCCAGGCAGCCGGCGATGCCGGCCAGCCCTGCGCGCGCGGGCGACCCGCACGCCGCGCGCGAGGCGCAACGCTATGAACAGCCGATCGCCAGCCGCGAGATGATCCTGCAGGTGCTGGCCGCCAACGACGGCCCGATGGACGCCGAAGCGCTGGCGGCCCGGCTCGCGCTGACCGCGCCCGACCGCTTCGAGGCGCTGGGCAAGCGCCTTGGCGCGATGGTCCGCGACGGCCAGTTGCTGCAGAACCGCCGCGGCGGTTTCGCCCCCGCCGCGCAGATGGACCTCGTGCCCGGCGTGGTGATCGCCAATCCGAACGGGTTCGGCTTCCTGCGCCCGGACGCGGGCGGCGGCGACGACCTGTTCCTGCCGCCGTTCGAGATGCGCAAGGCGATGCACGGCGACCGCGTGCTGGCCAGCGTCACCGGCGTGGACCGCAGCGGGCGCAAGGAAGGGGCGATCGTCGAGGTGCTGGAGCGCCGGCTCAACCGCCTGCTCGGCCGCTTTACCGAAGAAGACGGCATCGCGTTCGTGGTGCCCGACGACAAGCGCATCCAGCGCAACGTGATGATCCCGCACGATGGCCGCAACGAGGCCAGGGCCGGGCAGCTGGTGGTGGTGGAGATCACCCGGGCGATGGATGCCACCCGGCCACCGATCGGCAAGGTGCTGGCGGTGCTGGGCGACAAGCTGACCGCGTCGCTGGCGGTGGAGGCCGCGATCCACGGCCACGAGATCCCGCACGAATTCCCGCCGGCGGTGCTGGCCGAGGCCACCGCGGTGCCGCTGCAGGTGGATGCCGCGACCGCCGCGCGCCGGGTCGACCTGCGCGCGCTGCCGCTGGTCACCATCGACGGCGAGGACGCCAAGGATTTCGACGACGCGGTCTGGTGCGAGCCCAACCGCGACGGCTTCCGCCTGATCGTCGCGATCGCCGACGTCTCCCATTACGTGCGTCCCGGCACGCCGCTGGACGAGGAAGCGCAGTTGCGCGCGACCTCGGTGTATTTCCCGGGCTTCGTGGTGCCGATGCTGCCGGAGACCCTGAGCAACGGCATCTGCTCGCTGGTGCCGAAGACCGATCGCCTGTGCTTCGTGTGCGACATGCAGGTCGGCCGCGACGGCATCGTGACCGCAAGCGAGTTCTACGAGGCGGCGATGCACTCGCACGCGCGCCTGACCTACACCGATGTGTGGAACGCGGTGGGCGAAGGCATCCCCGACGATGACCGCGATGCCGCGCTGGCCAAGATTGGCGGGCTGCTGCCGCAGATCCAGCGCCTGCACCAGTTGTACAAGGTGCTGGACAAGGCGCGCGCCAGGCGCGGTGCGATCGAGTTCGAGAGCAGCGAAGTGCGCTTCGTGCTGGATGCCAAGGGCGCGGTCAGCCAGGCCGGCATGCTCCAGCGCAACGACGCGCACAAGCTGATCGAGGAATGCATGATCGCGGCCAACGTGCAGGCCGCGCTGTACCTGATGGGCGTTGGCATCCCGGCGCCGTACCGCAACCACGACAAGCCGCCGGAATCCAAGTACGCGGACCTCGGCGAATTCCTCAAGGAGTTCGCGCTGCGCCTGCCGCCATGGGCCAAGCTGCGCCCGAAGGATTTCCGCGCGCTGCTGGAGAAGATCCGCGAGCGTCCCGATGCCGCGCTGCTGGAATCGGTGATCCTGCGCAGCCAGTCGCTGGCGGTGTACGCGCCGGACAACATCGGCCACTTCGGGTTGGCGCTGGAGGCATACGCGCACTTCACCTCGCCGATCCGGCGCTACCCGGACCTGCTGGTTCACCGCGCGATCAAGCACGCGCTGGCCGGCGGCAGGCGCGATGCCTACGAATACTCCCCGCACCGGATGGCCAGCCTGTCGCTGCAGTGCTCCGAGCGTTCGCGCCGCGCCGACGAGGCCCAGCGCGAGGTCGACGAGCGCTATCGCGCGGCGTGGATGGAAGACCACGTGGGCAAGGAATTCGAGGGCACCATCAGCGGCGTCACCAGCTTCGGCCTGTTCGTCGAACTGGACGATTCCAAGGTCAACGGACTGGTCCACGTGACCCAGCTGGCCAACGACTTCTACCACTTCGATGCGGTGCGCAAGACCCTGACCGGCGAGCGCCGCGGCCGCGAATACCGCCTCGGCGACCGCGTGCGGGTGGTGGTGCTCAAGGCCAGCGTGGAAGATCGCAAGATCGATTTCCGGCTGGTCGAGGAAGGCGTCGCAGCCGCCAAGCCGCTGCCCGAGCGTGGCAAGCCGGCGAAGCGGCAGAAGCAGAAGTACTGAGTGTTGCGCAGGCCGGGGCGAAGCGGCCTGCTCCTCCGCTTCTGCGAACATCCTGTTCGAGGCGCGCCCGCCGGCCATCCATGGCCGGCTTTCCGCAGGCCGCTCCGCCCCGACCCGCGCAACATCGCGGTGTGTATGGGCACAATA
>Ga0073903_10001394_pt1 | contig 12589 bp, 10 predicted proteins | sample KloWWTKNB14_bulk_FD_66665 | JGI IMG/M metagenome (GOLD analysis project Ga0073903, IMG submission 66665) | Active sludge microbial communities from Klosterneuburg, Austria, studying microevolution and ecology of nitrifiers - Klosterneuburg... | ecosystem: Engineered > WWTP > Aerobic digester >... | reverse complement strand
ATGCTTCAAACGGATTACGGCAACGGTCAAATGCCCGGTGAAAGGTGACTCCCAACGGATAAGCAGCTTCCACTAACTGAGCCGTTCTTTTAACATCAATATTTCCATCTGTATTCAACAAACCTATCACCACCCCATCACAACCTAATTGCCTGCACAACTTCACTTCCTGCAACATGATCTCAAACTCTTCAGAGGTGTATAAAAAATCTCCTCCCCTGGGCCGTATAATCGGGTACAATAAAACAGGGAAAGCTTCCCTGCATTTTTTTATAGTGCCATAGGAAGGAGTTGTTCCTCCTTCAGCCAGGTTAGCACATAGCTCAATTCTGTCTGCCCCGCCCTGAACTGCTGATTGGGTTGTAGCAAAATCAGAAGTAGCAATCTCGATTATATACCTGACTTCATTCATTGAACCAGCTTTTAGAAGTTACCAGGGTTTCTTTAGTGCCGCTTTTAATTGCATATTTGAACCCCGGATGTAATGCAAAAGCACCTGCCTGGCCTTTTTTATTTAATGCAAGGAAAGCAACCTGAATATCTTTTGCCTTAGCTTTCTTGATCTTTACAATCCGCTCAATTACCTTTTTACAGGCCGCCTCCGGAGATAAACCCTGTCGCATTAATTCCACCACTGAATGTGAACCAGCCACCCTTATCACATCTTCTCCCTGGCCGGTGGCCGTACAAGCCCCCACTTCGTTATCAACAAATAAACCGGCGCCAATAATGGGAGAATCACCGATACGGCCCCGCATTTTAAAACCGGCACCGCTGGTAGTGCAACTGCCTCCCATATTACCATGAGTATCCATCGCTACCATACCGATGGTATCATGATTCCATTCACCATTGCTAAGTTTCAACGGTGCAAATGGTCCATGGCCCTGCTCGCCTGCCTGCCGGACAGGCAGGTTCTCTATATTAATAACCGGAGGTGTATACTCAGCATTCTTTAACCACTCTTCATACGCTGCCTGTGCCTGCTTAGAAAGCTTTTGCTCTTCCAATGTAAATCCTTCGGTCAGTGCAAACTGTTGTGCACCGCTTCCAACTAACATTACATGAGGCGTTTTTTCCATCACTCTTCTGGCAACTGCAACCGGGTGTTTTATCCTTTCTAAAAAAGCAACACTGCCACAATTGGAAAATTCATCCATGATACATGCATCCAGTGTAACAAACCCATCTCTGTCAGGATTGGCACCGAGTCCAACACAGCAGTTTTGAGAAGCCTCAGTCACCATGACGCCTTTTTCCACAGCATCCACGGCTCTGCCACCCTTAAATAAAACCTCCCACGCTGCTTTATTCGCTTCCAGCCCTGCATCCCAGGTAGAAATTACCACAGGTTTCCCTTTAATGGTAAATGGAAGCTGATTACCTGCAGCCATTTTACTGAATAAAATTCCCAGGGAACCAAATGCCGAAGCATGAATGAACTTTCTCCTGTTGACCATTGTTTAAATCGTTAGGTGTTCGAAATTAATGGTTTCGCTACCAATAAAAGACAAAAATTGATTTAACTAAACCATAAGAAATAATATTTGATGTTTAAACATTGATTCTTTACCTTTACACTTTAAAACACCAAAATGAAAATAGAAATCATTTCCGGAAGCCCCCGGACAAACAGTGTCACAAAAAGAGTTGCCCTCCATTTAAAGAACTGGATGCTACAGCAAACGAATCACGAAATCGATATGATAGAAATGAAGGATTGGGATGTTCCCCCGGTTCAATCCGTTTGGGTGTCGGTGGATAAAGCTCCCGTGGAATTGCAACCCCTCGCTAAAAGAATCTTTGAAGCAGATGCATTTATTCTTGTCACCCCAGAGTATAACGGCAGCTATTCGCCTGCTATGAAGAACCTGTTGGATCATTTTCCCAAGCAATTACACAAGCCATTTGGTATAGTAACTGCTTCACCCGGTGCAATGGGTGGTATGAGGGCATCTCAGCAATTACTATTACTGGTTCCTGCCCTTTTTGGTATTGCTTCACCCAATATGCTCATCACACCGTCTGTAGATAAAAAATTTAGTCCGGATGGGGATCTGCTGGATGAAAGTTTTCAAAATGCTGTTCATACATTTATTACCGAATTCCTGTGGCTGTCTGAAAAACTCGTAACAGAAAAAGTAATTGCATAAATAAAAGGAGCAAATATGAAAACCATACTTCACAAAGCCAATACAAGAGGTCATGCTGATCATGGTTGGTTGAATTCTTTTCACACCTTCAGTTTTGCCGGCTATTATGATCCGAATAGAACTCATTTCGGTGTATTAAGAGTATTGAACGATGATACTGTTGCCGGAGCCATGGGCTTTGGAGCCCATCCGCATGATAATATGGAGATCATTTCCATCCCTACCAGTGGTGACCTGGAACACCAGGACAGTATGGGTAACAAGCAGGTAATAAAACAGGGTGATGTACAGGTAATGAGTGCCGGAACTGGTGTTACACATTCTGAAAAAAATAAGAATCAGGATAAAGAAGTAAAATTCTTCCAGATATGGGTATTCCCGAACAAAAAGAATGTGGTACCCCGCTACGACCAGAAGAATTTTTCAGCTGCTGACAAGCATAACAGACTATTGACAGTAGTTTCACCGATTGGCTCTGCAGACGGAGGCGTACAAATTTACCAGGATGCATGGTTCAGCTTAGGTAATTTAGATAAAGACTATAGGGTCAGCTACCAGTTGAAAAATAAGAACAACGGTGTTTATGCATTTGTGATTGAAGGTGAAGTAACTATTAATGGTGAAAAACTAAGCAGAAGAGACGGTCTTGGTATCACTGAAACAGACCAGTTGAATATACAAGCCGATAGTGCTGCAGAATTACTGCTGATGGAAATACCTGTTTAAAAAAAATTATGAAAAACAAAAGATCAATCGAACATATCATTGCTCCACCACCCCCACATATGGTAGGTGACGGGTTCCGGGTGCATAGTTTCTTTCCCGGTGCAAAATTGATAGATAAAAAAAGAATGAGTCCTTTCTTTTTGATGGACTATGGTTCAAAAATTGAATTTGCCCCTTCCGATGAACCGAGAGGTGTGGGTGTGCATCCGCATGCTGGTTTTGAGACAGTGACTATCGCCTATCATGGAAAAATAGCCCATCACGACAGTGCAGGAAACAGTGGAATAATAGGTGAAGGTGATGTGCAGTGGATGACAGCCGGCGCCGGTTTGCTTCATAAGGAATATCATGAAAAAGAATTCAGCAAAACCGGGGGGCCTTTCCAGATGGTACAACTTTGGGTAAACCTTCCTTCCCAATACAAAAAAACAAAACCCAAATACCAGGAGATTACTAATGCTATGATGGGTCGTCACTACCTGTTTGATGAAAAAAGTGTCGTTGAAGTGATTGCCGGTGATTACAACGGGACAAAAGGACCTGCTTCCACTTTTACTCCGATGCATGTTTATAATGCAAAACTGAAAAAAGGTGCAAGCACTATCCTGAATTTTCCTTCTCACTATAATACCGGGATGCTGATCGTTGACGGAAACGCAATGATCAATGACCAGGCTGTACCAAAAGATCATTTTGTATTATTCAAACATGATGGAGAAATAATAACTATAGAAGCAACAGAAGATGCAGTGATACTTGTGTTATCAGGCGAACCTATCAATGAACCAATTGCCGCTTATGGCCCCTTCCTGATGAATTCCTGGCCGGAAGTAGAACAGGCAATACAAGACGTGAATATGGGAAAGTTTGGAGTATTGGAAGATTAAAAGCAAATTCTATACAATGAATGTTATGCCGGGCCTGACCCGGCATCTTTTTTTTCAATAAATGCAATCAAACTTTTCCTTGCATTGTTCTGTATCCTTTTCTTCATAAACCCAGTCCAGCCAAACAAGGCTCCCTTCCAGCCCAATGCCTGTGCAGCCCATTCACTGAGTTTGAAGGCATCACTGTGTTCTATTATCTTGCCGTCTTTCAATTTCATATAGGCTTTGATATGGTTCACCACTTTTCTTCCGGTTTTGGAAAAAGTGTATGTGGCCGTCCAGTTACAAGTGGCGTATTCTTCATCCAGTAATTGAATATTGGAAAATGTAAGTGAAAAATCCCTGGCATTCTTACAAAGCATTTCCCACATACTTTTTGCCTCCTCTCCCCGCAGTAATCCAAAAGCAGGGTCATTGAATACAATATCATCACTGTAACAACTATTCATAGTCCGGGAGTCCAATTGTTGAAATGCTGTATAAAACCTGCTGATTATTGCTGTATTCGTTTGCATAAAATAAAGATAAAGTGATTGGGGATTCAGTAAATTTAAACCTTCAAAAGCAACCGGCATGAAAAAAATTATAATCACAATCCTATTATGGTTTTCCGTCTTTATTGTTATTGCCCAATCCGATCCGCAGGATTCTGCATGGATTAAGGATAACTATACCAAACTGGAACAATATATTCCTATGCGGGATGGGATCAAACTCTTTACTGCAATTTATATCCCCAATGATAAGACAGAAAAGCATCCGATACTGGTAACCAGGACTCCTTACTCCTGTGCACCTTATGGAAAAGAGTTTTCTTCCCGCCTGTGGGAGCGTCACTGGAAATATTATGCAAGAGAAAATTATATCATTGTGGTGCAGGATGTGCGGGGCCGCTGGATGAGTGAAGGTGAGTTTGAGGATGTCCGCCCTTTTAATAAAAATAAAACGGGTTTAGAAACAGATGAAGCAAGTGACACTTATGATGCCATCGACTGGATGGTAAAAAACCTGCCAGGCAACAATGGCAATGTGGGTGTATTTGGGATCTCCTATCCTGGTTTCTATTCAACTATGGCAGCAGCATCGGGCCACCCGGCCTTGAAAGCGGTTAGTCCACAGGCACCAGTGACTGACTGGTTCATGGGTGATGATTTTCACCACAACGGAGCTTTCTTTCAACTGGATGGTTTTGGTTTTTATTCCGGTTTTGGCAAACCCCGGCCAAAACCCACAACAATCGGTTCACCCGGATTCAATTTTAAAGTAAGAGATAATTATAAATTCTTCCTGGAAGCTGCTTCATTAAAAAAATTGGCAGCATTAATGGGTGATAGTATACAATTCTGGAAAAAAATGTATGCCCATCCGAATTATGATACATGGTGGCAGGCCAGAGATGCCCGGCGTGCTATGTATAATGTAAACCCTGCTATGCTGGTGGTTGGCGGCCTGTTTGATGCTGAGGATTGTTATGGCGCCTGGAATTTATATAAGGCTATAGAAAAACAAAATCCGTCTGCCAATAATAAAATTGTAATGGGCCCCTGGTCGCACGGGCAATGGTCCAGTGGCGATGGAAGTTTTCTGGGCAATGTAAAATTTGGGATGAACACAGCTCATTGGTACCAGAACAATATTGAGATCCCTTTCTTTAATTATTATTTAAAGGGCAAAGGTGAAGTAGAAAAAATTCCTGAAGCAACGATCTTCTTCAGTGGAGAAAATCAATGGAAAAAATTGAATCAATGGCCACCTGCAGCTATGCAATCAAAAGATATTTTCTTAACAGAGAATGGAGGTTTATCATGGACAGCACCTGCAGGGAAAGAAAGTTTCTCAGCATATACCAGTGATCCGGCTCACCCGGTTCCCTATACAGAAGATGTCCATCATGGACGAACCCGTGAATACATGACCGATGACCAGCGTTTTGCAGCAAGAAGACCAGATGTGCTGACCTTTCAAACCGATGTGTTAACAGAAGATATTACACTGGCCGGAGTAGTTACCGCCAATCTGAAAGTGAGTATCAGTGGTACAGATGCCGATTTTGTTGTAAAGATCATAGATGTGTTTCCAGATGATTTCATATATCCCGGGGATAAACCACAGGCTGGCCGTACCGCTGGTGGCAGCTATCCAATGGGTGGTTACCAAATGATGGTGCGTGGAGAAATAATGAGAGGAAAATACAGAAACAGCTTTGAAACCCCCACTCCTTTCAAACCCGGTAAAGTGGAAACAGTAAGATTTGATCTGCCGGATGTAGCCCATACATTTAAAAAAGGACATCGCCTGATGATACAGATACAAAGCAGCTGGTTTCCATTGGCTGACCGTAACCCCCAGCAGTTCATGAATATCTATGAAGCCAATGAAACCGATTTTAAAAAAGCTGTGATCCGTATTTTTCATGATGCAAAAAATCAGTCTTCGATTGTTTTACCCGTAATGAATAAATAATACCATATGCGATTCCTGATCTGCTTTTTGTTTGCCCTTTCTGCATCAACCGTAACTATTGCGCAGCAGAAACAACTTGCTCTTATCCCTTACCCTGTAGAAGTAACACAGGGAACAGGGTATTTCACGATTAAAAATACGGTTAGCGTTTCTTCCTCTCTGCCTGGCCACGAATGGAAATATTTGTTTTCCTATTTCAAAGATGAAATGAAAAAGCAATTTGGAATAGCAGTGAAGGAAGTGACAAAGGGCCAGCCTGCTGACATCAGTTTTAATATGCGGAGAATGCCTACCTCCGGAAAAGCTGCTTACCAGTTAGAGGTAACTAAAAATGGCGTTATTATCAACAGTAATTTTGCTGCACCTGCCTTTCACGCCATTCAAACACTTTTCCAATTATTTCCTGTTGATAAAAAAGTACCAGGGCAGATACCTGTTGTAAAAATATTCGATCATGCCCGTTTTGAATACCGGGGTATGCACCTGGACGTAAGCCGTCATTTCTTTCCGGTTGACTTTATAAAAAAATATATTGACTTCCTCGCTTACCATAAGCTCAATACGTTTCACTGGCACCTGACAGATGACCAGGGCTGGCGTATCGAAATCAAAAAATATCCCGGTTTAACTGAGATTGGTGGCTGGAGAAACGGAACTATTATCGGCCGATATCCCGGTACTGGCAATGATAATATCAGCTATGGTGGTTATTATACCCGGGAAGAAATAAAAGAAGTGGTGCAATATGCCAAAGAACGCTTCATCGAAGTAATACCTGAAATAGAAATGCCGGGTCATTCATCTGCAGCTATTGCAGCTTACCCATGGCTGAGTTGCTTCCCGGAAAAGCCTACGTTGATCCCGGCCAATATGATCTCGCAAAAAAGTATAGAAGAACAAAAAAAGGGAAGGGTCAAACTAGTACAGGAAACCTGGGGAGTGTTTGATGATGTATTCTGCGCAGGGAAAGACTCCACTTTTATTTTTTTGCAAAATGTGGTTGATGAAGTAATTGAATTATTTCCCTCCAAATATTTTCATATCGGCGGAGATGAATGTCCCAAAGCTCATTGGAAGAAATGTGTGCACTGCCAGAAACGAATGAAAGAAAACAACCTTAAAGACGAACATGAGCTACAGAGCTATTTTGTTCAGCGTATGGAAAAACACCTGAATAGCAGGGGAAAAATATTAATTGGCTGGGATGAGATACTGGAAGGTGGTTTAGCGCCAAAAGCCGTAGTAATGAGCTGGAGAGGAGAAGCTGGTGGTATTGAAGCCGCTAAACAAAAACACAATGTGATAATGACACCGGGCAATCCTGTTTATTTTGATCATACGCAAAGTGAAAATGAGGACAGTGTTACCATTGGCGGGTACAACCCCATTGAAAAAGTATATGCGTATGAACCAATACCAAAAGAACTGAACGAAGAAGAAGGAAAATATGTACTCGGTGCACAGGCCAATCTGTGGACAGAGTATATAGACAATATAAAAAAAGTGGAGTACATGATCTTCCCCCGTATGGCGGCACTGAGTGAAATACTGTGGAGCCCGAAGGAAAAAAAGAATTGGGACAGTTTTGAAAAAAGATTGCTAACGCAATTCAATCGTTATGAAAAATGGGATGCGAAATACAGTAAAGCATATTTTGATTTAAAGACTTACGTTTTACCTGCTACGAACCATTCCGGCATAATCTGGAAGGTTGAAAGCAAATTAAAAAATGATAGTATATTCTTTATAGAAGCAAGGGGTCTTCCCAAACCGATTAAGTATACTGAGCCTGTTTTAATAAGTGAAACAAGTAATAAACATGTATTTCAAATATTTAATGGCAATAAGACTTCTTCCATAACTCAGCAGTTCAATATCAACAAAGCCACCGGCAAAAAAATAACGCTTACTACTCCACCCTCCAAAACTTATCCCGGAGATGGAGCATTTACGTTGGTGAATGGGGTGCAGAATGAAAAAGGAACGGCAAAGAGTAAAGAATTTCTTGGATTCAGCGGAACTGATTGCGAAGCCATCATTGATTTTGGAAAAGAAGAATCCATCAACTCTATAAAAATTCATGTACTTGACCAACAAAGCAGTTGGATTTATCCGCCTGCATGGATGAAAGTATATTACAGCGCTGATGGAATTAATTTTACAGAAGCCCTCAATGCAGAAGCTGGCAAAGAGGTACCCGGGGAAATAATAAAAGATATTGAATGGAGCTTTTATCCAGTTTCAAAAACAAGGTACCTGAAAGTATTCCTTAAAAATTTTGGAACAATCCCTGAAGGCAAACCCGGTGCAGGCAATAAAGCCTGGTTATTTGTGGATGAAATTGAAGTAAATTAACTGCATAAACCCGCAAATAACCGCATAAACCTTCATTTCAAATATCTATCTTTACTTTTCAAACCAACGCAATGTCAAAAAAAGCAGCCTCCACCAACTTTGCTGATAGTTTTGAAAAAATCCCCGTTAATATTTTTCCTGACCAAAAAGAAGGGTCCGTTTTTGTAGCCAACCAAATTGCTGCATTCATCCGGGAAAAACAACAAAAAAAAGAAAAATGTGTGCTGGGCCTGGCCACCGGTTCTACGCCTAAAACACTTTATACTGAATTGGTCCGTCTTCATCGTGAAGAGAAACTGAGTTTTAAAAATGTAATCACATTCAACCTGGATGAATATTACCCGATTGATAATAATGCCCTGCAGAGTTACAACCGTTTCATGAAAACACATTTGTTCGATCATGTTGACATTAACCCAAAAAATATTCATATCCCCAATGGTGAGATAAAAAAGGAAAACATTAAAGAGCATTGCAAGCAATATGAGAAAATGATTCTCGATGCAGGTGGCATTGATTTACAAATTCTCGGAATTGGTAACAATGGTCATATTGGTTTCAATGAACCCGGCTCCGGTATTTATTCCAAAACAAGATTGATAACGCTGGATAATTCCACCCGGATAGCTAATGCCTATGAGTTTGCCAATATTTCTGAAGTCCCCCGGTTGGCGATCACAATGGGTATCAGTACGATTCTGAAATCAAAAAAAGTGATCCTGATGGCTTGGGGAAGCGCCAAAGCACCTGTTATCAAAAAAGCAGTGGAAGAAGACGACAGCGAACAGGTTCCGGCATCTTTACTGCAGAACCATGATGATGTAACATTTGTTGTCGATGATTCTGCAGCAGCAGAACTGACAAGAAATAAATCACCCTGGCTCACCGGTGATTGCGAATGGACACCAAAAATTATCAAGAAAGCGGTGGTCAATATGGCGTTGAAACTGAAGAAACCCGTATTGAGTTTAACCAACAGTGATTATAACGAATATGGATTAAGTGATTTGCTGGTTGAAAAGGGTGATGCGTATGAAATAAACCTGCAGGTGTATTATATGCTCCGTGATTCCATCACCGGTTGGCCGGGTGGAAAACCAAATGCATATATTCCGGCACACCCGGAACGTTCGTCACCATACCCCAAAAAAGTGATCATCTTCTCCCCTCACCCGGATGATGACATCATCAGCATGGGTGGAACTTTTCAGCGATTACATGACCAGGGACATGAAGTACATGTAGGTTATCAAACCAGCGGCAATATTGCTGTAACGGATGAGTTTGTGACCAGGTTCCTCGATTTCGCTGTAGGCTTTGAAGAAATTGCAGGTATTGATACCAGTAAGTCTGGTAAGATATTAGACAATGCAAGAAAATTTTTAGCCCGGAAAAAATCAAACCAGGTAGATACACCTACCATCCGGTCTATAAAAGGATTGATACGGCAGGGAGAAGCAAAAGCAACCTGCCGTTACGTAGGTATTAAAGATGAGAATATTCATTTCCAGAATCTTCCTTTCTATGAGACAGGTACCATTGAGAAAAAACCCATGAGTGAAAAAGATGTGAAAATAACCATCGAGTTATTGCGCAAAATAAAACCACAGCAGGTTTATTGTGCCGGCGATTTTGCTGACCCGCATGGTACACATATCGTTTGTTTCAACGTGGTGCTGGAAGCCTTAAAAAGAATAAAGAACGCCGGCGATGAATGGATCAGTGATTGCTGGTTATGGCTCTATAAAGGTGCCTGGCAGGAATGGAATATTGAAGAAATAGAAATGGCTATCCCGATGAGTCCTGACCAGGTTTTAAAAAAACGTTTCGGCATTTTTATTCACCAGTCACAGAAAGATATGGTTCCCTTCCAGGGCAGCGATTCCAGAGAGTTCTGGCAACGGGCAGAGGAAAGAAATGCAGCTACCGCGAATCTTTATGCAGATTTGGGATTGACACATTATGCCGCTATGGAAGCCTTTGTCAGATGGCATTATTAACGATACTATTTTGAGGATTTCCCTTAATTTTAATGATAATAAAAAATAGCAACTATGTCCATTTTTAAATCAAGTAACCCTACCCTTCAGGAAAAAACTTACCAGGGAACAATCCTGGAAGGAATCAGTACCGGTGAAGAAATGACTCTTAAAGGCACTATGAACAAATTTGGAGTATTGGTAATGCTGATGATCGGCTCCACCCTTTTTGCATGGAGCCAGTTTTATAAAGGCAGTGATCCCAAAATATTTATGATGGTTGGTGTTTTTGGTGGTTTGGCATTAGCGCTAGTGATGGCTTTTAAAATGAAATGGTCAACATTTTTGGCTCCGGCTTATGCAATATTGGAAGGTTTATTTGTTGGTTCTATCTCGGCAATGTATGATTATATGTACCCGGGACTTCCGCTGCAGGCAGTAGCGTTAACACTATTGGTAACCTTAATCATGTTCCTGATCTATCGTTACCGCATTATAAAAGTAACCCAGAAGTTGAGAACGGTAGTGGTAGTGGCCACAGCGGCGATTGCAGTATTCTATCTTGTTCAATGGCTTACTTATTCATTTTCTAGTACTGCGGTGGCCTATTCTTTTACTAATTCATCTTCCCCCATCAGTATTGGTTTTTCCATCCTGGTTTCAGGTCTTGCTGCTTTCAACCTGTTACTGAATTTTGATACAGTAGAAAAAGGGGTTGAAATGAGAGCCCCGAAATATATGGAATGGTACAGTGCTTTTGGACTGTTGGTAACTGTAGTCTGGTTGTACCTTGAATTATTAAGATTGCTGTCAAAATTCAACAGAAATTAATTTATACGCATCATCTTAAGACCCTGTCTGCCAGCAGCCGACAGGGTTTTTATTTTTCAACTCCCTGGTACATTTTTGATGTAAATTTTTTGCCCTATATTTGCAACCCGCTGGCCCCGTAGCTCAATTGAATAGAGCATTTGACTACGGATCAAAAGGTTTCAGGTTTGAATCCTGACGGGGTCACCACCTAAGAAAAGGACTACACTATTTGTAGTCCTTTTTACTTTTCCGATTGAAATAACTCCCCAAAAAAAATAGAAAATATTAATACCCAATGGGATCAAATCCTGGTATACTATCCTGAAATACTTAAATTTTTTATTTTTCCTGCCCCTGTAAATCGGGTACAGTTTTACTATTTTCATTTGTATTTATTCCGGTTTCATCCCCTTCAATAACAGCCATCCCATCTAAAAAATACATATCAATATCCCCGATATTCTTCGCATTAATTTTACCCCGATAGCTGCAGGAATATTTATCTTTAATCAGTTCAAATACGGAGGAAGAAATATTTACTTTACCCGGCATACCGTTACTTTCAAGACGGCTGGCTATGTTTACTGTACTTCCCCAAATATCATAGGCATATTTTTTCTTTCCTACTACACCTGCAATGACAGGCCCCACATGAACACCAATTCTTAAATCCCATGACTCCAACCCTTCCAGGTTTCTTTTTTGATTATACTGGCGGATAAAATGACATATTTCCAAACTGGCTTTTACCATATTCTCTACATGATGCTCATCTGCTGTGGGGATACCGCCTGCACACATATACGAATCCCCGATTGTTTTTATTTTTTCGAGGCCATATTTTCCAATGATATCATCAAATGCTACAAAGCAGGTATTAAGCTCCTGTATAAGTTCCTCCGGAGACATTTTATCAGCTATAGCTGTAAACCCTTTAAAATCGGTGAACATTACAGAAACAAATTCATAATTCCGCGGGATAGCATGCCCATATACCTGCAGTTCATTTGCTACTTCAGACGGAAGAATATTTAATAACAAACTTTCAATTTCACCCTTCTGGCGGTCAAGAATTTTATGCGTTCTGACCTTGATCCGGTAGTTCCTGAAAATGAGTAATGCAATCAGTAATACAAGTATCAACCCGACAATAAGTACCTTTTTTGTGAACTGCTGTCTCTTCAACTTAATATCCGTGAGCGCCATGTCCTTA
>Ga0073903_10001385_pt1 | contig 12638 bp, 9 predicted proteins | sample KloWWTKNB14_bulk_FD_66665 | JGI IMG/M metagenome (GOLD analysis project Ga0073903, IMG submission 66665) | Active sludge microbial communities from Klosterneuburg, Austria, studying microevolution and ecology of nitrifiers - Klosterneuburg... | ecosystem: Engineered > WWTP > Aerobic digester >... | reverse complement strand
GTGCTTGTAGCGCCCCTGATCCTGCTCAAGGTCCCTGGATTTCCCGGCGCTGGGGTTGAGCAGAGCGCGCCGCAAGCCCTGATCTATGGCTGGGTGTTGCAGTTCAGCTATGCGTTCATCCCCTATCTCTTCTCGCGGGCGTTCCGGCCCGGGCAGCCCGCCGAGCTTGGCGGGAACTGGTTCAGCCTGATCACCGTCCATCTTGGCGGCATCTCGTTGTGGGCGAGCATCTTCATCCCGGCCTATCAGTCAGCGTTGTTTGGCGCAGCCTACCTCTTGTGGGCGCTCTCACTCATCCCGATCGCCTACAGACTATGGCGTGTCGTGAGCGGCGCCGCCAATGCGATCGAGTCAAACGTCGAACCGGCCATAATCTAGGGATGACCTCATGCGAGCACTGTCACGCTCCCGATCGCGATCTTTACGGACCAGGCCGTCGGCCCGCGCTCTCGGACCTCGATGTCGGCACCTGGATCAGCCTGTGTCGATGCGTGACATGTGGCGCGCTCTGGTGCGCCTCACTTTATGAGCCGTATGCCGCATTTGAGTATGTTGTGCGTTGGACGCACAGCCCCGCGGATTGGCGCCGCGTCCACGATCTGGATGATGGTCGAATGCTCCTGAGCTGGCATGCGACCGAAATCCGAATGGATTGGCGGATGCTTCCAGACGATGAGCGCCGGGCGGTTGATGCCCATCGAAAACGCAGCGGCGGCCACAACCCCATCGACAACCCGGCCGCATTTGGGACGTTTTCCGCGGCCGAGCTCATGTTGCGCGTTGGGCAGCCGTAGCGCTCCTGACTTGGCTTGGCTCTCAGGCGGATGACGAGTGTCGTGACCAGAGGGGTCTAAGGTATCGGCTCCGGCGCGCCGAGAACCGGCAGCGGCCGGGTCACATACAGCTCAAAGAGGGCGTTGGCCGACGCCGCGACTTCACGAATCTCATTGCCCCACTGGCCGAGGTAAGCGCGCCGATCCGACGCATAGCCGGTTGCGCGCACGCCCAGCGCATTGCACGAGGTAATTGCCCGCGACAGATGAAACCTCTGGGTTACCAGCACGGCTTCACTCAGCCCAAATATGGCATGCGCCCGGTAGCAGGTGTCGTAAGTACTCCGCCCGGCAAAGTCCAGGGCGATATCGGCGTCGGCGACGCCCAGCGCAAGCGCCGTGCGGCGCATGGCGCCGGGCTCGTTGTAGTCCAGCGTCCGGTTGTCGCCGCTCAGGAGCAGTTTCTTGACGGTGCCGGCCCGGTAAAGCTCCGCCGCAGCCGCGACCCGATCATACAAAATAGCCGACACGGTTTCGCCGCGCACGGCCGCGCCAAAGACGATGGCGACGCGGGTGGGGCGCACCGCCCGCGCCTCATTGGCGATTTGCGGGGCGGCGCTCGCAACCATCGCAAGGCGCACGGGCAGGGCGATCCAGGCGGCGAAGAGCAGCACCGCGGCTGCGATACGGGCCCAACGTACGCAGAGTACGCAGACATACGCGAGTCGTCGCATGAGCAATGGTCCCTTGCGCCGGTCACTCACTTAAGTGAAACCGATTTTTGCGGATTTGGACGTGCGCCGCGCGAGCAAAGAAAAGCAATCGGCAAAATTGCGTAATCTGTGGATAGTTCGCGCTTTTCGTTTTCGCGGACGTGAGTGGTTTTCATTCAGGGCCGCAGTCGAAATGCGCCGGGGAGCAGCGCATCACTGCTGGTGACTTGATACTTGCCCTTTGCATTGGCGATGATCACCGCCAGGTCGCGCGTCGTCGCGAATTCGTGCATGACCTGCCGGCAACCCCCGCATGGCGTGCCTCCATCCTCGGTCACGACCGCAATCGCAATGTAGTCGCGCACGCCCTCGCTGACTGCTTTGCCAATGGCCACCCGCTCCGCGCAGTTGGTCAACCCGAATGAGGCGTTCTCGATGTTGCAGCCGGCGAATACTGAACCGTCCGCCGCCAATAACGCTGCGCCAACCGTGTACTGTGAGTAGGGGGCATACGCCTTAGCGCGGGCCAGGTTGGCGATCTGAATGAGAACGAGAATCGTCTCGGTCTCCAGGGCGACGCTAGCCGCGCGCTTCTTTTTCGTTCTCGGGCTCGTGGGCTGGGGCTTCTTCTCCGACATGCTTTGCTTTTACCTTGACGATGCGGCGGTCACTGACCGTCAGCACCTCCAATAGCACGCCGTCGTAGCGGACCGTCGCGCCCTCATCCGGAATGACGCCGAGTTGATCGTAGATGAACCCGGCGATCGTGTCGCTTTCCTCGCTGGGCAGCTCGGTCTGCAGCAGCTCGTTAAAGTCGTCGATTGAAAACCCCCCGTCCACCTGGAAGCCCTCACCGTCGGGCAGGGCCACGAATTCGGGCTCTTCAGCGTCGAACTCATCCTGGATTTCGCCAACGATTTCTTCGAGGATGTCTTCGATCGTGACGAGGCCGGCTGTGCCGCCATACTCGTCGATGACGACCGCCACATGCACTCGGCGCGCCTGCATTTCCTGAAGGAGTTCGTTCACCCGCTTGGACTCGGGTACGAAGTGGGGTTGCCGAGCGACCTGCGACAGCGGCGGATTCTCACCGTCACGCAGCACTTTGAGCAAGTCCTTTCCATACAGCAGCCCAACCACGTCGTCGATGGTGTCCTGAAAGAGCGGGATGCGCGAATGACCGCTTGTGACCATCAGGTCCAGCGCTTCGCGCAACGGCGTGGTGACATCCAGCGCGATGATGTCAATTCGCGGGACCATGACCTCGCGCGCAACGGTGTCGCCAAAATCCAGAACAGAAAGGATCATCTCCTTTTCTTCTTCTTCGATCACGCCCTCTTCCTGGCCGGCGTCCACCAGGGTCTTGATCTCTTCTTCGGTCGCGATCGAGGCATTCTGGCGGTGCTGGCCGCCTAGCGGCATGGACAGCACATTGCTCAGCCCGACCGCCAGGCGAACCAGCGGCGCGAGCGCCCAACTGGCAAAGCGCATCGGCCAAACAATCGAGAGCGCGATCGGCTCGGCATAGCGGGCGGCCAGCGTTTCGGGCACCAGTTTGCCGACCGTGAATAGGAGCATTCCGCTGATCAGCAGAATGATCCCGTAGGCGGCGACTGTGATCGCTGGGTTAAGCGGGTCGATTCCAGTCCAACCTCCCATGGCTTCCCGGAGCAAGGGGACAAAATCGACGACGGCGACTGTCGCCGCGAACATTGAGCCAAAGGTCGCGCCCAGCTCAGCCGTTGCGAGCAGCCGGCTCGAGTTGTCCGCCAATTGCTGGATGGCGCGCGCGCTGGCCACCCCGCGGGCCTCGAGCTCTTCGAGGCGGGGTTTGCGCATATTGATCAGCGCGCCGCGCGAGACGGCAAAAAACGCGCGCATCGCGATCGAGAGCGCAAACAGGAGTATCGATGTTGCTAACAGAGTCATTCCTTATTGGGCGTTCCCGGCGATTTTGGCGCGAGCGGACGGGCAGGGACACCGACCACCCGCTCTCCGGGGGCCACATCATGGGTCACCACCGCGCCGGCGCCAGTCAGCGCGTGGGCGCCGATCGTGACCGGCGCAACCAGCATGGTATCGCATCCGACGAAGGCCCCGTCGCCAATGGTCGTGGGCTGTTTCTGCTGTCCGTCAAAATTGCAAGTGACGACACCCGCGCTGATGTTTGCTTCCGCCCCGACCGTCGCATCTCCCAGATAGCTGAAGTGCCCCATCTTTACGCCCGGCCCGAGGGTGCTGTTCTTGATCTCAGCGAAGTTGCCGATGTGGCTTCCCGGTCCGATTCTGGCCCCGCCGCGCAGCCGCGCAAAGGGACCCGCGTCAGCGCCATCGTCAAGGCTGGAATCTTCGATCGACGACTGCTGCACCACGCACCCGCGCCCAATTCTGGCATTTCGGAGCACGCAATTTGGGCCGATGACGCTGCCTGTTCCGATGCGCGTAGCGCCGAGCACGTGCGTGTTTGGCAGCACGGTGACGTCCGGGGCCAGGTCCGCGTCATCGTCGATGTAAACGCTGCCGGGATCAACCATGCTGACGCCCTTCAGCATCCACCCGCGATTGATCCGCCGGCGAAGTGCCGCGTCGGCGTCGGCAAGGTCGGCCCGCGTGTTGATACCGATGAAAGCCTCGGCGTCGTTGCTGGGTATCGCGACGACTTGCCGGCCATCGGCGACGGCGATCGCAACCAGGTCGGTCAGGAAGTATTCGCCCTTGCGCGGGTTGGGCTGAATGCGCTCCAGGGCCGGCCAAAGCCAGGCCGCGTCAAAGCAATACACTCCAACGTTCAGCTCGCGAATGCGGAGTTGTTCGGCGGTGGCGGCCACCTCTTCAACAATTGCCTCGACGGCGCCCGCGTCATTCCGCACGATCCGCCCAAATCCGCGCGGGTTGTCCGCCACCAAGGTCAGCATCGCGATCGCGGCTCCGCTGCGCGCACGCTCGACAGCGAGGGCTGTCATCATCTCGGAGGGGAGCAGGGGCATGTCGCCGTACATCACCGCAACTGCTTCGGCGCTGAGTGCCTTTGCGCTTTCGGCGGCGACCTTGACTGCGTGGCCGGTGCCAAGCTGCTGCACCTGGGTGGCGAAGTGAACCCCCGTTCCGCATGCCGCCCGAACATCGTCCGACATCAGCCCGACGACGACAATCGGCGGCTGTCCGAAAGCCTGGGTCGCAGCGCTGACGGCCCGCGCGATGAGGGTCTTGCCCCTCAACGGAAAGAGCACCTTGGGCAAGTCAGAGACCATGCGGGTGCCCTTGCCCGCGGCCAGGATGATGGCGATGGTTGTCATCTTTCTGTCGTTCCGCCTTTCCGGACCGAAAACGGATGAAGGCGGAAGGATTCGCTTATCCTTCCGCCTTCATCCTTCCAGCTTCGGATTGCCATAGATTGGATTTCGGAGGCGATGCCCCGGCTAGACCGGGGCATCGCCTCCGAAACACCAATCTGTTGGCAGTTCTTAAGCTGGGGAGGCTGGATTTGAACCAACGATTACCTGATCCAGAGTCAGGTGCCTTACCACTTGGCCACTCCCCAAAAACGGATTCGGATTTTACCATGCGCAAAGCCGAAGTCCCATGGATATGCGGGGACGCACCCCCGGCGCAGCCGGGAGTGCGTCCCCGCATATCTATGGGCGGGATGCAGGAGCCTCAGGCCACGCCGACGTGAATCGCCATTGTGCCCAACCCCAACAGGCGATAGCGCACGTCGCGATAGCCGACCTTGAGCATTGCTTGCCGCAAAGGCTCTGCGGGCAGAAACGCCGCCAGCGATTGTGGCAGGTACTTGTAAGCCCCAAAGTCACCACTGATCACGCCGCCGATCAGCGGGACAATTCGGTTGAAGTAGAAGCCAAAGAGCTGTTTGAAGACGGGCGTCTGGGGCTGGGTGATTTCGAGGCAGACTACCCGCGCGCCGGGTTTGCACACCCGTCGCATTTCGCGCAAGCAGCGGGGCAGGTCCACCGCATTACGGAGCAGGAAACCGTTGATGATCCCGTCAAAGGTCGCATCCGGGAACGAAAGCGAGAGCGCGTCGCCCACGGCAAATTCCAGGGAGGCGATCGACCGCGTTTTGGCTTTGGCCGCGCCAGCCCGCAGAATGGTCTCCGAGAAGTCGGCTCCGACGACGCGGCTGTCGGGATACCGCTCGCGCACGGCCAGGGCCAGATCGGCCGTGCCCGTGGCCAGATCGAGACACAGCCCGTTTTCGGATAGCTTAAGCTCGTTGGCCGCCAGGCGGCGCCAGGCCCCATCGCGCCCGCCGGTCATGACCCGGTTCATCAGGTCGTAGCGGCGGGTGATGCGCGAGAACATGGTTTGCACGCGCCGGGCGCGCTCGGTGGGATCGGTGATCATGGCAGCAGTCCTATCGCAAACAGCGCGCCAAACCACAGGTGGAGCTGCGCCGAGCGGCCGAGAATGGGGTTGAATTGGCGCGCTTCTCTGGCCGACCACAGGTCGCGGATGAGTTTCCAGGCCAGGGGCAGGGTGAGGACGGGCAGGATCGCCAGGGGGCCGGCAACGCGGGCCAGCGCGAGGGCGGGCGGGATGGCATAGGCCAAAGCGGTTGAAATGCCGAATTGCGCGCGTGTCGCCTGCTCGCCGATCCGAACCGCCAGGGTGTGCTTTCCGGCAATTCTGTCGGTCGGGATGTCGCGCAGGTTGTTCACCGTGATGATGTTCATCACGAGACAACCCACAGGCACAGACGCGGCGATCGACAACGGATCGAGACGTCCCGTGTGAGCCAGAGTCGTGCCGACTGTGGCGACAACCCCAAAGAAGAGAAAGGCAAACGCATCGCCAAGGCCGATATAGGCGAGCGGGTAGGGGCCAGCGGTGTAGCCAATACCGGCCAGGATGGAGAGCAGTCCGATGATGAGAATTGGCAACCCGCCGATTGTCACGAGGTAGAACCCGATCAGGGCGGCAAGCCCAAACACGATTGCGGTGCCAGTGGCGACCGCGCGGGGAGACAGCAGACCGCTCTGGGTGACGCGCGTTGGTCCCTGGCGATCCTTATCGGTGCCCTTCAGATAGTCAAACAGGTCGTTGGCGTAGTTGGTGCCGATTTGAATCAGCACCGACGCAGCGAGGGCGGCAATAAAGACGGGGAGCTGAAATCCACCCTGCCGCCAGGCGATGGCGCTTCCAACGAGAACTGGAACGACGGCGGCGGGCAGGGTGCGCGGACGGGCGGCGATGATCCAGGGGCGGAGAGTCATAGCCCCCAAGTATAGGGAACGGCTCAGGAAACCGTCGCGCGTTCGATAGCGCCGGCGATGGGCTCGCCTTTGCGCACCAGGCGCACGATTGCCCCGGCCTCAGCCAGCGCCGAGACAATTGAGGTCGACGGGCTTGTGCCGCCAAAAGACTCGCCATCGACGACGATGGCGACCACCCGATTGCCGCTCCGAATAAGCTGCTGGGCCGCTGTCGCCCAGGCGATGTCGGGCGATGCCGAAACCGTCACGACGGTTGCCCCGCGCGGAAAAAACGCGCCCTCCGCCCGCATTGCCCGGTCAAAGGGAATGGCGCCCTCGGCGTGCACGACCGCAAGGGTCTCCATGATCTTGTTCAACTGACGCTCACCCCGATCCGCAGCCAGGAACTCGCGGTGGTCGCCCCGCGGATAGCACGAGAAACCGACCGCCCGATCCTGATTGACGAAGTGGCGGGCCACCGAGGCGGCAATCGAGACCGCATATTCTTCGGTGCTGGGCGGAAGCTGGTAGGCCAGATCGACCTCGAGCGCGGTGTCGCGGGTCATATCGATGTTCTCGATCCGGCCCACATGCGCGTCGCGATGCAGATCGATCATCACCCAGATCTCGGACATGGGGTCAAGGTCGAACTCCTTGACGATTAGTTTATTCCGTTTTGCGCTCAGGCCCCAGTGGATCCGGTTGTAGCTGTCGCCATAGGTGTATTCGCGCGCGCCCGCGGCGTTGGTGGTCACGAACAGGGCTCGCCGCCGGAGCGCTTCGCCCCCGGGGATGTAGCCCATCGGCTGCGGGAACTGGCGCAACTCAAACGAGGGCGGGTAGACCAGGATCGTGCTGACCGTCGGTATATCGCGGCTGCGGGTATAGATGCCCAGCGGATCGCCGCTGCGCACCGTCATCGGGCCCAGGGTAAAGCGACCGCGCTGCAAGCACAGCGTGCGGGCGCGCCAGCCGCGGAAGCGATGTCCCGGCAGCCAGCCAATCACCCGGCTCGCCCGGTGGGCGGGCAGGGACGAGTGATCGCGCACCTCGACGAATAGTTTGGGCGCCGCGCTCAGATTTGTCAGCGTGAATTGTTCTTCAAGGATCTGGCCAACCTGAGCGACCCGGGTGATGGTCCGGCGGGCCACCCGCAGCCAGTTCACACCCAGCCACGACCACACAAGGGCCGCGAGGATCAGCGCTCCAAGCGCTCCGGCGATGCTCCACCACAGCGGCCGGCCCGACGCGAACGCGCCGACCAGGGTGATGACGAGCAGGAGAAGGACGACCCGATACCGTGTCATGCGCCAGCGCGCCTATCGCGTGACCTTGGTCCCGGGGACGGGGGTGGCCTTGACGATGTCCTCAAGAATCGAGTCCGCATTCACATTCTTGATTCGAGCGGACGGACTGATGATGACGCGGTGGCTGAGTGTTGGCCCGACCAGGGCCTTGACGTCATCGGGGATGACATAGTCGCGTCCGGCCAGAGCGGCGCGGGCCTGCGACGTGCGATAGAGGGCCAGCGCGCCGCGCGGGCTGGCGCCCAGGTAGATGTCCTGGTGACCGCGGGTGCGTTCGACGATGGCGACGATGTATTCCTTAATCAGGTTGTCGATGTGCACGGCCTTCAGCTCTTCCTGCATCGCCAGGAGCTCTTCCGCCGTCGTGGTTTGGGTGAGGGTCGAAATCGGATGCTGGAACTGCTGGGCGTCCAGAATTTTCATCAATTCGGGACCCGACGGATACCCCAGGGCCAGGCGCATTAAAAAGCGGTCCAACTGCGCTTCTGGCAGCGGGAACGTGCCTTCGTACTCAATCGGATTCTGGGTGGCAAGAACCAGGAAGGGCCGGCTTAACGGGCGGGTGATACCGTCCACCGTAACCTGTTTCTCTTCCATCGCCTCGAGCAAGGCCGCCTGAGTCTTCGGCGTGGCCCGGTTGATCTCGTCGGCCAGCACGATTTGGGCGAAAATGGGCCCGGGCCGGAATTCGAAATCGCCGGTTTTCTGGTTGTAAACCGAAGTCCCGGTGACATCGGCGGGCAGCATGTCAGGGGTGAACTGCAGACGTTTGAATGACCCGCCGATAGATCGCGCCAGACCACGGGCCAGCATCGTCTTTCCCACGCCAGGCACATCTTCAATGAGCAGGTGTCCCTGACACAGCAGACACACGGCGGTCAATTCGACGGTGCTTCGTTTCCCGACGATAACCTTTTCGACGTTCGAGATGAGACGATTGGCGAACTCATTGACTTTCTGCATTTGGATCCTGATGAATACTGCTTCGTTTATTCGGTCGTCAGCGTCCGGGCAACGGCCACGGCCGCGTCGTAGTCGGGATGGTGCCCGAAATTCCTGACATACTCCACGTAACGCACTTTCCCGCTTCGATCCACCACGAAGATGCTTCGTTGGTCGAGACGCAGCGCCTCAATATGGGTTCCGGTTGCATCGCCAAAAGCCATGCGAGCGTGGTCGCTTAACAGGATCACGTTCCCCGCTTCGGCTTCGGTCTGCCAGCGCTTTTGGGCAAAGGGCAAGTCGGCGCTCACTGTGATCACCGCGACCGAATCCCCCAGTTTGCGGGCTTCATCGTTGAAGCGCCGCGTCTGCGCGTCGCAGATGCCCGTGTCCAGCGACGGCACGACACTGATCAAACTCACTTTGCCTGCGTACGCGCTTAAGGAGATTCTACGCAAATCAGTGGCGGTCAGTTCGACGTCCGGCATACGATCTCCCACCGCCAGTCTCGTCCCCAGGACCTTCAGGTCGACACCTTTGTACAGGACGGTTGCGGAAGTGGGGGTGCTCATGCTCGCAATCAGAATGGCGTTCAAGTGCGCGTGTTGGCGCGAAAACGAATGTTACCAGTCTTCATGAGGAAGCGATGAGCCTCGCCGGTGACCTCATCGACAAAAAATAACGGGGGGAGCTCCAGGGCTGTGGAGCTCCCCCCGGCCTGTTATTGGAGGAGGTCTAGACGGCTTCGCCGCTCTGTTCCGCAAGGTCTGGTGTGGCGACCGAAGCTTCGGGACCGCCGCGCCGGAATACGATGCCCGAATTCTCTGGACCGGCATCGACGATGACGGAGTCGCCGGCCTTGAACGCGCCTTGCAGCAGTTGCACCGAGAGCGGGCCTTCGATGAACTTCTGCATGGCTCGGCGCAATGGCCGTGCGCCATACAGCGGATCGTAGCCCTGACGGGCCAGCCACCGCCGTGCGGCATCGGTCATCTCAATGGTCAATCCCTGCTCGCCGAGCCGGCTTCGGATCTCGCGCAACTGGAGGTCCGCAATCCGCTCGACGTCCGGGATTGACAGCGGGGCGAAGATGATGGTCTCATCGACCCGATTGAGAAACTCAGGGCGGAATGCCTTCTTCAGCGCATCCTCGATCTTCTTGTGGTCGATTGGCTGAGTCCCATCGGGATCGCTCTTCATGAACCCGAGCGTGCCGCCCTTCTTGGCGAATTCGGTGCCCAGGTTACTGGTCATGATGACGACGGTGTTTGCGAAGCTGACCTTGCGGCCCTGGCCATCGGTCAACCGCCCATCGTCCAGCAATTGGAGCAGGGCGTTCCACACATCAGGGTGGGCCTTCTCGATTTCGTCAAAGAGCACCACTTGGTACGGCCGGCGGCGCACCTTTTCGGTCAACTGGCCGCCCTCGTCGTAACCCACGTAACCGGGAGGCGCCCCGAACAGCCGGCTGACGGTGTGCCCCTCCCGGTATTCGCTCATGTCGATCCGGACCATGGCGTTCTCGTCCTCAAAGAGGAACCAGGCCAGGGCCTTGGCGAGCTCGGTTTTGCCGACGCCCGATGACCCCAGGAACAGGAAGCTGCCAATCGGGCGATGGGGATCCTTCAAGCCGCTCCGGGCGCGGCGGATGGCTTCGCTCACTGCCGCGACCGCCTCTTCCTGCCCGATGATGCGTTCGCGCAGACGGTCTTCCATTTTGAGCAGTTTCTCGCTCTCCGCTTCCATCATCTGGGTCGCCGGAATTCCCGTCCATTGCGCGATGACCTGGGCGATGTCGGCCTCCTCAACCAGCTCATCAAGGTTCTTTTCGCGCTGCCAGACGTCTTTGAACGCTTCAAATTCGTTCTGGATGCGCAGGCGGGTCGACTTGAACTCCGCCGCGCGCTGGTAGTCTTCGCGCGCAACCGAGGCGTCCTCCTCGGCCCGCATCTTCTCCAGCTCCTGTTTCTTGGCCTTGAGTTCGGGTGGCAATGTGTAGAGGGCGACCCGCAGTTTGGCCGCGGCCTCGTCAATCAGGTCAATGGCCTTGTCGGGCAGGCGCCGATCTGTGACAAAGCGGTCCGACAGGCGGGCAGCGGCCACCAGCGCCGCGTCCGAGATACGCACCTTGTGATGGGCCTCGTACTTGTCGCGCAAGCCGCGCAGCATTTCGATTGTCTCGTCGACTGAGGGCTCATCCACAAAAACCGGCGCAAAGCGCCGCTCGAGCGCGCTGTCCTTCTCGATGTGCTTGTGATACTCGTCCATCGTGGTCGCGCCCACGGTCTGCAACTCGCCCCGGGCCAGGGCAGGTTTGAGAATGTTGCTGGCGTCCATCGCTCCGCCGCCGGTGCCCGCGCCGACGACGTTGTGCAGCTCGTCGATGAAGAGGATGATCTCGCCCTGACTGCGCGTAACCTCATCGATGACACCTTTCAGGCGCTCCTCGAAATCTCCCCGAAAGCGCGAGCCCGCCACCATCGCGGCAAGGTCCAATGAAAGGACGCGCTTGCCTTCGAGGATTTCCGGCACATCGCCGGCCTGGATCTTCTGGGCCAGCCCTTCGACGATGGCGGTCTTGCCGACGCCGGCCTCGCCGATCAGGACCGGGTTATTCTTGGTCCGGCGCGACAGCACCTGGATGACCCGCAGGATCTCCGCATCGCGGCCGATGACCGGGTCGAGTTTGCCTTCCTTGGCCTGGGCGGTCAGGTCACGCGAGTACTTGTCCAGCATGCGGTACTTCGTCTCCGCCTGCCGATCGGTGACCCGTTGCCCGCCGCGCATGTCGGCAACAGCCTGGGTGATCCGCTCCTTGGTGATGTTCGCATCGCTCAGCACCCGGGCGGCCGGCGTATTTCGTTCGCTGGCAATCGCCAGAAAGATATGCTCGGTGCTGATGAACTCGTCCTTCATCTTGTTCGCCTCTTCCTGGGCGAGCTCGGTCAGTTTCTTGACCCGGGGCGTGACGAATACCTGCTCGCTGTTGCCGCCGCCGTAGATCGTGACCCGCGGGCTCTTGCGCAGTTCTTCATCCAGGCGGGTGGCCATCGTGGGCACGGTGCCGCCCATCTTCTCGATCAGCCCCGGAACGATGCCCTCGGGTTGCTCGAGCAACGCAAGCAGAATATGCTCGGTGTCAACCTGGGTATGCCCGTAGCGCTGCAGGAGTTCTACCGCCCGTGAGGCAGCGTCCTGGGCGCGTTCGGTGAATTTGTCAAATCGCATGTGCCACTCTCCAGCCTGAAAATCGGGGTGTTGCCCGAATCGAAACCACGAAGCTGATAGATTATAGGGGCGGGCTTGTTGGGCCATTTGTGCCGCGTTAGAGGAGTATTTGCGCCCGCAAAAACCCATTGCCGGGCTACAATTCGGCCATGAAGACAACTGCCGCCCTGTTGCGCGCCGCAAAACAACCCTTCGAAATCACCACCCTCGACCTGGCCCCTCCAGGTCCAGGCGAGGTTCAGGTCAGGGTCAAGGCCGCGGGCGTTTGCCACTCCGACTGGCATATTGTCACTGGCGACACCCCATTTCCGATGGCGGCAGTGCTTGGCCATGAGGGGGCCGGTGTGATTGAGGCGGTCGGGCCAGGTGTCACGCGGCTTGCCCCGGGCGATGCGGTTGCCCTGGACTGGGCGCCCAGTTGCGGGGAGTGTTTCTATTGCCTGAATGGGCGACCCTCCTTGT
>Ga0073903_10001382_pt1 | contig 12648 bp, 7 predicted proteins | sample KloWWTKNB14_bulk_FD_66665 | JGI IMG/M metagenome (GOLD analysis project Ga0073903, IMG submission 66665) | Active sludge microbial communities from Klosterneuburg, Austria, studying microevolution and ecology of nitrifiers - Klosterneuburg... | ecosystem: Engineered > WWTP > Aerobic digester >... | reverse complement strand
TTTCGTAAAGCCGGGCAAAGGCCAGGCTCTGTACCGCACGAAATTGCGAAACCTGCTGACAGGTTCTTTGTTCGAAAAGACCTACCGTAGCGGCGACTCGCTCGATTCAACTGACGTCCAGCGCGTTGATGGAGAATACTCGTATCGTGACGGCGACAGCTACGTATTCATCGACAAAAGCGACCACGAGCAGCACAGCCTTGCCGCATCCGTAGTTCAGGATGAAATGCGCTGGCTCATGGAAGGCGCTATCGTTGGACTACTGTTCTGGAACGGCCGGCTCATCAGCATGACTCCACCGCAACAGGTGCTGCTGAAAGTCACATACACAGAACCGGCAGCGCGGGGAAATACTGCGAATAACGTCACCAAGCCTGCAACTGTCGAAACTGGTGCGGAAATTCAAGTGCCCGCATTCATTAAGGAAGGCGACACGGTCAAAATTGATACCGAGTCCGGCTCATATATTGAACGTGTTCAGGTGTAAGTTTGCCAACTGTCTGACTTCAGATCTCAAATCTCAAACGGGCTGCTGAAACATTGCCGCCCGCTGGCACATTATGACCTCAGAAACAACCTCCCACAACGGTCGCGTCTACATCGAAACCGTCGGCTGCCAGATGAACATGCTGGACAGCGAACTGGTCGTCGCCGCGCTCCGCAAGGACGGTTATCAGCTGACGGACGATCCCAAGGACGCCGACACGGTGCTGTTCAACACGTGCAGCGTTCGGGAACACGCCGAGCACAAGATCTACAGCGCGCTGGGACGGCTGAAATTCAGCAAACGCAACCGTCCCGCGAAAGTGATTGGCGTGATGGGATGTATGGCGCAGAAGGATCAGGATCTGATCTTTCAGAAGGCACCGTACGTGGACATCGTTGTCGGAACCGGGCAACTTGCGGAAATCCCGCGCCTGATTCGTGAGACACGTGAATCGGCAAACCGGGTTCACACGAAGGCCGTCAGCCTTGGCCGCCGGGACGGATCACGGTCAGAAGTCTCGGACAGCTTTCAAAGCTACGACCCTCTGCGTGATCCGGAAATGCGACCGACGCCGTTTCAGGCATTCGTCCGCATCATGATCGGCTGCGACAAGTTCTGCACGTACTGCGTTGTTCCTGCGACACGTGGCCCGGAACAAAGTCGTCCGCCAGCACACATTCTCAAGGAGACTCGCGTTCTGGCAGATCAGGGCGTCAAAGAGATCACACTGCTTGGTCAAACCGTCAACAGCTACAAGTACACGGAAGACGGTCGGATAGTTCGCCTGTCCGATTTGCTGGCTGAACTTCATGACGTCAATGGCATCGAACGCATTCGGTTCATCACCAACTTTCCCCGCGATATGACCGACGACCTGCTGCAGGCTGTCCGCGACCTGCCAAAGGCGATGAAGTACCTGCATGTCCCACTGCAGTCCGGATGCAACGATGTACTCAAGCGAATGAAACGTGGCTACACCGTCGAAGAGTATCGTGAAATGATGCACCGCATCCGCGAAACGATTCCCGCCTGTGCGGTTTCGAGTGACTTCATTGTCGGCTTCTGTGGTGAATCCGAAGAAGCGTTTCAAAAGAGCATGGACCTGCTGGAGGAGTGCCGTTTCAAGAACAGCTTCATCTTCAAATACAGCAAACGCGAAGGCACCAAAGCGTTTGACATGTTTGAAGATGACATCCCGGACGACGTCAAACGCCGCCGCAATAACGAGATGCTGGATCTGCAAAATCGCATTAGCGAAGAAGACAATGCGGAATTCATCGGTCGACGAGTTTCTGTGCTTGTCGAGGGGCCGAGCAAGTCCGCCGCCAAACGCGCAGCTCGCGAAGGACAGCCGCTCGACCACGGCAACCTGTTACAAATCGTCGAGGAAAATTCTGCCGTTCACAATGCCGTTCATCACCATGACGATCATGACGAAGTGCCGCAAACAATCCAGCACGCATCGCCGGAAGCTCAACGACTGGCGATGCAGCTCACAGGGCGATCAGAATGCGACCGCATTGTGGTCTTCGACGGCAATCCACGTCTCATTGGCTCGACGGCCGAAATTGAAATTCACGATTGTACCAGCACCACACTGATGGGCTCCATCGTGACCCGCGAACTCCAGCACGGCACCGGGCTGCTACTGCCAATCCTGTCGTAGTTCTGCCAATGCCGATCAGCCTGCGTTGCAGTTCTTGCAGGCCGGAGCAAGCGCATCGCAGTTTCGGCAGGGGCGTGGTGGGCAGTTGAAAATCTGGCATTGTCGCTAGTTGTTGATCACATGGGAAACGTTGCGATAATTCTGGAGTGCGAGTCGGCGTTTCGAGAGGAAGGTTTGCCCGAGGTGCTGCTTGATCCAGTGCTGCACGTTTTTGCCGGGGACAGAGACCAACGCCTCGAAGATCGTTTCAGGAGTCAGCTTCCCGACGAGTGTACCGCAGGCCGGAAGCAGACTCGTAAAACCGCTTTTGTCGAAATCACCTTCGAAGGACTTCAGTTTCCCCAGTGAAGATTCCAGACCTCGCTGCGGCCGGGAAGGCGTTCGTCCGGGGCCAGCAATGCGGTGACTTTTTAGCATCGAGAGCTGTAAGTCGTTCCTCAAGCTGCTTGTTCTTCGCTTGCACTGACTCCAGTTGCTGTGCAAGATCCTGTCGGAGGCGTCCGCTTTTTTCCGCTTGTTCGCGCCACTTTTCAGGACTTACTTCCAGATCCCGCACCTTGCCACGAAACGCCTGCAGCTCCACTTTCGACACGCCACACTTTTCCTTTCATTTGGCCCGACTATCGAGCAGAGAATTTACCAGCACCCGAGGACGTGTCTCCAATAACCGATACAGCTTTTCGCCCAGGCCACCATCCATCTCCGACCTCCCTGTCAGATCTAGCGCAATAAATCACTCCCCGAAATCGAATCTTCCCGTGCCGCAGATCCCTTGAGTTGCGGCTCCACGGGCTCGCATCGCCTGTCACCAACTCCGCTCAACTGTCAGTTTAACTACGCGTCCTTCGGCACCCCCGCAAAGTCAAAGCATGGTAGTTCGGCGTTAATCTTCTGAGAACGAAACAATACTCCGCAGATTCTTTATGCCAAGATCAATCACGGCAAGCCGATCAATCTTCTCATAAGACCAGACAGCGATTGTCGAGTATTTCGAGGGATCAGCATCTTCAATGAACCTCGTCTCCCGTTCGATATAGGTGGGGATTTTAAGCTGGTCGAGAAAAGTCTCGTTTTCCTCTCGAACTCCATGCAATCTGATGATGTAGTGGTAACAAGCTTTGAACGACCGAAGCGAGTCATACGCTCTGGCAAACAAAAGTCCTTGGGCGGTAATTCGATAAGCTGGCAGCTTTGAATGCTTGCCGTCAATAGGCTCTTGCTCCTCAATCTCGACAAATTCAACGAAACCTTCGGAAATCAAGGCAGCCAAGGCCATCGTCGCTTCAGCTTCCGTAAACCCTCGGTATGTTATTTGTTGGTGTAATGGATAGCCCCAAGCTCCGCGGGTTGCCCCCTGCGCATCAACGAGGATGAGGCCTAAGGCAATTTCTTCACATCGAGTTAGTGTCTGTTCGATTGGGATCAACGTTTGCTTCTGCTCCAGTTGTTGATTACGGGGATTCTCTCTGATTCGGCTGAGAACGAAGCATGCAATCACTCCTCCTGCCAAACAGGGAATTAACGCAGCGTACGCGATAAACTTTAATGACTTGCTCGCGGGTTGGAGATGATTTTGGATGTCGCCTGCGCATGCGAGCTTGGCCTGCCGCTCCGGCAATAATAGCATTTGAACCGAAGCGGCAAGGGGCTGAAGGTGTGCTTCGACAGGCGGGGTGAATGCATCCAGCCAGTGGGTGTTACTCAACGAATATTCCATCGCCCCCGCAGGGCGAATGTCCTCCATTCGAAACGGAAGAACAGTTCTCCCTTTGGCGATGGCCCGCTCAACCTCCCGCCGTACATGGCTCGACGCATTCGAGCGGGCAGAGAAGATCAAGACCATAACGCGACAGCGGTCGATCGCATCAATAATTGAAGCGCCCCACTCCGTTCCCGGCAAGACGTCCCGCGGCGCGATCCAACAGCGAATCCGGTGAGCCTCAAGAACCACACACGCAGCATGCGCCAACTGCTTGTCGTGGGAGGAGTAGCTAATGAACACGTCGTAGGTGGTCTGGTAATCCGCCGTCATCCCCCCTCCTTCGCCACACGCCTGACATCAGTCGGTTGTGGCGATTGATGATCCATGTAATTGCGGGCCGACCACAACTCGGCCGCATGGTGTTGTTCAAGTATGCCGCTGGCGCGGCAAGGTTGTTGATATCGAATCGTAGTGTGCTTAGTAGTCATTGGCAATGATGATGGTCAATGTGACTTTCGGGGGAGTGATTAATTTGGGACGCTCCCAAACATTCTTTTGACAGGGAGAGTCCACCATGACACATTCGAACAACACACACTAAAACGGCATGCGTCCTCAAGAAGGGCACGGCGGCGCGGAAGGCCCCCGCACCGGCGCGGAAGTCGCCGGACAGCGAACGCACACCGACGCCACAGACTAAACATCGATATCCGCTGCCGGCGTGTTATCCCCGTTGTGCCCCTCGTCCGCCTAACGAGTTGCAATCTATGCGGTGCCAAGGATGGGCGACGCATACATCGTGGGTTGACTTTTCCCCCGTAGTGGATCCACATATTTGGTGACTCTAGCAGATTCAATGCGAATCTCGACGCGACATCGTCGAGATGATACGCCCCGAGTAAAGGCTTGTCACGGCCAGTGGCGCGGTCGGGGTACAGGTTTTGGTGTTCAGGCCGGGACTACTCAGCCTTCGTCCTACCTGATTGGGTGATGGGGGTTGACCATCAACGTCGAGAGATGCGACTTGCCGTGAACGCGGCGGAAGCGCGTAGCTGCGGGGTTCAGCTCGCAGACAGGTGATCGCCGACATTTGCTCGACCGCGAATGCGGTCGCAGAACATGGTGTTGTCATCGAAGGCGTCCCCCAATGACCACCTCGCTGCCACCGCCTTCGCGGTGAAAACCGCGCAGCGTCGGATACCACAGGCTGAAGCCTGCGGCTACACGCCGAGACCGCATTCGCCGCCGGAAAAGGGCCGTTCCAGGAATTAGTTCCTGACCCGTTTAGACCCCCTCATCCGCCCTGCGGGCACCTTCTCCCCCGAATCGGGGGAGAAGGGACTTTGAGTTCGTCGTCTGCCATTTACTTCTTCTTCGGTCGGAACATGTGCGTTGGTTGGCCGAAGACGGATTCGGCGGCTTCCATGAGTGTTTCGGACAGCGTCGGATGGGCGTGGATCGTATCCGCCAAATCGCGCGCTGTGGCACCCATTTCGATCGCAAGAGCGGCCTCGGCGATCATCTCTCCCGCTCCGACACCGACGATGCCAACTCCAATGATTCGCTGCTTGACGGGTTCCACAATGAGCTTCGTAATCCCCTCGGTGCGCGCCAGCGACTGGGCTCGACCTGAGGCTGCCCACGGGAAGCGATGTACGGAGACTTCTTTGCCCTGCGCCTTCGCTTCGGCTTCGGTGATGCCCACCCAGGCGAGTTCGGGATCGGTGAACACGACCGCCGGGATGGCGATGTTGTCGAATTCGACAGGTTCGCCCACCAGTGTCTCGGCGGCGATTTTCGCTTCACGTGTGGCCTTGTGAGCCAGCATGGGTTCACCGGCGACGTCGCCGATCGCCATCAGTTTTGGATCGGCCGTTCGCTGGTTCTTGTCGATCTTGATGAATCCTTTGTCGTCGATCTGGACTTTGGTTTTTTCCAGCCCGAGGCCGCGACTGTTGGGACGTCGGCCGACAGAGACCAGAACTCGATCAAACGTCTGACTGGGTTCAACGCCTTCACCTTCCAGATTGGCGACGATGCCCGCAGGCGTCGGCTCAAGCTTGGCGACTTTCGTATTCAGGTGAATGGCTTTGAACTGATGCGCCAATCGTTTCTGCAGGGGAGTCACCAGGTCGCGATCCGCACCCGGCAGCAGACCGGTCGTCATTTCCACAACCGTGACTTCCGAACCCAGCGCGGCGTAGACGGAACCCATTTCGAGGCCAATGTAGCCGCCGCCGATCACGAGCAGACGTTTGGGAATGTCTTTGAGTTCCATGGCTCCGGTTGAATCCATGATGCGATCGTCGTCGAGAGCAAACATCGGGGGCATGGCGGGCTGTGATCCCGTCGCCACGATGCAGTGATCAAAGGTCAGCGTCTTCGTCTGGCCATCTGCCGTCTTCACTTCCAGTGTATCGGAATTCAGAAATGTACCACGCCCCTTCAACAACTCCACGCCACGGGCCTTGCAGAGTCCCTCGATGCCGCCGGAGAGATTGCCAATCACGCTGTTTTTGAACGAGCGGAGTTTGTCGAGATCAATTGTCGGCTTCGAAAACATCACGCCGCATTCCACAGACTCCGCCGCTTCGTTGATCAGCTTGGCGACATGCAGCAGCGCTTTGGAAGGGATGCAGCCGCGATTCAGGCAGACGCCGCCGGGTTTGACGCCTTCGTCAATCAGGACGACCTTCATTCCGTGATCCGCCGCCGCAAACGCCGCCGGATATCCGCCAGGACCGCCACCAAGAACCACCAGTTGAACGTGTTGATCAGCCATTGAAAACAAATGCTCCTGAAACCGTGATGCACGCGAATTGCGTGCTGTGTGTCAATCTAGTGCTCTGTCACTCGTACATTGATGGGTGGCCGGGGTTGGAGAGCGATAGCTCGAAACCCCGGGGTTTCCTTCGCTCCGCTCAGTCCAACCCCGGCCACCCGATCAATCATTCCAGCTGCGTCGCAAAATGCAACCAGTTACGCCTTCACCATCTGCTCCGCCGCCAGTTCCTTCAGAGCTCGCTTGTAATCAACAGGCATAATTCTGTGGAAATGCTGCAGAGAATTCTTCCAGCTGTCCAGAATCTGTTTGCCAACGGCGGAGCCCGTTAAACGACTGTGATTTTCAATCAGAGTCTTCAGTTCCTGAATGTCGGCCTCTTCCGCCACCTCTTCCAGTTCGACCGTCCCGAGATTGCAGTTCACAAGGAACGTGCGGTCCGGATCGTAGACGTAGGCCACACCACCGGACATGCCCGCCGCAAAGTTGCGACCGGTGGGGCCAAGCACAACGGCGCGACCGCCGGTCATGTATTCGAGCCCGTGGTCCCCGCAGCCTTCGATGACTGCAGTGGCTCCGGAATTGCGGACGCAGAAACGTTCGGCCGCGATGCCTCGGAAGTACGCTTCACCGGATGTTGCTCCATAGAGTGCGACGTTGCCGATGATGATGTTTTGTTCCGCCACAAAGCCAGCTTCCCTCGGCGGATACACAATCAGCCGACCGCCTGACAATCCCTTGCCCGCGTAATCGTTGGCGTCGCCTTCGATTTCGATCGTAATGCCATGAGCCAGCCAGGCACCGACGCTTTGTCCTGCGGAACCTTTGGCCTTGATATGAATCGTGTCCATCGGCAAACCGTTGGCTCCGTGGGCGCGACTGACTTCGTTGCTCAAAATGGTCCCAAACGCGCGGTCGATGTTTTGGATCGTCGTGTCGATCCGAACATGCTTCTTCTCCTTCAAAGCCGCTTCGCACTTCTTGAGCAATTCCATATCCCGAACGCTGTCCAAAGCATGATCCTGATCGATCGTGCAGTAGGTCTGGACGTCGGCGTGCGGTTTCTTTGCGGGCGTCAGAATGGGAGTCAGATCCAGCTGGCTGGCTTTCCAGTGAGTTATGGTTGGATCCAGCTCAAGCATGTCTACGCGCCCGACCATTTCATTGATCGTGCGAAAGCCCAGTTCCGCCATGATCTCCCGAGTTTCCTCAGCGACCATAAACAGATAGTTCACGACATGCTCCGGCTTGCCCTGGAATTTCTTCCGCAGGAAAGGATCCTGAGTCGCGATGCCGACCGGACACGTATTGAGATGGCACTTGCGCATCATGATGCAGCCGAGTGTGATCAGCGGTGCGGTTGCGAATCCGAATTCTTCGGCCCCCAGCATCGTCGCCATGACGACGTCACGACCGGTCTTCAGCTGACCGTCGGTCTGCAGCCGGACTCGACTACGGAGGTCGTTCATCACGAGCGTCTGATGCGTTTCCGCGATCCCCAGTTCCCACGGGAGACCGGCGTGTTTAATACTGGTCAGCGGAGAAGCACCAGTACCACCTTCGAAGCCGGAAATCAGAATGTTATCCGCGTGTCCTTTGGCCACGCCGGACGCGATCGTGCCGACTCCAACTTCCGACACCAGTTTCACGCTGATGCGAGCGCGACGGTTGGCATTCTTCAGGTCAAAGATCAACTGTGACAGGTCTTCGATCGAGTAGATGTCGTGATGCGGAGGAGGGCTGATGAGGCCAACTCCGGGCGTTGACAATCGAGTCGAAGCGATGGTCTTATCGACCTTGTGCCCCGGCAATTCACCGCCTTCGCCCGGCTTTGCTCCCTGGGCGATCTTGATTTGCAGTTCGTCCGCATTCGTAAGATACCATGCCGTCACACCGAAGCGACCGGAAGCGACCTGCTTGATGGCAGAACGACGGGAGTCGCCATTTTCCATCGGCTCAAAACGGTCGTAGCGTTCGCCGCCTTCGCCGGTGTTGCTCTTGCCGCCGATGCGGTTCATGGCGATTGCCAGCGATTCATGCGCTTCGGCCGAAATCGACCCGTAGCTCATGGCACCCGTGCAAAATCGTTTCACGATTTCTGCCACAGATTCCACTTCGTTCAGCGGGACAGGTGTGCCCTTGCGAAACTTAAGCAGTCCGCGGAGATGGCAGGCGCGGGTCGTTTCGGCATTCACGAGTTTCGAAAAGTCCCTGTACGCGGACTTGTCACCTGTTCGAGCGGCCTGCTGAATGCGCCCGATGGTATGCGGATTCCAAGCGTGCTTTTCACCCGTGCGCCGCCAGGCAAACAGGCCGGGATTCGGCAGTTCGTGAGAAATGCTGTCCGGATTTTCCGGAAAGCCGATGTGATGTCGCATCAGCGCTTCCTGGGCCAGCACGTCGAAGCCGACGCCTTTGATGCGGCTGGAGGTTCCGGAGAAGCACAGATCGACGACTTCGTCGGCAAGGCCGAGGGCTTCGAAAATCTGAGCTCCTTTGTAGCTTTGGAGCGTCGAGATCCCCATTTTGGCCATTACCTTCAACATGCCGTTGGCCACCCCGGACCGATAAGCGGCAATGATTCGATCGTCGTCCCAATCGTCGCTCAGCTTGCCGTCCAGCCGGGATTGCCGCAGCGCGTAGAGCGCCAGGTATGGATTGACGGCGTCGGCCCCGAAGCCAATCAGCAGGCAGAATTGATGCACTTCGCGCGCCTCACCGGATTCGACCAGCAGTCCGATCTGCGTTCGTTCCTCGTTGCGCACTAGATGATGATGGACCGCACCGGTCGCCATCAGCGAACTGACGGGGATCCGATCCGGACGGACCTTGCGATCTGAAAGCACGATCAGACTGTAGCCATTGTGAATCGCGTCGCTGGCTTCTTTGCAGATGCGATCGAGTGCTGGTCGCAACCCAGCAATTCCATCAGACTTCGGATAGGTGATATCAATCACCTTGCACTTCCAGTCACGGTGGTTGATGCCCTTCAGATTTGCCATTTGGTGATTGGTCAGAATTGGATGCGGAACAGCGAGCCGATGGCAGCTTTCTGATGTTGTGTCGAGCAGGTTGCCTTCCGGGCCGATGTAGCATTCCAGCGACATGATGACTTCTTCGCGGATCGAATCGATCGGCGGATTCGTCACCTGGGCGAAGAGTTGATGGAAATAATCAGACAGCATTCGCGGCTGATCGCTGAGACACGCAAGTGCTGCGTCATTGCCCATCGATCCAATCGGATCCTTGTCGGCCTTGATCAACGGCAGCAGCATGAACTGCATCGTTTCCGATGTGTAGCCAAACGCCTGCATGCGGTTCAGCAGGTCTTGGCCAGTGAGTCGTTCGGGCGGAGTTTTCTTCGGAAGTTCTTCCAGGCGAATACGCTGCTCCTGGACCCACTGCTGATATGGACGGCGTGAAGCCACATCGGCCTTGAGTTCCTCGTCGTCGATGATACGGCCCTGTGCGAAATCGACAAGAAACATGCGGCCCGGCTGCAGGCGTCCCTTGTAGGCGACGTTGTCTGGTTCGATGTCCAGCACACCGACTTCGCTGGCCATGACAACACGGTCGTCCTTCGTGACGTAATAGCGGCTTGGACGCAGACCGTTGCGATCCAGCGTCGCGCCGATGTAGTGACCGTCGGTGAATGAGATGGAGGCTGGTCCATCCCAGGGTTCCTGGAGGGCGGAATAATACTCGTAGAAGGCCCGCTTGTGTTCGGGCATCGTCTGATGGTTCTGCCATGCTTCCGGTACCATCATCATGACCACTTCCTGCAGCGTGCGGCCGGAGTGGTACAGCATTTCGAGGGCGTTGTCGAAGCAGCCGGAATCCGAGGTATGCGGCTCAACGATCGGGAACAGCTTTTCGATTTCCTTCCCAAACAGGTCGCTCTTCATCATACCCTGGCGAGCAAACATCCAGTTGGAGTTGCCCTTCACGGTGTTGATTTCGCCGTTGTGCGACATGAATCTCAGGGGTTGAGCGCGGTCCCAGCTGGGGAAGGTGTTGGTGGCAAATCGCGAATGCACCATTGCCAGATGCGTGTCGTAATCTGCAGCCTGCAGATCTTTGAAGAACGGCACGACCTGATGTGACGTGAGCATGCCCTTGTAGATGATGAGCTTGGTCGATAGCGAGCACACGTAGAACAGCAGAGCCTGAGACATGTCGCTGTTGCGCAGCTTGTGGCTGGACAGCTTGCGAATGATGAACAACTGGCGTTCGAGTGCCTCCTTGTCGAGTCCCTCCGCACCGCCGACGAACAGCATTTCCATGTGCGGAGCACAGGCCCGTGCGGTCTTGCCGATGTCAGCCGTCTCGAAGTCAACCGGCAGCGTTCGCCAGCCGAGCAGTTTCTGTCCCTGTTGAGCGATGAACTTTTCCACGGTCTTCTTGCAGGTGGCACGCTGCTTTTCATCCTGCGGCAGGAAGACGATCCCTGCCCCGTAGCTTCCGACGGCCGGCAGATCGACTTTGATGTCGTCTTTGGCAACTCGGACAAGAAAGTTATGCGGCAGAGCGGTGAGCATTCCGGCACCGTCTCCGGTGTTGGATTCACACCCGCAGGCACCACGGTGGTCCATGTGTCGCAAGATGCGATCCGCGTCGTCAACGATCTGCCGACTTCGGACACCTTTGATGTTCGCAACAAATCCGACGCCGCAATTGTCGCGTTCATTGCGAGGATCGTACAGGCCCGTTGCTTCCGGCGCGCCGAATGGGGGCCGAAATGGAGCTGGATACAGGTTACCGCGGATGTCTTCCATGGAATTGGTCCTTTCTGATCATCTTTCGTTTGACCCGAGCCAGCGGCGAGGCAACCGCGCCGGTTGGACCTCGCCGCTGGCTCGGGTCAAACGAGTCATTGTGTTTTCAGGCATCTTTCCGACTAAACCGGTCGGAGCGGTGTGCGCATCGATTTTGCCACCAGGAATTCGCTGACACACAGAATTTCAGAACCGGATCAGCGAGGTGGCAGGATGGCCTGTTTAGACGCAGCCGCGCGTTTCACACCCACATTGTCACTGGCAACAACATTGACACTGGCAATAACCGCTGTGAATCGCGAGTCAGTGACAACCGCACCCACAACAGATGTTGTGTTCACGGTCATTGACCGGAAGGCTGCGGAAGTCAGGGCTCGAAGCGAATTCAACATGATTTTAGACACACCAGTTCATTGATTCTGTGACACAGCAATTCGAAGTACGTCTCAGCTCGGATTCTTGACGACACAGTAAACCGAACCTGAGTCAGTGTTTTCACGAAATAGCCGCTCTTCGTGTGGGGCGAGAGGAACGGAGTTTGCGGCAAATTTAGCGTGCGGATTCTCTCAGGATTTTGATGCGAAAACAAGCAATCATCCCCGCACTTCTGCCGGATCAGAGAAATCGGGGCTCTCAGCCCTCCGAACTGGCAAAATGGGGACGAATGCCCGCGGACAGCAGTCCAGTCACGTTGCTGTCAGTTGATCTTGGACGGACTTTGCACGACGATCAGTCACACGTGGCAATTAGCCACGAACATCGTGAAGTTTCTGCGTATTGTGCCAATGACTAATGTCGAGCCAACCCTGATCGATCGCCGCCATCGCGTCGGATGGGCCGCAATCGTGTGCCTCGGCATTGCGGCCACCGGCATTACATTCGCTGAAAATGACTCCGTTTGGCCCGCCGCTGCCCTCCGCGTTGGCATCGTGCTTGGAGCACTGTGGCTCTGTTTCCCAACGCAAACTCGCCCCGCCGCCTGGGCTGCGTTGACCAATAGCCGCATGGTCGCTCTGGTGATCGCGATCTTGCTGTGGAACCGAATCAAGTACTTCCTGCCATTTCTGGCAATCGCAGGCGTGATTCTTTGGTTCATTCGCCCGCGAAAGTAGTAGCCTCTCAGGATCTATTTTGGAAAGTGCCATCCATCAGGAACGCGGGCGTCTTTGCGGACGCAGGCGATGCCGTCGCGGACAAGGACTTCGCCAAAATCACAATTCGGTGAAGGTGATTCAC
>Ga0073903_10001380_pt1 | contig 12649 bp, 10 predicted proteins | sample KloWWTKNB14_bulk_FD_66665 | JGI IMG/M metagenome (GOLD analysis project Ga0073903, IMG submission 66665) | Active sludge microbial communities from Klosterneuburg, Austria, studying microevolution and ecology of nitrifiers - Klosterneuburg... | ecosystem: Engineered > WWTP > Aerobic digester >... | reverse complement strand
CGCGGCGTCGGTCGCCCACGGAGTGGGCTCCTACGGGCCGAAGGGAGGCACACGGAAGAGAGCCTATTGGCTGTTACGTGCAGGAACCCCGCGAGGTAGCGTCGCATGTCCAGGCATCGAACCACTGTCGTTTGCGCACTATGTGCAACGATGTCGTTTGTCGCGGGCGGCATGGTGGCTACGTGGTTTGAACGATCCCGGGCGCTGGAGTTCAGTGACCGGGAGCTTGCCGAGTCGGTCGATCGCAACCTGCTGACGCTTGAGCGCTTGGCGGGCGGAGACATCGAGTCGATTCGGGCCACTGCACAGATCGCAGTCGATACGGGCTGGGTGCAGATCCGACGATTGGAAGGCGCAGGTCGTCCGATTCCGCAGGAGCTGGAGCTTTTCATCGACCGGCTTCGTGCGCGGACGGCCGCTGTCGCAAGGTCGAAGGATGGCGCGTAGCCGGGTTGTGCAGTCCGAGAACGACGAAGGGCCGGCAATGCCGGCCCTTCGTTCGCCCACGGCTGCCAGCTGGCCTCAGCCGCCGCGCTTCATCGAACCGAAGAACTCGTCGTTGGTCTTCGTGTTCTTCATCTTGTCGAGCATGAACTCGACCGCGGCCAGCTCGTCCATCGGGTGCAGCAGCTTGCGCAGGATCCAGATCTTCTGCAGGCGGTCGGCGTCGATCAGGAGTTCCTCGCGGCGCGTGCCCGAGCGGTTGATGTTGATCGCGGGGTAGACGCGCTTCTCGGCGATGCGGCGGTCCATGTGGACCTCCATGTTGCCGGTGCCCTTGAACTCCTCGTAGATCACCTCGTCCATCTTCGAGCCGGTCTCGACCAGCGCGGTGGCGAGGATGGTCAGGGAACCGCCTTCCTCGGCCTTGCGCGCGGCGCCGAAGAAGCGCTTGGGGCGCTGCAGGGCGTTGGCGTCGACGCCGCCGGTCAGGACCTTGCCCGAAGCCGGGACCACGGTGTTGTAGGCGCGCGCGAGGCGGGTGATCGAATCGAGCAGGATCACCACGTCGCGCTTGTGCTCGACCAGGCGCTTGGCGCGCTCGATCACCATCTCGGCGACCTGCACGTGGCGCACGGCCGGTTCATCGAAGGTCGAGGAGATGACTTCGGCGCGCACGCCGCGCTGCATCTCGGTCACTTCCTCCGGGCGCTCGTCGATCAGCAGGATGATCAGGTGCACTTCCGGATGGTTGTGCACGATCGCCTGGGCGACGTTCTGCAGCATCATGGTCTTGCCGGCCTTGGGCGGCGAGACGATCAGGCCGCGCTGGCCCTTGCCCACCGGCGCCATCAGATCCAGGATCCGCCCGGTGATGTCCTCGGTGGAACCATTGCCGCGCTCGAGGTGGAACGACTCGCGCGGGAACAGTGGCGTGAGGTTCTCGAACAGGACCTTGTTCTTCGACGCCTCCGGCGGCTCGGCGTTGATGGTGTCGACTTTCAGCAGCGCGAAGTAGCGCTCGCCATCCTTGGGCGGCCGGATCTTGCCGATCAGGTAATCGCCGGTGCGCAGGTTGAAGCGGCGGATCTGCGAGGGCGAGACGTAGATGTCGTCGGGGCCGGCGAGGTAGCTCTCGGCGGCCGAGCGCAGGAAGCCGAAGCCGTCCTGCAGGATCTCGAGCACGCCTTCGCCGCCGATGCCTTCCTGCGTGCGGCACAGCACCTTCAACAGGTTGAAGATGATGTCCTGCTTGCGCTGGCGCGCCACGCCTTCGCCGATGCCGCAGACGTCAGCCAGTTCGACCAGGCCTGCCGCGTTCATCGCCTTGAGTTCGGTAAGCGAGGTCGGCGCGTTGGGCGGCAGCGGGGGAAGGGGCAACTGCGGGCCGCGATCGCGTTCGCCGCCCTGGTTTCCGCGCTCGCCACCCTGGTTGCCGCGTTCGCCGCCACCCTGGTTGCCGCGGTCGTCGCGATTGCCGCGTTCCGGGCCGCCACCCTGGCCACCGCGGTCGTCGCGATTGCGGTCGCGATGCCGGTGGCGGCCGTCGCGGTCGCGCCGGCCGCCGCCACCACCACCGCCACCGCCGGGTTGCTGCGGCGGTTGCTGGTCGTTGCGCGCCTCGTCGCCGTTGCGCGCTTCGCCGGCATAGTCGCCGCCCGACTCGGCAGGCGGCGCCTCGGGGGCGCGCGTCTCCTCGGGGGGAGTGGATGCGGCGTGGATTTCGGGAGCGGCCATTTCCGGACCGTCGGACAAAGCAGGATCGCGCGGTTTGCGCATGGGGTATCGCGAATCAGGGGGGAGGAAGAGAGCGGCGCCGCGAGGGGCGTCCGTGGGATGGCGCGGACGTTAGCACCGTGCCGTTGGCGTGGCAACGCCCGCCGAATGCTGGTGCCCCTGTAGGAGCGCATCTCATGCGCGACCGCGGAACCGCGCCTTGCCGCGACCTGCGGTTCCGCGGTCGCGCATGAGATGCGCTCCTACACAGGAGCGCCGCCGGGTCAGACGTTCTTGTCGATGAACTGGGTCAGCTGGCTCTTGGTCACCGCGCCGATGTGGGTGGCCTGGACCTTGCCGTCCTTGAACACCATCAGGGTCGGGATGCCGCGGATGTTGTAGCTGCGCGGGGTCTTCTGGTTGTGGTCGATGTTGACCTTGGCGACCTTCAGGCGCCCGGCGTAGGTGCCCGCGACCTCGTCGAGCAGCGGCGCGATCATCTTGCACGGCCCGCACCACTCCGCCCAGAAGTCGACCAGCACGGGTTCGCTGGACTTGAGGACCTGGTCCTCGAATTCGGCGTCGTTGATGTGGGTGATCTGCTCGCTCACGGCATTCTCCAGTGGCGCCGGGCACGGGGCTGCGCCGGCGATCGGGCGGGGACGGGCCCGGATGGGCTACACTCGGGGGTCAGAGGCCCGCGGCCAGCGGGCTGTTGCGGCGTCGGCCAGCGGTTCAGGGCCATGACGCCATTCTCGGTGCAAGCCCCGTGGGCGATCAAGCCAACGACGGTGACGACGCCACACCAGTGCCCGATCTTGGGGCGCAGGCACGGAATTCAATGGATCCCAACCCGATCACCCCCGACGCCGGGGCCAGCGCCGACAACCGCCCGCTGACCGACGTCTGCTTCGACAACTTCGAACTCCACCCGTTGCTGCTCAAGGGCCTCGAGGAAGCCGGCTTCGTGCGCTGCACGCCGATCCAGGCCCTGACCCTGCCCGAGGTGCTCGCCGGACGCGATGTCGCCGGCCAGGCCCAGACCGGCACCGGCAAGACCGCCGCGTTCCTGGTCGCGCTCGCCAACCGGCTGCTGACGCGGCCGGCGCGCGCCGAGCGTCGCGGCAACGATCCGCGCGCAGTGATCCTGGCGCCGACCCGCGAGCTGGCGATCCAGATCGACAAGGACGCGCAGCAGCTGCTCAAGCACACCGGCCTGCGCTTCGCCCTGATCTACGGCGGCGTCGACTACGAGAAGCAGCGCGAGCGCCTGAGCCAGGACGTCGACGTGGTGGTGGCCACGCCCGGTCGCGTCATCGACTATCTCAAGCAGCACGTGGTGCGCTTCAGTTCGGTCGAAGTAGCGGTGCTCGACGAGGCCGACCGCATGTTCGACCTCGGCTTCATCAAGGACATCCGCTTCCTGTTCCGGCGCATGCCGCCGCGCGAGGAGCGGCAGAACCTGCTGTTCTCGGCCACCCTGAGCCACCGCGTGATGGAGCTGGCGTACGAGCACATGAACGATCCGGTCGAGCTCTCGATCGAGACCGACAGCGTCACCGCCGACCGCGTGCGCCAGATCGTCTATTTCCCCGCCAACGACGAGAAGATCCCGCTGCTGATCGGCCTGCTCTCGCGCATGGACGCCACGCGCACCATCGTCTTCGTCAACACCAAGGCCTGGGTCGAGCGCGTGGTCCGCGCGTTGGAGCGCGCGCATTTCGGCGTCGGCATGCTGTCCGGCGACGTGCCGCAGCCCAAGCGCGAGCGCCTGCTCAACAAGTTCAAGAAGGGCGAGCTCGAGATCCTGGTCGCCACCGACGTGGCGGCGCGCGGGCTGCACATCCCCGATGTCAGCCACGTGTTCAACTTCGACCTGCCCTTCGATGCCGAGGACTACGTGCATCGGATCGGCCGCACCGCGCGCCTGGGCGCCGAGGGCGACGCGGTCAGCTTCGCCTGCGAGCTGTACGCGATGAGCCTGCCGGAGATCGAGAGCTACATCGAGATGAAGATCCCGGTGGGCCGGGTCGAGCGCGAGATGCTGGTCGCGGTGCCGCGCGCGCCGCGCGCCGTGTCGGCCGAGGCCGAGAACGAGGACAGCGTGGCCGCCGACGATGCGCGCGCGACCAAGGGCGCGCCGCCCGAGAAGCGCAGCGGCCCGTCGCGCGGACGCGATGGCGCCCGTCGCGAGGGCGGCCCCCGGCGCGACGGCGCGCGCAGCGGCGCACCGCGTCGTGATGGCGGCCGTAGCGACGGCGCGCGTCGCGAGGCCCCGCGCCGCGACGAGCGGCCGGCGGCACCCCGTACTGAAAAGGCCGCGGAGGCGCCAGCGCCCGCCGCAGCCGTGGCGAACCCGGCAGCGGGCGAGCCGGCCCGCGAGGCCGGTGCCAAGCGCCGCCGGCGCGGCGGCCGGGGACGGCGTCGTCCCGAGGGCGGCCAGGCCGAGGCCGCAGCCGCTGCGGTGGCCGCGCGGCCGGCCGACAAGGCCAAGGCCAAGGGCCATGCGGCCGAGCAGCATGGCGGCGGCCACGAGCGGCCGCGCCTGGTGGCCAAGATCACGCAGGGCTTCAAGTCGTTCATGAACCGCTTCCGCGGTCCGCGCTGAGCCCGACTGGCGCCGCGTTGCAGGGGATATGCCCCCTGCATGTGCGGCTTCAGCCGCGACTAGGCGTCGCCGCGCAGTGCGGCCGGGTCGCGGCTGAAGCCGCTCCTGCAGGGGGCTCGCGGGTTCGATTGCCGCGGTTGCCGTCGACAGTCAGGGCCTTCCCGATTTGCTACGCTTCGGGCGGTTACCTTCCGCCGCCGCCGCAATGTCCGAGGCGTTGTCCGATTTCTTCCTGCGCCATCGACTGGCGCGGCCGCTGGCGCTGGCGAGCGTCGCGGCGCTGGTCGCGCTGATCCTGCTCCTGCTGGCCCGCACGGCCTGGATCCTGCTCGACATGGGCGCACCCGCGCCACCCGCGCCACCGGTGTCCGCCGCCGTGCCGGTCGCGGCGCCGGCGACCTCGCTCGCGCGCTGGCACCTGTTCGGCAACCCGGCGCCGTCGCCCGATGCGCGCGCGCTCGCCGACAGCGCGCCCGACACCACGCTGGCCCTGACCCTGCGCGGCGTGCTCGCCGGATCGGAACCCGGCGCCGGGGTCGCCATCATCGGCGACGCGCAGGGCGGCGAACGCAGTTACGGCGTCGGCGCCGCGCTGCCGGGCGAGGCCACGCTGGAGGCGGTGTATCCCGACCGCGTCACCCTGCGCCGCAACGGCGCGCTCGAATCGCTGCGCTTGCGCACGCCGGAAGACGCCGCGGCGCCCGTGCCACCCGCTGGCGGCATGGCCGCGCCGCGCACCCTGTCGAACACGGCGCCGGCGCCGAGCGCCTTGCCCGGCGCCAGCGGCACTGCCGCGCCGGCACCCTTCGTCACCCCGTCGATCGCGCCGATGGGCGCCGACTTCGAGACCATCACCCAGAAGCTGGGCGTCGATCCCGCGGCGCTGGCGCGCCAGGTCAGCGTGATGCCGGTGCTCGAGAACGGCCGCTTCATCGGCGTGCGCCTGGCCGGTGCGCGCGACGTCCCGCTCGTCGCCCAGCTCGGGCTGCAGCCCGACGACGTGGTCACCTCGGTCAATGGCATCGCGCTCGATTCGCCCGAGCGCGCCCAGGAAATCGCGCGCAACCTCGCCGGCGCGTCCGCGCTCAACGTCACGGTGCGCCGCAATGGCAAGTCCGAGAATCTCAGTGCCGCCCTGCGTTGATCCCACCGCCGCGCCCCATCGCCGGAGTCCGCCCCGAATGATCCGCCTTGCCGTCCTGATCCTGCTGCTCGTCCCGCTCGCGGCGCCGGCCCAGGCGCCCGCGCCCGCAGGCGGGACGCCGCTGGCCACGCCGGTCAACGGCAAGCACACCCTCAACCTCAAGGACGCCGACATCCGCGTGCTGGTCGCCACGGTCTCGGAGATCACCGGGCGCAACTTCATCATCGATCCGCGCGTCGAGGGCAAGGTCAACGTGGTCTCGACCCAGCCGATGGACGCGGACCAGGTCTACGCGGTGTTCGAGTCGGTGCTGCGCGTGCATGGCTACGCCGCGGTGACGTCCGGGACGATGGTCAAGATCGTGCCCGAGGTGATCGCCAACCAGGACGGCAGCACGCTGGAGGGCGAGGCCGGCCCCGACACCATCGTCACCCGCGTGATCCCGCTGCGCCACGTCGCCGCCGCCGAACTGATCCCGATCCTGCGCCCGCTGGTCCCGCAGCAGGGCAACCTCGCCGCGCACCAGGGTTCCAACGCGCTGATCGTTTCCGACCGCGCCGGCAACCTTGCCCGCATCGAGGCCCTGATCCGCCGCATCGACACCGCCAGCGACACCGCGGTCGAGATGATCCCGCTCGAGCACGCCGATGCCGCCGAGGTCGCGCGCACGCTGACCCTGCTGACCGAGGACAAGACCGCGGCGCTGACCGGCGTGCAGCCGCGGATCTTCGCCGACGCGCGCACCAATTCGATCCTGCTCTCGGGCGATCCCTCCACGCGCCTGCGCATGCGCGCGCTGGTGAGCCACCTCGATACCCCGCTCGAGAGCGGCGAGAGCACCCAGGTGATCTACGTGCGCTACGGCAAGGCCGAGGAACTCGTGCCCGTGCTCGAAGCCACCGCCGCGACGCTGACCGAGCAGGGCGCGGGCAAGGACGCGCCGAAGACCGCGACCATCCAGGCCCACGCCGAGACCAATGCGCTGGTGGTCACCGCCGATCCGGCGGTGTTCCGCGCCCTCGCCTCGATCGTGCGCCAGCTCGACGTGCGGCGCGCGCAGATCCTGATCGAGGGCGTGATCGTCGAGGTCGGCGACGAGTTCGCGACCGAGATCGGCGTGCAGTGGCAGTCGACCAACCTCGAGGCCGATGCCGACGGCAACATCACCAACAGCGGCTTCCTCGGCGGGACCAACTTCCCCGGCCTCATCCAGCCCGGCATCGTCGGCCTCGCGGCCAACCCCGGCGCGGTCGGCGGCGGGCTCAACATCGGCTACGTCGGCGGCACCATCACCCTGCCGGGCTCGGACACGCCGATCCTGCAGATCGGCGCGCTGGTCACGGCGCTCAAGCAGGACGGCGGCACCAACATCCTGTCGCAGCCCTCGATCGTCACCCTGGACCACCAGGAGGCGCAGATCAAGGTCGGCCAGCAGGTGCCCTTCGTCACCGGCCAGTACACCAACACCGGCGGCGGTTCCAGCCAGCCGGAGAACCCGTTCCAGACCATCAACCGCGAGGACGTGGGCCTCACGCTCAAGGTCACGCCGCACGTCAACGAGGGCGACAGCGTGCGCCTCGATATCTCGCAGCAGATCAGCTCGCTGGCGCCCAACCCGGCCGGCGCGGTCGACCTGGTGACCAACAACCGCGAGATCGACACCAGCGTGATGGTGTCCGATGGCGCCATGCTGGTGCTGGGCGGGCTGATCTCCGACGAGGTGCGCGAGACCATCCGCAAGGTGCCGGCGCTGGGCGACATCCCGGTGCTGGGCAACCTGTTCCGCTACCGGCGCGAGGATCACAGCAAACGCAACCTCATGGTCTTCCTCAAGCCCAGCATCCTGCGCGACGAGGCGCTGGAGTCGGCGATCTCCAGCGACAAGTACAACTTCATCCGCGCGCGCCAGCTCGAGAAGCGGACCAAGCCCGGCTACGTGCTGCCCGACAACAGCCAGCCGCTGCTGCCGGAGATCCCGTGGGCCGCGCCGCTGCGCCTGCCCGAGCCGGGCGGCGGCGACCGGTGACCCTCGCGCGGCCGCCCTTCGCCTTCGCCAAGCGCCACGGCGCGACCCTGGTCGGCTGGCGCGACGGCCGCGCGCACATCGCGCACCGGCCGGGCGTGAAGCTCGAGACCCTGGTCGAGCTGCAGCGCTATTGCGGCGCGCCGCTGGACCTCGAGCCGCTGGCGCCGGCGGCCTTCGACGGCCTGCTGCAGGAACTCTACGAGCAGGGCGGCGCCGACGCGCGCGCGATGGTGGAGGGCCTCGATGGCCGCTCCGACCTCGACGCCATCGCCGAGGCCATGCCCGAACCCGAGGACCTGCTCGAGTCCGACGACGACGCGGTCATCATCCGCCTGATCAACGCGCTCCTGACCGAGGCGGTGAAGGAAGGCGCTTCCGACATCCACATCGAGCCGTTCGAGAACCGCCTGGTGGTGCGCTTCCGCATCGACGGCGTGCTGCGCGAGGTGCTGGCGCCGCAGCGCGCGATCGCGGCGCCGGTGGTCAGCCGCATCAAGGTCATGGCCAAGCTCGACATCGCCGAGAAGCGCCTGCCGCAGGACGGCCGCATCGGCCTGCGCATCGCCGGGCGCCCGGTCGACGTGCGCGTGAGCACGATCCCCGCCGGCCACGGCGAGCGCGTCGTGCTGCGCCTGCTCGACAAGCAGGCCGGGCGCCTGGACCTCGGCAAGCTCGGCATGGCGCCGGCGATGCTGGCCGAGCTCGCGGCGATGATCGAGCGGCCGCACGGCATCATCCTCGTCACCGGCCCGACCGGCTCGGGCAAGACCACCACGCTGTACGCCGCGCTGACCCGGCTCAACGAGGCCACCCGCAACATCCTCACGGTCGAGGACCCGATCGAGTACTACCTCGACGGCATCGGCCAGACCCAGGTCAACACGCGCGTGGACATGACCTTCGCGCGCGGGCTGCGCGCGATCCTGCGCCAGGACCCCGACGTGGTGATGGTGGGCGAGATCCGCGACCTCGAGACCGCGCAGATCGCGGTGCAGGCCTCGCTGACCGGGCATCTCGTGCTCAGCACGCTCCATACCAACAGCGCGGTCGGCGCGGTGGCGCGGCTGCGCGACATGGGCGTGGAACCCTTCCTGCTCGCGTCGAGCCTGATCGGCGTGTTGTCGCAGCGCCTGGTACGGGTGCTCGACCCGGCCACGCGCGAGGCCTATCCCGCGCCCGCGCACGAACTGGCCGCGTTCGGGCGCGATCCCGCCGAGCGCGTCACCCTGTATCGCCCGGGCCCGATGGCCACCGGCAAGAACGCCGGCTACAAGGGCCGCACCGGCGTCTACGAGCTGGTCGCGGTCGACGACGCGATGCGCCGCCTGATCCACGACGGCGCCGCCGAGCAGGCCATCGAGGCCCACGCGCGCACGCGCTCGCCCAGCATCGGCGCCGACGGCTGGGCCAAGTGCGTGGCCGGCATCACCTCGGTGGACGAGGTGCTGCGCGTGACGCGCGAGGACTAGCCGGTGGCTGAACCTGCGGCAGGCTCGGCCGATTCGATCAGCGCGCCCAGTTCTGCAGCTTGAGCGCGGGTACGCGGCGGAACTCGCGCTCGTTGTTCGTCACCAGGACGAGCTTCCTGGCAAGGGCGTGCGCGGCGATCCACAGGTCGTTGTTGCCGATGACTTCGCCTCGCTGTTCGAGCACAGCTCGAAGCGCACCATATTGGGACGCCGCGGATTCATCGATCGGCAATACCGGGACCTGCTCCGTGAATCGTTCGAGGACCCTCCGCACCTCGCCGGCATCGCGGCTTTTCGCCGCGCCGTAGAGCAGTTCGCCGTAGGTCACCGCGGAGATCGCTATCGATCCGGCCCGGGCCTTGCGAAATCGCGCCAGTACCGCAGGCGGATTGGCCTTGGCGATGTAGATGCAGATATTGGTGTCGAGCAGGAATCGGGTCGACACGATCGATCAAAGACCGTTGCGGCGCTGCGGTGGGGCGTCTCGGCGACCCTCGGCCATGAAGTCGTCCGGCAGGGACGCAAGCAATGCGAAGGCATCGGCAAGGCCTGTGCGCAGTGGGCGCAACACGAGTTCGCCGCCACGTCGAACGATCTCGACCTCGGTAGTGTCGAGACGGAAGGCCTTCGGTAGCCGGATAGCCTGACTGTTGCCCGAGCGGAAGACTTTCGCCGTCGTCATGATGGTCAAGCCTGAGCGTATATACGATGCAGTATACACGGACGAGTCAGATTGGCGCACAGTGCTGCAGGTCCCGATAGCGTTTGGAGCGCGGGCGCGGCCGTTGCTCGAACTCCTCGGGCGATAAGCGTTGATCGGCCACTTGGCCCGCTCAGCTGCGCATTGGCGCGCCTAATCGCCGACTACGCGAACGCTGACGACGGATCGTTGCAGGCGGGATCGGGTATCAACCTCGCCGGAGAATGCCAGGACTTCCAGGGTCAGCGGCCACACCATGGCGATGCGCTCGGCCGGCGTACCGGCGACGCAATACGCCTCCAGCGCCGGATCCTGCTGCGGCAGTGCCCGGATGGTGACCTTTCGGGATGCGGTGGTCGGTGGAGAGGACACGCCTGCATTGTACCGCCCGCCGGCTCCGCGGATCGGCCCGCCGCCGCCGGCGCGCCGACTCGGGCACAATCGCCGCACCCTCCGGTCGGGTAGCGCGCGATGACGCAGGCGGACGACGGCCACTTCAAGCGCTCGCTCGGCCTGCTCGACGGCACCATGCTGGTGGCCGGTTCGATGATCGGCTCGGGCATCTTCATCGTCAGCGCCGATATCGCGCGCACCGTGGCTTCGCCCGCGCTGCTGGTGTTCGTGTGGGTGCTGACCGGCGTGATGACGGTGATCTGCGCGCTGTCCTACGGCGAGCTGTCGGCGATGTATCCCCGGGCCGGCGGCCAGTACGTGTACCTGCGCGAGGCCTACAGCCGGCTGGTCGCGTTCCTCTACGGCTGGGCCTTCTTCGCCGTGATCCAGACCGGGACCATCGCGGCGGTGGGCGTGGCCTTCGCCAAGTTCGCGGCCTACCTGGTGCCGGCGCTCGGCGACCAGCACGTCATCGCCACGATCGGCAGCTTCAGGCTCAACGCGGCGCAGCTGGTGTCGATCGCGCTGGTGCTGTTCCTGACCTGGGTCAACAGCCGCGGCATCAACGGCGGCAAGTGGATCCAGACCAGCTTCACCCTGGCCAAGATCGCGGCGGTGGTGGCACTGGTGGCCTGCGGCCTGCTGCTGGGCGCGCGGGCCGAGTCGTGGCAGGCGAACTGGTCGATGCCGGCCTTGCCGGTCGCGGTCGATGGCGGCATCGGCTCGCTCGGCATCCCGCTGGTGGCGGCGATCGCGGTGTCCATGGTCGGCTCGCTGTTCTCGGCCGATGCCTGGAACAGCGCGACCTTCATCGCCGGCGAGATCCGCGACCCCAGGCGCAACGTGGGCCGGAGCCTGCTGCTGGGCACCGGCATCGTGTGCACGCTCTACGTGCTCATGAACCTGATGTACCTCGCGGTGCTGCCGCTGGACGGCATCGCCCATGCCGAGGCCGATCGCGTGGGCGTCGTGGCGGCGCAGGCGATCTTCGGCAACGCCGGCACCACGGTCATCGCCGTGCTGATCATGGTCTCGACCTTCGGCTGCATCAACGGCCTGGTGCTGTCGGGCGCGCGCGTGTACTACACGATGGCGCAGGACGGGTTGTTCTTCCGCCAGGCCGGCACGCTCAACCGCAACGCCGTGCCGGGCTGGGGCCTGTGGATCCAGGGCGCCTGGGCCTCGCTGCTGTGCCTGTCCGGACGCTACGGCGACCTGCTCGATTACGTGGTGTTCGTGGTGCTGATCTTCTACGTGCTGACGATGGCCGGGATCTTCGTGCTGCGCCGCACGCGCCCCGACGCCGAGCGGCCCTATCGCGCCATCGGCTACCCGCTGCTGCCGGCCCTTTACATCGGCCTCGCGCTCACGATCTGCGGCTACCTGCTCGCCTACAAGCCCGACTACACCTGGCCGGGGCTGGGCATCGTCGCGCTGGGCATCCCGATCTATTTCCTGATCCAGCGCCGCGCACCGGCGCTCGGTTAAGCTCACGCCCGCATGGCCGCCTTCGAATACCAGGCACTCGACACCGGTGGCAGGACCCAGGCCGGCGTGCTGCAGGCCGAGACCGCGCGCGCCGCGCGCGCCGCGTTGCGCGAGCGCGGGCTCACGCCGCTCGAGGTCGAGGCGGTGCGCGAGGCGGCGGCGCGCCAGCCGATGCGCTGGCCCTGGGCGCGCCGCGGACTGTCGCGCGGCGCGCTGGCGCTGCTGACGCGCCAGCTCGCGACCCTGGTCTCCGCCGGCCTGCCGATGGACGAGTCGCTGCAGGCGCTGGCCGAATCGACCGACGAGCCGCGCGCGCGCTCGATGGTGGTGCAGTTGCGCTCGCGGGTGATGGAGGGCGTCGCGCTCGCGGGCGCGCTGGGCGAGTTTCCCGAGAGCTTCCCCGAGGCCTATCGGGCCGCGGTCGCCGCCGGCGAATCGTCCGGCCAGCTCGACGTGACCCTGCTGCGCCTGGCCGACTACGCCGAGAGCCGCGAGGCGCTGGCGCGCCAGGTATGGATGGCGCTGGCCTATCCGCTGCTCCTGTCGGCGGTGGCGCTGGCGATCGTCAGCGGCCTGCTGGTGTACGTGGTGCCGCAGGTCGTCGGCGTGTTCGACAACCTCGGCCAGCGCCTGCCGCTGGCGACGCGGATCCTGATCGGCCTCG
>Ga0073903_10001372_pt1 | contig 12704 bp, 5 predicted proteins | sample KloWWTKNB14_bulk_FD_66665 | JGI IMG/M metagenome (GOLD analysis project Ga0073903, IMG submission 66665) | Active sludge microbial communities from Klosterneuburg, Austria, studying microevolution and ecology of nitrifiers - Klosterneuburg... | ecosystem: Engineered > WWTP > Aerobic digester >... | reverse complement strand
CTCAACTTCATCAGTGAACCCAACACCACGACTTTGGATTCGCTGGCGGCTTTCCGCCTGTCTGCCCGAGATGCGTTGCGCGTGGTGGAGTTCATGCACGAGTACGAAATCCCGGCCGACCTGTGGGTCGGAATGGCGACCCAGACCATCGTCCAGCCCGCGAGCGCGCCATTCAGCAACACCGATCAGTACGTGATGATGACGGCGTCGATCACGAGTGGTGCAGTTGAACCGGTCAACAGCGGCACATTCACGTTCTCCGTGCGAACGTCATCCACAGTTGTGGGCGTGGATGTGACGGTTCCCGTGGTGAACAACGTGGCATCCGCCCTCTGGACGCTGCCCGGAGGCACGGCACCGCAGCTGCTGACGATTCTCGGCACCTTCACGCCGACCATCATCTACTCGTCAAGTTCGGGCAGCGCCGATCTGAACGTGACGGGGGCGATGACCCTTGCGCCGGCCGTGATCAACTTCAGCGGCGTCAATACCAGCGGCACGCTGAGTCCCATCACCGCGCCGCAGGTCATTAACGTCACCACCGACCCGCTCGTGGAGTGGACCGCTACGGCACTCGAGCCATGGGTCCAGATCGCGAACCCGACAGGCACCGGCAGTGGCGCGTTCACCGTGGGGATCATCAACCCCGGCAACGTGCTGGCCGGCGTCACCACCGCCTCGGCGACCATCACCGCGACGGCAACCGGGCTTGGCGGGCCGCAGGGCACGGTGATCGTCAACCTCCTGCTGCAATCGGCCGGCTCGCTTGATCCCGCCTTCGGTCAGGTGGACACGCCTGCGCAGGGCGCCACAGGCGTCCAGGGTGCCATCGCGGTCACGGGCTGGGCACTCGACGACGTGGGCGTCGTGAACGTCAAGCTCTACCGCAACTGTTTCGCCTTCGACGACCCCGCCACTTGCGCGCCGGTCGTCGGCAGCAGCCTGGCGTACCTGGCTGACGCAGTCTTTGTGGCCGGAGCGCGGCCTGATGTGGAGGCGCTCTACGACACGCTGCCGTACGCCAATCGCGCGGGCTGGGGCCTGCAGATCCTCACCAACATGCTGCCCAATGTTCCGGCCAGCACGTTGATGGGCGGACAGGGGACCGTGGTGTTGTACGCGGTGGCCACCGATCAGGAGGGCAATCAGACCCTGCTCGGCCGCTCGATCGATGACAACACGCCGACCACCATCACGCTCGACAACGAAAACATCGCAAAGCCGTTCGGCGTGATTGATTCGCCGGCGCCAGGCGAGGTGGTCAGCGGGACGATCGCGCAGTTCGGCTGGGCGCTGACGCCTGCCGCCTCAACGATCGAAGATCCCACCGGCATCATGATTCCCCTCAATGGGCTCACCATGACGGTGCTCATCGACGGCCTGGCGGTGGGCAAGGTTGCCTACAACCAGTGCCGCGGCGATGTCGGGAACCCCGTGCCTGCCGGTGTCTACTGCAACGACGATGTCGCAAGCGCACTAGGCAACACTACGCCGCAGCCGTTGCTGACGACCCGAACCAGCAATCCCACGAAATTCCGGAACCTCGATGCCGAGCGCGGGGCCATTGGCGCCTTCATGCTCGACACGACGACGCTGACGAACGGCCTGCATACCATCGCCTGGCTGGTGACTGACAGCGCTGACCGGACCGAAGGGATCGGCAGCCGGTTCTTTATCGTGAACAACGCCGACCTGCCACTGAACACGCTGCTGGCAGCGCCCGCCGAAGTGCGTGACGATGCGGCTCGGCTCACGAGCTTCGCTGTTGCGACCGCCGAGGTGACGGGCCGGACGGGCTTCGATCTGAACGCGCCGTTCGGCGAAGTGCCTGTTGACGCCTTCGGGTCCCGGCACGTGAAGGTGGCCGAACTGGGCCGTCTTGAACTGAGGCTCGGCGAGGCCGTCACTGGAGGCTTCCTGATGGTGAATGGCACGCTGCGCGACCTGCCTCCGGGAAGCAGCCTCGTTGAGGGCGTCTTCACGTGGATGCCGGGGCCCGGCTATGTGGGTCGTTACAACCTCGTGTTCCTGCGAGGTGGCGAACAGGCCCAGATCCCGGTGAGCGTGACCATCGGCCGGCAGGCCGAAGCGTGGAACAGCAGCCTGGTCCGCGTGCAGGTGGACGCGCCAACACCCGGCGCCCAGGTGCGGAACTCGTTCGCGGTCGCCGGCTATGCAATGGACCCGCGCGCCGAGATCGGCACCGGCATTGACGCGGTGCACGTCTGGGCGGTGCGCCGCGACGTGCCCGCAGCCGCGGCACGCTTCCTGGGCGAGGCCCGGCTGGGCGTCGCCAGGCCAGACGTGGCTCGTGCGGTCGCACCCCAGTTCCACGCCGCCGGGTTTGAGTTGACGGTGTCGGGCCTGGAGCCAGGGCGATATGACCTGATGGTCTTTGCCTGGAACCGGCGGACGGCGCGCTGGGAAGACGCGCGAGTGGTGCCGCTTGAGGTGGGGCGGGCGCCCGATCGTCAGTAATTCGCCCCACTCTGCGCTAGTATGTCCCCGCCGCAAAGCGTCTCGGCGCTTTGCGGCGGGTCAACATGCGTAAAGCACTTTTCCTGCTCGGAATCCTCGACGACTCGGACCTCGACTGGATGCTCAAGGTGGGCGCCAGGCGGGAAGTGCCGGCAGGCACCATCCTGATCCAGGAGGGTCGCGGCATCGCAGACATCTTCGTGATCGTCGACGGCCTCTTCGCCGTCAGGACCAGCCGCACCGGCTCCACCGACGTCGCCCGGCTCCGAAGCGGCGAAATCGTCGGAGAAATGTCCTTCGTGGACACGCGGCCGCCATCGGCATCAGTCGTCAGCCTCGAACCCTCGCTGGTGCTCGCCATTCCGCGCGCCACGCTCGAACAAAAACTCCGCGACGACATCGGGTTTGCCTCGCGCTTCTATCGGTCACTCGCGGTCTTTCTATCCGACCGTCTTCGCAGCACCGTCGGCCGCCTCGGGTACGGCGGCCCAGGGCCGGAAGCGCCCGACGACGCCGGGCCTTCGAATGAAGAAGAAATGGATCCGGCCACTCTCGACGCCCTGTCGATCGCCGGCGCCCGTTTCGATTTCCTTCAGCGCAAGCTGCGGAGCCTCTGAGGACACGCCGTGGCCACCCCTCCACCAACGGTTTTTCGCGCCAAGGCTCTCGAACGCCTCTCATCGCCCGACCGCCTCGACGAAACCATCCGCATCGTCAGCCCCAAAGACTGGCTGCCGCTGGTGGTGCTCGCGGCGCTCGTGATTCTGACGCTCGTGTGGGGATTCACCGGACGAATCCCCACCATCGTCAGTGGACGAGGCGTGCTGTTGAAGCCGCGAGGCGTCCTGGATGTGCAAACCCTCGGCGCAGGCCGGGTGGAGCAATTACAAGTGCGCGCCGGCGATCGCGTGAAGCAAGGTGACGTGCTGGGCCAAATCGATCAATTCGAACTGCGCCGTCGGCTTGACGAAGACCGCGCGCAGCTGGCCGAACTCGAGAGTCAGGACCGCGCACAGTCGCGGGTGCAGTCCGACCAGACGGTGCGGCAGCAGGCGCAGACGGGCCTCACTGGCGCCTACGTGCGATCGCAGAGCGACAACCTCCGCAAAACGCTGGCCGACGCGCAGGCGCTGGCGCCGCTTCTGGAACAGCGTCTCGCCAGCTTCCGGGCGCTGCGTGACAAGGGACTGATCGCCTCGCTCGCGCCCGAGCTGCTGGACGCGGAACGTGAGACGCTCGAAAACGCCAGTCGCATCACCGACGCGGCCGCGCGGCTCAAGGAGCTCGACATCCAGGTGGCACAGGCCGAGGCTTCGGAGATGAGCCTGTCGCGCGACAACCTTCAGGCAGGAGCGGCGCGTCGAGGGGAAATTCACCGCCTCAGGTCAACAATCGCGATTAACGAAGTCCAGATCGAGAAAAACAGCCAGATCGTGGCTGCACATTCCGGCCGCATCATCGAGTTGCTTGCCGACACCGGTCAAATCGTCTCTGCCGGCGCACGCGTGGCGCGGCTTGAGGTGGACGATGCGAGTACGGCCTTGGTGAATGTGGCGTATCTGGCTGTGGGTGATGGAAAGAAGGTCACGCCCGGGATGCGCGTACTGATTACGCCCGATACGGTGGAGCGCCAGCGCTACGGCGGCATCACGGGTGTCGTGCTGGCAGTCTCCGACCTGGCGGTGACCACTGAGGGCGCTCGCGCGGTGCTGGGCAATGCGGACCTGGCGCAGGCGCTGGTCGGTGGTACCACGCGCATTGAGGTGACGGCGTCACTTGACGCGGACTCGACCACGGCAAGCGGCTACAAGTGGTCGTCGTCTGCAGGCCCGGGATCGCCGGTGACGGCAGGCCTCACTGGTGAGATGCGGGTCATCGTGGAACAACGCGCGCCCATCACGTTCGTGCTTCCGTTCCTGCGGGAGCTCTCGGGAGTGCGGTGACGCCCTCCACCGCACACGGCCTGCGCCGTGGACGCGTGCGCACGCCCACGCTCCTGCAGATGGAGATGGTCGAGTGTGGCGCGGCCTGCCTGGGTATCGTCCTCGGCTTCTTTGAACGCATCGTGCCGCTGGCGGAGTTGCGTCGGGCCTGTGGCGTCTCGCGCGACGGCAGCAAGGCGTCGAGTGTGGTGCAGGCGGCGCGCACCTACGGGCTGGACGCCAAAGGCTTCAAGAAAGACCTCAAGGATCTCGGCTCCCTGCAATACCCGTACATCGTCTTCTGGAACTTCAATCACTTCGTGGTGGTGGAAGGTTTCATGAAGGGCCGTGTCTATCTGAACGATCCTGCGACGGGTCCGCGCACGATAAGCCTGGAAGAATTCGACGAAGGTTTTACGGGTGTGGTGCTTTCGATGACGCCGGGACCGACGTTTGAACCTGGTGGCCGGAAGCCGAGCGTCGCACTCGGGTTGTGGAATCGGCTGCAGTCTTCGATTGGCACCTTCGCGTTGTGCGGACTCACCGCGTTGTTGCTGGTGTTGCCGGGTCTGGCAGTGCCGGCGTTCATGCAGGTGTTTGTTGATCAGGTGCTGGTGCAACGGCTTGACGATTGGGTGCGGCCCATCATCATCGGTGTACTGCTGGCGGCTGTCCTTCGAACGGCGCTGACGGCGATACAGCAGCGCCTGCTACGCCGCCTGCAGCTGAAACTGGCGGTCACGATGGCCAGCCGGTTTGTGTGGCACCTGCTGCGGCTTCCGGCGGAGTTTTACGCGCAGCGCTTCAGCGGCGAGATCGCCGGGCGCATTTCGTTGAACGACCGCGTGGCCGATCAGTTGTCGGGTCCGCTCGCCTCAACGGCTGTGGATCTGATCATGCTGATCTTCTACGCCGTGGTGATGTGGCAGTTCGATGCTGTGCTCACGATGATCGCGGTGGTGCTTGCGCTGACCAACTTCGCGATTCTGCGCTATCTGTCGCGGCGGCGCATCGACGCCAATCGCCGACTGGCACAAGAGGGAGGCGCGCTGGCGGGCGTCGGCGTGGCCGGTCTTCAGGCCATTCGGAACATCAAGGCCTCGGCGCTCGAATCTGAATTGTTCGGGCGGGTGGCCGGACACTACGCAAAGTACGTCAACTCGCAGCAGTCGCTTATTCAGGCCGGCCTGGTGCTGGGCCTGCTGCCACGTTTTGTCTCGTCGCTGATGTCGCTCCTGATTCTGGTGGTCGGCGGCCTGCGGGTGATGGATGGGCTGCTGACCATCGGCATGCTCGTGGCATTTCAGAGCCTCGTTGCGAGCTTCCTGGGACCGGTGAACAGCCTCCTGAGTCTGGGCAGCACACTTCAGGACCTGGAGGGCGACATCACGCGATTGGACGACGTGTTGCGGAACCCGCCGTCGCCATCCGTGGAAACCGATGCGGATTCAAATGCGCCGGTACGATTGCGAGGGGAAGTCGAGCTGCGCAATTTGCAGTTCGGGTACAACCCGCTGCAGCCGCCGCTCATCGACGGATTGTCCATGACGCTCAAGCCCGGCCAGCGCATCGCGTTTGTGGGCGGGAGCGGGTCTGGCAAGTCCACGGTGGCACGGCTCGTGGCCGGATTGTTCCAGCCGAGCGGTGGCGAGATCCTGTTTGACGGCAAGCCGCGCGCGTCCATTCCTGCGCCGGTGATGGCCAACTCGCTGGCGATGGTGGACCAGGAGATCCTGCTGTTCAAGGCGAGCGTGCGCGACAACCTCACGTTGTGGGACCCGACGGTGCCCGATGATCAGATCGTGCGCGCGTGCCGGGATGCCTCCATTCATGACGACCTGGTGGCGCTGCCCGACGGGTACGACAGCCTGCTCGCGGAGTCGGCGTCAAACCTCAGCGGCGGCCAGCGGCAGCGGCTGGAAATCGCGCGCGCGCTCACTGGAGATCCGTCGTTCCTGATCCTTGACGAGGCCACGAGCGCGCTGGACCCGGAGACCGAGCAGCGCATCGACGTGAACCTGCGGCGGCGTGGCTGTTCGTGCCTGATCATCGCGCACCGCCTGAGCACCATTCGTGACGCCGACGAAATCATCGTGCTCGATAAAGGCAAGATCGTGCAGCGCGGCACCCATGCGGGAATGATGGCGGCCGGAGGTGCGTACGCCACGCTTGTGCACGCTGGTGATGCCGGCATTGAGGCAGGGCATGCAGCGACTTGAGGGCAACACGCCGCTGGTGCTCGACGGACGTGAGGCCTGGGTGGTCACGTCCGGCACGCTGGCCGTCTTCCGCGTCATCGGACCGTCGGATGCCGGTCGGCGCCAGTATGCGTTCACGGTGGACACCGGTGGCGCCCTGCTCTGGCAGGCAGGCGGAGCCGGCGCGCACCTGATCGCCGTCGCGATTGAGCCGGCCACGCTTGTGCCTTCGCCGATGGCCGAGGCCTTTGAGGCGATGGCCGGCGGCAATGCGGAGGCCGTCGCGCGTCTGCGTGGCTGGGTATCGGCCCTCGGGCAGGAAGTACCCGCCGAAGCGCTGACAGATCGAGCGGCCATCGAACGGGCGCTGGTGAACGCGCAGGCGGAGTTCCTGAAGGCGTCCGCGGTGGCCGACGAGGAGCAGGAACGCGCCACGCGGATGCGGTTTGAAGAACGCCAGCGCATGAACGAGCGGATGGCGACTGAGACGCTCGCGGGACTCAGCCAGATCGGCGCGCCGGAAGTGACCGGTCCTGTGACCAGTTGGACCGATTCACCGCTGGTCTCGGTGCTCAAACAGATTGGCGCCGCCTGCGGCCTCGACATTCGGGTGCCCGCGTCAAACGGCGCGGAACCCCCGACGCTCGAGGCCATTCTCGATGCCTCAGGCGCACGCGCGCGTATCGTGATGCTCAAGGGCCAGTGGTGGCGCGAGGATGGCGAGCCATACCTGGCCACCCGCGTCAGCACCGGTGAGCCGATTGGGTTGATCTCGTTTCGGCGGCCGTGGTTTCGTGGCGTCGCGTACCGCGCGTTGTTCGCCAACGCTCCTGCGCGTGATGTGGACGCGGAGTTGGCCGAAGACCTGGCGCCACAGGTACACGCACTTCATCCGCCGCTGACGGGCAACATGTCCGCGATGGCGGTCACACGATGGGCCCTGCGCGGCACGGGCCGTGAGTTTGTCACCGCCGTACTGGCGGGCATCGGTGTGGTGCTGCTCGGCATGGTTGGGCCACAGGCGATGAAGATCCTGTTTGAGTCGGCCATTCCGGACGCCGACCGGCGCACGCTCCTTGAACTTGGCGCTGCACTTGTCGCGGCCACCGCCGGTGCCCTGGTGTTCGACCTTGCGCGCGCCATGGCCTTGCTGCGCCTGTCGGTGGGCGCAGCCGCACGTCTGCAACTGGGCGTGTGGGATCGCCTGCTCGACCAGGGCCCGAAGTTCTTTCGCGCGTTCACGGCCGGCGACCTCGAGAGCCGCGTGACTGCTGTGACGCAGATTCGTAACACGTTGACGGTCACCACACTCGGCACGGTGATCAGCGCAGTGGCCTCAATACTCAACATCGGTCTGCTGTTTTCGTTCAGCCCGTCACTCACCGTGGCGGCGCTTCTCATTGCCGTGGTGACGCTCGTCATCAACATGTCGGCCAGCTTCATGATGCGGGGGGCGCTCCAGCAGCTTCACGAACGCGACGGCCACCTGCGTGGCCTCGTCATTCAGATCATCGGCGCCGTGCCAAAGTTGCGCACCGCCGGCGCCGAGGTGCGCGCCTTCGCGCAGTGGGGCCGTGCCTACGCGGGCAAGATGCAGACCATGCAGCGCCTGCGCATCCTGAACGATCATCAGCGACTGGCCGGCGTGGTGATGGCGCCGCTTTCAACCGCCATCCTGTTCTGGTTGGCCGGGGCCGACATGTTTGGCGACCGCCCCACGCTCTCGGTGGGCGCGTTTGTCGCCTTCAGCGCGGCGTTCGGCACGTTCCTGGCCGGCGTGACGACGCTGGGCGACAGCGCGCAGTTGCTGCTCGGTGTGTCGGCGCTGTGGGCGCGCCTCTCACCAATACTGGAGGCGGATCCGGAACTGCAGGGACAGAAGAATCCGCCCGGCCGCCTGACCGGCCGCATCCGCATGGACCACGTGACATTCCGCTATCGCGACGACGGGCCTATGACACTCGACAACGTGTCCATTGCCGCGGAGCCGGGCGAGTGCATTGCCCTTGTGGGGCCATCAGGCAGCGGCAAATCCACCATCGTCGGTCTGATGCTGCGGTTCGAGTTGCCGATCTCTGGCGGTGTGTATTTCGACGACCACGATCTCAAAGGCCTGGACATTCTCGCTGTGCGACAGCAACTGGGCGTGGTTTCACAGGAGAACAAGATTCTGGCCGGTTCGATCTTCGACAACATCGCGAGCGGATCGAAGGCCACGCACGACCAGGTGTGGGATGCGGCGCGCGCTGCCGGAATCGAAGACGAGATCCGACTGATGCCGATGGGCCTGCATACCTTTGTGTCTGAGGGCGGAACGAATCTCTCCGGCGGTCAACGGCAGCGCCTGCTGATTGCGCGCGTCCTGCTCCGCAAGCCGGCGATCATGATCCTGGACGAAGCCACCAGCGCGCTCGACAACCGATCGCAGGCCATCGTGACCAACAGCCTCAATCAGCTGAAGGTCACGCGCATCCTGATTGCCCACCGCATGAGCACCATCCGGCAGGCCGACCGCATCTACGTCATCGAGGCCGGTCGCGTCGTCCAGCACGGGTCATTTGAGGCCCTGATGCGCGAGGAAGGGCTCTTCGCCCGCCTGATGCAGCGCCAGGTGGCGTAAATTACCCGCCACCCTCGATGCCCGGCATCTTTGCGAGCGCGGCTCTCATCTCCGTCATGATCCCCTGCTCGTCGGGCGAGGCGGCAAGATTGGTCCGCTCATCCTCGTCGTCAAGCCGATAGAGCTCTTCGGCGCCTTCCACGTTGACGATGTAGCGATAGCCCTTGTGGACGACCGCGTAAAGTGGACCGTCGTGCACGGGGAAGCCCTCGGGCTGCGACCGCACGCCGTCAAGCGTTGAGAGCACCGGCTCGGCGGACGCCTCGTCCTCAATGATGTCGAACAGGCTGGGCCCGCGGAAGAGGCCGGGTGCCAGTCCAGGCACGACTTGGGAAAGGCTTGCGGCGATGGACCTCAGACTGACGGGTGTGGAGATGACCCGGCCTGCGTTGACGTGATTCGGGAACGAGACCACCAGCGGCACATGCACGGAGGCGCGATAGAGCGAATTGCCGTGCCGCATGACGCCGTGTTCGCCAAATTCTTCGCCGTGATCTGAAGTGACGATGACGAGAGTGTTTGCCAGCTTGCCGCGCTTCTCCAACTCGGCAAACAGCCCTCGGAGTTGCTCGTCCTGATAGGCGATCGCCGCCTCGTAGGTGCGAAGCGCCACATCCTTTTGTGCGTCGTTCCAGTCCATCCAGTCGAGTGGGGAAACGTCGTTCGGGCGCGGCGTGCGGGACACGCCGAACCGCTCCTCAAAAGCCGGCGGGGCCTCGTACGGATTATGGGCGTCGAAGTAGTTCAGGAACGCAAAAAACGGTCGCTCCTGTTGGTCGTCGAGCCACGAGAGAAACTCGGTCGAGACCTGCGGGCTTCGCTTGCGATCGGGGCTGCTGTGGTGGCCCAGCAACTCACGCAACCAGATGCTGCCGGTGATTTCGACGCCAATCTTGGAACCCCGCAGCACGCTCCATGCGGACATCGGATAGTCCTCAAAGTGCGTGAATCCCCTGGCAATGCCTGAGCTCACGCCCGCGTTGCCCATGTTCGCTGAAAAACCGCCAGTAGCGTATCCGGCGTCACTCAGGACCTTGGCCACCGTGGGTTTCTGGTCGTCCAGCGTGCGCTTCCAGCCCAGCGCCAGTTCAGACGGCCACAGGCCGGTCATGATGCTGGCGTGTGACGGCGTCGTCCAGGGCGCAGTCGAAAACGCGTGTTCGAAACGCACACCAGATTTCGCGAGTTCATCAAAAAATGGTGAGGTGCCTCGAGTGCTGCCGTACGAGCCGAGGCTCTTCGCGCGCACGGTGTCGAGCACGATCAGCAGGACGTTTGGCGCAGTGGCCGGCGGTGGTGGCACCCGGCCGGTCTTCCAGTCCTCGAACATCGGCATGGCCACCACAACGGTGATGAACGCGACCGCTGTTGCCAGCATTCCGCCGAACGCCAGTCGTCGGCCAAGCTGGAGCGACATCTTCGGTGCGCGCTGCGCGATGCGCATGGCCACTGCGGCCACGCCGCCCGCGCACACAGCTGCAGCAACCGGGTGAATGCCGTTGAGATTGAGCAGGAGCCCGGTCGAGGGCAGCCACACCGCCGCGGCGACGAAGTTGGGGAGGCGCCGCAACGCCGGTGCCACAGTGCCTGCCATCCAAAGCAGGGCACCCCACACCAGAACCAGAAAGGTGGTGCCGACTGGACCCGTCCACGCCAGATTCACACCTTGCGGGACGAAGTGGCCCAATCGTATGGTGGCCAGGCCCAGGCCCACGGATGTGAGGACACCAGCGGCAGTGCCAATAGCCAGCAGAATCCACAGCGCGTCTGACCCTTTCAGCGCGCCAATCGATGCCTCGCGCGCCCCCAGGTTGCCTCCACGATCACTCATTCCACAATCCCCTGCCGGAGGCTACGTATCGAAATATTGAAGGGATCATTCCTGCCGGGACTTGCACGGTCTATTCCAGCAGCGGATGCAATACTGTGCAGCCGATTCACCGATCAGTCCCCGCAGATGCCGTCATTTGTGCAGAGCCCGTTACATTTTTGCACGAAATGGCAATTAGCTGGCATACGCCACTCTTGCCTGGGTCAACCTGCGCCGCAAATGGACACCCTGGCGCTTGAGGGCCACGCGCGCGAGCGTCACCGCAGCGCTTCAACGGGATCGACGCGAGTCGCGCGGCGAGCCGGCCCGAGCGCAGCGAGCACCGCGACGCCGAGCATCACCCCGGTGATGACCGCGTAGGTCACCGGGTCCGCGGGTGTGACGTCGAAGAGCAGATCTTTCATCCACCGCCCTAGCAGGAATGCGCCGCCAAGGCCCAGCACCAGCCCGACCATCGTCAGCGCCAGTCCTTCAAACATGACCGAGCGGACGAGCTCAGCGGGCCTGCCGCCCAGCGCGAGGCGGATGCCGATCTCCCGCGTGCGCTGGGTGACCAGAAACGCGAGAACGCCATATAGGCCGATTGACGCGATGGCCAGTGCGACGCCGCCGAAGATCGTGAACAGCAGCATGTTGAACCGCTCGCGCGCGGTGAACTTCGCCACCACCTCAGCCATCGTGCCCAGCGACGCCACCGGAAGCCTGGCATCCTGCTCTCGAACCGCGGAGCGGATGGCTGGGAGAAGTGCCGATGGTTGGCCATCCGTGCGGGCCAGGAAGAAGAGAGAGAACTCCTGCTTCTGCAGCGCGGCGAGGTATAGCTGCGACTCGCCTGACTCGCGCGCGCCTTTGTTGCGCACGTGACCGACGACGCCGACCACGGTCTGGAACGGCCCTTCTTCGGTGTTGCCGTTGACCGCGATGCGCTGACCCAGCGCAGACTGCCCCGGAAAATAGGTCCGCGCAAACTCGTCGTCAACCACCACGGCCAGCGGCGCACCGAGGGTGTCGGCGTCTGAAAAGTCACGGCCCTGGAGCAGCGGGATGCCGACCGTGTCGAAGTAGCCCGGCATCGCCACCGCGAATTCAGCGTGAGGTTCGGGTATGCCCTCCACTTCAGGGCGTCCGACGATGCCCAGTGAGCCGCTCCAGCCCTGGCCGGAGAGCGGCAGAGGGTAGACGGCAGACGCGCGGGTGACGCCGGGTGTGGCCGCGAGGCGATCGCGCATGGTGCGGTGAAACGCGAAGACCTTCGATGGTTCGTTATAGGTGGCGCGTGGAATCGACAGGCGGGCCACGGCTACGCCGTCTGCGCTGACGCCGACGGGCACACTCGCCATCGCGATGAAGCTGCGGATCAGGAGCGCCGCGCCGGTGAGCACCATCACGGCCATCGCCACTTCGGCGACGACCAGTGCGCCGCGAAGGCGTCGTCGCGGCGAAGTGGTGTCGGTGCCGCGTGCCGCATCGCCCAGGGCCGACTGCGGGTCGGCGCTCGACTGTCGAAGGGCGGGGAACAGTCCCACGAGAACTCCGGTAACAAGCGCGAGCGCGGCCGCAAAGATAATGACGCTGGCGTCGATACGTGCGGTATCGAGACGCGGAATGTTGCCGGGGTTCAGCGAGAGCAGGAACTGCAGGCTGCCCGCCGCCAC
>Ga0073903_10001353_pt1 | contig 12749 bp, 12 predicted proteins | sample KloWWTKNB14_bulk_FD_66665 | JGI IMG/M metagenome (GOLD analysis project Ga0073903, IMG submission 66665) | Active sludge microbial communities from Klosterneuburg, Austria, studying microevolution and ecology of nitrifiers - Klosterneuburg... | ecosystem: Engineered > WWTP > Aerobic digester >... | reverse complement strand
CCGGTAGATCAGCCAGGCGAGGGCGATCTGCTGCATCCAGGTGCCGACGAAGGAGGCGCTCTGGCCGATGAAGTAGAGGCGGAAATTGCGCTGGGAGAGGGCGCGCAGAGGGTGCTTCATCGGATGCCCAGACGGAACGGGTTCCCTTCTGCAGGCCGGCCTTCAGGCCGACCTAGAGGCGGTTGAGTTGCGCACGCAGCTTTTCGGCCAGCGCGATGAAGCTCGCCAGCCTTTCCTTCTCCTGGGCCACCACGGCGGCGGGCGCGCGCTCGACGAAGCCGGCATTGCCGAGTTTGGCGCTGGCCCTGGCGATTTCGCCATCGATGCGGGCAATCTCCTTGCCCAGGCGCTCGCGCTCGGCGGCGAGGTCGATCTCGATCTTCAGCATCAGGCGGAAGTCGCCGACGATCTGCACCGGCGCGTCGCCGGCCGGCAGCTCGGCGCCGGTGGCCGTCACGTCCGACAGTCGCGCCAGGGCGGCGAGGTAGGGCGCGAAGGCGCCTACCCGGTCGCGGTCGCCGGCGGCCAGCAGCGGCACCTTCTGCGCGGGGGAGAGGTTCATCTCGCCGCGCAGGCTGCGGCAGGCATTGATCATCTCCTTGAGCAGCGCCACCTCGGCTTCGGCCTTCTCGTCGATGCGCGACGGTTCGGCCGCCGGGTAGGCCTGCAGCATGATGCTCTCGCCGGCGCGCCCCGCCACGGGGGCGACCTTCTGCCACAGTTCCTCGGTGATGAAGGGGATCAGCGGATGGGCCAGGCGCAGCATGGTCTCCAGCACGCGCACCAGGGTGCGGCGGGTGCCGCGCTGCCGCGCCGCGTCGCCGGTCTGGATCTGCACCTTGGCGAGTTCGACGTACCAGTCGCAGTATTCGTCCCAGACGAATTCGTAGATGGCGCGCGCCAGCAGGTCGAAGCGGTAGTCGGCGAAGTGCTGCGCCACCCCGGCCTCGGTGCGCTGCAGGCGGCTGACGATCCAGCGGTCGGCCGGACTGAAGACGATGTCGGTGCCGCAGGCATGGCCGTTGCCGATGCCGCAATCCTGGCCCTCGCAGTTCATCAGCACGAAGCGCGTGGCGTTCCACAGCTTGTTGCAGAAGTTGCGGTAGCCCTCGCAGCGGTTCATGTCGAACTTGATGTCGCGCCCCGGGCTGGCGAGCGAGGCGAAGGTGAAGCGCAGGGCGTCGGTGCCGAAGCCGGGGATGCCGCCGGGGAATTCCTTGCGCGTGCGCTTCTCGATCTTGGTGGCGTCCCCGGGATTCATCAGGCCGCTGGTGCGCTTCTCCACCAGGGCGTCAAGGCCAATGCCGTCGATGAGGTCGATCGGGTCGAGCACGTTGCCCTTCGACTTCGACATCTTCTGGCCCTCGGCGTCGCGGATCAGGCCGTGCACGTAGACGTCGCGGAAGGGAATCTTCCCGGTGATGTGCTTCGTCATCATCACCATGCGCGCCACCCAGAAGAAGATGATGTCGAAGCCGGTGACCAGCACCGAGGAGGGCAGGTAGAGGTCGAGCGCGGTGTTCGATTTGCTGGGCCACTCCGGCGTCCAGTCCAGCGTCGAGAACGGCCACAGCGCCGAGGAATACCAGGTGTCGAGCACGTCCGGGTCGCGTTCCAGCCCGCCCGTGTAACCGTCCTGGCGGGCGAGCATAGAGGCCTCGTTCTCGTCGTGGGCGACGTAGACGCGGCCGTCGTCGGCGTGCCAGGCCGGAATCTGGTGGCCCCACCAGAGCTGGCGCGAGATGCACCAGTCCTGGATGTTGTTGAGCCACTGGTTGTAGGTGTTCACCCATTGTTCTGGCACGAAGCGGATCTCGCCGCTGGCCACGCATTCGAGCGCCTTGCCGGCGATGCTCTTGCCGTCGGCGCCGGGTTTGCTCATGGCGACGAACCACTGGTCGGTGAGCATCGGCTCGATGACGGCGTGGGTGCGGTCTCCGCGCGGCACCATCAGCTTGTGCGGCTTGGTCGAGGCGAGCAGGCCTTGCGCCTCCAGGTCGGCGACGATGGTCTTGCGGGCATCGTAGCGGTCGAGGCCGCGATATTTTTCGGGGCCGTGCTCGTTGATGCGGGCATCCAGCGTGAGGATGGAAATCGGCGTGAGGCCGTGGCGATGGCCGACCTGCCAGTCGTTGAAGTCGTGCGCCGGCGTGATCTTGACGCAGCCGGTGCCGAATGCCTTGTCGACATAGCTGTCGGCGATGATCGGTATGCTGCGCCCGCAAAGCGGCAGATGGACGTGCTTGCCGACGAGGAGGTGATAGCGCTCGTCATCCGGATTCACGGCGACGGCGACGTCGCCGAGCAGGGTCTCCGGCCGCGTCGTGGCGACGATCAGTGCCCCGTCTGCCTCGACGAAGGGGTAGCGGATCTCCCACATGAAGCCGTCTTCCTCCTCGCTGACGACTTCCAGGTCCGACACCGCGGTGAGGAGCTTCGGATCCCAGTTGACCAGCCGCTTGCCGCGGTAGATCAGCCCTTCTCGGAATAGCCGCACGAAGGTCTCGGTGACGATCTTCGACAGCCCTGCGTCCATGGTGAAGCGCTCGCGCGACCAGTCGGGTGAGGTGCCGAGCCGCCGCATCTGGCGCGTGATGGTGCCGCCGGAATACTCCTTCCACTGCCAGACGCGTTCGAGGAACTTCTCGCGGCCGAGGTCATGGCGCGAGACGCCTTCCGCGTCGAGCTGACGCTCGACGACGATCTGGGTGGCGATGCCGGCGTGGTCGGTGCCCGGCTGCCACAGCGTGTTGGCGCCGCGCATGCGGTGGTAGCGCGTGAGGGCGTCCATCAGCGTCTGGTTGAAGCCGTGGCCCATGTGCAGCGTGCCGGTGACGTTGGGCGGCGGCAGCAGGATGCAGAAGTTGTCGGCCTTGGCGGTGTCGGCGCCGGCGGCGAAATAGCCGCGCGACTCCCACAGCGGGTACCAGCGGCGCTCGATGTCGGCCGGCTCGAATGATTTGGCGAGTTCCATCGCTCTGGGGGAAAGGTAAAGCGGAAAAGACAAAATTATACCGGAGCAGCCCTCAAGCCCGGCTTGAGTTACTTGCCGGACTTGGTTCTTTCCTGGGCCGAACGGATCAGGTCGGAGATGAGCAGCGGCAGGGTTTCGCGCAAGGCGGCACCGACTTCCTCGGCGACCTGCTCCGCGATGCCGTCGAGGCGCCGTGCGACCAGGCGTGGCAGCGTGGCGACCAGCCAGTTTTCCACGGCCCGGGCGATGTCCGGCGGCAGGGGGCCGAGCAGGTCGCGCATGCGCGCGGCCAGGTGCTCGGCGCCGGGGCTGCCGGAGAGGGCCGCCGAGAGTGCCGGCACGGCCTGGCTCGGATCGACCACCTCGGTGAGCACGGGAAGGTCCTCCGCCGGGGGCGCGGACTGGGCGCCGCCGGCGACGAAGGCGCGGCGCTTCATCAGCGCATCGGCCTTGCCGAAGATGTCGTCGCTCACTGTTCAGGCGCCCTTCAGGTCGTGCGCCGCGAGGGCATAGCCGCGGTCGCGGTAGAACTTGAAGCGCGCGCGCGCGGGCCCGCGGTCGGCCTCGTCCGTGCCGACGATTTCCAGCAGGCGCTCGAAACGGGAAAAGGCCGGCGGCAGATCGCCGTCGAGGTTTACCAGTACGTCGTGGTGGGCCGCATCGTCCAGCGAGCCGCCAATCACGACGGGTGTCTCGGCGGCGAGTGCCGCGCCGACGCGGCAATGGGGCAGGAAGCCCGTCGCCGGCTGGACCCAGAGCTGGCGGTCCAGCTGCTCGGCCAGGTTCTCCGCCGGCGCATACACCAGCACCTTGCGGCCCTGGGCATAAAGCTCGCCGATCAGGCGGCAGGCGGCCTGCACCTTGTCGCGTGCGCCATGATGGAAATCGATGCTGGTCACAGCCTGCCCGCGCGCTTCATCAGGAAGTGCGTCAGCAGCGGCACTGGTCGTCCGGTCGAGCCCTTGCCGGCACCCGAGCGCCAGGCGGTGCCGGCGATGTCGAGGTGCGCCCAGCGGTATTTTTTCGTGAAGCGCGCCAGGAAGCAGGCGCCGGTGATGGTGCCCGCCGCGCGGCTGCCGCTGATGTTCGGGATGTCGGCGAAATTGCTCTTCAGCATCTCCTGGTACTCGTCCCAAAGCGGCAGTTGCCAGGCGCGGTCGCCCGAGGTCTGGCCCGCCTCGAGCAGTTCTGCGGCGAGGCCGTCGTCGTTGGCCATCAGGCCGGAGGCGACCGCGCCCAGGGCGATGACGCAGGCGCCGGTGAGCGTGGCGACATCCACCACGCAATCCGGTTCGAAGCGCTCGGCATAGGTGAGGGCGTCGCAGAGGATGAGCCGCCCTTCCGCGTCGGTGTTGAGGATCTCGACGGTCTGCCCCGACAGCGAGGTGACGATGTCGCCTGGCCGCGTCGCCGCCCCGCCCGGCATGTTCTCGACCGCCGGGATGAGGCCGACGACATTCAGCGGCAGCTTCATGGCCGCCATGGCGTGGAAAGCGCCGAGCACGCTGGCAGCGCCGGACATGTCGTATTTCATCTCATCCATCTCGGCGCCCGGCTTGAGGGAAATGCCGCCGGTGTCGAAGGTGATGCCCTTGCCGACCAATACGACCGGCTTTGCCTTGGCCTTGCCGCCGCGATACTGCAGGACGATAAAGCGCGGAGGCTGGTGCGAGCCGCGGCCGACGGCCAGCAGCGAGCCCATGCCGAGTTTTTCCATGCGGGCGCGGTCGAGCACTTCGCATTCCAGCTTGAATGCCTTCGCCAGCTTTTGCGCCTGTTGCGCCAAATAGGTCGGCGTGCAGATGTTGGCCGGCAGGTTGCCCAGTTCGCGGGTGAGGTTCATGCCCTGGGCGATGGCATCCCCCTGCATCAGCGCGGCGGCGGCGGATCTGGCATCCTTGCCTGCCACGAAGAACGCGAGCGCAGCAAGGGAGGGGCTGGCATTGTCCTTTTTCGACTTGAGCTGATCGGAGCGATAAAGCACGTCGTGGGCCACCAGCGCCCCCTGTCGCACCCGCCATGCGGCGTTGCGCCTGGCGACAGGCAGTTCGCTCAGCGTGATGCTGGCGTTCTTGCTGCCGGTGTCTTTCAGCGCGCGCACCGCCGCGGCAAGTGCGTCGCGATAGGCCTTTTCGCCGAACTCCGCTTCCTTGCCGAGGCCGACCAGCAGGACGCGCTCGGCGGCGATGCCCGGCGTGCCGTGAGCCAGCAGCGTCGAGCCGCTTTTCCCTTCCATGTCGCCACGACGCAGGATGCCGGCAAGATGCCCTCCGGCAACCTTGTCCAGCGCTTGTGCCGGCGCCGACAGCTGGCGCGAATCGAACACGCCGACGACGATGCAGTCGCAACTGGCCTTGGCCGGGTGACCGCTTTTTATGCTAAATTCCACGTGCTGCTCCTCTCCGTCCAATCAGGTCTCGATTATCCCTGTTCCCCTCGGAAAAAGTCAAAATGGCGCGCGGGCTGACCTTTGAGCGTGCGGTGATACGGGAATTCACCGGCACCGCCGGCGCAACCTTCGTTGCCCTGTTCGCCATCCTGCTGACGACCCAGCTGATCCGCCTGCTGAGCCAGGCCGCCGGCGGCAAGCTCGTATCCGAAGCGGTTGTCGCGCTGCTCGGCTTCGGTGCGCTGATGCATCTGCCGATCCTGCTTTCGCTGACCCTGTTCATCGCGGTGCTGATGACCCTGTCGCGCAGCTATCGCGATTCGGAAATGGCGGTGTGGTTTTCCTGCGGACTGCCTCTGACGGCCTGGGTGAAGCCGGTTCTGAAGTTTGCGGCGCCGCTGGTTGCCGCGATTGCCGTGCTGTCGCTGCTGCTGTCGCCCTGGGCACAATCAAAAAGCGTCGAATACCGCCAGCGCATGGACACCCGGGACGACGTGGCGCGCATCTCACCGGGCGCGTTCAAGGAATCGGCCAGCGGTGAACGCGTGTTCTTCGTTGAGGCGGCCTCGGCCGACTCCGCCACCGGCGACGAGGGTGCGGTCAGGAATATTTTCATCAGCTCGATGCAGCATGGCCGGCTCGGCGTGATGATGTCCTCCCACGGCTATACCGAGAGCCTGCCCAACGGCGATCGCTTCGTGGTCCTGGTGAACGGCCGGCGCTACGAGGGCGTGCCCGGATCGCCGGAATATCGCGTCATGGAGTTCGAGCGCTACGCCGTGCGCATCGAAACCAAGGAGGCGCGCGGCATCGAGATAACGACGAAGAATACGCCGACGTGGGACCTGGTGCAGACCCGCAGCAATTCCGGCAGGGGGGAGATCCTCTGGCGCATCGGCTTGCCGCTGGCGGCGCTGAATCTGGCCCTGCTGGCCATTCCGCTGAGTTTCGTGAATCCGCGCGCCGGCCGCACCAATAACCTGATCCTGGCCATCCTCATCTACATGCTTTACAGCAACCTGATCTCGGTGAGCCAGGCCTGGGTGGCGCAGGGCAGGCTGCCGTTCCAGATCGGCTGGTGGCTGGTGCATGTGGTGATGTTCGTCCTCTTGATACTGCTTTTTTTCAAGCGGCTCTCGGTATTTTCCTGGGTAAGGCTGCGCAAATGAAGGTCTACCAGCGCTATCTGGCGAGGGAGATCTATTCGGCCGTGACGCTGGTCCTTGTCGCATTCCTGATGCTGTTCTCATTTTTCGACTTCATCAACGAACTGCAAAGCCTGGGCAAGGGGAGCTACCAGCTTCGCTACATGGCTTACTTCGTGCTGCTTACCCTGCCCGGGCACATCTACGAGTTGGCGCCCATCGCGGTGCTGATCGGTACGCTGTATGCGCTGACGATGCTGGCGCGGCATTCCGAAATCACCGTTTTGCGCGCCTCGGGCCTGTCGACGGCGGCGATCCTGTCGTCGCTGGCGAAGGTTGGGCTGGCGTTTATCCTGCTGACGTTTATTGTCGGCGATTTCATCGCGCCGCCGGCTGAGCGTGCCGCCAAGCAATTGCGGCTGGAAGCGATGTCGCGGGTGGTGGGGCAGGAGTTCCGCTCCGGCCTGTGGGTCAAGGACGACCTGAGCTTCATCAATGTCCGCACGGTACTGCCCGATTCCAGGCTGGAAGGCGTGCGCATCTACGAGTTCGACAAGAACCAGGTCCTGCGCTCGATTTCGGAAGCCAGGGAGGGCGAATACCTGCCGCCTGGCAAATGGCGCCTGAAGGATGTTTCCCAGACGGTTTTCGAGAAGGACCGGGCAAGGGTCAATCGCCTGCCGGAAGCCGTCTGGCAGTCAGCAATCAATCCGGAAATCCTCAGCGTGCTGCTGGTCTTGCCCGAACGGATGTCCGTGGCCAGCCTGTACCGCTATATCCGCCACCTCAAGGACAACCAGGTCAATACCCAGCGCTACGAGATTGCCATGTGGAAGAAGCTGATCTATCCGCTGGCGGCGCTGGTCATGATGGTACTGGCCCTGCCGTTTGCCTATCTGCAGGACCGCATGGGGGCGGTCAGCGTCAAGGTTTTCGCCGGCATCATGCTCGGCATCACCTTCCATATGCTGAATGGCCTGTTTTCTAACCTCGGAGCCATCAACAGCTGGCCACCCTATTTCTCGGCCATCACGCCGAGCGCCCTTTTCCTGATGGCGGCCGGCGGCATGCTGTGGTGGGTCGAGCGTCGGTAAGGCTCATTGAATGCGGATTAGGCGGGTACCTGCCAGCCGGTCATGCAGGAATTGCCGGTCGCGATCGACAAGCGCCCAGAGGACGCCGAGGCCGCACAGCAACAGGCTTGGCCAGGCCAGGAGATAGCGAAAGAATATCTGCCGGGAGTTCAGGGGTTTCCGGTCGGCGGCCACCAGCTTGATTTTCCACGTCTGCATCGCCAGGGTTTGCCCGTTGCGCTTCCAGAGCCAGGCGAAATACACCAGCAGCACAACAAAAACGTGCAACCAGAGCAGAATGCCTGGGACGGCGGCCTTCAGGAAAAGACCCAGCAGCAGGTGGGGCAGTACGAAAGCGGCGCTCAATACACCGATCAGCAGGAAGGTCTCATAGAACATGCTGGCGAGCCGCCGGCGGATGCTGGGCACAGGTGCGGAGGCCTCCGTGATGACCTCCAAGACAGATCCTACTGCTGCTGAGCAGCGTCCGGCCCGGTGGCGGGCGACGCCGGGGCCGTTTCGGCTGATGCTTCGGGTTCGGAAGCGGCAGCCGGAGCGGGAGATTCCTCGGACTCGGTCATGTCGCTGGCCGGTTGAACCGGTACCGACGCAGCCTTGGCCGGAGCAGCGGCTTCGGGCAGGTAGCTCAGCCCCGAGACGGGTTTTTTGGGTGTCGGCCGGCCGGCACTCGCCTTGGGGGCGGCGTTTCGGGCGGCTTTTTCTGTCAAGCGCTTTTTTTCCTCGTCCGGCAATTCCTTGTATTGCTCCCACTTTTCCTTGATACCCTGCGTTTGCACGGGCGGGGCGGTTTTCAGGTTTTTGTACTGGGTGCGAGCCTGGGTTCGCTGCTCCGGTGTGAGACTGGCCCAATCCTGCATGCGCCGCTGGATGCGCGCCTGTTCCTCCGGTTTCATCGAGGAGTAGCGCTTTGCGATGCCCAGCCATTTCTTCTTGCGAACGGCTTCCATCCGGTCCCAGTCGCGGGAGAGCGGGGCCAGGATCTGCTTCTCTTCCTGGGAGAGTTCAGCCCATGCCGGCTGCCTCAGTTCGGGGACAACGGCATGGGAAGGAGAAAACAGCGAGAGGGAAAGTATTAATCCTGCGACGAGTGCTCGGAAAGCCATGCCTGAAAGCCCTTGTCGAGATAGGCGTTGATCGGCAGGTCGTCAGCGAGCAGTGCGCTGTCGATTTCCCCAAGTTCGGCCGCCCTCTCGAAATCGTTCCAGATTGAAACCCCAGCGACCCCGATGATCAGGCCGATGATTGCGACCAAGGCCCTGGCATGGGGCAGGATCACGTCCGCAGTCATATGGCCCATCCCGGCGAGGCTCAATTGTGCGCCGGGAACTTTTTGATGGGCAAGCGCATTCTGTCTTGCCTTGAACAAGCTGTCAGCGGTTTTGCGGTCGACCCCCTCCGTTCCCAGGTTGAGATGGTGGCGAACCTTGTAGGCGAATTCCCGTTCATGTTTCATAACTCGATGCCCCTTGCTTTCAATGCCGTGGCCAATGCGTGCGTCGCCCGGGAGCAATGCGTTTTCACGCTGCCTTCCGAGCAACCCATTGCCGCCGCAGTTTCGGCGATATCCATATCTTCCCAGTAACGCATAAGAAAGGCCTCACGTTGACGTGGCGGCAGCTTTTTTACTTCTTCTTCAATAATTGCAAGGACTTGTGTCTGCTCGAGGCTGGCATGCGGGGTTGCCGGGGAATAAGACCCTTGCTCTACCTCCAAAGTTTCCAGGGGGTCGGCATCTTCGTCGTCGGATGGGGAAAAAGCCGAGAGCAGCGTGGTCCAGAGGGAACGAACTTTTTGCCGGCGGTAAAAATCGCGAATCGTGTTCTGCAGGATGCGCTGGAAAAGCATCGGCAGTTCTGCCGATGGCTTGTTTCCATATTTTTCCGCCAGTTTGAGCATCGCATCCTGCACGATATCCAGCGCCGTCTCGTCGTCGCGTACAGCAAACAGTGCTTGCTTGTAGGCGCGCCGCTCGACGCTGGCGAGAAAATCCGACAGTTCAGTTCTTGTGGCCAGGATTCAGATTTCCATTCGTTGCGAGGGGATTTTTCCATCGCGAAATGCCTTGACCAAAGAGGGACGGGTAAGTAAAATCACAGGTTTTTCAGCTGTTTATGGAAGCCTTCCAGGTGAAACAATGGTTTTGACCGGTGCGGAAATTGTAATCAGGTGCCTGCAGGAAGAAAAGGTCGAATATGTTTTCGGCTATCCCGGCGGCTCGGTCCTCTTCATTTACGACGAGTTGTTCAAGCAGGACAAGGTTCGCCACGTGCTGGTGCGTCATGAGCAGGGTGCCGTGCATGCAGCCGACGGCTATGCACGCTCGACCGAGGAAGTCGGCGTCGCCCTGGTGACCTCCGGCCCCGGCGTGACCAACGCCGTTACCGGCATTGCCACAGCCTACATGGATTCCATCCCGATGGTGATCATTTCCGGCCAGGTTCCGACCGCCTACATCGGCCAGGACGCCTTCCAGGAAGTCGATACCGTCGGCATCACTCGACCCTGCGTCAAGCACAATTTCCTGGTCAAGGACGTTCGCGAGCTCGCCGAGACCGTCAAGAAAGCCTTCTATCTCGCCAAGAGTGGCCGCCCTGGTCCGGTGCTGGTGGACATTCCGAAAGACATCTCGGCAGCGAAGTGCGAATACGCCTACCCGAAAGCGATCGCCATGCGCTCCTATAACCCGGTGATCAAGGGGCATCAGGGCCAGATCAAGAAGGCGGTGCAACTGCTGATCGAGGCCAAGCGGCCGATGATCTATGCCGGCGGTGGCGTGATCCTGTCGGATGCCGCCGACAAGCTCGCCAAGCTGGTCAGGCAACTCGGTTTTCCGGTTACCAACACCCTGATGGGTCTGGGCGGCTACCCGGCGACGGACAAGCAGTTCGTTGGCATGCTCGGCATGCACGGCACCTATGAAGCCAACATGGCCATGCAGCATTGCGACGTGCTGCTGGCGGTAGGTGCGCGCTTCGACGACCGCGTGATCGGCAACCCGGAACACTTTGCCGAGGTGCCGCGCAAGATTATTCACATCGACATCGATCCCTCGTCGATTTCCAAGCGCGTCAAGGTGGACGTGCCCATCGTCGGCGACGTCCCCGAGGTTCTCGACGACCTGGCGAAGCTGCTCGCAGCCAATGGCGGGCATGCCGACGAAAAGGCGCTAAAGGGCTGGTGGAAGCAGATCGACGAATGGCGCGGCAAGGACTGCCTCAAGTACGACCGCAAGAGCAAGATCATCAAGCCGCAGTTCGTCGTGGAGAAGCTCTACGAGGTAACCAAGGGCGAGGCTTTTGTCTGTTCCGACGTCGGCCAGCACCAGATGTGGGCGGCGCAGTACTACAAATTCGACAAGCCGCGTCGCTGGATGAATTCCGGCGGGCTCGGCACCATGGGTTTCGGCTTGCCGGCGGCGATGGGTGTGCAACTCGCCCATCCCGGCTCGCCGGTGGCCTGCGTCACCGGCGAGGGCAGCATCCAGATGTGCATCCAGGAACTGTCGACCTGCAAGCAGTACCGCCTGCCCCTCAAAATCGTCCTGCTCAACAACGGCTATCTCGGCATGGTGCGCCAGTGGCAGCAACTATTCCATGGCAACCGCTACGCCGAGTCCTATGTCGATGCCCTGCCGGATTTCGTGAAGCTGGCGGAATCCTATGGTCATGTCGGCCTGAAGGTCGAAAAGCCGGGCGACGTCGAAGGTGCTCTCAAGGACGCTTTCAAGCGCAAGGACGACCTGGTCTTCCTCGATTTCGCCATCGATCCGACCGAGAACGTCTATCCGATGGTGCAGGGCGGCAAGGGCCTCACCGAAATGATTCTCTCCGAAGAGCTATAGCATCATGCGGCATGTCATCTCACTCCTCATCGAAAACGAAGCCGGCGCGCTCTCCCGCGTGACCGGGCTGTTCTCGGCACGCGCCTACAACATCGAATCCCTGACCGTGGCGCCGACCGAGGATCCCTCGATGTCGCGCATCACCATCGTCAGCATCGGTTCGGACGACATCATCGAGCAGATCACCAAGCAGCTGAACAAGCTGATCGAGGTGATCAAGGTGGTGGACATTTCCGAGGCGGCCCACATCGAGCGCGAACTGATGCTGGTCAAGGTGCGCGCCACCGGCAAGGACCGCGAGGAAATGAAGCGCATGTCGGACATCTTCCGCGGCCGCATCATCGACGTCACCGAGACGACTTACGTCATCGAGCTGACAGGCAACACTGCGAAGCTCGATTCCTTCATCGAGGCCATCGATCGCACATTGATCCTGGAAACCGTGCGGACCGGCGTCTGCGGCATCGGCCGCGGCGACAGAATTCTCAAAGTCTAGTGATGAACGGGGAATGGCGGGTGTAGTCGCCTGCATCGCCCCCATATTTTTTAAGGATGGAAACATGAAAGTCTATTACGACAAGGATGCCGACCTCTCCCTCATCAAGGGCAAGAAAGTCACCATCGTCGGCTACGGCTCGCAAGGCCATGCCCACGCACTCAACCTGCACGATTCCGGCGTCAAGGTCACCGTCGGCCTGCGCAAGGGCGGGTCCTCCTGGGACAAGGCCAAGAAGGCCGGGCTGTCCGTCAAGGCGGTCGGCGACGCGGTGAAGGGTGCCGATCTCGTCATGATCCTGCTGCCGGACGAGAACATCGGCCAGGTCTATCGCGAGGAAGTCGAACCGAACATCAAGAAGGGCGCGGCGCTGGCCTTCGCCCATGGCTTCAATATCCATTACGGGCAGGTGCAGCCGCGCGCCGACCTTGACGTCATCATGATCGCGCCGAAGGGTCCCGGCCATCTGGTGCGCTCGACCTATGTCCAGGGCGGCGGCGTGCCCTCACTGATCGCCGTGCATCAGAACGTCTCGAAGAAGGCGCGCGACATCGCGTTGTCCTACGCGGCGGCCAACGGCGGCACCCGCGGCGGCGTCATCGAGACCAGTTTCCGCGAGGAAACCGAGACCGACTTGTTCGGCGAGCAGGTGGTGCTGTGCGGCGGCTTGACGCAGCTCATCCAGAACGGCTACGAAACGCTGGTCGAGGCCGGCTATGCACCCGAGATGGCCTATTTCGAATGCCTGCACGAGGTGAAGCTGATCGTCGACCTGATCTACGAGGGCGGCATCGCCAACATGCGCTACTC
>Ga0073903_10001352_pt1 | contig 12756 bp, 8 predicted proteins | sample KloWWTKNB14_bulk_FD_66665 | JGI IMG/M metagenome (GOLD analysis project Ga0073903, IMG submission 66665) | Active sludge microbial communities from Klosterneuburg, Austria, studying microevolution and ecology of nitrifiers - Klosterneuburg... | ecosystem: Engineered > WWTP > Aerobic digester >... | reverse complement strand
TTTAATTGTTTTTTCAGTTGATGCACAGATCACTTTAAGCGGGACAAATTACTCACAGAATTTTGACGGAGTTGGGTCGGGTTTGCCTTCAGGTTTTAGAGTGTCTTCATCGGCAACTGCTGCCACGCTGGGGACTGCTGCAACTTTTAATTCAGCCATTGATGCTAATTCACCCTGGAACAGTACATTTTCCGGGTGGAAAAATGTTGCTTCTGCAGATGGCCTTATCAGTTCATCCAATGCAGCAACGCAAGCTGCAAGCACTGACCGTGTTGTTGGCATCAGGCAAAGCAGCTCCTTAGGTGATCCGGGTGCCGCATTGGAAATGCAATTAGCCAATACAACCGGGTTTTCTGATTTTTCAATGAGTTTTAAGTTACAGTCACTTGATGCAACATCTGCAAGGATAACAACCTGGCGGGTTGATTATGGATTTGGTGCTTCACCATCAAGCTTTAATACTATTGCTACTTCTCCGGCTTCTATTACAACGGGTGGAGGCACATTTTCGAATAACACGGTGACGGTTGATTTCGGTACTGCCCTTGACAATATCAACCAGAATGTATGGATCAGGATTGTAACTATATCTGCCACCACCTTATCCGGGAGTCGTGCTACTACAGGTTTTGATGACATTTCTCTTGATTTTTCCATTGGTTCAGGGTGTACTCCACCTGCCACACAGGCATCAGCAGTCTCCTTTTCATCAGTGACAAGCAGTTCTTTTGATATAAACTGGACAGCAGGCAGCGGCTCCAACTCATTAGTAGTGATAAAAGCCGGCAGCGCTATAAATGGCACCCCTTCAAATGGTATAGCATATACAGCCAATGCCGTATATGGAGCCGGACAAATCATTGCCAGCGGCGAATATGTTGTTTACAATGGCACAGGTAATACTGTTACTGTAACAGGCCTTTCAACAAGTATTATATATCATGTAGCTGTTTTCAGTTTTGATAATACAGGGTCCTGTTATAATGCTGTGAGCCCTGCCACCGCCAATGTAATCACTGCCTGCGGGCAGCCGGCAATTCAGGTAAGTACTATCTCCACCAATGCTTCGCTGACCTCTGCTTCTTTAAACTGGAGTGGAGGAAGTGGAACTAACGCACTGGTAAAAATAAATACATCTAACAGTTTCACTGCTCCTTTGGATGGAGTAACATACAGTACGAATACTTTGTATAGTGGGGGAGAACAGGTTATATATAATGGAACAGGCACTGCAGCTTATGTTACAGGGTTGTTGCCAGGGACTAATTATTATGTAACAATCTATACTTATAATTCATGCGGTTCATCACCTGATTACCTGGTGACAGGCAATCCTGTGCAGCCTTTTACCACATTACTTAATAACAATATACCGGCTAATTATTATAATACAGCTTCAGGCCTTAGTTGTGCACCATTGAAGACTGAACTCCGGAATATTATCAATACAGGACTTACGCATCAATCATACGGTGACTTGTGGACCATATACCAGACTGCAGATGTACAACCCAGTGAACTGGCCAGTGGAAATGTGATCTGGGATATTTATTCGGATGATCCGGCAGGTCCTGATCCGTATGAGTTTACACCTGTCTCCGATCAATGCGGTGGTTATAGCGGGGAAGGAGATTGCTATAACCGGGAGCATTCTTTTCCGCAAAGTTGGTTTGTTGGAGGTACCAGTGCAGGTCCTGGTACTGATTATCACCATATTTTTCCTACAGACGGGCATGTGAATGGTCAACGTTCTAATTATCCCTATGGCAGTGTTGGAACAGCTACATATACTTCTTTCAATGGCAGTAAACTTGGTAGCAGTAACTGGACCGGAGTAACAGGAACAGTCTTTGAGCCTATTAATGAATACAAGGGTGATGTGGCCCGTGCATTCTTATATATGGTAACCTGTTATCAAAACAGCATGCCGGGATGGGAATCATTGGATGTGAGCGGAGATGTGGCCATGGATGGTACATTATGGCCTTCAGTAGAACCATCTTATTTGCAATTAATGATAAGCTGGCACAACAGTGACCCGGTAAGTCAGAAAGAAATTGACAGGAATAATGCAGGTTATACATTCCAGGGGAACCGGAATCCATTTGTGGATCACCCGGAGTATGTAGAAATGGTTTGGTCTGGTCTATGTTATGCATTGCCTGTTAATATTATTTCTTTTACCGGAAAGTCACAGGGTAGTTTTGTAGAACTTAATTGGACTATTGCCAATGCAGAAAACTTTGGACAGTTTGTGGTAGAGAGAAGTGTGAACGGAGGATTGTCATATGAAGAAATAGGTGAGGTGGAATACAGGCAAAATTTTTCTGCTTATTCTTATACGGACAATGTTTCTTTATTAAAGGGCGAAGTTTTATATCGACTTAAAATGGTCAACCTTGATGGCAGTTCAAGATATAGCAAAGTGATCAGGCTGTCTATTACCGGTATCAATAGGATCAGCTTGTATCCCAATCCCGCTACAGACCAGCTATATGTTGCTTTCTATCAGCCAACCAGGGCAGATTACACTGTTTGGATAGCTGATATGTCGGGAAGAAAAATATTTACAAAGCTGCTGCCGGCCGGGCAATTAAATTACCAGTTACCAGTCAGTAACCTGCCTGCAGGACCATATATATTGAGCTTGCATTCCCCGGAACAGGTAATTTTTCAGAAATTTATAAGGAAATAATTTTACAGACGAAAGGTTGAAAAGCTGTCTTTTATAAGACAGCTTTTTTTATCTTGAGCTATGTACCGGGTTACCTTAATTTTTTTGATACTTTGGATGTTGACGGCCTGTAATCATACTAAACAATTACAGGCGCCAACCCGTAAATCAAATTTAACCGGCACTGATTTTTACAAGCAGGCTTCTGCTATGAAATGGGAAAGCAGGGATTCCTTTGTTTTAAAAGAAGTGTTTGCCGGGAACCTGCCCTCTTTTTTAAAAAAATTTGCACCTGTTCATGTTTCAATAAGAGATTCAGTAAGTGGAAAGACTATCAGGGCCGTGTATTTTGTATCTCCTGACTATTTATGTATCGGAACAGATAATGATTGGGCCAGAATTAATATTACCCCTTTGGCTGCACAAAAAATTGCCGACAGTTTCAATTGTTTTTTGCCAACCCGGAAAATGGCAGATGATATTTACAAAGCTGCAAAAGTAAAATTAGAACCGGTTCCCATGTATGCCTTTCGTGACAGTACCCCAACCATGTGGCACCACCACCTGGTAATAGAGGGACAGCGAAAAGGAAGAGAGGGATTGATAGCAGGTATAAAAAAAGATGTGGTTATCAGTGGCAGGATTTCCAGGGACAAAAGGCCGGATCGGGTTGCTATTTACGGTTGGCATATGCTGAACGGGAAACCTATTCAGCCTTTATATACCGGGCATATCAATTGGTGGGTGGATTACAGCCAGGGGATACGATTAGTGTACCGGCAATTGAAGGTGGAAGGGAAATGGATGGATTATACTGTTGTGCTGAAAGATCCGGTATTGCAAAAGCTTTTATGCGATGAGGAATTTTGTGATTTCTACCGCTATGATTATTACCCTTAAATTTTTGTACGTTTGCAGGACTGGTTTTTAAAATGAGTTGTTAACTATTTAATTAACAGTTTCGACACTGATTTATGCCTTTGCTGCGCTAATTTGCAAAGGTTTTTTTATACCCGTTCAATCATTAATTAATTTCAGCACTGGCAAAGAAATTTACATACCTGTTTTTTTATATAATGCTGATTACTCCTGTTCTGTCTTCTGCACAGGATCCAATGATTCAGCAAATGGGAAACAGGATTAAGCAGGTTGGTGGAAGTATGCGTTCTGGTAGTGGCAGCACTGACAGTTTGCAGCGAAGAAATAAAATGGAAGATTCCATTACGATCAGTTTCAGGTATCTTGATTCAACCAAGAGCTATAAGCTGGATTCGACCGTCACAGATTTCACCCGCCGCTTTCCGCTGCCTGCCACTTATATTAATCTGGGTAATACCGGTAATGCCGCAAGGTCATTGTTATTTTCTCCCAATTTTAATGCTGGATTTGATCCCGGGTTTCATGCCTTTGATGTGTATAAATGGAAAATGAGTGATGTCAGGTTTTTTAATACAACAAGACCTTACTCTGAACTTAATTATATGCTTGGCAGCCGGGTGGAGCAAATGATTAGTTTGCTGCATACACAGAATATTAAACCCAACTGGAATTTTCTTTTTCAATACCGGCTGATCAACTCTCCGGGATTTTTCCAAAATCAAAAAACCAATCATAATAACTATTTACTGAGTTCAAAGTACCAGTCTAAGAATCTCCGGTACCATAATTATTTTGTATTGCTTGGCAACAAACTGCAATCGGCTGAGAACGGAGGTATAATTGATACGTCAGATATATTGAATGATCCGATATATAAAGAACGGTTTAATATAAATACCAGGATTGGTGGTGTAAGCCAGTTTTCTTCTAATTTCTTTTCCAATAAGATAAACACCGGGAATAAATACAGTGAGTTTACGTTATTGCTCCGGCAGCAATATGATTTTGGCAAGAAAGATTCCATTGTTACGGATTCAACAGTTCTGCCATTATTTTTCCCGAGGGTAAGGTTTGAACATACCCTGCAACTGGATCAAAACAAATATATATACCAGGATAATGTTGCGGATTCGGTTTATTACAAAACTTATTATGATACAAGTCTTCGTTATCCGAAAGACACTTTACTATTCCGGGAAAGGTGGCAGGTGCTGACCAATGATTTTTCAATCTACCAGTTTCCTGATGCAAAGAACCTGCAACAATTCATCAAGCTGGGAGTGCTGCTGCAGAATATAAGCGGGGAGCTGGCATCGGGGAAAGAAAATTTCCTGAACACCGCCGGTCATGCGGAGTACCGCAATAAGACACGCAACCAACAATGGGATATTGAAGCAAACGGGAAATTATATTTTACCGGGTTTAATGCAGGGGATTACCAGGCACATATCAGTTTGCAAAGGATGCTGGGGAAAAAGCTGGGCTACCTGCAATTAGGGTTTGAGAATATCAGCCGTACTCCATCTTTTATTTTCGATAGCCGCAGTAGTTTCTATTTGCTTAAAACAGTAAAAGATTTTAAGAAAGAAAACAGTACTCATCTCTTTGCATCTTATTTTCTGCCATCCTTCAAGCTCAGGTTGACGGGGCATTATTACCTGGCCACTAATTATACTTATTTCACTAATTATTATGAAGCACAGCAGGAAAGTGTTTTGTTCAATGTATTCAGGTTGGGCCTTGAAAAAACGATTAAGTTCGGTAAACGATGGAACTGGCATACTGATATTTATTTCCAGCAGGTGGTAGGCGATGCCCCGGTAAATGTACCGGCTATTTATACCCGCAACAGAATTGCATATGAGGGTAATCTTGGGTTTAAGAACCTTGATATTGCAATGGGTGTGGAATTACGTTACCGGGCAGCTTATAAAGCCGATAACTATTCTCCCGCCTTAGGACAGTTTTTCTACCAGGATAGTATCACTATCCGTAACCCTTTGCCCGATATTTCAGGGTATGTGCATTTCCGTATCCGCCCTTTTACTGCTTTTATACGATTCGAGAACCTTAATACTGGTCAAAATTTAGAGGGATTCAGTTTTACCCGTAATAACCTGGTAGCCCCTGATTATGCAATGCCAGGCCTTCAGTTCAGGATAGGAATTTTCTGGAAGTTTGTTAATTGATTCTCAAAACTATACGCCTGGAAACAAACAGTTTCGGTTATCCAATATTGCTGTTATCTTTGTAGGAGTAATGAAGAAGGTAATTGCCTCCATATCAGTTCTATGCTATTTTGTAGTTACCTGCGGAGTAGTAGTGAATTTTCATTACTGCATGGACAAACTGGCTTCGGTTCATTTTTTTGGAGACAAAAGTGATAAATGTGGCCAATGCGGGATGGTAGTACATGAATCTGATGGTTGCTGTCATGATGAGGTGAAAGTTATAAAACTTGAACAGGATCAGAATAAAACTGCGGCAGCAGATTATAGTATCCCTTCTCTTAAAGAACTTGCCATTACTCCTTCGGAATTTATTGCGGCATCATTTTACAATATAATGGAGGAGTGCCATTTTTATAACCACTCACCCCCTCTGTTATCTGCACAAGACACCTACCTGCAGATTAATGTTTTCAGAATTTGATATTCAGCTGATCTTTTCTTTTAGATAGTCAATAAACTATTGACTTATTCATTATTTGTATTTTTTTAAACATAATTCTGAGATATTAAATAAATAATCATGAAAACATTAAGAATTTTTTCAATTGTTGCCTTATTAATGGCCATTTCTTCTCTCTCTTTTGCACAAACAAAAACTGAAACCTTCAATGTGTCTGGTAATTGCGGAATGTGCAAAACCAAGATCGAAAAAGCTGCAAAAGATGCAGGGGCCAGTGCTGCCACCTGGGATGTGGATGCAAAACAACTCACTGTTACCTATAAAAGCAGCACGACTAACGCAGCAAAAATCCAGCAAAAAGTAGCCGAGGTAGGTTATGACAACGCAGGATTTAAGGCAACGGCTGAAGCATATAATAAGCTGCATGGTTGTTGCAAATATGAAAGAGAAACTGCAGCGGCTTCCGAAAATCATTCCTGCTCTGGTAAATGCGATATGAAAGACGGGAAATGTGCTGACATGACTGATGGTAAAAAAATGGATTGTGCTAAGGATGGCAAGTGCACCAAACATGTGCATGAAGGACAAACTGGTGAAAAAATGGATTGCTGCAAAGACGGAAAATGCAGTATGCCCGGTCATGACGGTAAAGATTGTTGTAAGAAAGATGATGCCAAAATGGATTGTTGCAAGGATGGAAAATGCAGCATGCCTGGTCACGATGGGAAAGATTGCTGCAAGAAATCATAACATTTAAGACCGTTAAATAGTAGATATGAAAAAAGTGTTGTTGATAATCGCAATGGCCTTTTTCGCACTGCAATCCTATGCCCAGTTTTCAAAAGCCAGGCTGCAGGCCACGGGGTTAACCTGTGCCATGTGCAGTAATGCGATAAATAAGGCCCTGGAAAAGATATCTTTTGTAGAATCTGTAAAGTCAGATATTAAGAATTCTGCATTCAATATTGAATTTAAACAGGGTGCTGATGTAAATATGGATGCCTTGAAAGATGCAGTGGAAGATGCAGGCTTCTTTGTGGGAGGCTTCCAGGTAACAGGTGTTTTTACTGAAATGAAAATTGATCCTGATAAATATGCAAAGATTGGAAATTATAATTTTCATTTCCTGAATGTAAGCTCCCGGATTTTGAATGGGGAAATTACCCTCAAAGTGCTGGATAAATCATACCTGACCGCAAAAGAGTTTAAGAAATTAAGTTCTTCTGTAAAGGCTCCCTGCTTACAAACAGGTAAAGCAGATGGAACACATGTAAAAGATGGTGTAACAGCAGGTGAAAGAGTTTACCATGTTACAATCTGATTATAAATGTATAGTTTCTCTCCTTCTTTTTGGGAGGAGAGAAATTTTTCAAACTTTATTTCTATGAAAATATTCCGGCAATATTTCATTATTCTTTTTTCTCTTTTTTTTTCGGTAGATGCGATAGCGCAGGTTAAATCGGGATATAAAGCACCTGAAGTGGCTTTACCTTCCACCACCGGAGACACAATCCTGCTATCTTCTTTGAAAGGGAAAGTGGTGCTGCTTGATTTCTGGGCATCCTGGTGCAAGCCATGCCGTGCTTCTAATAAGGGACTTGTTAAGCTGTATCCTAAATTTAAAGATAAGGGCTTCGAAATACTTGGGGTATCGCTTGACGAGGACAAGGCTGACTGGAAAAAAGCCATCAAACAGGATAAAATAAACTGGCTACAGGTAAATGACCCGGGCGGCTGGCAATCTCCGACTGTTTTGCAGTGGAGGATAAATGCAATTCCAACATCTTACCTCATTAACAGGAATGGTGAACTGATCGCTATGGACCTGGAGGGCAAAGAACTGGAGAAGGCACTAAAGGAAATTTTAGGTAACTGATCAAAACAAAATCATGCTTCGGTTTCTTTTTTCTTTTTTATTATTATTTGCGCTTCGATTAAGCGGTCAGGAGCTATATGTGTTTAGTGAGCCTGCCTCCAATGTACCTGCACATTCCATGAGTATAAAGCTCAAAGAGCATTTTGTTACCAGTGATAGGATTTATGAAAGGTTTGCCGGCAGGTTCATGCCACAAATAATGTTTGGTGTAAGTAAGAAGTTAATGATCAGGGCAGGAGCATCCATTGCAAATATGCATACGGATAATACAAGGTTTGAATCTTTTAGTTTTTATACCAAATACAGGTTTCTGTCAAAAGATGAGTTGCATAAACATTTTCGTATGGCTGTTTACGCAGAAGCTTCCAGGACAAATGCGCCTTTTCATTATGATGAGATTTCCATGATGGGCGATAAGAGCGGGGTGGAATTGGGTATTATAACAACACAGTTATGGAACAAGTTTGCTTTATCTGGAACAGTAAGTCATACGCAGGTGCTTGATAAGTCAAGAAATGATAAAGTGCTTTATATACCCGAAAGAAACTACCAGTCAGTTAATTTTTCCTTATCAGGCGGATACCTGCTATTGCCCAGGGAGTATACTGACTATAAGCAAACCAATCTTAATCTTTACCTGGAAATACTCGGACAACAGACGTTTGAAAACCCTTCTTACTATGTCGACATGGCGCCGGCAATACAGCTGATCTTTAACAGTAATACAAAACTGAATATGGGCTACCGCTTTCAGTTGGGTAGCGATATGCAGCGAATGGCTGCTAACAGTTGGCTCCTTAGTATTGAAAGAACCTTTCTGAATGCTTTGAAAAAGAGGTAGTGGGTTCTTCGCTTTAAAATGATAATTATGAAGATCTTAAAAAGAGATATATTTTTTGCTGCCTTTGTAATCATACAGCTGGCAGGCACTGATATCTATGCACAGGAATCTGCTGGAAATTCAACAGACACAGTCGTAGTTATAAATGTGGATGGAGCCTGTGAAATGTGCAAAGAACGGATTGAGACAGTGGCAAAGGATAAAAAGGGGGTTCGTGATGCTGTTTGGGATATTGAGTCCAAAAAATTAAAACTGGTTTATAACCCTCTGCTTATTACAGTTGAAAAAATTCAGTGCAGTATTGCTGATGCCGGCCATGATAATGATTACGAAAAGGCAAAGGATAAAGTATATGAGAAATTACCAGCTTGTTGTCGTTACAGGGGAATAAATCATCCCAAAGAAAAGCCAGGTGAAAACAACCTGAATAACAATGCGGCTAATCCTGTAGTTACACAAGTTGTAAAAGGTGTGGTGCTGGAAGAAAATAAACAGGGATCATTTGTTCCGCTGATGGGTGCTTCTGTATTATGGTTAGGTACTAATACAGGTGTAGTTACAGATACAGCCGGTGTTTTTATTATTAAAAATGAAAAAGGGTACGGCAGATTAGTAATCAGTTATACAGGTTATGAACCAGATACATTAGTTGTAACGAATGCAGAAGAGTTAAAGATCATTCTTGCATCCGGCCGGCAGCTGAATGAAGTTACAGTTTCAGCAAAGCAGCGTTCTACTTATTTGTCTTCACTTAATCCAATCCGGACACAAGTAATGACAGAGAGGGAACTTTTTAAAGCTGCCTGTTGTAACCTGAGTGAAAGTTTTGAAACCAATCCTTCGGTTGATGTGTCCTACAACGATGCAGTGACCGGTTCTAAACAAATTCAGTTATTGGGGCTAAGTGGCAACTATACACAACTGACTGTTGAAAATCTACCCGGGCCAAGGGGGCTGGCTACTCCATTCGGGTTGAATTTTATTCCGGGTCCCTGGGTAGAATCTATCCAATTGAATAAAGGAGTTGGATCGGTGGTAAATGGATATGAGAGTATTGCCGGGCAGATCAATATCGAATTAAAAAAACCGGCAACAGCAGAAAAGTTATATCTGAATGCGTACATCAACGATATGACCAAAACAGATCTGAACCTGGTACTGACTGAAAAGTTTGGAAAGAACTGGAGCACCGCATTATTATTACATGATAATTTTCAAACCAAAAAGAATGTCGATTATAATGATGATGGTTTCCGCGATATGACTACAGGTAATTTGTTTACTGCTGTTAATCGCTGGAACTATAACGGTGGGAAAGGCTTTGAATCACAGTTGGGTTTTAAAATATTGAATGATGACCTAACAGGAGGGCAAACTTCATTTGATCCGGATAAGGACAAATTTACTACCCGTAGTTATGGACTTGGAATCAATACCAGGAGGTATGAGGTCTTTGCCAAAGCCGGGTATGTTTTCCCCGGGAAAAAGTATAAAAGCATAGGCCTGCAGTTATCAGCGTTTGATCATAAGCAGGATTCTTATTTTGGTATGACATCATACAAAGGGCGGCAAAAGAATTTTTATGCCAACCTCATCTACCAGTCGATAATTGGAACCACGGCACATAAGTTCAGAACAGGGATGAGTTTCTTATCAGATAATTATGATGAATTATTCAATTCAATAAAGTATCAAAGGCAGGAAACAGTTCCCGGTGCCTTTTTTGAATATACTTTTACCCCGGTTGAAAAATTTAATGTAGTGGCGGGAATGCGGGCAGATCATAACAGCTTGTTCGGCTGGTTTGCCACACCAAGATTACATATCAGGTACGAGCCGGTTACCGGAACCACTATTCGGTTAAGTGCTGGTCGTGGACAACGTACTGCAAACATTTTTGCAGAGAATAATAGTGTATTTGTTAGTTCAAGGCAAATGAATATTTTGACTGCATCTGCAGGAAAGGCTTACGGGCTTGATCCTGAAATTGCCTGGAACAAAGGGCTAAGTGTTGATCAGAAATTCAAGCTTTTTAAGCGAAATGCCAATTTGGGACTGGATTTTTTCCGTAATGATTTTCAACAGCAGGTAATAGTTGACCTGGAAGATGCGAGGCAGGTGAAATTTTACAATCTTGATGGAAAATCTTATTCCAATAGCTTCCAGGCAGAAATGAATATGGAGCCAGCCAGGAAACTGGAGGTCAGGCTGGCCTACCGTTTCTTTGATGTGAAAGCCACATATGGGAATCAATTACTCCAAAAGCCATTTACTGCCAAGCACAGGGCATTCACCAATTTGGCTTATGAAATAAGTAGCTGGAAAATAGATTATACGTTTAATTACAATGGTTCTAAGAGGATTACTAATACGACGGCTAACCCGGCCATTTACCAGCGGCAGGTTAATTCTGATTCGTACATATTAATGAATGCGCAGGTAACTAAAACCGTTGGTAAAAAGAACCCGGTTGATCTTTATATTGGCGGGGAGAACCTGACCAATTTTTTACAGGGCGATGTTATTGTCAGCGCTGATAGTCCGTTTGGCCCTTACTTCGACGCTTCCCTGGTTTGGGGGCCCGTTAGTGGCCGCCTCATATACGCTGGTTTCAGGTATAAGATCAAATGACAACAATAGCAAATCTTTTTCATTATTGAGAATGAGGCAGTTCTGACCTTTCGCCGGCAGGAATTATTAAATTCTGATTGATAGTTTTCGCCATTGGTAAATTGTTTATATTTGTTTAAACATATATTTAGTCTTGTCTAAAAATATGTTTAGATAGGTTGAATAATGAAACAAAAACTACTTCTAACTTTTTTTACCTTTCTCGCCGTTGGGGTGTATGCCCAGCAATCATTGCGTGGGGAAGTATTAAATGAGCAAACCAGGGAACCCGTTCCCGGTGCAACGATCAGTATTAGTGATTCCTCTTATTCAGTTTCCGCTGACGACCAGGGCAGGTTTTCAATTTCGATACCTGCAGGATTATCTTTAAGAATTACTGCGACCGGCTATGAAACAAAAATGATCATCCCGGACAATGGGAATCGTCTTATAATAAAACTGAAATCATTACAGAAAGAACTGGAAACGGTAGTGGTGACCGGCACAATGAAAGCTGTGAGAAGATCAGAAAGCCCGGTAGCCGTAGAAGTCTATACGCCACAATTTTTAAAGAAAAATCCGGCGCCCAGTATTTTTGAATCGCTGCAGAATGTAAATGGTGTTCGTCCGCAACTCAATTGCAGTGTTTGTAATACCGGAGATATACATATCAATGGACTGGAGGGTCCTTATACCATGATCACTATTGATGGTATGCCCATCGTCAGCAGCCTGGCCTCAGTGTATGGATTATTTGGTATCCCCACTCAATTGATTGACCGGATTGAGATCGTAAAGGGCCCGGCATCGGGTTTATATGGTTCAGAAGCCATAGGAGGCTTGATCAATATAATTACTAAATCTCCCGATAAAGCGCCTTTGTTTACTGCCAATATGATGTCAACAAACTGGCTGGAGCATTCATTGGATATTGGTACTAAACTGAAGCTCAGTAAAAAAATTTCTTCATTACTGGGTATCAATTATTTCAATTATCAGCAGCCACTGGATAAAAATAATGATCAGTTCACGGATGTGACATTACAGCACCGCATTTCTGTATTCAATAAGTTCAGTTTTGCAAGAAAGAATAACCGTATCGCAACATTGGCAGGACGATATTTCTATGAAGATCGCTGGGGTGGTGATATGCGCTGGAACCGTTCATTCCGGGGTACAGATAGTATTTATGGGGAAAGTATCAGTACTAATCGGTGGGAACTGATCGGGAATTACCAGTTACCC
>Ga0073903_10001343_pt1 | contig 12824 bp, 15 predicted proteins | sample KloWWTKNB14_bulk_FD_66665 | JGI IMG/M metagenome (GOLD analysis project Ga0073903, IMG submission 66665) | Active sludge microbial communities from Klosterneuburg, Austria, studying microevolution and ecology of nitrifiers - Klosterneuburg... | ecosystem: Engineered > WWTP > Aerobic digester >... | reverse complement strand
TCTGGTAGATCATTCCATGGACCCACGCACCACTTCCCATCTCGCCCTCTGGAAAGAAGCCCGCACCCGCTTCACGAAGTTGTTGGACACCCTCGCCGCGACCGACCTGACGAAGAAGCTCGCACCCGGCCCGAACAGCATCGGTTTCCTCATGCGCCACATCGGCGACGTGGAATTACTGTTCGCCAAGAATGTGTTCGGGCTGGAAGGCGTGCAGGTGCATGCCAGCACGGTGGCCAAAGGCTACGACACCGGCGAGTGGACCGACATGGCGGCACTCACGGCCTACGTGCAGGAGAGCGCCGACACGCTGCAACGCGCCATCGAAGCGCAGAGCGATGCCGACTGGGATACCGTGATCGAAACGAAGGAGTTCGGAAAGAAGACGAAGGCCGAAGCGCTCGGGCGCATCACTACGCATACGGCCTACCATGCTGGGCAGATCGGGATGCTGGTGAGATACGGGAGTTGAAGGCCGCTACGACACTGGGCCTATGCGTGGGCTGGCTACCGCTTCAACTCATACTGCATCGCAACCGGCGATGTACTCCATTGCATTACGGTGCAGGTCCTCGTCGGCGATCCCGACGGTGTGATCGTAACAGCCATCCAGAGTGACGTTGATGGAGAAGCGGAGGGGGCGCATGATGTTCCGAGATTTTCACTCCCTGTTGTGTCGGTCAATCCTTGGGTTCCAGCCATATTCTCGTGGCGCGCTGGTAAGATTGACAAGTGTGGAGTAGTCCGGGCGAATAGTCTTGTTTAATGAAGTCGGGCGTGTGGTTCTTTGGTGCTCTTCCACTAAAAAAGCTCGGGGCGGAATAGCGAACTCGCCACCAGTATCAATACGACAGATCACAATGCCGTCTTCCTCGTTGATGCGCGTGATGGGACCGTAAAAGTGAACGAGCGCCTCCGTGTTGTCCTTAGGATAGCGTATCGCGATCACCAACTGCTTTCCGATAAGAAGGGTCGGGTCCGTGTGTAGAACAGGCTCTGTCCAACTGCCATCTGTAAGGAGCTGCATGGTTTTTACGAGATGGTATGGCTCTGAGGTCATGACTGCTCAACCCTACTTCGGCTCCCACAACTCGATCTTGTTCCCTTCTGGATCGTACACCCACGCAAAGCGGCCGTAGTATTCGTCCATGCGCTTGGGGTCGATGCGCACACCGTCGGCCTCGAGCTTCTTCAGCAGGCCATCCATGTCCTGCACGCGCAGGTTGAGCATGAAGGCTTGCTTGGCGTCGAAGTAGTCGCTGTCGCGCTTGAAGGGCGAGAACACAGTGGGGCCGGCATCCTGATTCCAGACCCAGCCGTTCGCTTCATCGTTGATGCCGAAGTGATTGTTGTACCACGCGGCCAGTGCCTTGTGGTCGTCCGCGCGGAAGCAGGATCCGTCGATGCCGGTGATGTGTCGGGTAATTGGATGGTGATCGTTGGTGCCAAGGTACATGAGCCCGCTGTACGAACTCGTGCGGATCGAGGTGTTGGAACGTATTGGAGTTCATGAGTGATCCTATTCCTCCACTTGATGAAGAACGCGTTCCCTGCCGACCGACTTCGTTCGTGGTCAAGATCAGGGTGGATCCCGGTCCTGAAGATGGAATACTTAAAGTACAAAGGGATACGACCCCGACCTATGAGCGTAAGCGAAAGAATGTATTGGACATACTGATCATCATCTGCATCAGAAATTCCCGATTTCAGTCGAAATTGTGGTCGTCAGGCAGTACAAGTCCACCATATTTCGCCTGTGCATTAACATTGTCGATCAACATGACGATCCATGTCAAGATTTCTCTCTGTTCTATCCGTGGTCCTGCTTCCTGTACTTGGCCAAGCGCAACAAACGACGGGTTTGTTCCTATCCGATCCGGGTACGGATGATGGATACATACTGTGGGGAGCCATGTTCGGTCACGATCAGTATTTGATGAATACCTGTGGAGAGGTGGTCCATACATGGGTTGGCGATGGATTGTCCTTGGGAAATTCCATGTATCTGTTGGAGGATGGGACCTTGCTGAGATGTGCGAAAGCGGATACAGCGAACGGCTCCTTGATCATTGCAGGTGGTGGAGGGGAACGCATACAGAAGGTGGATTGGAATGGGAATGTGACGTGGGACTTTGTCTACTATGATGCTGAAAAGCGATTGCATCACGATATCGCACCAATGCCGAATGGGAATATCTTGGCGATCGCGTGGGTCTTGAAGGACCAATCGGCATGCATTGCAGCTGGTAGGATACCGGCGGATCTACCCCAAGGCAGGCTATTTGATGAACGGATAATTGAAATAGAACCGACAGGTCCTACAACAGGAAATATCATCTGGCAGTGGGACCTATGGGATCACCTTGTTCAGGAAGTGGACAGTACCAAGGACAACTACGGCGTTGTCGCGGATCATCCCGAACTGTTGAATATCAATTGGCTGAATCCGGCCGTTGCTATTCCCGGGCAAGCGGACTGGATCCACTTGAACGCCATCGACTACAATGCGGAATTGGATCAGATCGTACTGAGCTCGCAGATAATGAGCGAAATATGGATCTTGGACCATAGCACGACGACGGAAGAAGCCGCTGGACATAGCGGTGGCACCTATGGTAAGGGCGGTGATCTTCTTTACCGATATGGAAACCCGCAGGTGTATGATCGTGGCACAACGGTCGATCAGATGCTATGGCGCCAGCATGATGCGCACTGGATCCCTTCGGGCTTTCCGGATGGTGGGGGTATCATGATCTTCAATAACGGACTGGATAGGCCTATCGGATTTTCGGAGATCGATGTCATCGAACCGCCGCAGAGCACCCCAGGCGCGTATGGAACACCATCAACAGGGGAGGTCTTCGGGCCAAGTACAAAGGCTTGGAACTATCGTGCTGAGGATCCTGTCACCTTCTATTCCTTTTTCATTTCCGGTGCAAGGCGGTCCGCGTCAGGCAATACCCTGATCTGCGAGGGCGAGAAGGGGCGTCTGTTCGAGGTGACCCATGAAGGGGAGAAAGTCTGGGAATATGTCAACCCGGAAACGCATGTTGGTATGCTCAGTTCGACCGAACCCATTCCATCGAACGGTGGCGGTGCTTACCAAGGGAATCTCGTATTCCGTGCGGAGAAGTATCCTGTAGATTTTCCTGGGTTCAATGGGCATGACCTAAGCACAGGTGTCCAGTTGGAGGCCGATCCGTTCATTGAGTGCTCGATCCTTTCGCAAGAGCACATTGAACGCCCCGCGGTTGGTATTCATCCGAATCCAGCTCACGGATCGGTCGTTGTCATGGGTATGGACAGAGCTCATGTGTATTTGTTCGACCCTACCGGCAGGCTGGTAAAAAGCTCAAGGCTCAATACGGACCGGGAACACATTGACCTTTCCGGATTCGGTCCTGGCTTGTACTTACTGCGCTTCGAACGTGGAGGCAGTTGGAGTTCGGAAGTGTTGTTGGTGAACTAGGCTTCGGAGCCTGATGCACCGAAGATCACGACCGATCGCTGGCCATGGTCGGGTGCAAAAGGATGCTCCCGCACCACGTTACGCGGTACCCCATTGATCCACGCCACGTGAGAGATTGTTCCCGAAGAGAACCGGGAGCTTTTCGTGCTGCAACGGACCAACGGCGATCGGAAGATCGCGCGGTTCATGTTCAATAAGATGAAGTGGACCTTGGGCCCGGAAGGAAGTATGTCAGCCCTTCGGCTCCCACAGTTCGATCTTGTTCCCTTCTGGATCATACACCCACGCAAAGCGGCCGTAGTCCTCATCCATGCGCTTGGGGTCGATTCGCACACCGTCGGCCTCGAGTTTCTTCAGCAAGCCGTCGATGTCCTGCACACGCAGGTTCAGCATGAAGGGTTGCTTGGCATCGAAGTAGTCGCTGTCGCGCTTGAACGGCGAGAAAACCGTGGGTCCGGCATCCTGCTGCCAGATCCAACCGTTGTCCTGGTCGTTGATGCCGAAGTGCTGATGGTACCACTTGGCAAGCGCCTTGTGGTCGTCCGAGCGGAAGAAGAATCCGCCAATGCCAGTGACGTGTCGGGTCATGGTGTGTTGATCTGTGGTGCCAAGTTAAGCGAGCAAGGAGGGGTCGCTGCTGCAGCTTCGCCCAAAGGTCGACATGCCGGAACGCGGAAGCCGTACTAACTTGCATCCATTATGGCCAACGAAAAGACCATCGAGAAGAAGGCAACTGTCAATACGAACAGTGCGAATGGTAGCAACGGTCACGCTTCGAAGAAAGAACGACTCCCCGTGATGAAGACCTACAAGATCTTCATCGGCGGCAAGTTCCCGCGCACGGAGAGTGGGCGCTACTACCAACCCAAGGATGCTGAGGGCAAGCCGCTGGCCAATATGTGCCGCAGCAGCCGTAAGGATGTGCGCAATTCGGTGATCGCAGCGCGCAAGGCCATGGGCGATTGGAGCAACCGCAGCGCCTTCAACCGAGGTCAGATCCTTTACCGCATCGGTGAGATGCTCGAAGGGCGTAGTGCGCAATTCGTGCATGAATTGAAGTTGCACGGTGCATCGCAGAAGCAGGCCGAACAGGAAGTAGCTAACACGATCGATCGATGGTTGTACTACGCGGGTTGGTGTGACAAGTACCAAGCAGTATTCAGCAGCGTGAATCCGACCAACAGTTCGCACTTCAACTTCAGTGTGCAGGAACCCACCGGTGTGGTAAGTGTGATGGCACCGGACGCATCAGGACTTCTCGGTCTGGTAAGCATGATCGCCCCCGTGATCACAGGCGGCAATACCTGTGTCGTCGTTGCAAGTGAGAACAAGCCTTTGCCAGCGGTCACCTTCACGGAAGTTTTGGCCACGAGTGATCTACCCGGTGGCGTGGTGAACCTCCTCACCGGTTACCGCAAGGAACTACTGAAGCCTTTGGTGACACACATGGACATCAACGCGATCGTTGTCGCGGACCCGACCCAAGAAGAGAAGACCATGCTTGGTATTGAGGCGGCCGCCAACATGAAGCGGCTGGTGGTGCCAAAGGTTTCCGACTGGAGCAAGGAAGAAGGCCAGTCACCATACTTCATCCTCGATACACAAGAGGTGAAGACCACGTGGCACCCGATCGAACGGGGGCAGGGTGGAGGTGGAGGGTATTGAAGGCGTGCTTTTAATTCTTCTGAACTGTGCAGCACGAGATCTACCACAGCGAGTTGGATCAAGAAGCGTTCATTTCCCGCCTACGTGGATTGACGCTCTTGGAGAACGACCGACCAATGAGTCGCTTCGTGCTTTCGCCATTCATGTCTAACGCAGCCGATGATGGCACCAGACCATTTTATGGAAGCGTTGGGGCAAATTCCTTCAAGTTGTGGGAGAATTCATGGTTCTGGAGTGGAGCAGCATTCACATACATCCACGGGGTTTGGAGCCCGCATGGATCACGGGTGAGATTGATCATGTGACCACGACGAAGTCCTATATTGAGGTTGCTTGCGTTGTTGCCATTGGTGGCTGTCGTCGGCTTCTATTGGGGCTTGCGCGATGACTTCACTGGCATGACGCTCCTTGAGTGGTCGTCCCACTTGTAGGCCTCGCGATCGGCTTGTGCTTTTAGCTGCCTGCCGGGTTGGTATACCGTGTTCAAAGCAGGAATCTCATTCGATTCATGGAGTTGGAACTGTCATTGAAGAAGGCCACCATTTGACGGCTGGTGTGGTGGATAGGTTTCCCACCGCTGCAGCGGATCTGTGATCCGTTGCCCTAAGTCCACGGCCATTAGGCTGATCACCGCACTGCGCACCTGGCTCCACGAACGAGATCCCGTTACCGGTTTCTAGCCCACGGGAAATTTTCGTCCGCTCATACATTCAACCAAAAGGTTGAATATATTTGTACCGATGGCCACGCCCCATACACTCGATCGCACACTCACCGCCCTCGCCGACCCCACGCGTCGCGCGATATTGAAACGCCTTTCTTCCGGTGAAGCACGTGTTACGGAGGTCGCGCGTCCGTTCAGCATGTCCTTGAACGCGATCTCAAAACACATTCTGGTATTGGAGCGCGCCAAACTGGTGAAGCGCCGCAAAGTGGGCCGCGACCACTTCCTCAGTTACCGTGCGGAGCCCTTGGACGCGGCAGCGAAGTGGATCGACGAGACACGCGACTTCTGGGCTTCACGATTGGACGCCTTGGAACAACTGCTGCGTGCAGAGGACGCGGCCCGAAAATGATCGACCAACAAACAACAACAGACATGGACACTTACGGAAAGTTCGTCGCGCCCAACACCATCCGATTCGAACGCTTATTGCCTGGACCCATCGAACGTGTGTGGGCCTACCTCACGGAATCGGACAAACGCGCCAAGTGGCTCGCCAGTGGCGACATGGATCTGCGCGTCGGTGGCGATGTGAATCTGTTCTGGCTACACAGCACCTTGGATGCAGCGCCCAGCGAGACACCGGAGAAGTATGCGAAGGGCCACCGGATGGCGGCGAAGATCACGCGGTGCGAACCACCACATGTGCTTGGCTATTCGTGGGGTGCGCGAGAGGATGCCTTGTCCGAAGTGGTCTTTGAACTCAGCGAGAAAGGCAGTGATGTGCTCCTTGTGCTTACACACCATCGCTTACCGAATGAGAAGGACCTGCTGAGTGTTTCCGGCGGCTGGCACACGCACTTGGATATCCTTGTGGATCACTTGAACGGTCGCATGGCACCGGCCTTCTGGGACAAGCACGGCATACTCAACGCCGCATACGAGCAGCGCTTGGGAAAAGTGTGAACCATCAAAAAGCGATCGATGGAACCGATCACGTGGAACGATTTCGAAAGAGTGCACCTGTGCGTCGGCACTGTACTATCTGCTGAAGACTTGCCCAACGCACGGGAGCCGGCCTATGTGCTCACCATCGATCTCGGCCCGCACGGCATCAAACGGAGCAGCGCACGGATCACTAGGCACTACACCAAAGAGGAACTGATCGGAAAGCAGGTCGTGGCGGTGGTCAACTTCCCGGAGAAGCAGATCGGGAGCATCATGAGTCAGTGCTTGGTCACCGGTTTCGCGGATGCGAACGGCGATGTTGTTCTAACTGCGGTTGAGCGACCATTGCCCAACGGATCGCGCTTGGTCTGATCCTTCAGTGCGCAACGTGGAACCGACGTACCTGAACGTTTCCGTCGGACTTGTTCAGCTGCACCGTGTATGTTCCAGCCGCCCATTCTGACACCGGTATTCGCACCGCAGTCCCGGATAGCATGCCTTGGTGAATTGTGCGCCCGGTTGGATCGAATACGGTGAACGCACCCATGTTGCCGAATGCGTTCAACACCACGTGGTCCGCAGCCGGAGAGGGTGAAATCAGAAATGGTTCTTGTGCTGGTGCAGTGAATACGGCCATATCCACATCGAAGGCATACTTGAAGATGGTCTGGAACGCGAAGGCCGATCCGCCGGACCGAGTAGCGATCAGGTACAGGAATTCTCCATCCCAGAATAGTCCTCTCGGTGATTGATCACCATCGCTTGTCATGTCCGGCAGATCCACTGCGCCGATGTCCTGATCGGTGTTCAGGTCGTACAAATAGATGCGTTCGGGGTCGCCATCGTTGTTGTCCATCGCATAGATCAGCGTATCCCCTTTCAGCGCGATGCCCATGGGTTGACCGCCAAGCATGGGCACGGTATCGATCGGGGTAGGCTCGCCCGGGATCCATTTGTAGGCGTATGCGAATGGGTACGTATCGAAGTCCGGGTAGTACATGGTGTACCAGATCGCATCACCATCGGCATAGATCCCTCCGATACCGGATGAATGCCCACCGATCACATCCGGGAAGGACCAGGTGTTGAGCAAGGTGCCGTCCAAGGCCACTTCGTACAAGTGTGCACCGTTCGTGGTGTAGTCCTGAGCAATGAGGACCGATGACGGCTTGCGGATCAACCCGTGGTTGAATGTGAAACCGGTGGATCGCTGCCCGATGATGGTGCCGGCATGATCACTGAAATAGATGTCACCTGAGAAGTCGGCACCTAGGAAGATGGTATCCGCATTCACTTCAATACCCCAGAAGCCTTGGGAAATGCCGGGGTACGGGATACTGTCCACCAAGACTTGACCATGTAAATGAGTGAAGGAACAAAGCAGAAGCGTTGGGAATAGGAATGTTCTCATCGGGCATCGTATCAAAACTCGAAGATAGACCCATACTTCTGGTAGAAACCGTGTGGGCATTGTATCGCAGCTAGGATCCAAGCCGATCACGCCGTGCTGAACGTATCCGGCTATTCCGGTTTCTGCACGGTTGCAACGAAGTAGGTACCCCAGCGCATCGTGTTCAAAGCAACAGGGGCCCCGAGCTGTTCCAATGCAACCAAGGGGCGCATGTCCGGATCACCCAACACGGTTTGTTCCATGAACCACCGGATGGCTGGCAAGAAGGGACGCGTGATCCGTTCCATGGGGGGTGGGATCCGCGCATCGAGCACCACCAACCGACCGCCGGGCCGAAGAAAGCTCCATGCATGCTGAAGCGCGATATCGGGATCAGCGAAGGAGGAAAGTGAAAAGCCGAAGAGAACGGAATGATATGGCTCGGCGGGGGAGTATCGATGTAGGTCCGTTCGGGTCAGGCGGATGTTCTTCAGGTCATGCTGGCGTGCGGTACGTTCAGCTGCTTGTAGCATGCGTACTGAAAGATCCAGACCATGAACTTCACCATGGACCCCAACTTGGGCAGAAATAGCAGGCAGCATGGAGCCCCGTCCGCAACCGATGCTGAGGATGCATTGTCCGGATCCGGCCTGTAGTCGTTCAACGGCAAGGTCCCGCGCACGCCGGGGCACCAAAAAGAGCCGCTCGAAGAACGGATAGCTCCACGCCACGCGGTCGAACCGGTGCTCTACCCACTGGAGGTCCGTACGGGGATTCGCGATCGATGACATCCTTATGAGATGGACAAACGTAGGCCCGGATCGAACGAATGGGGTGGGTCGAGATGCCCGTATTCCGGAAAGAGAGTAGGATGGTGTTGATAACCCATGCTGTGTTGGGGGTATCATTCCAGCTTCAGGCGGCTACCTTGGCTTCACGTTCAACCTGTCCACCTCACCGTGGACCCAAATCCTACGACCATGGCAGTGGAAGCATATTGTGTGAAGTGTAAGGCGAAACGCGACATGAAGGACCCGAAGGAAGTCGTGATGGCCAACGGCCGAAAAGCGATGAAAGGGACCTGCCCCACGTGCGGTACGGGCATGTTCAAGATCATGGGCAAGGCCTGATCGATAACCACTTCGAGCGAACGGACCCGTCCAGTTGGAACGGGTCCGTTCGCGTTCAGGGCGCGGGTATGGGAGGTCTTCCTGTGGTGCTGGATCACAGCGGATCGGTCGCTAACATAGCGGATTACCTTTGCCGCCCATGACCAAAGACCCATTGATGCCCATGCTCACCGCAGCGATCGAAGCGGCACTCGCTGGTGGCGCGGCGATCATGGAAGTGTATGCCGGCACGATCCAAGTGACGTACAAAGAGGATCGATCCCCACTGACCGAAGCGGATGAACGCTCCAACCGGGCCATTTCCAAAGTACTCGCGGGCACGGGTATACCCATCTTGAGTGAAGAAGGCGCTTCCTTTCCCATTCCGGAACGGCAGGCATGGGAACAGTACTGGTTGGTGGATCCGCTGGACGGTACCAAGGAATTCGTGAAACGGAATGACGAGTTCGCGGTCTGTATCGCCTTGATGCAGCGCGATCAGCAACCGGCAGGCCCAACGGGTGCTGCAAGGCCCATCTTGGGTGTGATCTATGCTCCGGTCCTGGACAAGCTGTATTTCGCCACACAAGGGCACGGTGCTTTTCTGAATGTACAAGCAGCAACCCGAGCGGGTGTTTCAGCGTATGAACGCGTCGCCATGTCCGCTCGATTGCCAAATACCGAAACGTCGGCCTATACCATTCTGGCCAGTCGATCGCACCGGAGTCCGGAGACCGAGGCTTTCATTGTGGAGCGGGAGCGGGAGCATGGCACCGTTGAATTCGCCTCCATGGGCAGTGCGCTGAAGTTCGGACTCGTGGCCGAAGGAGCTGCGAATGTGTACCCGCGCTACGCACCGACCATGGAGTGGGATACGGGCGCTGGGCAGATCATCTGTGCCGAAGCGGGAAAAGAATTGATCGACGTGACAACCAACGCACCCATGCGTTACAACAAACACGAACTGGTGAACAACTGGTTCGTTGTCCAATAACCACTTATGACAACCAAACGCACGACCACAGCGCGGAAGCCCGCCGTTGCTACAGCCAAGAAGCCAAAGGCCGTGAAGGCCGCCAAGTCCGCGAAACCCACATCTGCCAGAGCCAAAGGTGGCCGCCGGAAAGTTGCGTTGATCACCGGGGTCACCGGTCAGGATGGTGCCTACCTCAGCGAGCTTCTGTTGAGCAAGGGCTACGAAGTTCACGGCATCAAACGGCGCAGTTCGTTGTTTAATACCGACCGCATCGACCACCTCTACCACGACATGCACGAGAAGGGCCGCCCTTTCCACCTGCACTACGGGGACTTGACCGACAGTGTCAACTGCTTGCGTTTGGTGAAGGAGATCCAACCGGATGAGATCTACAACCTCGCGGCGATGAGCCATGTGGCCGTGAGCTTTGAAATGCCCGAGTACACGGCCAACGCCGATGGCATCGGAACACTCCGTTTCCTCGAAGCGATCCGCATCCTAGGCATGGAGAAGAAGACCAGGTTCTACCAGGCCAGCACCAGCGAATTGTACGGTGGTGTGTTGCCGCGCGCGCAGAACGAAGAGACGCCCTTCTACCCGAAGAGTCCGTATGGCGTTGCAAAACTCTACGGCTTTTGGATCACCAAGAACTACCGCGAGAGCTACAACATGTTCGCGTGCAACGGCATCCTCTTCAACCACGAGAGCCCGCTGCGTGGCGAGACCTTCGTTACCCGCAAGATCACACGGGCCGTGGCCAAGATCAAACTGGGTCTACAGGATGTGCTCTACCTCGGCAACCTCGATGCCAAGCGTGATTGGGGCCACGCCAAGGACTACGTGGAAGGGATGTGGCGGATGCTTCAAGCCAAGAAGCCCGATGATTTCGTCCTCGCAACCGGCAAGACCTACACCGTGCGCCATTTCATCGATCTCGCCTTCTCTGAGGTAGGCGTTAAGTTGGAGTGGAAGGGAAAGGGCGTGAAGGAAAAGGGCATCGATAAAAAGACCGGCAAGGTGATGGTCGCCATCGATCCGCGCTACTACCGCCCAGCGGAAGTGGACCACTTGGAAGGCGACCCCAGCAAGGCCAAACGCGTATTGGGTTGGAAGCACACCTATGACCTGAAAGCCTTGGTGAAGGAAATGGTGCAAAGCGACCTCGAGCTCTTCAAGCGCGATGTGTACCTGAAGAAAGGAGGACACAAGATCCTGCATGAGCAGGAATGATCGCGTAGCGATCATTCCTTAGGGGCCGAAGATCTTCGGCCCGTGAATTCAGGAACCACGTACGCGATTCCGGGTCAAGCCCGGAATGACAACGCCACAATGAGCATACAATGAACAAGACCGACAAGATCTACATCGCAGGCCATCGCGGCATGGTGGGCAGTGCCATCATCCGTAAGCTGCAAGCGGAAGGCTTTACCAACATCCTGACGCGCACGAGCAAGGAGCTGGACCTGAAGGAGCAGCAGGCGGTTCGCGACTTCTTCGCACAGGAGAAGCCCGATGTGGTGGTGCTCGCCGCAGCGAAGGTGGGCGGCATACACGCGAACAACGTGTACCGTGCGCAGTTCCTGTACGAGAACCTGATGATCGAAAGCAACGTGATCCACTCCAGCCATGAGAATGGAGTGAAGAAGTTGCTCTTCCTCGGTTCGTCGTGCATCTATCCGAAGATGGCGCCACAACCGTTGAAGGAGGAGAGCTTGCTAAGCGGTGTGTTGGAACAGACCAACGAACCCTATGCCATCGCCAAGATCGCGGGCATCAAATTGGCCGAGAGCTACCGGCGGCAGTATGGCAGCAACTTCATCAGCGCCATGCCCACCAATCTCTATGGCCCGAACGACAACTATGACCTGAACAACAGCCACGTGCTACCCGCATTGATCCGGAAGTTCCACACCGCGAAGATCTCCAACGCACCGACCGTAGAGGTATGGGGCAGTGGCAGTCCGCGCCGCGAATTCCTACACGTGGACGACCTCGCCGATGCCTGCTTCCACCTGCTACAGAACTACGATGAAGAGCTCTTCGTGAACATCGGGACCGGAGAGGACCTCACCATCAAGGAGCTCGCCGAATTGATCAAGGACGTGGTCGGTTTCAGTGGTGAACTGAAGTGGAACACTTCGAAGCCTGATGGCACGCCCCGCAAACTGATGGATGTTTCGCGCCTGCACAACATGGGTTGGAAGCACCGCATCGACTTGCGTGAAGGCATCACCAGCGTCTATGCCGAGTTCGCGAAGAGCGAATTGGCATCCGGGGTGGCGAAGGCCTGAGACCACTTCGACCGCTTTGAACGTCCGGACCATCCGGGCGGTCAGCGTTTGGTACCGGCCATCCCACTACCTTCGGCGGCCATGTCGTGCGCTCCCTTCCGGGCCCTTGTACTCCTTCCGATCCTGCTCGCGGCGTGGTCGGTAGCACAGCAGAACGACATTCCGTTCCACCGGGACAGCTACATCGATGTGGAACGCAATGCGGCCAAACTGGATGCCCGGATCCATTCTGGCCTGAAGCCGGTGATCGAATCCCGTGCGGACCTCACCAACGTCATGGGCCACCGCGTGGATACTACCAAGTACTACTAC
>Ga0073903_10001335_pt1 | contig 12850 bp, 12 predicted proteins | sample KloWWTKNB14_bulk_FD_66665 | JGI IMG/M metagenome (GOLD analysis project Ga0073903, IMG submission 66665) | Active sludge microbial communities from Klosterneuburg, Austria, studying microevolution and ecology of nitrifiers - Klosterneuburg... | ecosystem: Engineered > WWTP > Aerobic digester >... | reverse complement strand
AGGATACTTCATGAAATACAAAACAACCTCCGAAAGAAGAAGAATGATCACTGCCAGGAAAAGAAGGGTGAACAGGGCAAATTTTATCTTCTTTCCTTTTGAAATATTTTTTTTATCGTTTTTATCAGCCATACGTAACTCCTTTAATCGAGTTTAAACTCTTCCTTCCAGTTTGAATCATTCACCAGTTCTTTCTGGCGTGTTTTATCAAAAACAAAATTACCTACTACCAAAAAATCCATTTCGGTACGCATGAAACACCGGAAAGCGTCGTCCGGAGTACAAACGATGGGCTCACCCCGTACGTTAAAACTGGAGTTCACCAGTAACCCGTATCCCGTCTGGTTCTTGAATTCATTGATGAGGTTCCAGTAACGCGGATTTGTTTTTTTGCTTACACTTTGAATCCTTGCTGAGTAATCCACGTGGGTTACGGCAGGAATATCGGAACGCAGGTGGTAAAGCCTTTCATACATTTCCATGCTGTTGTAGTTTGACGGCAATGGTTTAATATGTTTTTCCTGTACCGGCATTACTACCAGCATGTAAGGAGATGTTCCTTCCAATTTAAAGTACTCATTAACATCTTCCTCTAAAACAGAGGGTGCAAAAGGTCTGAACCCTTCCCGGTACTTAATTTTAAGATTCATCTTTTTTTGCATCTCCGGATTCCTTGCATCACCAAGTATACTTCGGCCGCCCAGCGCTCTCGGGCCATATTCCATTCTTCCCTGGAACCAGCCTACCACATTGCCTTCTTTCAGTTTGGATGCAACCAGCTTTGTGAGTTCACTAAAATCTTCGAAGTGTGTATGTGTTGCTCCATATTTTCTCACCATGCCCATGATACTTTTCTCGTCAAATTCAGGGCCCAGGTAAGCGCCTTTCATTTCATCGGCCACATTGGTATTTACGGTTCTTTTTTCTCCCTTCCACAAATACCACCCTAAGTAGGCAGCGCCCAATGCACCTCCTGCATCACCTGAGGCAGGCTGTATCCAGATGTTTTTAAACATACCGGTCTCAATGAGCTTTCCGTTTGCCACACAGTTTAATGCCACGCCGCCGGCCATTACCAGGTTCTCGCTGTTGGTTAATTTTTTTGCCGTGGCGGCCAGTTTTATAACAAGTTCTTCCGTTATCTGCTGAATGGCCAATGCCATGTTCATATAGTCCTGCGAAATTTCTGATTCCGGATTGCGGGGAGGAAGTCCGAACAACTCTGTCCACTTAGCATTATTGGTCATCTTTAACCCGGTGGCATAATTAAAATACTTCATGTTCAGCAAGATCGACCCGTCTTCCCTTACATCTACAAGTGTACTTAATGTCTTTTCCTTGAATTCTTTTGTTTGCGGAGAATCCGGATTTCCATAAGGAGCAAGTCCCATCAGTTTATACTCTCCGCTGTTTACAGTAAACCCGGTATAGTATGTAAAAGCAGAGTATAATAAACCGAGTGAATGAGGAAAGTGTAATTCCCTGAGCATCTTTATTTCGTTACCAACACCATGTCCAATGGTGGTGGTGGCCCATTCACCCACGCCATCGATCGTTAAGATAGCCGCCTCTGTAAAAGGGCTTGGATAAAATGCACTGGCAGCATGCGATAAATGGTGTTCCGGGAATAATACAGGAATTTTTTTGTCACTGAATTTCTTAAACTCATCATTCAGCATCTTCTTCATGAACAGCTTTTCCTTTATCCATACCGGAACGGCCGAAAGAAAACTGGTAAGCCCTTTGGGTGCAAAAGCATGGTAGGTTTCGATCAGCCGTTCAAACTTAATGAAGGGCTTATCATAAAATGCAATTGCTGCCAGGTCTTTGAATTCGATACCGGCTTCCTGCAATACATACCGTACGGCATTTTCGGGAAAAGATGCGTCGTGTTTTTTCCTGGTAAAACGTTCCTCATGGGCCGCTGCTATGATCTCTCCATCACAAACGATGGCAGCAGCACTATCATGATAATAGGCAGAAATTCCTAAAATAAATGTAGCCAAAGCGTAGTCTTTTAAATTAAAACAATGTGTAAATAAACGGCGCTATTGCAGAACCTGCAGAAAGCACGATCAATACTCCGAATACCAAAAGCACAATAATGAGGGGCAAAAGCCAGAATTTCTTTCTTACTTTTAAAAAAGCCCACAGTTCACGTAAAAATTCCATGATACTAATTTTTAAATTGCTTAATAAGGGTGTTCAATATCTTTTGAAACAAAAAGGTGGTCCCTTGTAACCATTACCGATCCGTTACTTTTCTTAAATGTCTTCAGGCTTAACGTGTCTTTTCCCATCAAACGCCTGGCGATGCTTACCGGGAATAATATAACAAAGTATATTACCGATAAAAGCACTTTCGATACCACTTCACCCAATAAGGTGGTCAACCCAAACCAGATCGTGGCAATATAGGTTATGGAAAAGAACATGGGAGCGGCCATTGCCAGTACCAGAACAGGTATGGCAATTTTGTAATAAATGACCTTTTGGGTGAAATACCCAAGCAAAAGCATGATAAGCACCATTGCCATCCCGGTGTCGGAAGCCTGTTTTTTTGAAATATTGACAGGAAAATATTTCTTTAAACTATGTTCAGCCATGTATAAATAATTTCATTTTTGATTGATAATACGACTTAAATATATGATTTTACGAAAAATCCATATGTAAAAGAACCTTAACGCTCCGATCAGGCATCTTATTTTACCGGGCACCCTTCAGGAAAAAAATAAATAGATCCCGTTCGGCTGCCCATTACTTACCGGGGTCAAAAGTAAAATCAAAATCCTTTACCCCGTATTATTATTTGCTTACCTGTTCTATTAACTCCAGGTGCTTCCTTACTGTACGCTCCGGTTCTATTTCGGGCGGCAAATACCCTTTCACCCCGTTGTTAATACAATACCTGACCCCTTCCGCAAGATCTTCAGCATCTTTATACCTGGCCAGGTAACCATTTTCCTTATGCTTTACCATATCCGGTATCCCTCCCACATCAAAACCTACTACGGGTGTACCACAGCTTAATGCCTCCATCACCACATATCCAAAAGCCTCAGCCAATGAGGGCGCAATGAATACATCGGCCGCATTATAAACCAGGGCCGTTGAATATTCATCTTTCAGGTAACCCATGAATCTGACATTAAATGGTATGGCATCAGCGATTTCTTTCCGGTAACCGCTTCCAAATATTAAAACAGAGATATTTGCTGCCGGGGAGGTCTGCATCAATAATGCAAGGGCTTTTTGCAGGTAAGCCCAGCCCTTGTAAGGACTGTCGACCGTAATGGCGCCAAAAGCTATCACGGTTTCATTGCTGTCGATGTTCAATATCTGCCGGGCCGTTCTTTTATCTGTTGGTTTAAAGATATTCTTATCAAGCAGGTTGGGTATATAAAAAGCAGGTTTATCTTTTGTAAGCAGCGACTCCTTTGCACAATCATATAACCATTTGCCAGGTGATACAAAGTACAGGTTCCTGTACCTGGAATAAAGCCGCATCTTCTTACCGAATCCTTTTGCGGAGAGATCATGTTTATTTTCTCCAGGGAACATCGGGCAATTGTTGCAGCCTTCTGTTTTATACCTCACACAATCAAAACTATGGTGACATCCCCCGGTGATATTCCACATATCGTGCAGGAAAATAACAACCGGTTTGTTCAGCTTTGCGATCTGTTCCATACTCCTGAAATTCAGCAGCCCCTTTAACGCCCAGTGAATATAGATGACATCGGCGTTCTTTACTTCTTCAAGCCTGGCCACATTGCTGCCCAAGACGGGGTAAGAAAACGAGCCCAGCTTCCTGTTGATCTTCCTTGTTAAGTATGACTGGATCCTGTCTTCCAGTTTTGCTATCAGCCTGGCAACTGCACCCAGGTATTTTACCCCCTGGCTTTCCTGCACACTGTGCTCGAGTGAAATAATGGTTGAAACAACATCGGTATGCTGAAATGCCCTTTGCAGCCTGAGTGCCGCACGCCCGGCAGACTCCATGGAATATTGTATGTGTACAATTTTTTTCATTTACGACAGGTTACCTGTACCAGATTCGGGCGGTGGATTTTTTATAGAAAACATTATAATACTGTATGGGTGCGATGATATAACCGAATACGTTTGAAGCAATGGAAGAAATAATGACCGCTTCCACCCCCATGTTAAAATATTTTATGAGCAGCAACGATAAAACAAAAAAGACGATGGAGGCGGCGATGGCTGCGAAGAACTGTATCTGCAGGGCGCCGATACCATTGATAACACTCACAAAGATGCTGGCAAACATGGTAGTGGAAAAGAACAGCAGGCAAAGCAATGAAACGGAAAAACTCACATGCACCACATCTTTTCCTATCCACAATTCATATACCCGTGCCGACACGGCAAGCATGATCACCCCCACGATCATGAAAGGGACCAGTATCCGGAGGTATTTTTTAACCGCATTTTTTATCCATGCGGTATCCCCGGAACTGTAGGCATCCGTAACACTGCTCCAAAGCGGGGTCAGTAAAATAATAAAGCCCATCTGGAGAACAGAGAAATATTTGAAAGCAATATTGTAGTTGGTAACTTCTTCGGTCCCAAAATAATGGGCTATCAGGAAGAGCGATGTTTCAAACTGTATGATCGCTGCGATCTGCAGCACAAAGAACTTCAGCCCCAGCTTCATGATATCCTTTGCATATTCCTTTCTTACGAACTTAAGTGAGGGCGTATACTGCCTGAACCTCGTTTTAAAGAAATAAATATTTGCCGCCAGTAATATTAACACAGGCGCTATCCCTACTGACAGACCCAGGTATAAAAGAGACCCTGTGGTGAATCTGGTCAGTAAAAAGATCAGTACCAATCCCAGCAACTGGCCGAGCATATCCAACAAGGATGCTTTTGCTGGTTGCTGGTCGGCTGTCAGCACCGTACTGATGACCCGGAAGATGAACTGAAAACAGAAATAGGTGAAAACAAGCATAGCCAGTTGAGAAACTTCCTTCTCCATAGCCGGGGGCAGGCTTAATAAACTATGCCAGGTGATGAACTGGTTGATGAAAAGCAGGAACAACCAAAGTGCAATAAAAATAAGGCTGATGTAATAATAGGTTGTGCTGATGTAGATCCGCACGGCCTGGTCATCGCCTTTTGCCTTGGCCTCTGCAAATTTATTGCGCAGGCCATGCGTGAACCCAATGTCGAAAAAAGAGATCCAGGCGATCATTGAACTCAATGTCAGCCAGATCCCGTATTGGGAAGGATTGATATAATGGATTGTCAGCGGGACAAGAACGAGGCCTATTGCAATGCTCATGCTTTTTATAAGCAAAGAGCCGATGATGTTTTTTTTTGCCTTAAGGCTTCGTTGATTGCCTTTGGTAAAAAAATCAATTGCATATTGCCATAAAGCTCCCATATGTTTACTGATCAGTATCATTTCAAGCGTTTCTCCGCCGGTTCAAAAAGGCGGTCAGGTAAGAAAGTAAGCAGTCTCTGAAAAATCCGGGTTCCCGGTTATGTTCAATCCCTGTTCTGCGCCAGGGTTTTCTTTACATTCATCACATCGCCTGCCACCATTTCTTTCACCAAAGATGCCAGGTCGTGTTTGGGTACCCATCCCAGTTTTTGTTTTGCCTTGCTGGCATCCCCGATCAATAGTTCCACTTCGGTGGGACGGAAATATTCCGGGTCTACTGCCACTACTTCTTTACCAATGGGCAATTGGTAATCAGGGTTGCTGCACGAAACAACATTGGCTTTTTCATTAACACCTTCCCCGGAAAATGACAATTCAATACCAAGTTCCCTGAAAGTTAATATAATAAAATCCCGTACACTGGTTGTAACACCCGTAGCGATCACAAAATCCTCCGGTTTATCCTGTTGCAGGATCAGCCACATGGCCTCAACATAATCCTTTGCATGTCCCCAGTCCCGTTGTGCATTCAGGTTTCCTAAATATAATTTATCCTGCAGGCCGTGTGCAATGGCAGCGGCAGCCATGGTTATTTTCCTGGTAACAAATGTTTCGCCACGCCTGGGACTTTCGTGATTAAAAAGAATGCCATTGCAGGCAAACATATTGTACGCTTCCCGGTAGTTCACAACGATCCAGAAACCATACATTTTGGCAACCGCATAAGGGCTTCTTGGATAGAATGGGGTTTTTTCGCTCTGCGGCACTTCCTGCACCAGTCCGTATAATTCGGATGTGGATGCCTGGTAGATCTTTGTCTTCTTTTCCATTCCCAGTATGCGTATTGCTTCCATCAGCCGCAATGTTCCGATCCCGTCTGCATTGGCTGTATATTCCGGTGTGTCAAAACTCACTTTCACATGGCTCATGGCTGCCAGGTTATAGATCTCATCCGGCTGTGTTTCCTGCACAATACGGATCAGGTTGGTGCTGTCCGTCATATCGCCGTAGTGCATACTAAAGCGGACATCCTTCTCATGCGGATCCTGGTAGAGGTGGTCCACCCGGCTGGTATTTATCAGGGATGAACGCCTTTTAATGCCATGTACCCGGTAACCTTTTTCCAGTAAAAGTTCTGCAAGATAGGCCCCGTCCTGTCCGGTGATACCGGTAATTAAAGCAGTTTTCATAAACTAAAAATAAGTGAAAAAACGGAATGATATTCCTATTGGACCGCTTGCAGCATTTGTTGTTTGATTAAAAAATCCTGGTAAGCAATATTCATTCCTTCTTTAAGTGAGGTCTTATAACGCCATCCTAGGGCATTTATTTTAGATACGTCCAATAATTTACGCGGTGTGCCATCTGGCTTGCCGGTATCAAAAACCAGGTTCCCGGAATAGCCGGTTACCTCTTTGACCATTTCTGCCAGTTCTTTTATACTGAGGTCCTCGCCACAGCCAATATTCACGATTTCCTTGTGGCTGTATTCTTCCATCAAGAACAAACAGGCATCTGCCAGGTCATCGGCAAAAAGGAATTCACGCTTCGGACTACCCGATCCCCAGATAACCACTTCATTCAACCCCGAAACCTTTGCTTCATGAAATCTTCTTATCAATGCCGGCAATACATGTGAGTTCTCGGGATGGTAGTTATCATTGATGCCATACAGGTTTGTCGGCATCACGCTTATGAAGTCGGCACCATACTGGTCCCGGTAACTTTCGCACAACTTGATCCCGGCAATTTTTGCAATGGCATACGGTTCGTTGGTGTATTCCAGCGGCCCGGTAAGCAGGTATTCCTCTTTGATCGGCTGTGCAGCCATTTTGGGATAGATGCATGAACTTCCCAGGAAAAGCAGTTTGGTAACGGCATGGGCATGTGCCGCATGAATGATGTTTGAAACGATCATCAGGTTATCGTACAGGAACTCTGCCCGGTAGGTGTTGTTGGCAACAATGCCTCCCACTTTGGCAGCGGCCAGGAATACAAACTGCGGCTTTTCGTCTTTAAAGAAACGCTCAACGGCAGCCTGGTCCCTGAGGTCCAGTTCTTTTGAGGTACGGTAAACAAGGTTGGCAAAACCCTTTTGCTTTAATGCCCTTACGATCGCCGAGCCAACCATTCCGTTATGTCCGGCCACGTAAATTTTGTCAGTCTTTCTCATCACGAATGAGCTAATCTATAGTTTTGTACTGCAGGAATTTCCCTTACGAAGATGCTTTCTTCTTCCAGTTCGGCGGTTAAAAAATAACCCAGTGAAGGCAATTTGACCCTGACCATTTTATTTTTTACAGCATACAATTTCCCCTCGATGGAAATAGAAGATCCATTGTAATTATTCACTTCTTCTTCGTTATTCACCGTGGTAGGTTCCAGTTTGATGTTCCGGTAATTCTCGGTAAATTCCCTGATGGCATTTATTTCCGAAGTATCTATCACCGCTGGTTTTCCCAACCAGTGCAACAGGTTTATAACTCCATTCGTCTGCTTCAGGACCTGTGTTTCTTCCTGGGTGGCATTTACGAATACTATGGATTTGAACAAAGGTTCAAAAACAAACTTGTTTTTCCGGAACAGTTTTGTTTTTGCATTCACCATAGGGACTAAAACTTCCATTTTCTTTTTTGTTAACAATGCTGCCACTTTTTTTTCTGCCTGTGGCTTCGTGTAAACAGCATACCAATTTTTCTGCATAACCATTTTTTTTAAATTAGAAATGTGCAGTTGATCAGATAGTTGGAAAAGGACATAGTTAATCAGATAGTTGGAAAGGCTGTTGATCGGATAGAGGAACAGGTAATTGGTAAGATAGTTGGAAGCAGGTGGTTTAAAACAGGATAAAGGTACAATTAATAATTAAGCATGGCTTCGCCTATCTCAGTCACAGCTTAAATTGAGTCGAATGGTGTGTTTTTTCATGATATTGGGATTTTTTTTATGCTGATTTTTTTTGTTTTCTGTTTTTGGAACCATACCCGTATTCCTTTTTGCCATAAACGTAATTGTACCCATACCCGTAACTGTTCTTGAATATCCCCCGGTTCTTAAGCCCGTTAAAAACGATGGCCGGGTTCTTAATGGGGTTGATCTGGTTATTCTCATCAATGCGTTTAATGAGCATTTTCGGGGTATAATTATGCCGGATCACATACAACGTGGCGTCACACAGTTTTGACAGGATGAAGGCATCGGTGACCAATGCCGACGGGGAGGTATCGATCACCACCATATCATAATTGTTCTCCAGATATCCGATCAGCTTTTCCACTTTGCCGTTTGCCAGCAATTCGGTCGGGTTTTCGGGTAAATTCCCTGCCGAAATAAAGTAGAGGTTATCGTGGGTCTTTAGCTTATTTACCACCTCGTAAGCATCTTTTTCGCCGTTCAGAAATTCTGTAGCCCCGTATTCATAATGCACATTCATGATCTTTGAAAGCGTCGGCTGATTCAGATCCAGGTCAACCAGCACTACTTTCTTCCCGGTAAGCGAAAGGCTGACTGCCAGATTTGCGGCAATGAAACTCTTCCCCTCGCCCGATATGCTTGAGGTGAGCAATATTTTTTTATGGGCCGAATCAATTCCCAGGAAGGACAACGAAACCCTCAGTTTCCTGAATTCCTCAGCCACAAAACTCCGGGTGCCCTTCTCGATGACCAGCGGATTCTGTGTTTTTTCAAAGGCGATCTCTCCAATGATGGGAATGGAGGTCATCTTTTCGATCTCGTTCCTGAATTTTATTTTACCCGTGATGGTATCCTTTATGATAATGATCCCGGCAAATGCACCAAGGGCCCCGATCAGCGCCATCATGTATATCATTGTTCTTTTAGGGCTAACAGGATCTTTCCCGGCCATCGCTTTATCAACCACCCTGCTGTTGGAGATCACAGAAGCCAGGGACATTTCAATTTCCTGTTGCTTTTGCAGCAAGGTTTGGTACTGATTGGCCTTGGTCATGTGTTCCCGGCTGATCTCCAGCAGTTGTTTCTCCTTTTTAGGTACGGTGGCAAGCATTGCATTGTAGCCGCTGTTGGTGGAATTTAAACTCTGCCTGGATGCCACGAGGCTCTGCTTTTGATTTTTAATGTTGTCTACAATGCTGGGCCTGAGTGTGTTGATCTGGCCTTCAAGCGCCTTCAGTTTGGGATTATTCTCACCGACCGTTTTTTTCAATTTCTCGTATTCCATCTGTGAGGTCTGAAGCTGGGTGATCAGGTTTGAAAGAGACGGGTCATTTACGCCCAACGTAGAAGGAGCAAGCATTTCTCCATTTTGTTTTCCGGCAACAAATTTTTCAACCTGGTTCAGCATGGAGATCTGCATATTCAGGTCGCCGAGTTTCTGGTCATTTTCCCCCACATTTTTCAGGTAAAACCCGCCCTGTGTTCCGATATCCACTGCCCCGCTTCCGGATTTGTACTGTTGTATCTTCTTTTCAATTGAATCAAGTTCTATGGTAACGCCCCGGAGCTGGTCATTTACAAAAGCCAGCGTATTCCTTGCAAACGAGTTTTTCTCATTGATGGAAACCTGTTCATAGCTTATGATGAGCTGGTTTAAAATATCAACTGCCCGTTGCGGTATCGGATCCTTATAGCTAAGTTCTACAATGGCCGATTGTTTGTTGGGTGATATTTTCAGGATCTTTGTCAATCCCGAAGCTACATTCTGCGGTTCGTCCAGCGAGAAGAAAAACTGGTTATTTGCAGTATTCATGGAAGCATACTGGTACTTGTTGGGAAGGAATTTTAAAACGCCATAGGGCGTGTTTACAAATTGGTTGACCGGATACCTGTCTTTCTTCCCCACGATAACCGTCTGGCTATTCTTATCATAGCTGAACTCGACCTTATATGCTCCCTGGATTGAATCGGGGTTCCTTGCCTCAATGGTTACCGGAGACAAGACATATGCATCCCCTTCCTTTACTTTACCCCCTTTTAAAAAAGAAGCATACAGGCGAAGGGTTTTTACCACTTTTTCCATCAATGCCCGTGACTGCAAAACCTCGATCTCATTTTCGATCGTCTTCTTGGAAGCGATCAGGTCCAGGGACTCAAGCAGTTTTGAGTCTTCATTTGATCCCCTGCGTTCATCCTTTATGATGATGGTGGCAGACGCTTCATATACGGGGGTAGAAAAATGCAGGTACGTATATGCCGCTGCAAACGCCATAAGTACAAATAATATAAGCAATGGCCAGTAAGGCAAAAACTTAGTGATCAGTTGCTGACCCATGTTCGTCTCTTTCTCTTCCACCATCATATTTTTATCCATTTCCATCATTTGTGCTCCCTGTTATTTTATCACCCTGTCTAATACAAGAATGAGAACAGATATACTGCTGAATATAAGAGGTAATACCTGTTGCGAACGGTTGGTTGTGGCAATCTTCGCTTTGTTGGGTTCCACATAAACCACGTCATTCGGTTTCAGGTAATAATATTCTGAACTTAAGAAATCCGCTGAATTGATATCCAGGTGCCGGGTCATCCTTTTGCCGTCTTCCTCCCGGATCAATAAGATATTATCCCTTTTGCCGTAAATGGTGATATCGCCGGCCAACCCCAACGCCTTTACCAGTGATATCTTTTCACTGGGTACGTTTATTACAGTAGGGTTGGTAACCTCGCCCAATACCGTGACCTCAAAGTTGAGCTGACGTATCTCTACGATCGGGTTCAGCAGCTCCTTTTTTTCCAGGATTATATTGGTGATCTTATCTGTCAGTTGTTTTTTAGTAAGACCGGCAGCCATCACATTCCCTAATTTGGGAAGCTGGATGGTGCCATCATTATTTACCAGGTAACCCTTGGTTGTGTTATCAATACGGTTATACTTAACATCCTCTTCAGGACTAAGACTCGAAACAACTATATTAAGGATATCATTTTTCTGGATAGGAGCTTCAATCGTTCCTAAAACCTGGCGAAATGCAGAATCCTGGGCATTTTGGAAGTATGCGACCTTTTTAGAGGGTGTGCAAGAGGTATAAACCAACAAAAATTGTAAGATAAATATAGTAATATATCTTCCAGCCATAATATCAAATTATAGGTTACTCAATTAAAAAATCTAACAATTTTGGGGAGAAGCCTTTGGATAGGATAGGGAGGTAAGGAGTGTTAAATCAGAAAATCAGTTTTAGTTTCTTTCTAACTATATCCGGGGTAAAAATACTATTAATAATATAATTTCCAAATTAAACTTCCCTTATTTTACCATTGTCTCCTTTTTTTCAAAATAAGATCTTGCCCCAGGCTATTCAATTGCAAGTTGCCGGACTTACTCTTTTCCAAAAAGCTAACTTTTCCCTTCAGGGGTTCAAAGTTGTTGATTTTGTGGCACTTTTTATAATTAAATTTTTCAACATCTGTGGATTAAAGTTTTGAAGTTTGATAAATTATTTAGATATTTGTCTAAATATATAAACCAGGTAGAATGAACATACTCTTCAAGGCATTGAACGACAAGACGAGGAGAGAGATCCTTGAACATTTAAAGAAGGGTGATCTGACAGCGGGTGAGATTGCAAATCTTTTCAGTATCAGCAAACCAAGTATCTCTCACCACCTTGACCTGCTCAAACAGGCAGGGTTGGTTCAGTCCGTTAAAGAAGGACAGTTCATCAAATATTCGCTGAATACCACAGTAATGGATGAGATCATAAAATGGTTTGTGGATTTCAAAACAAAGAACTAAACACTGTAAAATATGAAACGTTCAGCTTTATTTCACATGCTGTTCCCGTTTGTGATGATGTGCATCCCCTGGATCTATCTTGCAATGATCTGGGGAGACCTTCCGGAGATCATCCCAACCCATTTCGGGATCGGCGGAACCCCCGATAAATTTGGAGCAAAGAGTGAATTATTGATCGCCCCGGCGATCCTGTCGGTTGTGGGGATCCTGATGTATTTTATACTCAGGAATATCCATAAGATAGACCCCAAGAAGAAATATTCTGCCACCACTGCGGCTGTGATGGGTAAAATAGCGTTTGTTGTTATCCTTTTGCTTTGCGCTGTTACCATGCTCATCATATACTGGACGGTGAAAGGTAAAGTAGAAGGCCTGCCTGCTTTCTTTTGTGGTCTTAGTTTGTTCATGGCCTACCTGGGCAACCTGATGCACAGCATCAAGCCAAATTATTTTGTAGGCTTTCGTATCCCGTGGGCACTGGAAAACGAAGAGAACTGGAGAAAAACACATCAACTGGCAAGTAAGATCTGGTTTGCAGGGGGATTGGTCCTCGCAGTACTTTCCCTGCTGCTCAGTGCTGAAGTACTCATCATTGTGTTTATGAGCAGTATATTTTTGATGACAGTCGTTCCGGTTGTTTACTCTTATAATATTTACAGGCTGTCCGGTAAATCAGGCAATACAAAATAGATTCTGTATATGACGCAGACCAGAATGAAGGA
>Ga0073903_10001333_pt1 | contig 12854 bp, 7 predicted proteins | sample KloWWTKNB14_bulk_FD_66665 | JGI IMG/M metagenome (GOLD analysis project Ga0073903, IMG submission 66665) | Active sludge microbial communities from Klosterneuburg, Austria, studying microevolution and ecology of nitrifiers - Klosterneuburg... | ecosystem: Engineered > WWTP > Aerobic digester >... | reverse complement strand
CGGGCGCGGCTCCTCGGATTTGTTTTTGGACAGGGACTTAGCCTTGCAGCGGGCCGTTGTTTTTTTATGAGGTGTTTTTCGTTCCATGAATTCGACGACGGGTACGGCCCGATCGGGCTTCCGCCCCTTGTCGGCTTGTCCGGCAGGAACGCAAGATTTGAAATGAGTGACACCATCATCAACACGAACACTCCCCTGCCCAGCTTGCCTGGCAGGAAGCCAAGTTTCGCAGCATTGCTCATGTTTCATCGTGCAAAACTTTCCGTTCCGGTTGGACAAGCCAACCGGGGCGGCCTCGTGTTCGTGTACGCTGGCTCATTACAACTCTTCCGCTCGTGCCAGGCAAGCTGGCACGGGGCGAGGTCAGCGAGTGCTGGCAATGGCACGTCGCGCCGGTTCGGCTTGCGGCGCTTTGGAAAATCCTTTCCGGCAGAAAGGACCGACATGAAATCGCCACCAGCCCACTCCGGTCCACCGTCAATCGAACACCACGCCCTCTGTTCGAACTCGCGAAGTCAAAGCCGTATTAATTCGCCAACGATTTCGATTTTTGCAGACACCGGGGATCGGACAAGACTGTCTGAAAAAAGTAGACCCAATGCGCGGCACACGACAAGAGGAATGCCAACAGCCAAAGGTACGAACCAATGTACAATGCGTAACCTGATGTCAGTACAAAATGCAGTGGGGCGGTAGTGCAAACCAATGAGGTCAGCGCGCGAACAAAAGGAAGCGGAGAGCTGAACCTCATCAATAGCGACGTGGAGACAACAAAGAGAATGCTGACTACCGGGAAGATCAGCAGATGCGGATCGAAGAGACCCCCAACTGTTGTCCCGAAGATACCCCAGGACGTTGCCGCGACGAGGCCCCAAACCGTCGCCCCGATGAGACAACCGAGACCTGATATCCGCTGCGGTTCAGCGATCACAACGGGGCCATCTTTGAGACCGCCATCATTAATTGCTGGGGCAACTAACGCAACGGTGTAAACAAGTAATGCCGCAATCGCGAGTGTGCGAACCGAACGGCGCGATGATGAAAGCGGAGAGCCGAGTCGCTCTTGGCATTGGGTGTTAGTTGGATCAGCAACATTCATGGGAGGCTCACATCGTCGTGCAATCGAAAAAATGTTACCAGCCTGTCATTGAACGGGATTCGACAGGCTGGAAGCCTGTCGTACCTTCGTGATTCACCCACATCGAGTATCATTGGACTAGCGGCTTGCCTCTCTGACATACAGACCGTGTTGCATCACAAACGACTCGACAGCGCGCGGTGTCAGAAAGCGCAGGCCTCGGCCATCCCGCACACGGGCACGCAGTTCCGACGCGGAAATATCGGTTCCCGGCATCTTCACCGTCAGCACGCGATGTGCGATCTCCGAGCCGACCCACTCAACGACCTGACTTACCGAAGGGGTATCGACTCCCGGCCGATTGCAAGCCACCAGCGTCGCAAGGTGAGCAATCCGCTCCGGCTCGCGCCACGTGAGCAGATCTCGGAGTGAATCGGCTCCCAACAGCAGAAAGAGGTTTGCGTCAGGGAACTCGACCCTGAATTCCGCCAGCGTATCGACCGTGAACGATGGACCGCAGCGTTTGAGTTCTCGTCGATCGACAACAAACTCGGGGTAACCCGAGACCGCAAGGCTGAGCATGTCGGCTCGCGCAGGTCCATCGGTGATAGGGCGTCCCTGTTTATGAGGCGGCGTATTCGCTGGAACATACCGCACCTGGTCCAGATTCAGTTCCTGCCGACAGGTTTCCGCCAGCAGCAGGTGCCCGTAGTGAATTGGGTCAAATGTACCTCCAAAGATTCCCAGTCGCATTGTGTCGCCTGCCGTGAATTTTCTGTCTGTTTGGATTTCTCTTGAGCCGGAGCAAACTGTCTCGATCACCGCCCGAGTCCGATCGTAGCAGTTTTTTCTCTTCTGACATCCGCGCGGACTGCGTCAGGTGCGGAATTCTGGTGATGTCTTCCTTGCGGAACGCGGAGGAAATCTGCTGAAGATATGCCGCCTGTGCCGCCGATTCACATTTTGTCGCAATCCCTCCGCATACGACGAAAGCCTGCCACGGTATGAATAGCCTCACTTGTGACTGTACAAACTCGAATCAATGGCATCTGGAACTGCTGGAAGGATGCGACGACATCGTGGACCGCCTGACACATGTCGTTGACGTCCTGCAACCACGACATTCCATACACAATTCCAACTCGTTCCGTTTGCGCCTTGTGCTTGAGACGGACGAAACGACTGCTCCTCGATACGCTGCCGTCGGTGCCGGGGCGAGGATTTGTGATGTCTTAGGTTAGCCAGTGCCCGCCGTCCCAAAACAGGCTGTTTCAGCGAGTCGCAAACGCGAGAGATTCCGTATGATCTGCCATTGCGGATTCCGGAGCGACCGGCTTGTCGAACGTCTGCTGAAGTTCCCGAAGAAAATCGTTCGCCTAGGCTGGCAAGGCTTGGGGGATTTCAGAATTGACGGCGGAACTGCGCGTTGCTGGCCGGTTTAGGTTGTGACTGATGCCTGCCAGTAACTCATCGATACTTCGCGATTGACCTGAGACGCCAGCGTCAACCACACCAGGTCTCGAATTCTCGAACTTGTCAAATTCCCGTCGAATGTCTCCCAGCAGTTCCGCAGCCCAGGCTGGCATCGCCACATTTTGCTGAGCGGCATTACCGTCAATTGATGATTCCGAATTCGCGATCACAGCCGCGCTGGTTTCAGCCACAGATGCCTGCAAAATTGATGAACGAATTGCGGGCATGCCAATCAACGCACACAGTGCCGCGAGGGGGTCGAATGTCTCGCCTCGGCTCATCGGAGTCGTATCGAGGCCGACGCTCTCGCCGGTTGTCGGAGCGAAATCGAAACTGATCCCGCCGAGCACGAGACTTGGCGCGATACGTTCCTCAAGTCGCTCAATTCGGAACTTGTTTTTGGGAGCGATCTTCGAGGACATTTCTGCGACCATGTTCAACTGCGGGATGAAGTCGAGAAGCCGGTTTACAGATGTGAACTGTCGGAGTCTCAACCGATTCAATGAAGCCTAGGTCAAAAATGATCGTAAACGCGGAAGTTTCGAAATATACTCCACGCGGCTTGGAATGAGGCTGTCAATTCTCGTTCCAGGGCTCCAGCCCTGGAACGCACTGCCTTGGAGGCTCCTGCCTCCAGCGACAATCTCGCGAGGCAGGAGCCTCGGGGGCAGTGTGTTCCGAGGCAGGAGCCTCGGAACAAGGACATCAATCCACACCGCGTGAAGTATAGTCGATCCCGTTGTCGTACTAAAGAACCCGCAATTCCGGACTCATCGTCAAAGTTGCAGCGTGAGAACGCTAACTCAGCCGGAGCCCTACTGGCAGAGATTCCCCCAAAATCAATCCGGCCTCTTCGCTTTCAAGCGTTCCACCTTCCGCGACGAGCTGAACGAGGTGACGCTTTGCTCCCACAGCGCTGAGTCGATCGATTGCGCGCTGACGAAGTGGTTGGTCGATGTCGCGAAAGCGGTCATTTGTTCGTCGCGTGAGCTGCATCAAAGTCAGCTGTGTCGTCGCGTCTTCCAGGTTGCCAATGCGCAGGAGCACGTCAATCCATGCCGAAATTTCCGGGAGCGGAATGACGAGATTTAGCGGTCCGTAAACAGGAACGCGACCACCGATCCGACCGAGACTCCAGATCAAAGCGCTGCGAACTCCTTCGAATGACGAGCGATTGAAGAGGTCTACAATCATCGTGCCCAGTTCAATCCGCACTGGCACTGCGAGTAATTCCATGGAGCCCAGCATTCGCCAGATTTCCGCAGCTTCGTGATTGCCGGATGCGTAAGGAGCTGCTTTGCCTCGCCCGGTTTGCACCTGTCGAAACCGCTGACGGATGGCGGGCATGACGGTCGATGCGATTTGAGTCTGACGCCCTGCGGCGAGACCGCCGGAGATACGACGACACAGTGTCCTCAATTCTGCCAGACAGGCGGCCGTCGAATGCAGCAGCCGTCCATTCGTTGCCTTCCATGTTTCTTCGACGCGCCAGTCGTCCGCCGCCATTCCAAAGCCGGGTCGCAGACAAAATCCAACTAGATTTAGCCAGCGGGCTTCGTGCTGTGTACTTCGTTTGCGGCCATCGCTCAATTCCAGAAGTTCGGCCCACAGAGCTCGCAACAGTGATGGTGGCCAGTCGGATCGCGGCTGACTGATAACTTCCGTCAAACGCTTCATCGTGTCTTCCGGGCGAATCGTCCCGCTCGATCCAAACACACTGCGGAGCACGTCCACAGCCGACGAAATCAATTCGAGGTCCACGATCCCTGATTGCTCAGCCGTTCCGGTGTGTGCTTCGCGATCCGTCTCGGTTGCTGATCGAACATCGAACTGCAGTTGCCAGCGGCGTGCGTTGTCGATTTGTTCGCACCAAAGATCCAGCGTGCCGACTTCCGTGAGTGCAGCGGAAAGTCGTGCGTCCACGATTGCCACATCGCCACGTTTGCGACTTGTCAACACGGTCCGAATCGGCGGCAGCGCAGACAATTGCTCCGGATCATAAGGAATGATTTGGCCAGGCTGATCCGTCAGGCGAGTGCCAGACACCAAAATCGGAAACTCAACAGGCTCCGACGTGCGGACCTTGAACGTCCGATCAATCACGGTGGCGCTGGACGAAGACTCCGTTCCGGCGGCGACCAGACACAGTGCGGCTCGCTGACCATCAGCCTGCTCGATGCCGACGTAGTACGTCCGAGCCAAACCGGCGACGATCCGAATGCCCACACCGCGTCGCACCATGCCGAAATACGCTGCGCCGCGCGCGACCGCGAGATCAAGCCGGTCATTACGAAGGACGATGGGGGACCAATCCGCGTCCAGGGGGCGAAACCAGTGTTCCATCGCGGCAATGAGGCGATCACGCAGAATAGACGATGCGAAAAATCCGCCGTTGAAGAGGACAATGTCCGGTCGCGCGGCCAGGTTTTTTGCATCCTGGTTGGTATCGTCGCTCAGCATCTGCTGTTGCGTTCGCAGAAACGTGGCGAGATATTTGGTAATGGCGGGGTCAGCTGCGTAGGGCAAACCGAATTCCTGAAACCCCGACTGTCGGCTTTGAGGCCGTTCATCCAGTCCGGTTTCGGGCAGGAATCCGTCCAAAAACAGCTGCAGGACTTCTTCCCGTTTCAACTCTGTCTGCAGCGCTCCTCCGATCAGCCGCGACCCGGCACCGGATAACACAATCGTGTAGTTGTCTGGCGCATTCGCACCGAGCAGCACTTCTTTGGCGTGACGGCAGACAGGAATGAGCATACTCCACTGGCGCGGTTCCAGACGACCGCCGTTTGTCAGACGCTGTTCCACAAGATGGGCAAGTGCCAGATCCAGGTTATCCCCACCCAACAGCAAATGATCGCCCACCGCCACGCGATGAAACTGCAGGCGTCCGTCTTCACCTGTGCGGACGTGAATCAAACTGAAGTCCGATGTTCCGCCGCCGATGTCGCAGACCAGAATTTTCTGACCGGGAGAAACGATCTTTTCCCATTCGTCACGATGCGCATTGACCCAGGAATAGAAGGCCGCCTGCGGTTCTTCAAGCAGCACAATCCGAGGCAGTCCAGCCGCGCGTGCGGCTGCCACGGTCAGTCCGCGAGCCACTTCATCAAACGACGCGGGGATCGTCAGCACAACGTCCTGATCCGCCAGTGGATGATCAGCGTGGGCAGCATCCCATGCATCTTTCATGTGCCGAATGTAGCGGGCGCTGGCTTCAACGGGCGACAACCGTTCCACGTCCGCCGCCCCGTGCCACGGCAACAGCGCCGCCTTGCGATCAACGCCATTGTGACACAGCCAGGACTTCGCAGATTCCACCATCCGCCCTGGCAGCGTTCGTCCATGATCGCGTGCAAAGGCACCGACGACTCCCGACGGTGCATCCTTGCTCCATGGCAATTTTGTCGCACCCGAATTGCGTTCTTCCGCCAACGCTTCGTAGTGAAAGGAAGGCAGCGTTTCCAGTTGTTCGACCTGGCCTGCGGCGACGACCTGAGGAATTGCGAATGTTGCGATTTTCCACTTGTCGATGTTGGTATCGACAAAACACATTGCCGAATTTGTCGTGCCGAGGTCAATCCCAACCACGTATCGGGGACGGGACGGTTCGGTGGATTTTGGATCGAGCTTGCTTTCGCCTGAGGTCACGTCGGGTATTACCTGTCCGGATGCTGCTGGCGCACCTTCGCCGAGCGAAAGGCGTTTACTTCGCGGCTTTTGGATTGCTGACTTCCACAGTCGCGGCTGGCTCCGCTGGCGGTGGTGCCACCGCCTTGAAAAATACCGTCGCCAGCGGCGGAACGGTAATCACGATACTGTGCGGTTTGCCGTGGGCTGGTGTTGGCTTGGAATAGACACCGCCCTTGTTGCCCAGTCCCGCGCCGCCATACCAGTCGGCGTCACTGTTGAAAATTTCTTTGTAGTAGCCCGCACACGGCGCGCCGAGTCGGTAGTTGTCGCGGGGTGCGGGTGTCAGATTACTGATCACCAGAATAATCTCACGCTGATCCGGTGTCTGCCGCTGATACGCGACGACACAGTTTGTGTGATCGTCGCCAACCAGCCACTGAAATCCTTCCGGCACGACGTCGCCTTCGTGCAGAGCAGGTTCATTCGCATACAGGCGATTCAGATCGCACATCATGCGCCGGATGCCTTCATGCGTGTCGAAGGTTCGCAGAATCCAGTCAATCTCGGCGTCGTGATTCCACTCCGTCCACTGGCCGATTTCCGTGCCCATGAACTGCAGCTTCTTGCCGGGTGCCGCGAACTGTCCCGACAGCAGAACTCGCAGGTTGGCAAACTTCTGCCAGGTATCTCCTGACATCTGAGACAGCAATGACTGTTTGCCATGCACAACTTCGTCGTGTGACAGCGGCAGCACAAAATTTTCCGAAAACGCATAGATGCCGCGAAACGTAAGATCATTCAAATGGTACTGGCGATGAATGGGATCCCGCCGCATGAATCGCAGCGTGTCGTTCATCCAGCCCATGTCCCACTTCATCGTGAAACCCAGACCGCCGGTGTAACAGGGGCGTGAAACCCCGGGCCAGGCCGTGGATTCTTCGGCAATGCTCAGCGTGCCCGGAAACTCGGCATGAATCAGTGTGTTGAATTGTCGTAGAAAGTCGATCGCGGCCAGGTTCTCTCGTCCACCATATTGATTAGGGATCCACTGATCAGAGTCACGGGAATAGTCCAGGTACAGCATTGAGGCGACGGCATCGACGCGAATTCCGTCAATGTGATAAACGTCGCACCAGAACTTCGCACTCGATGTCAGAAACTCAGACACTTCACGCCGACCGTAGTTGAAGATCAGTGTGTTCCAGTCGGGATGGAAGCCAAGCCGTGGGTCCGAATGTTCGTAGAGGCACGTGCCGTCGAACATGGCCAGCCCGTGCGTGTCCGTTGGAAAATGGCCCGGCACCCAGTCCAGCAGCACGCCAATGCCGCGCTGGTGCATGTGATCCACGAAATACTGAAAGTCGTGCGGCGACCCGAATCGCGCTGTCGGAGCGAAATAGCCGGTTGTTTGATAGCCCCAGGATCCATCGAATGGATGCTCCGTGATGGGCATCAATTGAATATGGGTGTAGCCAACTTCAAGGACGTAGTCGGCCAGAGCGTGCGCGAGTTCACGGTAGTTGAAATATGTTCGTCCGTCGTGCGGGCGTTTCCACGACCCAAGATGGACCTCATACATCGACACGGGTGCCTTGAGCCAGTTTGTTTCCCGGCGACGTTTTAGCCAGGCTTCATCGTCCCACTGAAAGTCGCGGAGGCTCCACACGATCGACGCCGTCTGCGGTCGCATTTCATGATAGAAGGCGACAGGGTCCGTTTTTTCGAGCAGATGGCCGCTCTGCGTGCGAATTGCATACTTGTATCGCGTGCCCGGCAGCACGCCTTTGATCACACCATGCCAGACGCCGTTATCACTGGAATTCAACCAGTCCCTCCCGGCGGTCCAGCCGTTTCCGTCTGTGATGACCGACACTTCACGGGCGTTGGGAGCCCACACGGCGAATCGAATGCCACCGTCCACCAAATGAGCGCCCCAATAGCGATAGAGCGTTGTGGCGTCGGCAACCCGATCAAATGTGCCGGGCTGAGACTTTGCTGGAGACGGCGCGGATGTAGTTGGTGTTGACATAGCGTCTTTTGGTTAATCCGAACTAAATGGGCACCGGGATGATTGCTGACCATGGTTTCTGGCGACGAGCACAGAAATTCTCTCCGAGTTTTACCAACGACACAACCGGAACGGAGAATTCCATGCTGTCGATTCTCAAACTGATTCAAAATACTTCAGTCGCATATGATCGATTTGTCAGCCAGTTCCGCAGCACGCTTTCGGCTTTCCCAGAGACGAGTAAACAGTCTGCTGAATTGTGGTGATCCGACTGAATTGCCGCCAATCGACAGAACTTCGCCGGAATCCGACTCGGACCCCGCAGGTTTTTGCCCTCCGACGTCTCGCTGAGTTTGTATCGAGATCTGGATTGCTTCTGCGACAGCCGTTCCGAATTCCAGACGCCGCTCCGCGCGGGAAACCAGGTCGTCGAATTGTGGCGGACGAACGTTCGCCTCTGGGTCGACGACTCTGCCTGACTGGAGACTTCCCGAACTCGACCCGGTGCGCCGAAAATGCTGCATGTCGGCGCTAAGTTCGGCAATGGTTTCGGCGATCGGAAAGACCTCGTGGTCCGGTTCCAAAATGGGCGAGACTCGCTCCGCGCGACCGCTGAGATCGACGGCGGACAGGCTGAAGACTTCATCGGCATTCGTCTGAATTGATGTGTCCGATGGACGTGTGGAATCTGCCGTGGCTTCATGTTGGGACGCTGACGCATCGACATACTCATCGGAATCGCTGTCCACAACGGTGTCCTGTAGATCCAGTTCAGTGATGTCCCGACTAGAGTTCTCACCCAAAAAACCGAGAATCAATTGCCCGTCATTCCACAGCTTCAAGCCTGCAGAACCAAAAGAATCTGACAGCCGACTGCCGGCTTCGGTTGATGTTACGCTGTCAGGCGTTTCATTCGAAGATTCGAGTGCGACCGGCGGCATGTTCCCGAAAAGCACAAACGAACCGACGGTATTACACGGCGAGCTGTTCACGAATTCGCCCATGACGCTTGAGTCTGTCGTCATCGTGATCGTGATTTGATCGATTGACTGGATCCGTGCTGCGGGCATGAACTGAGAGCCGACCGAGCTCCGCTGATTCATTGCCAACATGCCGTAATCAGTCAGCATGAGCGACCTTGTCCTTGCCGGAGAAACGATCGGCGACATCCCGTGTGGAACGTCACGCCCGAGTGCAATCCAGGTATAGCGGTCAAACACTGGCGTGCGGTTCGAAAATCCTGAATCCGTGAGGTTCATAAATCGTGACGTTGCCTTGTGAGTGGGGGTGGGACTGATCGATTCGTTCTGTGATGGCTCTTCTTCTATCGCTTCCGGGACAGTGGCTTCCCGGACAGTGGTTTCTGTGGCGACGGCCTCCGGTTCGTCATTCCGCGCGGTGCCATCAGTCAACACGGCCTCATCAATCAACGCGGTATCATCAATCAACGCGGTATCATCAGTCAACGCGGTGTCATCAGTCAACGCGGTGTCATCAGTCAACACGGCCTCATCAGTCAACACGGCCTCATCAGTCAGCGCGGCCTCATCAATCATCGCGGCTTCATCAATCATCGCGGCTTCATCAATCAACGCGGTGTCATCAGTCAACGCGGTGTCATCAACCAACGCGAAATCATCAATCAACGCGAAATCGTCAAGCGGATCGGCGTCGAATATTGCAAGTAATTCCGGCGTGACTGGTTCCGGCGTGACCCGTTCCGGCGTGTCGTACATTGAAGTGTCGTCGTCAAACGGCAGGCTCGATTTCGCGTTGCCATCAATCCGGAGCACGTTACGTGCGTAAGGATGAGGATCGGAGATTGCCGTGCTGATGAATTCCTCCTGCGGAACCTTGCCGTCTTGTGAAGCGAACTGACCGTCCGGCTGCGGCAGGAATTCATACGAGGATGTCGTGTCGTTATCTCTGAACTGAAACAATTCCATGATCTCGCGATCATCGACCTCTTCCACCGAGATGCTGTCTTGTGGAGATTCATCCGCAAATCGATGTCCAACTTCAAACGTGATAGCGGCATTGTGCTTCTTATCGGTCCCTCCAATTTCAACGACGCCGTTCGACGGCAACCGGATTTTGACATCGAACGCAGGAGATTCGACAGTCGATGCCATCGCCGTGCGAACTGCGGGGCCTCCAAATTCAATCACACCCGGAGACAGCGTCGCATGCGTCGGAGTCTGTGTCGCGCGGACCGGCACCAGGGGCCTTGCACTCCGGACGGGTTCGGCGACCGTGATTTCAGATTCCGGTTGCGTGTCAGCAGATTCCGATTCCTCCTGCATTTCATCTGACGATGCGTCCGCAGAGACGGCAATCGGAGACGCATTCCAGTTGTATTGCAGATGCTGCAACCGACCGAGAGCCGTGCGGACGGAATTTTCGGTGGCCTGTGTTTCACCAGCCTCCGCCGCGACCACAAGGGATTCGTCCGCCAGCAAACTCAGGCAACGCGGAATGCCATTCGATGCCGCTATGATGAATTCCACTGCGGTCGTCGTAAAGACGTTTGAAAGCTTTCCTCCGACGAGTTCAATTTGCCGCTGCAGAAACCGCATTGCTTCGCCCGACTTCAGTGGCTGAAGAAAGGAGTGGCAGCGAATCCGGCGGCCAAACTCTGCGTACTCGGTTCGCGCCAGTTGTTCCTCAAACGAGATCGGCGCGCAAACCAGACAATGCACAAGCCCCCGACCGTTCCATTCCTCTTCGGTATAGGATCGCAGTTCGTTCAGGGTTTGCAATGACATAAGTTGAGCGTCATCAATCAGCAGCAGGACGGGGCCCCACAACTCCGCCGTGCGTTTCATTTGTTCCAGCGCCAGCGATCGGGTTGCAGCCGGGGCTCGCACACAATCGTCGGGGGTTGCGGTGAGGCCACTGCTGCCCGCTTTCATGCGTGATGCCTGAAGCAGTGCGGAAATCAGATCGCCCGAAGTCGTGAGGCTGGCTCCGGAACAGACGATCGCACGTCCCTCGTTGGCAAGTTGTTGTTGCAGATGTCGCAGCAGCGAAGTCTTCCCACTGCCCGGCGGGCCAGTCACCAGCGCGATCCCGAGATCTGACCGCAGAGCGTGCAGAAGCTGCGGCAGGATCGAGTGAATGGATTCCGAAACAAAGAACGCGCGAGTTGCATCGGCAGACTGAAATGGCTGGCGATGGAGTCCAAAATGTGTTTCGTACATAACTAATCCGTCCCTGGATGCTTGCGATATTGCGGCAGAAGATGCCGGTCCGCTCATCGCGCGGTTTCCCCCGCTGTCATCATCGAACGGGAATATCCAAATTCTTTAGCGCAACCGCTTTTGACGGAAAAGACGAATCATCCTGTGCTTGTGTAACCCGAGCGATCGACCAGACACCGGCTATTCTGCCGCGCAGCCCACCTTAGAAGTTTCCCATGTTAAGGAACGCGGCGTCATCGCCACAAGCTCGCTCAGTTCAACCACCAATTTCCCTCCGCACTCGCAAAGTCAATACCCCACTGATCATGTGTTCTTCATCGATTCACGCACAGATTGCAATCGTCGTTCACCGTCTTCGATGCTTTCGTCGTGATCGACACACAGAACTCGAAAACCTGCTGTCGTGTTGAACGACTTGAATGCATTCTCGGATTGGAGCCGCAACGCAACTCGGCACGACATCTCAAGGAACTGATCATATACCGTCGGTTCATGCATCTCGTCACACGGGATTGAATGAAAATGGCTGATTGCCTTGCCGATCAGTTCATTGTAATCCTTATCGTAATCGCAAGGATTGAACACCTCGAAATACCCCCAATCCCCTGCAGACCATCGCAATTCTTGTTCAAGTTGTTCGACGGACCATCCGGGATACAGTGCTGCGTTTCGCGTTTGATAATCGAGCGCCGTTTCTCGCAGCAACGTTGCAGTATTGAAATGGCCAAGCGTCTCGAAGTAGGTCGCGTTGCAGTCGAGAAAGAACCCATAGAAGAACTCGTTGCGATGCTTGGCGGCAAAGTCTTCAAAGCATGTGATGGCGGCAGCAACGATAGTGTTTTCCACGTGTTCCCAATCAATTTTCATGGCCATTTCTTTGCGTCAGGGACGGTGTGGGCTTTGGGATCTGGCAAATCTGGATCGATGCGGCTGCAGACATCGCGCGTTGAACTTTGCCACTTCGTGGGGGGAACAATTTGTTCTGCGTTGTGCAGAATGGATACGACTCGCGATGCGACGTACGTGGCATGATACAATCCGGGACATGCCCCGTCACTTGGATTGCGGTGACTGACGAAATGGTGGCAAACTGCAAATAACATCACACAACATCAGGGTAAATACGTTTGCCATCTGGGTCCGACCCACCGTAAATGCGCACTTTTCATGCCGGAACGGTCTCAATCACTGTGGATATCTGTAAACTACGACCGAAGTATTTTGTTCTCGATAAAGGCATTGGAAATGATCGCCCCCAAAGAAGAAACGTGCGAAGGTGTCCCGGAACTGGAAGAGCGGAAGCCCGACTTTCTGATTCTGGCCCGATATGGACGAGTGCCACAGGTCGCTCGATTTTCCGCGTGGGGCGAAAAGCCTGAACGCGAATCCACTGTTGTTGTGTTCACTGATCGCGGTGAGGAAATCGCAACTGTCCTGAGGACGCTGCCTCCAGACGCAAAGACAT
>Ga0073903_10001326_pt1 | contig 12881 bp, 9 predicted proteins | sample KloWWTKNB14_bulk_FD_66665 | JGI IMG/M metagenome (GOLD analysis project Ga0073903, IMG submission 66665) | Active sludge microbial communities from Klosterneuburg, Austria, studying microevolution and ecology of nitrifiers - Klosterneuburg... | ecosystem: Engineered > WWTP > Aerobic digester >... | reverse complement strand
TGATGGTACTTCAACGGTTGTTCGATGCTCGGCACGATGTCCGCCAAAGCCGCCAGGTGAAAGACCTTCCCTACACCAGCGAACAAGGGTTCGATCTTCTGGTGATCCGCGATATCAGCGATGTGGACATGCAACTGCTTGTTCCCTTTCAAATGGTCGAGGTTCCTCGCATGGCCGCTGCTGAGGTTGTCTATCACGTGTACTTCATGTCCATCGTTCAACAGCCGTTACACCAACCAGGATCCAATGAATCCACAACCTCCTGTCACCAATGTTCTCATGCCTTCCCTTTCAATTTGCGCAAGGTCCGTTTGAATCCGCCGCCGGTCAAGGTATCCACATCCACCACGGCTTGGTCCACCCGTTGTTTCCAGGTACGTGTCCGTGATGCGATGACCTCCGGATGTGCCTTTCGCCAGATGCGTGGGATGCCGTGGATCTCCACATCGTTGATGACGTGCGCCCGGTACTCGAGGTCGAAGCCATTCGCTATGAGGTGCGACTCCACATCGAAATTGTCCGTGGGCTTCCAAGTGTACGCGTGGTCGCGGATGTAGAAGGCACCACCCGGTTTCAACACACGTTTGAATTCGCCGATCATGTGGCGCACCAACCGACTGTTCAATTCAGGCAGCACTTGCACACACATCACCAGATCGACGGATGCATCCGGAATGAGATCGCTGCGCCAAGTGGGCACGTGTTGAATTCCTGACCTGATCGGATCAAGCTTGAAAGGCTCCGGTATGTCGATATAGTCCGTGAACGGCACACCGAGCCCCTTGTAATACAGGTGTTGCAAGCAGTACGAATTCACGATGGCGTCCATGCCGATGTAGCAAAGGTCCGCATCCTGACCGGTCCAGAGATTCGCTTGCCGCCCGTAACCAGCACCGAAGTCCAGCACGGTTCGGATCCGAGCACGTTCCGGCACGGGATAGGCCTGTGCAAGTACGTGGTCGTGCGCGTTGTTCAAGCCCACGCGCTTGTCGTAGACCGCTGCATCCAACTGTAGGCCCATGGATCGCACCACGCGTTCATCGTTCGCTTTGCTCGCTTCAACCAAAGCGGTGATCCGAGCATCATTGATGTAATCCGGATAGTCGTTCCGGAACCAACTCATCCACTTCAATAGATCCTCTGCACCGCCGAAACGGAAGAAATCGCTGACCACGCCATCCTCGTATGTGCGCTTCCGCTTCTTCAACCCTTCTTGGTAGTCCCAACGTGTCATCCACTCCGGCGCACGTTGGTGATCACGTGCCAAAGCATCGTGGAAGCGTTGTTCGAGAGCGGTTTCCTCAGGACGCATCAGGCAGGATCCGTAGTGATGCGGACGGTGAATGTCTTCGTGGGCCAACCGACCTCCGGATAGCTCGACTTCACTGCCTCTGGCAGATAGATCGCGCACAGAGTGTTGCTCACGTGGAAGATCCGCTTGCGGTGTTCATCACTCGGCGCACCATCGAGGATCCCGCGGAATACTTGCCAGTTGGGTTTCTCATAGCCGAGGCCATAGTCGTGCCAAACGATGATCGACTTCTCATCCTTCAGTAAGGTGAAGGCGTTCCGCGTGTCGATGGTCACACCGGGGTATTGGTGATCGGCATCCACGAAGATGAGGTCGCAAGTGCCTTTGAACTGGCTGAAATCGTAGGTCTGCGTGTTGTGTTCGATGATGCGGATGTTGGGCAACGCCTTGCTGTACATGTGTGCAGCGCGCACCGCTGGTTCCGGAGCACCTATCTTCTTCATGTCCGCTTGCCCGAAGCTCATGGCGATGATCTCCTTCATCAGCGGTGCCACATTCGCCAAGCTCTCCCCTCTCCAACTTCCGAATTCGATATAACGCCCTTGCGGATAGCGTTTCGCCAAAGCACGCAACAACGCAAAGTCGGTGACGCGACTAGTGCCATCCAAGTACGTGTAGTGCGTGATGGTGTCGTCCAAATTCGGTGCGATGTCGCGAATGTCGATCGTCGGCAAACCCTTGGACAGACCATAGGTATCGACCACATGCTTGCGACAAGCCTCTTCCATCGTGAAATGGAACAACCCTTTCAACACACGCTTCGGTCGTGTGATGCACAACTTCAAGAACGGTCCTGCCAAATGCCAATTGCCCATCAGTTGGTTCGGTAGAATTCAGTGATGGATGCAATGACATGCTTCACTTGCTCGTCGCTCAGTTCCGCGAAGACCGGTAGGCTGAGGATGGTCTCACACTGCTTTTCGGTAACCGGAAAGTCGCCGCGCTTGTACCCGAGATAAGCAGCGGCTTCCTGCAAGTGGATAGGCACCGGGTAGTGGATCTTGGTATCGATGCCGAGACCTTCGAGGAATGACTTCAACGCATCGCGCTTGGCGGTCTGGATGATGAAGGTGTGGTACACCGCACGCTCGCCGTTCGCATCGTTCGGGACCAAGAGATCGCCTACTCCGGACAAACCTCTTTGATACATCGCGGCGATGACCCGGCGTCGTTCCGTCCAACGCGAGAGTTCGCGCAGCTTCACGTTCAACACCGCTGCCTGTAGGTTGTCCAAGCGTGAGTTGTAACTGAAGAAGGCACTGTGGTCGCGGTCGCGCATGCCGTGGTTGCGCGCCTTCATCAGGTGTGCATGGACCGCTGCATCGTTCGTGGTGATCACGCCGCCATCGCCCGCTGCGGCAAGGTTCTTCAACGGGTGTAGGCTGAAGCAACCTGTCGTTCCGAAGGACCCAACATGCTGACCGTTCAACGTAGCGCCGATGGCCTGGGCGCAATCTTCAACCACCTTCAGGCCGTGTTCCTGAGCGACGGCCAGTAGCTCGTCCATCCGCGCCGGACGACCAGTAAGATGCACAGCGATGATCGCTTTCGTCTTCGGCGTGATCGACTTGCGCACCGCTTCCGGATCCAGGTTCATATCATCCAGGACATCAGCGAAAACAGGAGTGGCACCAGCTAGCGCGATGCTGGATCCGCTGGCGAGGTAGCTATTCGGCGCGGTGATGACCTCGTCGTCCTTGCCGATGCCGAGCGCCATCAAGCTCAAGAACAACGCATCCGTTCCGTTCGCGACACCGATGGCGTATTTCGTACCGCACAGTTCTGCGAACGACTTCTCGAAGGTGGCCAACTCTTCGCCCATGATGAAGGCACCGCTGTCCAACAAGGCACCGATGCGATCGAGCACTTCTTGTTTGATGCCTGTGTACTGCGCACCGAGATCGACGTAGGGCACTCGCAAGTGCGTCGTGGTCGCCATCAATTCAAATGGATGCGCTGCATCCGCTTCACGTTGAAGTACAGATCGTTGGTAAGGCTGTCGGGAATGGCACCTGCGTCGAAGGCCTTCTTCAGGTCGCGCACCGCATCTTCCAAGCTGTGTGTCGCCACGAAGCCGATGTCGTTCTTGATCTTCTCGCTGCTCACGTGGTAGCTCCGCAGATCATCGGTGGGCGTGGTGACGATCTTCACATGTTCGCCGATCACGTTGCGTACCATGCCTGCGATCTCGGCGATGGTGAAGTTGTCGTAGCCCGCATTCCAGATCTTCCCGGCGATGCGCTCCTTGGGCAGTTCCAGCAACTGCACGTACAGGTCCGTCATGTCCTCGATGTGGATGTTCGGGCGCTTCTGCGTGCCACCGAACACCGTGATCTCGCCTTTGTTCACAGCGAGGTTCGTGAGGATGTTGACGCTGAGATCCAACCGCAATCGCTTGCCATAACCACACACCGTTGCAGGTCTGATGGTCACCGTGGTGAAGTCGTCGCTCTGGAATCGATCGAGGATCTCTTCGCATTGCGCCTTGAACTTGGAGTAGTCCGTGAGCGGCTCCAGCACCATGTCCTCCGTCACGTTCGGTTCTTCCTTGATGCCGTACACGCTACTGCTACTCGCATAGATGAAGCGCCCTATGCCGCTTTCCTTGCTGATACGCACCAGCGGTTCGAAGGCATCGAGGTTGATGCTCTTGCCCAGATCCGGGTTCAGCTCGAAGCTTGGGTCGTTGCTGATGCACGCCAAATGGATCACGGCATCGTGCCCGGGAAGCAACTTCTTCAACAAGGCCTGATCGCGGATATCGCCCTTCACCGCGTTGAGCCGCTCGTGCTTGGGCAGCACCTCCTCGCCGTAGATCATGAGATCGAGCACGGTCACGCTGTAGCCTTTGTCCAAGAGCTTCGGCACGAGCACCGAGCCAACGTATCCGGCACCGCCGGTGATGAAGATGTTCTTTGAGGTCATGGTAATGACTGGGTTCCAAGCGCAATTTTACGGCTAATAGACGGTTCTGTCGGTAGTTTGTACAACCCGGAAACTTCAGTTCAGGTAAGCATGAAACTGTAGTTTTGTTACAGGTGACTTGTTGTCATCCATAGATGTGCACAATCCCTTCCATCTGTTGGTACCATGCAACCGTCGGACTACTTGTCCTTCAGGCTCAAGAGTCTTCGGCGCAAACGTTCTTCAAGACGATCGGCCTACCTGGAACGGACGAGACCGCTCAATGCCTTCAGGCTACAAATGACGGCAATTTCGTGATTGGAGGATCGAAAGGGGACAGTGCTTTGGTCACGATGGTCGACGGAAATGGGACCGTCCTCTGGTCGCGTGCCTTTCAAGCCATCACTGGGTACCAGAATGTTGTCTATCAGATCGCGACTACTCCTGAAGGAGATCTAGTAGGGACGGGGAATTGCTATTCATCCAACCCCTACCCCCACTTCACATTTCTTTTCAAATGCGACCTCTTAGGCAACCTTCTCTGGCATACCATTTCCGATGACGATCGGCCTATCTGGACAAATCGGATCATCCCGAACTCGGCGGCTGAATACATGGTCCTGCCGTGCATTTACAACTTGAACAGCCCAACTCTATCCGACCTCTGCGCGGGAAAGGTTGATGCGAATACAGGAGCGATGCTTTCAATGGGTCCGAGAACTGACTTCACCCCGGTGAACCCAGGTCTGGACGAACATTTTTCGGCAGCGATCGCTCCGGACCAATCCGTCTATGCGTGCGGTCGAGTCTTCCTTGGTGGAAATGCGATCGGCTCCATGCGCCCACATGTCTCTCACTACACCCCTTCCGGCCAACTCCTATGGGCCAGGAGCTTCGTGTTCCCAGTGATCGAGACCGCACGGATCTACGCTATCGACATGATCTACAACGATGACTCTCTTACGGTATGCTACTTCGGCAATATCGACGGAGCAGCATCGACGTACAATGTCGGCCTCATTCGTATGGACACGGCGGGAAATGTTGCCTGGACAAAGGATTATGACCTAACGGCATACACCTCTGACCTTTCGTACAAAGTGCTTCGGATGCCGTACGGATATGCGATCAGTGGTTATGGTGTAGCTCCGGACCGTGATCTCTTCATCCTCGCAGTAGATCTTGATGGTGAAGTTCTATGGGCAAATTCCTATGGAACTCCTGGAGCAGCAGAATTCCTAACAAGAACTGTGACACCGAACGCGGTGGCCATAGGGAGTCACATACTCTTCACGGGGACCCAAGAGATCACGGGTGACCAGAATATCATTGTTGCGCGCGTTGATGCGACCGGCAGCATGGATTGCGATGTTGTATCGCCGATCGATGTCGTCGTGACATCTATCGCTCCGTTCTCCATGTCTTTGGCACCAATGGAATACCCGGATGACGTACCATTCATCGCCGGACCGATAGAGACCAACACAGTGCTTCTCGTGGACGCTTGTATGAGTTTAGCACCGAACCTAGGTCCCGATACAATGACATGTGAACCTTATACACTCAGCGCCTTTCTGCAGGGTGCCACATACCTGTGGTCCACCGGAGCGAGTGGGTCGGATATCATCGTCACTGAGCCGGATACGATCTGGGTGAGGTTGACAATGGGATGCTGTACGGGAGCGGACACGGTGATCATCAGCGGCGGAATGATGCCAGAGGCGATCATTTCTGCGACCGTCCCTTCGTGCGGTGATCTCGTCCAATTGGCTTCACTTTCGACCGGGGCGACAGAGTTGATCTGGGAACTGGGTGATGGTACATTCCAAACGGAACTGGAATTCGACCATTTATATCCCGGACCTGGATCATACTCGATCTATTTGATGGCATCGAACTCATGTGGTTCTGACACGACGCTTCAGGTCATCTCGTTCCCCGAAAGACCATTCTTCACGATAACTGGTCCCAGTGTGATCTGTGATGAAGCGCCTGTCACACTTTCAATGTCGTACGGTGGAATCGACGAACTGCATACCCTCTGGTCCACTGGTGACACAACAAGCTCGATCACAATAGCACCCGTTGATGGAACACTGATCGAATTGAACGGATCAGATGATCAAGGATGCGAATTCCACGCCGAATACCTCATCACCCTTGCCACGAATGATGTGATTGCTGCGGCAAATGTGCCTAACGTATTCACACCAAATCGTGATGGGAGTAATGATTTCTTCGGACCGATGATCACTTCTGGTTTTAAGGAAATGGTCATATACAACCGCTGGGGACAGGTCGTATACGAAACCATTGAACCGAACAAACCGTGGCAGGGTGACTGTGAGGGAACACCTTCTCCAGACGGGACATATTTCTACATCATCCGTTGGGAAAACGAATGTGGAGGCATTCCCGGTGAACACTTCGGACACGTTACGCTACTGCGCTAATCTGCCAAGCCTTTCAACACTTTCGCCGGCACCCCGACCGCAGTCACTCTGGACGGTACGTCCTTATGGACCATCGCCCCAGCTCCGATCTTTGAATACGCGCCGATCGTCTTCTTTTCGAGGACCGTGGCATTGGTCCCGATCAAGACACCCTCTTCCAATGTTACATCCCCCGATATGTTCGCTCCTGGATTGATGGTGCTGTATGCGCCGATCTTCGAATAGTGCCCGATCGTGCATGCGAGATTCACGATGACATGCGCTCCGATCTGCACATTCGTCGTGATGATGTTCCCCGCCGTAACAACTGTTCCCTCGGCAATAATGGACGTGTCGGAGATGATCACAGAAGGATGGATACCTGTGGCAAAACGAGCACCCTTTGCTTTCATCTTCGGTACAACAACGCTCCTTGCTTTTGGACTACCTATGACACAGACGAACCAGTAGTCGCCCACATGCTGTTGGTCCAACCACTCTATGGCGCCTAGAACAGGGACGCCGTTCCGCACCTGCCCATGCAATGAATCATCATCGTCCAAAAAGCCTACAACATCCCATTCGGCATTCCCCTTTGCCATGTCGATGTCACGAAATAGCTGAACGATCTCGTCACCGAAGTTGGACGCTCCGAATAGGATGAGTTTCTTCTTTCCCATTGCTACTTGCCCGAGTGGACTGCTTCATAGAACGCGATCAGCCGACGCGTGTTCTCTTTCAAAGATAGCCTTACCCTAGCTCGTTCGACGTTCCACGGATCCGATGCGTTGTTCAGCACTCTTAAGCGTTCAGCGAGAAGAGCAATATCCTCCCGTTCAATTGCAATTCCAGCGTGATGTCGCGTGATCATCCAGGCTTGAAAATCGAGATTCACCGATGAGATCACCTGAATTCCAGCTTCCAAAAAGTTGAACAACTTCAGGGTCGTGCAGAGCCGATACTTCGCCGTGGATTGTTGGTGGTCCCCATCGTTGACAAAGCCCAAATGGAAACCAAAATGATACCGCCCCAACTCCTCTGCCAACTTCTCCTGCCCCACCGGTTCGTGGTAGTGGAAGCGCAGGTTGGTCTTGGCTAGGGCTTCGTACTCGGTGCGGTCCGCGGCGAGTGTTGTTGGACTGGGATAGATGTGCAGATGCAGATCTTGCTTGGTGAGCGTTTCGATCAAGCCGAAGAACTGGATGTTGCCGAAGTAGCGCGGATCTCGGTGCGAGCCTGCTACACCACCGGCGTACACAAGATGCGTTTCGGTGGCCGAGATCTTGGGCATCGTGACGAAGCGATCATCATCGCAATAGAGTGGGAAGAAGAGGGTGCGCGGTCGGGTGCGGTGAGGTATGCCGTAGCGACGGAATCCTTCGGCGGGCTCTAGACTGTGCGCGATCACGCCGTCGGCTTCGGCCATGCAGGCACGTTCGTGCGGGAGCTCGGCACGGAGCCAACGCTTGGTGGGTGTGGTGCCGTAGTAGACTACCAGAGTGTCCTGCAGGTCGTGGATATAGGGCACGTTCGGCAATGCGCGTCGCGCGACATCCGGATAGTGGCTCTTGGGGGCGAAGCCATGCACGATCCACGGGGTTGGCATGGTGCGTAACAACCGGCGCAAGTGCCAAGCATTGCGGTAGAGCAGCACCGCCGCGAATCCTTCACCGGCGAACTCAGGGATGTAGCCTTCGCGGTGGCAGAAGAGCACCACCTTTCTTCCACTCTGCCGGGTGACCCACTTCGCCATGCGACCGGCACGCGCCATGAGCAACTCAGCGACATAGAAGAGCGCATTATCCACCTTGGCCGTTGCAGGAATGCTAGGCGGAACGTGCAGCGCATACAACACCGCATCGATCACTGCACTGCCGCGAACCCGCAACTCGCGCGCGATCTTCACTTTCCATGTGCGCCAGACCAATGCGTTCATGACTTGTTCCGAATGCGACCCAACACCATGTGTACCTGATCGCTGAGGTCGGGCGCCAAACGCAGGTAATAGACCGCAGGCCAGAACACCAGCGTGACAACACTTGCGCGGATGATGAAGTCCAGCCAGATCCCGCCAAATTGCGGTAGCATCAAAAGCACGATCGCGAGTGCGAGACCGAGTACCATGGTGATCACGGTGCGTGCATCGAAGGGCCAGAGTCCGTGCTTACGCTTCAAGAAAACGATGCGCCAAGCAAGTATCGACGTGAAGGCCACCAACGACGACCACGCGGCACCTACCATCCCGAAGGCCTTGATGAAGGCGAAGTCCAACACCACGTTCAGGATCACCAGCACGGCACCACTGAGTGCATCGAACCAGTACGAGCGCGATGTCGCGACGATGCCTCCACTCAAGCCACCCGCCAAGTTGATGACGTTGACGAAGCCGAGTATGAGCATGGCATTCTTCGCGATGGAATAGCCCGGTTTCATCAGGGAGAAGAGGACATCGGCGCCGGCCCACAAACAGAGGAAGAGGTAGGCCCCGATGACCAATTGGATCGCGGCCGAGCGCCGGTAGATCATATCGATCTTCGCATGCTCGCGCTTCTTCCACGCTTCGGCAAGGATGGGCATGCTCGGCAGCACCAAGGCCCGCGCAGGGATCAATATCACCGATGCGATGTAGAAGGCCACGGCGTAATACGCCACGTTGTCCAAGCCGTCCTTCAGCATTACACCGACCATGAGTTGATCGACGTTGCCCAATGCGATGGTGGCCATCCCGCTGCCGAACGTGAACAGGCCGTAGCGCATCATGCTCCGCCCAAGCCTTCGCGGTAGTCGCAGTTTGGCGATACCGAAGGTCAGGTTGCCGCTGCGCCAGAGGTCGAATACCAAGCCCGCCGTGCTGATGAGGAAGGTGCCGACATACAGCAGCATGAAGACGCGCAGGTCGAAGTGCCACCAGGCCTGCGCCAGGATCAGCGCCATTTGCAATACGCGCAACAGGAATTCCCGCGTGAAGGTGGGTGCGATGCTGCGGTGGATGGATCGGCTGTATGCGCGGAACAGAAAGAAGTACACCTCCGACAAGACCAGTGGCAATACCACCAAGCCGTACTCGGCATACAAGCCATCGGCCGCGCCGAACCACAGTGCGAATTGACCGTGAAAGAGCCACAGCACCAACATGGCGAGCAAGCCGCCAACGGTGCCAATGCTAAGCACCAAGGCGAGCAGGCCGTTGTGCTTGCGCGTGGCATCACGGAAATAGGGGAAGTAGCGGATCACGGTATTATCCAAACCCAGCTGCGCCATTTGCGCGGCGATGGCGGCAATGGACACCAATACCCGGGTAAGGCCGAATTCATCGGCAGGGAGGATGCGTGGATACAGCAGCACCACATTCACGAAACCCAAGGCCAGCCCCACGTAGGCCAACGCCGCATTCCAGCCAGCTTGGCGAGCTAGGATGCCCATGGCTTGGGTACAGAGTGATGTGGGAGGACGCGCACGGCGCGAAAGTAGCGGCACTGCACGTGGACGAAGCTCGAATTCTCTGCGTTTGGTTCAACGACCCATCGTTCTTAGCGGGGGCGCAACGTGGAACAGAACAGAGTTCCAACTGGAATGACCGCCAACCCAATTGTGAACATTGCCGCCGTCCGTGGTGCAGAACGATTAGATTCAACATCCCCAACCTGTCCCATGTCCCTCGGCACCAACGACCCATGCAGCCCTATGAACCGCGTGTTCGGCCGGTACATCGCCTTTATGGTCACTCTGACATTGGGTATATCGTTGGCCGCCCAACCCGCCATCGACTGGCAGCACGTCTATGGGGGCAGTGGATTCGATCGTGCGTATAGCATCGACCGAACAAGCGACGGTGGTTTCATCGTGGTTGGGGAAACCTCATCCACCGATGGTGATGTTACGGGGATCCATGGACCATCCAACCAAGATGCCTGGGTGATCCGGTTGGATGCTGAGGGCGCCTTGCTTTGGCAAAGAGCTTTGGGTGGCTCGGGATGGGAAGTAGGTCGCGATGTGCGGCAGACCATGGATGGCGGATTCATCATGACCGGCCTGACCAATTCTAATGACGGTGACGTAGCTGAACTCGTAGGTGGTCAGGATATCTGGGTAGTAAAGCTCGACGCAGATGGCACCATTCTCTGGGAACATACCTACGGTGGATCATCCGGTGAATCTCCTTGGGCGCTCGAGGAATTGGCCAATGGGGACCTCTTAGTGGCTGGCGAAACCACCTCGACCGACGTGAATATGCAGGGCTGTAGTGAAAGTTCAGACTTTTGGTTGTCGAGACTCTCCGCAACCGGTGAACTTCTTTGGTCCAACTGTTTCGGCGGTTCTCAATTCGATGCGGTACGTGACATGGCCGTATTGCCCGATGGGTCGTTCGTGCTCGTTGGTTGGACGCGCTCCAACGATGGCGATGTAAGTGGGTTACACGGATCAGGCTTCCCTCCACAACCCGACGCATGGGTGATCAAAACAACCATAGATGGCGAAATGGAATGGCAAACCTGTTTGGGTGGATCCGACAATGATGCAGGATGGGCGATCGAAGCGACACCGAATGGTAAGATCTATGTGGCGTCGACAGCGATCTCCAGTGATGGCGATGTTAGCACACAGTTGGGTGGAGGTGACTACTGGGTCGCACGTTTAGCTGACGATGGCACCTTGGAAATGGAACATTCCTTCGGAGGCACAAGTGGCGATGCACCTTGGGGAATGTTCTGTACTTCAGCAAGCGAGATCCTCGTTGTCGGCAGTTCGGTATCCACGGATGGTGATGTGTCTTCCTCCCATGGAAGCACAGAAGCCTGGGTGATCAAATTGGACGAGAACCTCGAACTGCTGTGGGAACGTTCCTTTGGCGGTTCATTGAGCGATAGTGGTCGTGATATTCACTGGTCCGAAGATGGTGTGATCGCGTTGACCGGCTCTTCCAATTCCACAGATGGAGACCTTACCACGAACTATGGCGATAACGACTTCTGGGTCGTAAAGCTCAGGCCAGAACCCGTTGGGATCAATGAAACAGTACTGCGGCACTTCACCCTCTCCCCCAACCCCGCCACATCCGAACTCCGCATTGCACTCAATGGCATTGCTGCTCGGCGCATGGAGGTGGTTGATATCACTGGCCGCGTTGTGATGACCAAGTCCATTACGCGCGGCGCACCGAGCGTGGATCTTTCCATTGCGCAGTTGGCACAAGGCACGTACAGTCTTCGGGTGTTGGGCGATGCCAGCTATACGCAACGCTTCGTCAAATACTAAGGCCCACTCAGTGTCTCACGGTGCGATCCAACAACTCCGCGAGCTGCCCCGTCAAGTACTTCCGATCGAAATGCCCCACATCCATGGCCGCATCGGTGGTGGTGAAGAGGGTATCCACGGCGGCTTGGATGGAGGCTTGGTCGCCGCGTGACACTGTTGCGTGGACATCGCCGAGCACCCGCACGATGTCGGCACCTTCTGGTGCGATGGCGAGGATGGGGCGTTGCACCGAGAGGTATTCGAACACCTTGGCCGGGAGGAATCCGCTGGCATTCGGGGTGTCGTTCACCGGCAGGAACAAGGCGCGGGCACGTTGCATGTGGCGCAGGGCTTCGGTGTGGTCCACTTGCGGAATGCGCTCCAGGTGTTCGTTAAGTCCGGCGGCTTCGATGCTTTGCAGTACCGTATGGTCCACACCTCCGACCAGGCGCAGGCGGAAGCGTTGCTTGAATTCCGGATCGCGGGCAATGCGTTGTGCCAAGGCGGCCCACAGTTCCGGCACGTTGCGGGTAGCACTGATGGAGCCGACATGCACCAAGGACCACGCTTCATCCACCGGCGCGGCAGGCACGGGTATGTCGTCGGTGTCGAAGCCATTGGTGATCACGTCCACGTGCTTGGCGCCGAGGTCCCGCAGTTCTTCGGCCCATGCCCAACTGACGGTGAGTACTTGGTCCGCTTCGGTGAGTACCAGCCGTTCCAAGCGGTGTTGTTCGGCATCGGCGAGGCGCGTCAAACGGAGTTGACCGTAGTAGTCGATGTTCGTCCACGGGTCCCGGAAGTCGGCGACCCATGGTAGGCCTGTGCGCTTCTTCAGTTCGCGACCGATCAAATGCAGGCTGTGTGGCGAACCGGTGGTGACGATGACATCGACCGGGTTGGCTTTCAGGTAGGCTTCCAGCCGCATCACGGAGGGCTTCACCCACCAGATCCGTGCATCGGGGATGAAGAAGTTGCTGCGCACCCAGTTCGCCATG
>Ga0073903_10001315_pt1 | contig 12910 bp, 27 predicted proteins | sample KloWWTKNB14_bulk_FD_66665 | JGI IMG/M metagenome (GOLD analysis project Ga0073903, IMG submission 66665) | Active sludge microbial communities from Klosterneuburg, Austria, studying microevolution and ecology of nitrifiers - Klosterneuburg... | ecosystem: Engineered > WWTP > Aerobic digester >... | reverse complement strand
AACCTGAAATGATACAGGGTATGGAATGTTTCCCATCACGATGTAGTCACGATCAATCTGGTCAGTGATGAGAGTGTTGTCGTCAATCTGGTAACCTTCAAGTGCCTTAGGGGCAACACCGTTCACCACAACCGTACCATTGCCCCAGAAACGGAACAGGTCTGCCGCTGCTGCCTCGAAGTTACGATCAGTAGGAATGGAAATCTTGGTTCCCGAAAGATCGGACGATGGGCTAGTGTCAATGATCTGCAACTGTCCAATGCCCTGTTCATTCTTGGACACCACCGCCGCAACCTTCAAGCCATTGTGTACGGTGGTGATGCTGAACGAATCAGCGATAGCAAGCGGAGACTTGGAACCAATGCCAAGCATACCCACCTGAGTATCGGTGCCACGCTTAGTCGAAGCGCCATACTTGGTGTAGGTCTTGTAGAGGTCATCCAAAGACATTCCGATACCGTAGTCCTTGATTGTCAGCGTGGGGCTGAGAGCCGAAGGCAGTTTGACCTCAATCGGGCCGGTGTAACCATTGGCAACCTGAGCATCCAAACCATTAGCGGAGAGTTCCCGCAGTACAGCAAGGTAAGGGTTGGAGTACAGGTCAGACAAGATAGACTGCAAGTGTGCGAGTGAGTTCTGGTCAAAGCCAAACTCAACTGTGTCCCCATCAAAGTTGCCACTGTTGACGAACTGTGTGGTCTGGACTGGCTTCATGGTGTTCCTTCCGTCGTTGTTAGTTCTATTCTAGCAGGGTCGCAACAGATTCTCTACATGATAATGGTAAAGATTTCTTGACGAAAAAACTCCAGCAAAATCTTGACAGTATCGTAAAGGGATGGTATGAGCGGCTACGCCGCCCCCGTAGGGGCGACGTTGCTTTCTACCCAGGAATTGAACCTGGACCCTCGCGGATGCTAGCCATTACACCAATAGAAAGCGTAGGGCGTATAGGACTCGAACCTATAACCTATTCCGTGTAAAAGAATTGCGCTACCAATTGCGCCAACGCCCCGTGCCCAAGACGGGATTTGAACCCGTACGCTTTTCAGCAAGCGAGTTTGAGTCGCTCGTGTCTGCCAATTCCACCACTCGGGCAATTCCTCAACACTTACTGTTGAAGAACCGTGCAAATGTTGCCTTATCTAGACTACCATCGGAGCCTTCATTAAACGACTGCCAAGCAGAATTAGGGTCGGTATTCCACAGATAACACATAGCAGCCTGATCGCTTGCAGGGTAAGTATCCCACACCTCATCCATTAGTGCAAGTGCTGTGTCGGTAGATGGTGTGTATTCTGGTTCTGGTGCAATGTAATCAGGTGTTACTGTAACAGTTGGTGCGGGTTGCGTTACTGTAACTGTTGGAACCGGCTGTGATTCTGGGGCACATGCTCCCAGCAATGCAGCGGCGGCTACGAATGGTAGTGCATAAAGAACCTTCATTACATCTCCTTAAACGGATCGTCGGAATTGATAAGTGCAAACTCTTGTTCAATTGAGCCTTCTGTCCACACTAGAACAATCATGGCTAGTGGAATCATTGCCCATAGTGCGATTACTGCAAACCAGATCATCTTAGTCTCCTAATTGAAAGTTGGATGGCGGTTATTCTAGAGATACCGCCAAACTCTACAAACTGCTAGAAAACCTGAGCAATCTGTCGGGCCGAAAGATTAGAGACGAAAGTACCGTCAGCATTACGCTTCACGACTCTGACTGACTTTCCATTCTTGGTGTGCCAACCCTCAATCTCAGCAATTGCGGCGGGCTTTTTCGAGAAAGCAATCATCTTCGTTCGGATGTTCATTGTGTTCCCTTCGTTGTTGTTGTTATGTTTATATTGTACCACAGATCGTGGGGCTATGAGTGATAAAACAGAGGCAGTCCACCCGAATATGCACACAGGACGTATGGCTTCGTCGTAGCACATAGGCAACGACACCTCAATGGCACAGAAGTCTGACTTTTTCGGTACCTCTGTTCTGTTGTGACTTCAGTCTACCACACAAATCCGACGAAAACAATGCCTCCACCTTGCCATGTGGGACAGAAGATTTGTGCGCACTCGGCTTCTGTCTATTCTGGGTCGAACAAAATACGGCATTGAGTGCCCCCTGTCGGACTCGAACCGACGACAAATGGATTAAGAGTCCACTACTCTAGCCAACTGAGTTAAAGGGGCTTACGAGCCACTAGAAGGTACTGCCCCCTCTTAGCCTGTTTACAAGACAGGTGCATTACTATTTATGCTATAGTGGCATACCAATTAAAATCTTTTGCAGTTTTCCGGCGGTGACAATTAGAGCATCTAACTTCACACTTTTATTTTACAAGACCAACTGCTAAAACGGTACAGGTTTTAGCAGGTATTCCAATACTATATCATTAAGTTCCATTGTTGCTTCACCAAGAGTTTCGCCGGTAATGACCAAAGCGGGCACACCTTGAAACTCTCGGTCTTTCTCGTCCCATACTTCAATAGTAATCATTTTACTGTAAACACCTTATCTGGGTAGACGGTCGTGTGAAAGTCATTACCGTGATCCTCAAAGTAACCCAGTACGGTTACCATGCCGGTATCATAGTTATAATCAAGTAGGTCAAGAACTACTTCCCGATCACCGGCGATTAGTCGATCATTAGTATTGAGATCGCTAGCGTACTTCTTCATAGTTACTCCATCCAATTAGAAAGTCATTGATAAGTGTGCGAAGTTTAGCGAACACTTTTACTAGCCATCCATTCAATAGCGGCGGTAATGACATCATGGTCCGTCATATCTTCTGTTATTAGTTCATTAGGAACCTCAACTACCGGCCCATTGAGGATAGTTCCACTATCTAGATCAACGAACATTCCACTCACGCTTCCATTCTGCCTTTGCTCTGGCTTTGATAATGTGCTTCTGCTGACGCTTGGTTGCCCAACGGCAGCACTCGCACCCGAACTGTTTGGTGAATTCCTTGCGCTTCATATCTAGAGCCTATCAGTTGGCGGTGGTGGTGTCAAGTGTAAGGTTGAAGATGTTAGCGATCTCAGCCGCATACTCTGCTTCCAGATCCCCCTCTTCAACCAAACCGATCAGAGTAGTCTTAAGGTCGTTCTCCCTGGTCTTGGTCTTACGGTATAGATCAGAGTATTCGTCCATGCGCCGATCAAACCTTGTCACAAGACTGTAGCGATCTTTTTCGCAACGGGAAAGGCTGTCCTCCAACCCTTCAATGTCATCCAACATTCTCTGAATCTCTTGCTCCTTCATTGTAGTGCCTTTCGTCGTTGGTAGTATCAGTCTAGCGGAACGGCTAGTCGTTGTCAAGTGTATTGTAGGTGGCATCGCTAACGATGTTATAAATCCGATCAACTTCATTCCGACCGACCCCCTGCTGTTCAGCCCAATCGAAACGCATTGCACCCAACAGCCACGTCAAGTGAGTAGCCTGAGTCTTGGTCATTTGGATGGTCACGTTCTCTGTCGTTGTCATGCTATGAGCATATCAGGTTTGGACCGAGAACACCATACTTTTTTGAAGAAAAATCCCAGCAAATTTACTTGACTTTCGTAAACGCATGGTACGGGCGGCTGCGCCGCCGCCCCCGACTACGGAGAGTAATCGTCGGGGGCGGTATTGTTACTGACAGCAATCTTATTCAGTTTCTTGGCCTTTCGTGTAGCGTCAATGTATTCCATAACGTCGGTGATCTTTACAACGGAATACACTAACGCTAACACAATGATAAGTTTAATTATCATTACATCTCCCAATCAAAAGAACCGAAAGTAACGGTAGCAACCTCGAGCAGATTATCTTTGTATTGCCGCCCATGATGTCCACAGAATACCAAATCCAATTCACCAATAACAACGGCTACCTGGGTCTGACCATTGCACATATCGCAGTAGTCGAGCATCTGCTTTTGTGTCCGAGTAATCATTATTCCCATTCCTTCATGGCTTGGCGCTTCTGGGTAGCGCGTGTGCGATTACGCTTTGTGCGTCGGTCCTCGTGTTTGCCACCGCCCGTGTATCCGTAGCGTTCCTGCGGAATGTAACGGGGCTTCGGTGCCTGCTTCTTGTTCATGGTATCAGTTTATCCTAGTCTAGTATGGTTGTCAATACCGTCAGCGAATCAATTCTCCGTCACGGTAGGCGTGCCCACCGTAGACTCCCCAAGTGTCAAACTGTACCAATTCGGCACACTCCTGCTTGACGGGGCAGGTCTGGCAGATTGCAATCGCTTTTAGTTGCTGCTTCTTGCCTGATCCGAAGAATGTATTATCCAATTCATCGGCGGTGAGTGTCTGGCAGTTCATGTCATTCTCCTAATAGTTGTAGCGGCTTCAATGGCACAATCCCAGCAAGTCCAAGAACCGTCGATGTTAATGACGATTCTAGTCTCGAATTCCTGTATCCATTTCCATTTACTTTCACACTGAGAGCATTCACTCTCAGCAGTAACGGGATTCCAATTCACAATTCCACCTCAGTAATATCAATTCCCAATTGGGAAACATGGTAAGCGAGGTTCGAGTACACCTCGGGATCATTTAGATCAGCGGGAACCCATACCGTGATTAGGTCGGTAGGGTTAGCGTAAGTAACATCACCTAGAACCTTAGTAGGATTATCGGTAACGATTAGCACCCGCCCAAACTTGAGAGCCGAGCCAATGATGAATTGCAGTTTATCAGCAATCATTAGGTAGCCCATTGGCAGGTCATCAGCGAAAGCCTCGACCGGCTTGTATGGTTGTACGCTCATGACTATCAATCCCCACAGATGTGATTGGAGTGGCAGGACGAGCACGCCCAACCACCGACCCGAAAGCACCACACCCATTTGGTGAAGGTGCCATGCACTCCGCAAAAGTTATCCATTTGGTATTCTCTGTTCGTTGTCATACTGTAAGTGTAGCGGAGATTCTGTCGTTTGTCCATGTGATGTACGTCACACGAAAAAACTCCAGCAAATTCTTGACTCCTTCGTAATTGTGTGGTACGACCGGCGTAGCCGGTCCCATTACTCTGAGTAACCAACTACATTACCTAGAGTAATGGGACCAGTTACTACCAACCGGAATTGTCTAACTGCTGTTTAAGTTTCAATTGTGCCGGGGTATGTTCCACCTTAACCCATTCTGCATTAGCAACATCTAGCACGCCCACAATATCATGCGCGTAAACGCTACCTATCTCAGTATAGATACCCTCTACCTCTACCATTCTAATCTTACCCCTAAGGTTATCTTTCATTGTACCTTCCCACCCCTGGCTAAGTAGAATTCGCATTCCCTTTTTGATATCGTTGGTTTGCATTAGTCATCTTTCCTAACTGATAGTTTGACATTATAGATAGAATCATAGGTGCGTTTATCGTTATATGCTTCCGCCCGAGTAAACGCAATTCCGACGGTTTCATTAGTGTCCCGTCTAACTATTAACCATTGCATTATACCGCCGACCCCCTAACTGCAACCCAGATAATCGCTTGAGCGACTGCCGGTTGCAATGCGAATTCTTCCGCAACCTCGATCACTGCCTGTGACAATAGCATGTACTCAGAGTCATTGTTCACCTTGGCAGGACCGCCGATTCCGGACGCCTTGACCATATGCGAGTCAATCGTGACAAACCCATCTAGGTCACCCGCGATATTCCGCGCGAAGGCGTGAGTCTTGGTCGCATCCTTGCCGAACGCCGCAAACCCCATTGTTAGCGAACGTTCGGCCGCCGCTATGCTAGTGGGAAGCGTAGGCGTCGCACGCCCGTGGAAGAATTCTGTCGCCAGGAATACGTTGCGTGCCCACGGTGTCAGGGGACTAAACGCCGCCAACACGCTAGCGGCAGATTCTAGCGATACGTCAAACGCGCGCGCTAGTTCGTGTGCCATATCCTGCACACGCGGGTACCATTCCGACCCTGCCACGATGGCGCTAATGGGCGCGGTGGCAATGATGGTACGGTACTGTGACTTGACGGCTTCGATATCATCTGCGCGGTTCTCGGCTGCTCTCATGGTTATAGTCTACCCAAGATCGGTCGCGAATGGTAGCCCTAAGGCCATTGTAGTCTGTGACGTATGTCACACAATGAAAAACCCCAGGCTCTTGACAGGCCCATCGTAACAGAGTACAATGGGCGGCTACGCCGCCCCTCTCGGGGTTAGGCGTGCCTTAGATTGTAGATCCTGCCGTTCGGGCACAGATCCTCCTCGAAGAGCGCGTTGACACAATCCCAGCACTCGCAGATGCAATTCTTGCATCCCCACCCGTCGCAATTCGGGCAGTAGTTCGGGTCCAGCCGGTCGCTGAAGTCCATCGCCATTGTGTGCTCCCTTGTTGTTGTTAGTACAATCCTACCAGCCGCCAGCCCAATACACAAGCCCAGAACAGTAAAGAAATCTTTACAAAGAAAAAAGCCCAGGCTATTGACACGGCTATCGTAACAGTGTAGAATGAGCGGCTACGCCGCCCCCGTGGGGGCAGCGTGTGCCGCTACTTGACCACCTTCTTGAACTTGGGGGTGTTGTACTCGGCCTTCAATTCAGCCGCGTACACTGGGAGGGTAATGACTCGGACCTTCATGATACGTTCCTCTCGGTTGGTGTGCTTTTAGTCTAACAGGTTCGGGCACGATCCACAAGGCCCAACGTGTGATGTACGTCACAAATCCCAGCAAATTTCACCGTTATCGTAATTGATAACGATGAGCGGCGTAGCCGCCCCGCAGGGCGACTACTTAGAGTGATCCTCCTTCCAGTAGGCGACTTTCACAGTCACGTAGATCAGGAGCAGATAGATAATGACTTTCAGCATCATGTCGTCACGCCCAATTCGTGAGAAAGTATTCGGCAATCAGCGCCGTGTTCCAACTTGCGGGAAAGTGGTGGATGTCCAAAGAATCGGGGGATTCGACCTCAAACGAACCATCGGTCAGTTCGTGGATGGTCCACTCGGACCCGATCATAGACGTGACAATGGTCATGGCGCGCGCCTCTCTCTGTCGGTGTACTTTCAGTCTAGCGTAGTCGGGTCGGTTCCACAACCCCCAAACGGTAAAGAAATCTTTAAACTCCAGGGTATTGACAGGTCTATCGTAACATGCTAAAATGGGCGGCTACGCCGCCCCCTAGGGGAGTTCCCAAAGAATGAATTCGGTGACCTGCTCCCGCGTGGCATTGCGGTCAAAGTGCCAGACGCACCCGCGCGCGTCGGTGTAGACGAACCGATTGTCTTTCCTGGTGAGCGTTGCCATTTTGGGGTTCCTTCCCTGGTTGGTGCTTTCAGTCTACCATGCCGTACCGCGATCCACAACCCCAAAACCCCAGGGAATTTCACCGTTATCGTAAATGATATCAATCAGCGGCTACGCCGCCCCCCGATGGTTACGGAGAGTAACCACCCCCGTCAGAACGGCGGGGGCGTTGCCCACGGGTCGTCCGAGTAGTCGGGACCGGATTCCCGCAGGATCACCGCGTCGGTTTCGTCCAACCATGCGAACGAGTCATCCCGCCATTCTGGAAATCCGGCGGCGGCGGCCTCCAAGCGGGCAATGGCATTGTGCAATGCGTCCAACAGAATTCCCTTCGGGACCAAATTCACCTGGCCGAGCATGATCATGCTAGACATCACGTTGGCAGTCAGGCAGTCGGGTGACATAGTGGCAGCAGACATGGGAGTGGCTCCGATCCGGTTGGTTTGGCGGGTGAACATAGTTCATCCTACCGCCGATAGTGGGATTGCGCAAGGCCCAAATGGGCATTTGGGCGTGTGACGTATGTCACAAAACCCAGGCTTTACAGCGACCTATCGTAACTGGTACAATTGAGCGGCTACGCCGCCCCCCTTGGGGGATCACGCTCGCAGTTTCTCGTACAGCGCCGCCCACGCGGCCAGGTCAAAGTCCGGCAACGGCAGGCCGGTGTTTTTGTTCGTTCGGATTGCGTCGTTCACCCACCCCGCGAGAAACGTGACGGATTCTTGGCTGAAGTCGATCTCTGTTTTCTGCATACCCTAAGCGTACCAGCCCCGGTCAGAATCCACAAGCCAAACGGTGTGATGAACATCACAAAAACGGTAAGAAAATCTTTACGAAAAAATTCCGGCAAAAACTTGACACCATCGTAACGCTAGTGTAAAATCCCGGCAACTTTTGGGGTCTATCGTAACAAGTCCGAATGACCGGCGTAGCCGGTGCTCGGTGATTACAGAGAGTGACCGTCACTCTCTGTGACCGAACACGCTGCGTGACCGCCCCCGTAGGGGCGGTCACCGTGCGTAACTATCCAACCCTCCTTAGGGTAGGCTTACCTTCCACGGTCATCGCCCCAATCATGTCGGGGGCGAGCCGCTTGGCGATGGTTCCATCAATCTTGCTAACGGTCGCACGACTGATAACGTCGGCGGGGAGAACCTCACGCGCTAGGGTTTCATCGAACCGACGCGCTCCCGCGATAACCTGATACTGCCCAACGTGCTCCCCCACGGCGTGGTGGGCCAACAATTCCTCCCGCGCGGCGTCAATCTTCTTCTTAAGAGTCTTGGCGCGCGTCTCCATCCTGGCGAGTTCTGCGGCGGCGGTGGCGTAGTCAGTCATGATCGTATCCTGTTCTGTGTTTGTGTGATTGACCATAGGTCTACCATATCAGCCAAACCGGGATATCTCTACCGCTAGAGCCGATTCTGGCGTGTGACGTATGTCACATTCTGCAGACTTGACAAACCCAATTCCCACCCGGCGGGTAGGAATTAAATGAGAGATATCTCACATTCCAATGGTAAGGAAACATTTACAAAGAAATTCCAGCAAACACTTGACACCCATCGTAACTGTCTGATAAGATCCCGGCAATTTTCGGGTCGTATCGTAACCGTGTGCGGGCATGTGGTGCATTCCGACTATTCCTATCGGAATACTGGGAAAGGCACCTGCCGCATTCTCATTCTTGCGAATGATAATAGACACACGTGTATGTAACAATGAACACGCGTGTTCATGGGCCGAAAGTATGACTTCGGCCCGATTCTGCGGGAATCCGCCCGATTCTGTCACGCACGGTAACAATCGCATCGTCCGAAAGTATGATGCTCGGGTCAGCCGAAAGTATGATGACAACAGGTTTCATGCCTGCCATTCTATAGGTGAGTCGGGGCACGGTGCCCCGGCGGGAGAGGACACCATGCTAGACATCACGACACACGCGGCCGCTAGCGTCACCGTGTGCGGAATCACGATTCACACGGACGCACCTGGCGCTACGGCGTACGGAATCGTTGAATCTGTCAGTGTTGACCGCGCTGGATCATTCACCATCAGCGTTGGGGACGGACTGGACATCCACACGCAACTAACTGCGACTGACATGCTTGTGTGGCTGTTTGACACGATGGACGCCCCCGCAGTCGTCAGTACGATTAGTACGGCCGTCTGGGAATCTCGCCATGGCGACGGACACACGCGCCGTGCCATCACCGAAGAATTGCGGGGGGTGTGAGTCATGCTGCGAGTGTGGACCGCCCGCCCGCCTGAGCCGATTCCGACCGCCCGCCGTGCGCGTGTGATCGCTGCCAGGATCGCGGCACGCGATGCTGGCACGCCTGTCACGCGGACCACACAGCCATCGTGGGGCAAGGCGTACGTCCCGCTTCCACGCTGGCGGGTCTGAAACCACCTAGCGCGGCCCCTGGCGACTGCCAGGGGCCGCCCGCGTGTGATCGTAAGGCAATGGCACTAGCGCGCGTCTGCGGACAATCTAGGCGCGCTATCGGCCGCGCGCACGCGAGAAATCACGGCGGAATCATTCAAACGTAACAAAATCATAATTCAATCCAAAAAGTATGGGACAGTCGTACAATTGTCAAATGTGTTATACTGTCAGAATGGACACATATTCGCAGCAGTGCCGCAAATGTCAACAGTACAAAACGATCAACGAATTCTACGTCGCCAGTCGCAATTCGTCGGGACATGAATACATCTGTAAGCAATGTCGTAACAAAATCCGTATCTGGCAGCGTACTCTAATTAACAATCCCTGACGCAACGCTATGTGTTAACTCTGCATGACAGTTCGCGCACAATATCTCACACTTTTTGATTTCTTCCATGATCGTCGCTAACCCATACCCGGTTGCCACCATATCGGACAAATGCAACCTTTTCCCTGTTCTTGTTGTATACTTATTACTTGGATCTATATGATTAAACTCTAGCGCCGCCGCCGATTTATTGTACCCGCAGCGTTGGCACCCCGACGCTAATTTTATTGAATTTACCAGTTGTCGCATACGGCTAGACAAGATCAGTGTTGTGAATGTGCGTTTCGGCCTTCCAATAGACCTCAACGCCGGTGGCAAATTTGGGCTGTGGTGCCAAAATCTGCGTTCGTTCTGCACAGTGACGAACACTGTCGGGGAATCCTGTTTCAAAGATATAACAGTCTACTGGCATGTGTGGCACTTCTTCAATGGCCTTGATCAGTTTCCTTGCGCCCGATGGTGCAATGTGCAAACCAACACAACTAAACCCTTGGTACGCCCGCGCCATTCGGTCATGACCAATATCATGATTAGGACTAGCACCAGGATGAATATTAATCGAATGACCTACGTAGTCATAATTCCAGTCACCAAATTGACCGCTAGGTACAAACAACGATACGGCGTCGTAGTCTAACTCATCATACCCGAGTCCGTTACGCCAGTCATCAAACCCTGGGTAAATAATAGCGTCGTCCTCAAAAATCATTAACGATTCGTCGTGTTCAACAATCCATTTCCAGACCGAAATTTGACTACACCAGACGCCAAGTTCGCCGCCGCGAATTCCTGTCCATACCGGCTCAATTCCGACTGATTTGAGCAACCCAGCGCAGTCGTCTGCGGCGGTGTAAAATTTGATATCCGTGACTTCTTCGTGCGACGACAATTCGGCACGAATGTCTTTCTTGTAGTCCTCACGACGATCCGATACGCTAATGATTGTATATTTCATCGCAGGGCCATCGCAATACCTTGCTCTAGTGAAATCTTTGGTACGTACACGTCGAGCATGTTACGATTATTTGAAGCGCGGTACGATACTCCTACGGGGTTGTCAATAATGTGATTGATTTCTGGATTATAGTCTACCTCACGCGACACCATTGCGGCTAACTGATTAAAACTAGTGGGCCGTCCACAACCAAGATTCAATGGCTTACGGTAATCAACGGCAACGGCGGCCATGACGGCTGACACAATATCGGAAATATGAATAAAGTCTCTGACCTGATTACCGTCGCCCCAAATATCGAATGGGTTATTGTGATCACGAGCGCGCCGAATAAATGACGGGAACGGGTAGTCTAAATCTTGATCCGCACCATATCCTGAGAATGGCCTAAACACATGAGTGGGAACACCGGCCTGATTAGCGAACTGTGCCAAGTACTCACCAGTAAGTTTAGCCCAACCGTACGTTAGATCAGGATTACGAATGTCTTTCAAGTTAATATCCGGCTCCTTGAGCAAATAGGGCCGTGTTTGTAATTCAATGGGATAGGCGGCGGAACTACTAAAGTACACAATGCGCTTTTGCTTTGTCCTTAACGCCCAATTAAACATTTCAGCGTCAATGCTTAAATCATCGGCTACTGACAGTGGATTTCCTTCGATTGTCATACGGCCACCGACGATTGCTGCCAAATGAATGACTAAATCAAACACTGTCTTGCTGTACTGAAAGAAGTCACGACAATCTTGACCGCTTTTCAGATCGACTCCGGTAATATCGTGGTCTGTCAACTGGCGGTGGAATTCACGTCCAACAAAGCCCTCGTCGCCAGTAATTAAAATCTTCATTTGCGCTTCCCTACGTGAATCTGGTATCCATAATTAGAAAGACCTGGAAATAGCAATGATGTATAGACTACACTGTCATATCCTGCTGTAGCAAGCATATCTTCAATATCTTCCCGCCCCCACGACCAGTAATGCTCTGGGTTATCCCCAACCTCGTCCAGTGGAGTTGATACAAAAATCCATTCGGCCTTTTCGCCAATCTTATTAAGAACGGTGTCTGGGTCATCAAGGTGCTCTAGTGTTTCTGAGCAGATAAAAAGGTCAACGTCTGGAATTGCGTCAATGTTGCTTTCAATGGGGCCACTGTATTCGTACCTAACGGCGAAGTCTCCTACGTACTTGTTATCTACCGGCAATTGATTGATAATGGCGGCATCACCAGCGGATAGGTCAGCGGCGGAAGTCAGATTATTGTCCACCACAACGTTAAAGCACAACGCGGTACTTACAGCAATTCGATACCTGTGGTCCCACCATCCAGAATGGGCGTGTGGCGTATTGTAAATGATCTGCAATTCGGTATCGCTATACTTTGGCCTGACCCTTTTTCTTGTCATGGCTGCAATTTCTTCAGATCGTCGCGGTATTGATTCTTCAAGTACTCGTTGAACTTCTCTTCATCGTGGCGGTACATTTCGGATGAGTTGACTTCCTCGTAAAGTGCATCCTTTTCTGACTTTCCGATAGAGAAGTGCTCGTGCTCAATGATTACGTCTGGACGGTAGTGCAAGGACTGTAGACCATTACCTAGTGTCATCCAGAAGTTGTCAAGATAGAGATGGATGCATCCTGGTGTGCAAAAGTATCCAAGTTTATCAACAATTTCTTTATTCATGAAGGCCGCCGTGGCTAATGCCTCTCCCTGCAACAAGTCATTACCGTAGGACACACCGAGTCGTGATTCTAGTGGCTCAATAATAAGTTGATCCCAATTTTTAGTTCTGGGCCGGTGGTCATCACCCATAAACCCGATGTATTTGATAGGATTTTCAGACTTATACGATGTAGTTGCGTAATTAAGCCACGGACCTAAACGCATTCGTGCATGAGTCATAAGAGAAACGTCATCAGGA
>Ga0073903_10001308_pt1 | contig 12949 bp, 9 predicted proteins | sample KloWWTKNB14_bulk_FD_66665 | JGI IMG/M metagenome (GOLD analysis project Ga0073903, IMG submission 66665) | Active sludge microbial communities from Klosterneuburg, Austria, studying microevolution and ecology of nitrifiers - Klosterneuburg... | ecosystem: Engineered > WWTP > Aerobic digester >... | reverse complement strand
GCCTGGGGGTGACCACCGCGGCCGAGGCCGTCTTCCTCTTCCCCCGCCGTTTCAACGATTTCACCGATCTCCGCAAGATCAGCGAGCTCCGCCCCGGCAGCCAGCCGCAGACCATCGTCGCCACCGTCTTCTCCATCGGCGAAGTCCGCTTCGGCCGGAGGATGCGCGGGACCCAGGCGGTCGTCACCGACGGCGCCGGCATGCTCAAAGCTATCTGGTGGAACATGCCATTCGTCGCCCGTGCCATGGCCGAAGGACAGCGCGTCGTCCTGTCCGGCCGCGTGCGCGACTACCGTGGGCGCCTGCAGATGGAGAACCCCGAATACGAGTTGGCCGACGACGAGTCATTCCAGGCTGGCCGCCTCCAGCCGGTCTACCCCGCCACCCAGGGCCTTGGCCAGCGCACCATCCGCAACGCCGTGAAGGGCGCCGTCGATACCCTGGCCGACCGGGTCGCCGACCCCGTCCCCGAATGGCTGCGGCGCGAGGAAGGGCTCCAACCTGTTGCCAGTGCCATCCGCGAGTACCACTTTCCCCCGCACGCTGGCGCCGCCGAGCTTGCCCGCCAGCGTCTCGCGATCGGCGAGTTCCTCGCCGTGCAGGCCGCCGTGCTCATCCGCCGGGCCGAATGGCAGCAGGGGAACGATTCACCCTCACTCTCGCTGGATGCCGATCGCAGCGGGTTTCTCGCTTCACTGCCCTTCCCGCTCACCGGCGCCCAGGGCCGCTGCCTCAACGAGATCGAGCACGACCTGCTGGGCCCCCACCCCATGCTCCGCCTCCTCCAGGGCGACGTGGGCAGCGGCAAGACGGTCGTGGCGTTCGCCAGCCTGCTTGCCGCCGTCCGCTCCGGTTACCAGGCCGCGCTCATGGCTCCGACCGAAATCCTCGCTGAACAGCACTACCGCTCGCTATCGCGCTTCCTCGGCGGTGACCAGGTCTCGGCGCTCGATGGGATGTTCGCCCCGCCCTGGCTCGACCGTCCCCTGCGCGTGCTCATGCTCACCGGTTCCCTCACGGCGTCGCAGAAGCAGCAGATCCGCGGTGATGCCGCCCACGGCGGCGCCGACATCATCATCGGCACCCATGCCCTCCTCGAAGACGACGTTGTGATCCCCCGCCTGGGCCTCGCGGTCGTCGATGAACAGCACCGTTTCGGCGTCATGCAGCGCGCCCGCCTCCGTCAGAAGGGCATGAACCCGCACCTCCTCGTCATGACCGCGACCCCCATCCCCCGGACGCTCGCCCTCACCGTCTACGGCGACCTCGAAGTCTCGACCATCGATGAGATGCCCCCGGGCCGCAAGCCGGTACGCACCCGCTGGTACCAGCCGCACGATCGCGATGACGCCTACACCTTCCTGCGTAAGCGCCTCGATGCCGGCGAACAGGCCTACGTCATCTGCCCCCTGGTCGAGGAATCGGAAACGCTGGATGTTCGCTCGGCCGAAGAGGAGTTTCAGCACCTCAACAACGGCCCACTGCGCGGGTACGACCTCGAGCTCCTCCACGGCCGCATGCCGGCCCGCCAGAAGGACGAGGTGATGGGTCGCTTCGCACGCAACGAAGCCCGGGTGCTCGTCTCCACCAGTGTCATCGAGGTCGGGATCGATGTCCCCAACGCGACGGTCATCGTGATCGAAGGCGCCGAGCGTTTCGGGCTCAGCCAGCTCCACCAGTTCCGCGGGCGCGTCGGACGTTCAGAAAAGCAGAGCTACTGCCTCCTCTTCAGCAGCGAGGAGGACCCCGGCCCCGAGGCCCGCGAACGCCTTGAAGCCATGGCTGAGACGACCGATGGCTTCAAGCTCGCCGAAGTCGACCTTCGCATGCGCGGCGAAGGCGAAACCTGGGGCCGCCTCCAGAGCGGCTCCAACACCATGCTTCGCGTCGCCCGTCTCACCGACAGGGAGATCCTCCTTCGTGCCCGGGCGATGGCGGCGCGTGTCCTCGCCCAAGACCCCGCGCTCCAGCTCCCCGAGCACCGCGCCCTGGCCGCGGCGACAAAGCCGTTCCTTGAAAAGGCCACGGAAGCCAACTGACCCCGGCAGCCAATCCGCACCGCTCCCTATAATCGCCCGATGGCCCGTTCTTCCCGTGGATACCGCTGCCGCGAGTGCGGCTGGACCACCGTCGCCTATGTCGGCCGCTGCGGCGAATGCCAGCAGTGGAACACCATGGAGCAGTACGACAGTGCGCCCCGTGGCCCGCTCGCCCGCTCTTCCCGCGCCGCGGCGGTTCCCGGCAGGACGCTCGCCCTCGCTGACGTCCCCGACGAACCCGGCAGCCGCATGGTTACCGGTATCCCCGAACTCGACCGCGTCCTTGGTGGGGGACTTGTCCCCGGCTCCCTGGTGCTTGTCGGTGGCGACCCCGGTATCGGGAAATCTACGCTCATGCTCCAGGCCGCTGCCCGGCTCGCGGCCGCCGGCCAGACCGTCGCCTACGTCTGCGGGGAGGAATCGCCCCGCCAGGTCCGGATGCGCGCATCTCGCCTCGATGTCGGAGCGGCCCCCATTACGCTGGTCCCGGAGTCGAGCCTCGATGCCGCACTCGCCGCCGCTGAAGGCGCCGGTTCCAGCGTGGTGATCATCGATTCCATCCAGTCCGTCTACGTCGAAGGGCTCGAATCACGCTCCGGCGGCCCCGCCCAGCTCGCCGAGGCCGGCGCCCGGCTGGTCGCCTTCGCCAAGGGCAACGAGATCTGCACCATCGTCACCGGCCACGTCACCAAAGGTGGTGAAATCGCCGGGCCGCGCCTCCTCGAACACCTGGTCGATGCCGTCCTCTACTTCGAAGGCGCCGAAGGCGGCGCCCTCCGTGTCCTCCGCGCGGTGAAGAACCGCTTCGGCGCGACCGATGAGGTGGGCGTCTTCGAGATGACCGGCGCCGGCCTCCAGAGCGTCGAGAACCCGAGCTCCGCGCTTCTCGATGCCCACGATGCCGAAGCCTCCGGCTGCGCGGTGACCGCCATCATCGAAGGGTCGCGCCCGCTCGCGATCGAGGTCCAGGCCTTGGCCGTCCCCACGAACCTCGCCTCACCGCGCCGCATCGCCGCAGGGCTCGAGACCTCCCGCCTGCACATGCTTCTCGCGGTGCTCGCGCGCCGAGGCGGCATGAACTCCTCGGGTATGGACATCGTCGCGAGCGTCTCCGGCGGGCTCCGCCTGCGTGACCCCGCCGCGGACCTGGCGGTGCTCGCCGCCCTCGCCTCTGCTGTCGCGGATCGTCCCCTCCCCCGTGGGACCGCCTATCTCGGTGAGGTCGCCCTCTCCGGGGCCATCCGGCCCGTCCAGCAGCCACAGCGCCGCCTTGGCGAGCTGGCCCGCATGGGGTTCACCAACGCCCTCGTCCCCCCCGGCACGCCGCCGGTCGAAGGCATGACGCTCACGCCGGTCCGCACCGTCCGCGAAGCTCTGGTATCCCCATGAACCGGAAATCGCAAATCGTGAATTGCGAATCGCCTACGTCTGCCGGTAGGCACGGTGCCGCATCACAATGCTTTGCAGGATGCCCAGCGAACCGAACAGGCTGACCAGCGACGATCCGCCCTGGCTTACGAACGGCAGCGGGATACCCGTGACCGGAAACAGGCTGACATTGACCGCTACGTTGATGAAGGTCTGCATCAGAATCAACATAACGATGCCCACGGCGATGAGCTGCCCCGCGGTGTCGCCGGCAAGCTGCGCCGCCCGTATCCCCCGCATCAACAGCAGGATGAACAGGCCGAACATCACCATCGCGCCAATGAACCCGAACTCCTCCCCCAGCAGGCTGAAGATGAAGTCCTTGGTGGCAACTTTCAGGTACTCCAGCTGGGTCTGGTCGCCGTTCGTGAATCCCTTGCCCGTCCACTGCCCCGAGCCAAGCGCGATCTGCGACTGGATCACGTTGTAGCCCGAGTCCAGTGGGTCCTTGTTCGGGTCGACCAGAACCGACACGCGCTCGACCTGGTAGTCCGCAATTGCGAACGTCCACAGGAAGGGCAGCACCGCGATGAAGATCGCGCCCATCACCAGCAGGTGGCTGCGGCTCACCCCCGCGACGACCACCACGCCGAGCCAGATCGCGAAGAACACAATGCTCGTCCCCAGGTCCGGCTCGATGAAGACCAGCCCGGACACCGGCGCCACGATCGCCAGCGAGATCAGCAGCGTACGCAGGTCGCGCGCGTCGCCGCCGTGTTCGCTGAAGAAGCGAGCCAGGGCCAGGATCGTTGCCAGCTTGGCAAACTCGGACGGCTGGATCTGGATTGGCCCCACCTCGAACCAGCGGGTCGAACCATAGGCCGTCTGCCCGATCGCCAGGATGGCAATCAACGACACGATCCCTATGCCATAGAACACCCACGCGTAATGGGTGAAGTGGTGGTAGTCGATCTTCGAGATCACGAGCATCCCGGCGATCCCGGCTGCCGCGAAGATTACCTGTTTCGCCACCGGGTTCTGGAAACTCGCCACCGGGCCGTCGTACCACGGCAGCGATCCGCTGTAGATGAGCAGGAGCCCGTACCCGACCAGCGCCAGCGCCGCCAGTACCATCACGTAGTCGAACCGGTCCCACCCTTGCCAGAGGCTCCCCGATGTACGCGCCCGGCTGCCGTAGCCCCCGTACGTGATGCTGCTCACGGGTTCACGTTCTCCATGAAGTACTGGAGGATTTTCCCGGCAACAGGGGCCGCCTTGTCCCCGCCCACGCCGATGTCGAAGTACACCGTGACCACCACCTGCGGGTCGTCGTACGGCGCGAACCCGGTGAACCAGGCGTGCTGGGACTTGGTCCCGTCCTTCTTATAGAACTCCGCGGTACCCGTCTTGCCCGCCACCGAGGCCGCCGAAATGGACGCGCGGACGCCAGCGCCATACTGCACCGAGCCGAGCATCCCTTCCCGGATGACCTGCAGGTACTCCTCCGATACGCCCACATCCTCGTAGTCCGTCCCGATCGTCTTCACCGTCTTCCCGTCCGGAGAGACCACCCGGTTGACGATATGCGGGGTGACCAGCTTCCCGCCGTTCGCGACGGCCGCAGTCATCCGCGCGATTTGGAGCGGCGTGGCCAGCACGTCGCCCTGCCCGATTGCCGAGTTGTACGTGTCGCCCAGGAACCACTCGTTCTCGCCCGGGTTGAAGCCCTCTCCCACGTAGGTGCGCCGCTTCCAGCCCGGGTCGGGGACCCGCCCGCTGGCTTCGCCATACAGGTCGATACCCGTCTCCGACCCAAATCCGAAGCGCCGGGCCCAGCTCGCGAGGATGGTCCCCGATGTCTCTACGTCCTTCCCCAGCCCGCGCACCCGTTCCAGGTCGCCCGCCGCCGTCAGGAACATGAACACGTTCGATGACCACGCGATCCCGTTCCGCACGTCCATCATCTGGTCGTGGCACCGCCAGTCCGGGTACTCGTACAGCACATCGTTCTCGCCCTTCACCTCAAGCCGGCACCCGATGTAGTAGCTCGTACTCGGTGTGATGCTCCCCTCCATCAACCCGGCCGCCGACGTGACCAGCTTGAACGTCGAACCCGGAGCTGCCGGCGAAAGAGCCTTGTTCAGGAACGGCGTGGTTTCAAGGTCCCGGGACAATGCCTCAAGTTCCGCCGAGCGGTTCCGGGCGTCGGAGAAAATGTTGTTGTCGTACGTGGGGATCGAGACCAGCGAATACACTTCGCCCGTCGTCGGGTTCATCACCACGGCGGCCGCCTGGGTTGCTGGACCCCACACCCCGGTTGTATCCGCCAGCGAATCCTCCAACAGCTGCGCGACGTACTGCTGCAGCCCCAGGTCGATCGCCAGTTCCAGCGAATTCCCCGGCACCGGGTCCTTCGTCCCGATCTGGGTGATCAGTCGCCCCTGGGCATCCTGTTCGGCGGCCGTGTACCCGATCTGCCCGCGCAGGTCCTCCTCGTACCGCGCTTCGATGCCGTCCTTTCCGACCGGTTCATCCAGCTGGTACCCCTCTTTGCGCAGTTCCTCAGCCTCTTCCTGCGACTGCGGCCCGATGTGTCCCAGGATGTGCGAGAATTCCGGGCCCGCGGTGTAGTTGCGTCCCGGCGTGATCCCCAGGCTCACCCCCGGGAGGTCCACCGATGCCTCCTCAAGCGCAAGCGCCTGGTCCCGGCTCAGGTTTGTAGCAACCGTGATCTCGATATACCCGCGCCCGGCAGACTCCGCTTCGTCGACTCGCGCCTGCGTCTCCAGCGGCGATACCCCGGCGATCTCCTGCAGCTTCAGGTAGATCCGGTAACGCGATTCCTTCGATTCCGGGAGCACCTCCGGCAGGATCTTGGCCGAGTAGATGCCGACGTTCTCGACCAGCGGCTGGCCGTTCCGGTCGAGGATCAGGCCCCGCGTTGGCAGGATGTTCTTCTGGATGATGTGGTTCTCGCGCGACCGCTGCGCGTACTCCGCCCCGTTAATGATCTGCATGTCCACGAGCCGGATGGCGAGGATCCCGAACATCGCGATCACCGCCATCCGCAGCACCACCAGGTTGCCGTGTGGCCGGTTACGGCTTGGCCCCGCTGGCGTCCGGAAGCCCTCGTCAAAGATGCTCATCGGCTAGTAGTACCTGCTTCGCTGCAGCGTCATCCCCTGTCCCGCCAGTCCCGCGAGCCTCAATGGAATGTACACCACCGTCAGTAGGCCCAGGTCAAGGATGAGTCCCGGGATGATGACGTCCGAGATGAGCGCCCCGACCGCCGGCTCTGCTCCCCCGGCGATGGCCCCGAACGCCAGGATCATCCGCAACCACATGCCGGTCACCAGCATCATGGCCAGCGTCCGGACATAGTGGTTCAACGGCGCAGGGCTCTCTTCAAGCCCCAGTCCCACCGGCAGCAGCGGCAGGTACGCAATAAGCATCAGTCCGGGCGAGCGGTCGGAAAGCCATCCCGCCGCGACCGCCGCGAGCGGCGTCAGCCACATCACCGGCGGTGGCCCGCTGAAGGCCGTGATCAGCACCAGCCCGAGCAGGACGAATTCTGGCGCTGCGCCACCCAGCGGGAACAACGGCGCCACTGTGACCTGGGCAATCGCCGCAAGTACGACCGCCCCCACCCCCACGAGCGCCTTCATTCATCCTCCAGGCTCAGCCGCTCCGGGAGGAAACTCACGTTGACCAGCACCGTCGTCGCGGTCCCCAGCCGCACCAGGGGTTGGATGGTCACCTTCTTGTAGAGGTCCTGGCTGGTCCCCGTCACTTCACTGACGACGCCGATCGGGATGCCCTTCGGGTAGTTGCCGCCAAGACCGGAGGTGACTACCGCGTCGCCCACCTTGATATCGCCCTGCGCGAGGTCGAGCACAAGTCCGCGATCCGGCGTGCCTTTCACGATTCCCTCCGCACCGGTCCCCGCGATCTCCGCGCGCACCTTGCTCCGGGTGTCCGTGATCAGCCGCACGAACGCTGTCTCACCGCTCACCTTCGTCACGGACCCCATTAGCGAGCCCTGCGACGAGAGCACCACCATGCCGACCTCGATGCCCGCCGATGAGCCGCGGTCAATGCTCACCTCCTGCTGGAACGGGGTGCTCGCCCGGTGCACGATGTTCGCCACCACGCGTGTGGCATCCGACCCGCCTTCGGTAATCTGCAACAGGCTCTCAAGCTCTTTCACGCGCTGGGCATCCTGCTGCAACCCGGCGACTTCGTTGCGCAGGGCCTCGTTCTCCAGCCGGAGCCGGTCGTTCTCGTCTCGCAGCGTGTTGAGGTCGCCGATGCCCGAGAGCACCGCCGCAACCGGGCGGAAGATCCCCGAAAAGACGCCCTCAACCGGGGCCGTCGCCCGCAGAAAGAGGCCCTGGAACGGGTTCAGCAGGCCGGTCTGCCCGAGGATGGCCAGCAGCATCGCCAGCCCGATCATCGAAGCCACCCACCAGGAGTACCGGGAGAACATCAGCATGGGTTCACCGCGGGGCGCCTGACGATGCTACCGTCCCGGCCTGCGCGAAGCCAGCTGGGATTGCACCTTGCTCAGCAGCACCGTCTCCTCCAACACCTCGCCCGCGCCGCGGACCACGCACAACAGCGGGTCCTCAGCGACATAAACCGGGAAACGCGTCTCCTGGCTCAGGCGCCGGTCCAAGCCTCGCAGCATCGCCCCGCCTCCCGCCAGCGCAATGCCGTGGGCCATCAGGTCGCTCACCAACTCCGGAGGCGTCACTTCGATCGAGGAACGCACCGCTTCCACGATCGCGCTGATCGACCCGGCGAGTGCGTCCCGGATCTCGACCGTGCTCACCTCCACCGATTTTGGCAATCCCGTCGCCAGGTCCCGCCCGCGGATCTCGACGGTCTCTTCCGGGTCCAGCGGGGCCGCCGAACCTGCCGTCTTCTTGATCTCTTCCGCTGTCCGCTCCCCGATCAGGAGGTTATGGACCTGGCGCGCATACGCGATGATGTCCTGGTCCATCTCATCCCCGGCGACCCGGATTGAGGTGCTCACCACCATGCCGCCCAGCGAGATGATCGCCACCTCCGTGGTCCCGCCGCCGATGTCCACGATCATGCAGCCCGCCGCCTCCATCACCGGGAGCCCCGCCCCGATCGCCGCCGCCATCGGCTCTTCGATCAGGTAGCAGCTCCGTGCGCCGGCGTTCAGCGCCGCGTCGTGCACGGCCCGCTTCTCCACTTCGGTGACGCCGCTGGGGATACCGACCACCACTCGCGGCTGAGCCAGGAACCCCCGGTCATGCACCGCGCGGATGAAGTAGCTCAACATCTTCTCGGTCACTTCGAAGTCCGAGATCACCCCGTCGCGCAGCGGCCGCACCGCCACGATGTTCGCCGGAGTCCGCCCGACCATCCGCTTGGCCTCGGCGCCGATGGCCAGGATCTTCTTCGTGCTCCGGTCGATCGCCACCACCGAGGGCTCGTCGATCACGATGCCCCGCCCCTTCACCATCACCAGCGTGTTGGCGGTGCCGAGGTCAATCGCGATGTCGTGCGACAGGAATCCAAAAAGACGGCGGAACGGGTTGGTGAACGCCAAGGAAGAGACCTTCGGTTGGAGCAGGCCGCGAAAAGCCGCGGGGGGGTAGCCTTTCTATTATACGCGCCATAACCCCCTGCGCGAACCGCAATCTGTCTGTGTTTTGTGAAACGATACGAACATTACTTAAGCGCTAAGAGAGCTCATCCAACCGCGCCAGCTCCCGGAACGCCGCCTCGTCCAGCACTTTCGTGCCCAGTGCCTGGGCTTTTGCCAGCTTCGATCCCGCATCTGCTCCCACCACCAGGTAGTCTGTCGCCTTCGTCACCGCGCTCCCGGCCTTCCCGCCAAGTCTTCGGATCGCATCCTCCGCCTCTCCCCGCGACATCGTCTCCAGCTTCCCGGTCACCACGATCGTCATCCCCGCCAGGGGGCCGCCAGTGCCTTGCTCCGCCCGCTCGAAGCGCGGGTCAACCCCCCGCGCGATCAGCCGTTCGACAATCCGTCGGTTGCCTTCCTGCTTGCTCCACGCCTCGATGCTCCCGGCGACCACCGGCCCGATCCCCTCGACCCCCTGGAGCCGCTCGGCATCGGCTTCCAGTAGCGCCCCCAGGCTGCCGAGGTGCTCCGCCAGCAGCCGCGCAGTCTCGAAACCTACGTGCCGGATCCCCAGCGCGAATAGCAGGTTCGGCAAGGGGCGCCGCTTGCTCGCTTCGATCCCCGCCAGCAAGTTCGCAGCCGACTTTTCCTTAATCCCTGCCAGGCTCATGAGGTCTGCCGCGGTCAGCGCGTAGATGTCGGCCACATTCTGCGCCCGCTGGGATTGAAACAATTGCGCCGCCAACCGCTCGCCCAGTCCCTCGATGTCCATCGCTCCGCGGCTGGCAAAGTGCTCGATCAGCCGGATCTGCTGGGCCGGGCAGCTTCCATTCGGGCAGTAGGTTGCCGCCTCGCTCTCCTCGCGCGTCACAGGCGTCCCGCAGACCGGGCACGCGGCCGGCATCGACCACTCGTGCTCCTGGCCCGTGCGCAGACTGAGCACCGGCCCGACCACCTGCGGGATCACCTCGCCCGCGCGCTGGACGATGACGGTGTCCCCTTCCCGGATGTCCTTCCGCCGGATGTCGCCCTCGTTGTGCAGCGTCGCCATCGATATCGTCGCCCCGCCAACAACCACTGGCTCCAGCACCGCAAACGGTGTCAGTACCCCGGTCCGGCCGACGTTCACCTCGATCCGGCGGAGCTTCGTGGTGCGCTGCTGCGGCGGGAACTTGAACGCCGTCGCCCATCGCGGCTCCCGTCCCACGTACCCGAGCCGCTCCCACTCGCGCGTGTCGTCCAGCTTCAGCACCACGCCATCGATGTCGTAATCCAGCCGCTCCCGCTGGTGGTCCCACCAGCTGATGCGTTCTCGTGCCGCCTCCAGCCCCGGGTGGAGGCGCATCTCCGGATTGACGACGAACCCCATCTTCGCAAGCCAGTGCAACGTCTCGAAGTGGCTATCCGGCCGGGCGCCATCGCTCCACCCGAGCTGGTAAATGAAAATCGAGAGGGGCCGCCCTGCCGTCACCGAAGGGTCCTTCTGCCTCACCGACCCGGCTGCCGCGTTCCGGGGATTTGCGTAGAGCGGGAGCGATTTCTTTCCCTGCGCCTCCCGCTCGATGTTCTGCTCCCCAATCGCGGCATTCATCCGCTCGAAGCCGCTGCGGCTCATGTATACCTCGCCACGCACCTCGAACCGCGCCGGGTATGCTCCGCTCAGGATCTTCGGGATCTCGGCCATCGTGCGCAGGTTCTCTGTCACGTTTTCGCCGCGGAACCCGTCCCCCCGCGTCGCCCCCTGGACGAACCGCCCCCGTTCGTAGACCAGCGCGATCGCCAGCCCGTCGATTTTCGGCTCGGTGGTGATCGCGAAGTCATCGCGCCCGGCACGCTCCGAAGCTCTCCTGTGCCACGCCTGCAGCTCCTCCTCGCTAAAACAGTTCGAGAGGCTCAGCAACGGCCTCCGGTGTTCCACCACATCGAACGTCGTCAGCGGCGCCGCACCCGTGCGCTGGGTCGGCGAATCCGGCGTGATCAACTCCGGGAAGCGCGCTTCGATCGCCCGGAGCTCGTTCATCAGCTCGTCGTAGACCGCGTCCGGGATCTCCGGCCGGTCTAGCTCGTAGTACCGCCGGTTGTGGTAGTTGATTACGGAGCGAAGCTCCTCGCTGCGGAGGCGCGCCCCGTACTGGCTCATCGCATCGGTCTCGGCCATGTGCCGAGTATACGAACTGCCACGTCTCCGGGCCGGGCCTGCGGCCCCTCCCGTGCTACACTCGAACCCCATGTCCGCCAGCCCCATTATCGTTGTCGATTACGACGCCGGGAACCTGCGAAGCGTCGCCCGGGCGCTCGAACACGTCGGGGCCGACCCCGTCGTTACCGCCGATCCCGCCGATATCGAAACAGCCGGCGCGATCGTCCTCCCCGGCGTGGGCGCCGCCGAGGACACCATGTTCAAGCTCCGCGAGCGCAACCTGGTGGAGCCGCTGCTCGCCTACATCGCCTCCGGGCGCCCCTTCCTCGGCGTCTGCATGGGCCTGCACGCACTCCTCGAACGCTCCGAAGAGGGCGATGGCCAGGACTGTCTGGGCGTATTCCCCGGCGTGGCCCGCCGCTTCGATGCTGGCCCCGGCCACAAGGTCCCCCACATGGGATGGAATACGGTCGATTGGCTCCGCGACCACCCGCTCACCCGCGATATCCCTTCCGGCTCGTACTTCTACTTCGTGCACAGTTACTACCCCACCGTCGCCGACCCGGGCCTTGCCCTCGGCCAAACCGAATACGGTGTCGAGTTCCCCAGCGTCCTCGGGCGTGGCTATGTGGTGGCCACGCAGTTCCACCCCGAGAAGTCCGGCCGCACCGGCCTCCGCCTCTACGAGAACTTCGTGGCCTGGGCGCGCACCGGCGAGCCCGTCGATTCCGGAACCGTACCCGCCCGATGACCTTTGAAGTCATCCCGGCCATCGACCTGCGCGGCGGCCGCTGTGTCCGCCTCCTCCAGGGCGACTACCAGCGCGAGACCGCGTACTCGGACGACCCGGTCGCCGTCGCCGTCCGCTGGGCCACGCTCGGCGCACCCCGCCTGCACGTCGTCGACCTCGATGGAGCCAGGGAGGGCTCGCCCCGAAACCGGGAAGTCATGGCTGCCATCTGCCGTGCCGTCACCGTCCCGGTCGAAGTCTCCGGAGGCATCCGCACGCTTGGGGCCATCGCCGCCGCCCTCGCTTATGGCGCCACCCGCGTCCAGCTCGGCAGCATCGCCGTCAGCGATCCTGCCCTCACCCGCCAGGCAATCGCCCGCTTCGGCGAGGCCATCGTGGTATCGCTCGATGCTCGCGATGGTGAAGTGCGCACCGATGGGTGGCTACAGGGTAGCAACGTCCGCGCGATAGACCTCGCCCGTCAGCTCGCCGCCGATGGTGTCGCCCGCCTCATGTTCACCGATATCGGCCGCGATGGAATGCTCACCGAGCCCAACTTCGATGCCTACCGCGAGCTCCTTGCGGCCGTCCCCTGCCCGGTTGTTGCCTCCGGCGGCGTCTCCCGCATCGAGCACCTGGTGCAACTCGCCGGCGCCGGCTGCGAAGGTGCCATCGTCGGCAAGTCGCTCTACGAGTCGGCATTCACCCTCCCGGATGCATTGGCCGCTGTGGCTGCACTGTAGCTACGCCGTCGCAAGATCGACATTCGCCAGCCCACAATCCACAATCAAGCCGTGCTCACCCGCCGGATCATCCCCTGCTTCGATGTCGACCGCGGCCGCGTCGTCAAAGGCATCTCCTTCGTCGAACTGCGCGATGCCGGCGATCCCGTCGAGCTTGCCCGCCTCTACGAACAGCAGGGCGCCGACGAACTCGTCTTCCTCGATATCACCGCATCGTCCGACGACCGCGCCACCACCTACGACATGGTGGCGGCCACCGCCGAACAGGTCTTCATCCCGTTCACGGTTGGGGGTGGCATCCGCAGCCCC
>Ga0073903_10001305_pt1 | contig 12960 bp, 13 predicted proteins | sample KloWWTKNB14_bulk_FD_66665 | JGI IMG/M metagenome (GOLD analysis project Ga0073903, IMG submission 66665) | Active sludge microbial communities from Klosterneuburg, Austria, studying microevolution and ecology of nitrifiers - Klosterneuburg... | ecosystem: Engineered > WWTP > Aerobic digester >... | reverse complement strand
ACCAACCTCGAGGCGGCCGACGAGATCGCCCGCCAGTTGCGCCTGCGCGACCTTGGCGGACTCATCGTCATCGACTTCATCGACATGGAAAACCCGCGTGCCCAGCGCGAAGTGGAGAACCGCCTGCGCGATGCCCTCCACTACGACCGCGCGCGCGTCCAGACCGGCAAGATTTCCCGCTTCGGCCTGCTCGAGCTGTCGCGCCAGCGCCTGCGCCCCGCCCTGGCCGAGATGACCTACATTCCCTGCCCGCGCTGCACCGGCACCGGCCACATCCGCAGCACCGAGTCGGCTGCGCTGCACATCCTGCGCATCCTCGAGGAGGAGGCGATGAAGGAAAACACCGGCGCCGTGCATGTGCAGATCCCGGTCGATGTCGCCACTTTCCTGCTCAACGAAAAGCGTGACGACATCCGCACCATCGAACTGCGGCATAAGGTGAATATCGTCCTGATTCCGAACATCCACCTCGAAACACCTGCCCACGAAATCGTCCGCCTGCGCCATGACCAGTTGAATCTGGAAGACCAGGTGCTGCCGAGCTACAAGATGGTCGAAGCGCCACCGACCGAGGCCTATCAGCCGCCCTCGGCGCAAACCGAGGCACGGCCCAGCCGTCCCGAGGCCGCCGTCAGGGGCATCACGCCTTCCCAGCCGGCTCCCGTGGTCGCGCCAAAACCCACGACTCAGCCAACCCTGGCCCTCCAGCCTGGCGAAGTGGCACAGCCGGGCATCATCGATAAAATCTTCGGCTGGTTCCGCGGCAACCGCAAGGTCGAGCCGGCGCCCGTTGCCAAGGCCGAGGCGCCCGCCCGCCGCGAACAAACCCGCGAGGGCCGCAGCGAGCGTGGCCGCGGACGTGACAGAAGCGAACGCAACCGCCAGGAGCCTCGCGACCGGCAGGAACCGCGCCAGCGAAGCCAGCAAGCGCCTCGTCCGGACCAGGAGGCGCGCGGCGAACGTCGTCCGCGTCAGGAACGTCCTGACCGGCAGGGGCAGGAACGCGGCGAGCGCACGGAGCGCCAAGGACCGGAACAACGCCAGCAGAGGCAACCGCGCCAGCAGGCGCCGAAGCAACCGCAGGCGGGCGAATCACCCATCGCCCCCTTGACCGGAGCGCTCGAGTCGACCCCGCCGGGCGCGACACCCGAGCAGCAGGATGAGCGTCGCGGTCGTCGCGGCCGTCGCGGCCGTGGTCGCGATCGCGGAGAACGCCGCCCTGATGAACAAACCGCCGAGGAACTGCAGTCGCCACCCGTCGAACAGAGTATGGTCCCACTCCAGGAGGCCGAGGAGGCGCCTTCGTCCTTCGAACCGATCACGCCTGAAATGCCGGCCGACGTAGCAGCGCCGCCCCCCGCTCCGTTGCCGATCGAAGACAACCTGGTCGAACCCGTGGTCGCCAACGCGCTTGCGGAACCGGCTTTGGCGCCTGTCCCGGTCGCGGTATCGCCGGAGCCAGTCGAGGAATTCGCCGCACCTGCGCCTGCGCCTGTCGTCGCGGCCGAGCCGGTGTATGCCCCGATTCCCATGCCGGCCCCGGTCAAGCCGCAAGCCGATATAACTGCCGCCTTGCAGGAAAGCGGTCTGGTCATGGTGGAAACCAGCAGGGAAAGGAATGTAGCGCAGGTTCCGGCTGATCCGGAAATCCACCTCGGGCGCAAACCGAAGGCCGCCGTGGTGGTTAGCAACGAGCCCATGATGCAGGTGGAAACCCGCAAGTAACGCCAGGGGCTTGAATGAAGAAAGGCCGGCATCTGCCGGCCTTTTTCTATGGCGTGCGCTGCAGGGCCCGTATCAGTCCTTGACCCGCGTCCTCGACCATGTCCAGGACGAGTTCGAAGCCCTGCTCCCCGCCGTAGTAGGGATCGGGCACATCTTCGGCATCGAAGTGTGAAGCGTAATGCATGAACAAGCCCAGTTTGGCCTGGTGTTCGGAACGGGTGCCGCGCTGCAGCAAGGCCAGATTGTCCCGGTCCATGGCCAGCAGCAGGTCGAACCGTTCAAAATCCTCCGGCACCACCTTGCGTGCGCGCAAGCCGGACAAGTCGATGCCGCGCCTGAGCGCTGCCTCGCAGGTGCGCGGGTCGGGCGGCTCACCGATATGATAGCCATGCGTTCCCGCAGAATCTACTTTAATTAATCCGCTCATTCCTTTGTTTATAATGATATTATTAACAATACCTTCCGCCGTAGGCGAACGGCAGATATTGCCCATGCAGACGAAAAGTATGCGGCTCATGCGGCATCCTTCCGTTGGAGGGCATCGTGCTCTTCGACGCCGAAAGCGCATTTTCTGAGCCGGAAGAGTTCGTCCCGGGCTGCGGCGGCTTCCTCGAACTCCAGGTTTTTTGCGTGCTCCTGCATGCGTTTTTCCAGCCGGCGGATTTCCCGAGCCAAGGCTTTCTCGTCCATCGCCTCATAACGCGCCCGCTCCTCGGCCGCTTCCAGGGCCTCGACGGCGATCTCGTGATCGTAGACACCGTCGATGATGTCCTTGATGCGCTTCGAAATGCTCTTTGGCGTAATGCCGTTCGCCTCGTTGAAGCTCACCTGCTTGGCGCGCCGGCGCTCGGTCTCGGCGATGGCCCGCCGCATGGAATCGGTCATCGTGTCCGCATACAGAATGGCGGTTCCATGCAGATGGCGCGCCGCCCGTCCCATCGTCTGGATCAGGGAGCGCTCCGAGCGCAGGAAACCCTCCTTGTCGGCGTCGAGGATGGCCACCAGCGACACCTCGGGGATGTCCAGGCCCTCGCGCAGCAGGTTGATGCCGACCAGCACGTCGAACTCGCCCAGGCGCAGGTCGCGGATGATCTCGACCCGCTCCACGGTTTCGATGTCGGAATGCAGGTAGCGCACCTTGATGCCGTTCTCCCCCAGATAATCGGTCAGGTCCTCGGACAGGCGCTTGGTCAGGGTAGTCACGAGGACGCGCTCGTTCTGGGCAGTGCGCAGCTTGATTTCGCCGAGCAGGTCATCGACCTGGGTCGAGGCCGGCCGCACGATCACCTGGGGGTCGACCAGGCCCGTCGGCCGCACCACCTGCTCCACCACCTGCGACTGGTGCATCCGTTCGTATTCCGCCGGGGTGGCCGAGACGAAAACGGTCTGCGGCATCAGCTTCTCGAACTCGTCGAAGCGCAGCGGCCGATTGTCGAGGGCGGAAGGCAATCTGAATCCGTACTCGACCAGATTCTCCTTGCGCGAGCGATCGCCCTTGTACATGCCACCCAGCTGCGGAATAGTGACGTGGGACTCGTCGATGAACATCAGCGAATCCGGAGGCAGGTAATCGATCAGGGTCGGCGGCGGCTCGCCGGGCTGGCGCCCGGACAGGTGGCGCGAATAGTTCTCGATGCCCTTGCAGAAACCGAGCTCATTGAGCATTTCCAGGTCGAAGCGGGTGCGCTGCTCGATGCGCTGGCATTCCACCAGCTTCTGGTTCTTCTGGTAATGCCCGATGCGCTCGCGCAGCTCGAGCTTGATTGCCTCGACGGCCCGCAACACAGTCTCGCGCGGCGTCACGTAGTGGCTGGAGGGATATACCGTGAAGCGGCCGAGTTTCTGCCGCAGATGGCCGGTGAGCGGGTCGAACAGCTGCAGCGATTCGATGATGTCGTCGAAGAGCGAGAGACGCAGGGCGTATTCGGCGTTCTCGGCCGGGAAAATGTCGATGACGTCGCCGCGCACGCGGAAGGTGCCGCGACGGAAGTCCACCTCGTTGCGCTCGTACTGCATCTCGGCCAGGCGCTTGATGACGTCGCGCTGGCCGATGCGCTCGCCCTCCCGCAGATGCAGGATCATTCCATGGTAGTCCACCGGGTCGCCGATGCCGTAGATGGCCGAGACGGTGCCGACGATGACCACGTCGCGCCGCTCGAGCAGGGATTTCGTCGCCGAGAGCCGCATCTGCTCGATATGCTCGTTGATCGAGGAATCCTTCTCGATGAACAGGTCGCGCGAGGGGACGTAGGCCTCTGGCTGGTAATAGTCGTAGTAGGAGACGAAATATTCAACGGCGTTTTCCGGGAAGAACTCGCGGAATTCCGAATAGAGCTGCGCCGCCAGCGTCTTGTTCGGCGCCAGCACCATCGCCGGCCGGCCCAGCCGGGCAATGACGTTGGCCATGGTGTAGGTCTTGCCCGAGCCGGTGACGCCGAGCAGCGTCTGGTACATCAGGCCGTCCAGGATGCCCTCGACCAGTTTTTCGATGGCCTCCGGCTGGTCGCCGGCCGGCGGAAACGGCTGATGCAGGGAAAACGGGCTGTTGGGGAAGGTGACGGCCACTTGTTGCGCGCTTGGAATGTCAGAGGCGAATTCTAGCCCGGCTCAGTCTCGTGTGCCGCCAGTTTCCCCGAGAACAGGCTCGCGGCAACGATCATCGCGCCACCGAGCCACTCCTTCAAAGTCATGGCCTCCCCCGCCAGCAGCCAGGAAGCCAGCGCGGCGACCAGGAGTTCGAAGAGAAAGATGACGATCGCCCTGTTGGCGGGCGTGTGCGTCAGGCCGTACTGGACAAAGAGGTTCGTCGCCAGCAGCACCAGGCCGATCAGCGCGACCAGCAACCAGCCCGCCATGGGGGGCAAGGTGACTGCGCCCGGCTCGAAAGGCAGCACGGCCAGCCCGACCACCACCACGCCGGCGAAGACTGCCATCGATTTCACTTCGATGGACAGCTCCTGCGCCTTGCGGATGAGCACGTTGGCGAAGGCGAACAGGAATCCGGCCGCCAGGCCGAGCCATTCGGCCCCGTTCTCCGGCAGCGGCAGGCCCAGGCTCGGCTGCCACAGCATGACGACGGCGCCCGCCAGCGACAGTCCGATCACCGCCGCGCCAGGGAGACTGACTTTTTCCCCGAGCAACAGGCGCGCAAGCAGCACGGTCCACAACGGCGCCAGGTAGAACAGCAGCAGCACCCGCATCACCTCGCCGTGCACCGTCGCTAGGACGTAGCCAAGGTTGCAGCCGCCGGCGACGAGCCCGATCATGGCCAGCATCCAGCCCGGCCTGAAACCGGCCAGCTGGCGCCGGAACAGGCCGAGACCGAGCAGGAACGCGACGAAATAGGTCAGCGTGGCGCCCAGCGCCGGGGACACCGCCATGCCTTCCAGCGTGCGGTAGGGATGCCAGATGAGTCCCCAGATCGTGGCGCCGGCGAGCAGCGAAACCAGGGCAACGGTGTTTTTGGTGCAACTCGCTTCGCTCATTTTCTTTGCCGGCATGGCAGGCGCACTTATAATTCGTTTTTACCGAGAAGAAGCGGCAAACTGTTCCGTGCCGCAGACAAGACGTGAATCCCGACCTCGACAGGCTCCACCCCTACCCGTTCGAAAAACTGCGCCAGCTGTTCCGGGGCATACAACCCCCTGCCGGGTTGCGCGAGATCCGCCTGTCCATCGGCGAACCGCAGCACGACACGCCGGCCTTCATAAGGGATGCGCTCTCCGCTCATCTTCAGGGGCTGGCGAATTATCCCACGACCTCCGGCAGCGATGCCTTGCGCGAGGCGATTGCCGGCTGGCTGGCGCGCCGTTACGGCATTCCTGCACCCGACGCCGTCAATCAGGTATTGCCGGTAAACGGTTCCCGCGAGGCGCTGTTCGCCTTTGCCCAGTGCGTCGTCGACCGCTCGCGCGGCGATGCCCTGGTGCTCAGCCCGAATCCCTTCTACCAGATCTACGAAGGCGCCGCGCTGCTCGCCGGGGCGCAGCCGGCCTTTCTCAACCATCTGCCCGAAAAAGGCTTCCGCTCCGATTTCGACGCGATTTCCGAATCCGTCTGGAAGCGCATCCAGCTTGCCTATGTCTGTTCGCCGGACAACCCGACCGGCAAGGTGCTCGGCCTGGAGGAATGGCAGCGCCTGTTCGCGCTGGCCGACCGCTACGGCTTCGTCATCGCCAGTGACGAATGCTATTCGGAAATCTATTGTGACGAGGCCGCCCCGCCGCTGGGCGTGCTGCAGGCGGCGCGTGCCCTCGGCCGCGACGACTATCGCGGCATCGTCATGTTCTCCAGTCTGTCCAAGCGCAGCAACGTGCCCGGCCTGCGCTCCGGCTTCGTGGCCGGCGACGCCGACATCCTGAAGAAGTTCTGGCTCTACCGCACCTATCAGGGCTGTGCCATGAGCCCGCCCGTGCAACATGCCAGCGCGGCGGCCTGGAACGACGAAACGCATGTGCGCGAGAACCGCCGCCTGTACCGCGAAAAATTCGATGCCGTCACTCCCCTCGTCGCCGCGCATCTCGGGACGGCCCGGCCGGACGCCGGCTTCTACCTGTGGGCGCGCACGCCGATAACCGACACCGAATTCGCCCTCGGCCTGCAGCGTGAATATAATGTGACCGTCCTTCCCGGCAGCTACCTCGCGCGCGCGGCGGGCGGCGTCAATCCGGGCGAGCACTTCGTCCGCATCGCGCTGGTGGCATCCCTCGACGAATGCCTCGAGGCGGCGCGGAGAATCGAAGCATTTTGCAGAAAACTATGAAGGGAATCGCAATGCAGGACTTTCAGCAGATCATCGAGCAGGCCTGGGAAAACCGCAGCGGGATCCAGCCCGGCAAGGCGCCGGCAAAGGTGGGCGAGGCCGTCGAGTTCGTCCTCGCCCAGCTCGACCAGGGCAAGCTGCGCGTCGCCGAGAAGATCGAAGGCCAGTGGATCACCCATCAGTGGGTCAAGAAGGCGGTTCTGCTCTCCTTCCGCCTCGAGGACAACCGCGTCCTGGACGGCGGCGCCCTGCGCTACTGGGACAAGGTGCCGACCAAGTTCGCCAAATACGACGCCGAGCAGTTCGAGCGCGGCGGCTTCCGCGTCGTGCCCGGCGCAGTGGTGCGCCGGGGCGCCTTCATCGGCCGCAACGTCGTGCTGATGCCTTCCTTCGTAAACATCGGCGCCTATGTCGACGAGGGCACCATGGTGGATGGCTGGGCGACGGTCGGCTCCTGCGCGCAAATCGGCAAGAACGTGCATCTGTCAGGCGGCGTCGGCATCGGCGGGGTGCTGGAACCGCTGCAGGCCAACCCGACCATCATCGGCGACAACTGCTTCGTCGGCGCCCGCTCGGAGATCGTCGAGGGCGTCATCCTCGAAGACGACTGCGTCATCTCGATGGGTGTGTTCATCGGCCAGAGCACGCGCATCTACAACCGCGACACCGGCGAGATCAGCTATGGACGCGTGCCGGCAGGTTCGGTCGTGGTTTCGGGCAGCCTGCCTTCCGCCGACGGCAAGTACAGCCTGTACTGCGCCGTCATCGTCAAGCAGGTCGACGCGAAAACGCGCGCCAAGGTCGGCATCAACGAGTTGCTGCGCGGCATTTGACCGATTTCCCTTTCGGGAGGCAAGCCATGATATTCGACAAGCTTTTCCATCTGATGGCCGAGAAAAAGGCCTCGGACATCTTCGTCTCTGCCGGAGCGCCGATCCACATCAAGATCCAGGGCTCGACGATCCCCATCAACCAGCAGATCCTGGATCCGGCCACCATCCAGAAAATGGCCTACGAGATGCTCAAGCCGGACCAGATCAAGCACTTCGAGGAGGAAAAGGAGATCAACATCTCCTTCGGCATCCGCGATATCGGCAATTTCCGCGTCAATATGTTCTGGCAGCGCGGCACCATCGCCATCGTGGTGCGCTTCATACAGGGCGAAATCCCCAAGCTGGACGAACTCGGCATGCCAAGCGTCCTGAACGAAATCATCATGGAAAAGCGCGGGCTGGTGCTGGTGGTCGGCTCGACCGGCTCGGGCAAGTCCACCACCCTGGCGGCAATGATCGACCACCGGAATGCCAACAAATCAGGGCACATCCTGACGGTGGAAGACCCGATCGAGTACCTTTTCAAGCACAAGAAATCGGTGGTCAACCAGCGCGAAATCGGCCTGGACACCAAGATATGGGAAAACGCCCTGAAGAACGCCATGCGCCAGGCGCCGGATTGCATCCTCATCGGCGAGATCCGCGACCGCGAAACCATGGCAGCAGCGCTGGCCTACGCGCAAACAGGCCATCTCTGCCTCGCCACGCTGCACGCCAACAACAGCTACCACGCCCTCAACCGCATCATCAACTTCTACGCCCTGGAAAACCGGCCGGCGCTGTTCCTCGACCTGTCGGTCAGCCTGAAGTGCATCATCTCCCAGCGGCTGGTGAGGAAACCCGACGGCAAGCGTTTCCCCGCCGTGGAAATCCTCCTCAACACACGGCACATCCAGGAACTGGTCGAGAAGGGCGAACTCAACGCCATCAAGGAGGCCATGGAGCAGAGCATGGCGCCGGGCTCCCAGACCTTCGAGCAGGACCTGTTCCGGCTCTACAAGGAAAACATCATCACGCTGGAGGAGGCGCTGGCGAACGCCGACTCGCCGACGAACCTGTCCTGGCTCATCAACAATTCCCAGCTGGGGACGCCCGGGCCTGAAGACAAAAAGTCTACTGCGCCGACGGCCGCGCTGGATTTCGAGAAGACCAACCCCGGTGGCGCTTCCTTCAAGGAATTCACCCTCAACCTGGACGAACAGGCAGGCTGATGCCCGGCGACACCCTCACGCTGGCAAGCGAATTGATCGCCTGCCGCTCGGTCACCCCTGACGATGGCGGCTGCCTGGAGATACTTGCCGGGCGCCTAGCCCCGCTCGGATTCAAACTGGAGCGCATGGATCGCCAGGGCGTCTCCAACCTGTGGGCGCGCCGAGGGAGCGCAGCCCCGACTCTGTGCTTCGCCGGTCATACCGACGTCGTGCCGACCGGTCCGCTCGACCAGTGGTCCTCCGGCCCCTTCCAGCCCGAAGTGCGCGATGGCTGCCTTTACGGACGCGGCGCGGCCGACATGAAAACCAGCATCGCCGCCTTCGTCACGGCGGTGGAGCGCTTTATCGCCGCCCGGCCCGGCCACGCCGGCAGCATCGCCCTGCTGCTCACCTCCGACGAGGAGGGTCGCGCCGTGGACGGCAGCGTGCGTGTCGTCGAGGCATTAATGGCCCGCGGCGAAACGCTCGACTACTGCATCGTCGGCGAACCGACGTCGGCGGAGCGCCTGGCCGACACCATCAAGAACGGCCGCCGCGGCTCACTCTCCGGCAGGCTGGTCGTCAAGGGCGTGCAGGGGCACATCGCCTATCCCCACCTGGTAAAAAACCCGGTGCACAGCATCGCGCCCGCCCTGGCCGAACTGGCGGCGAGCGTCTGGGACAAGGGCAACGAATACTTTCCCCCGACCTCCTGGCAAGTGTCCAACTTCCATGCCGGCACGGGTGCCGACAACGTCGTCCCGGGCAGCGCGGAAATCCTCTTCAATTTCCGCTTCTCGACCGCCAGCACGCCTGAGGCGCTGCAGGCCCGGGTCCACGCCATCCTCGACCGCCATGGCGTCGACTACACGCTGGACTGGACACTGTCCGGCAAGCCCTACCTGACCCCGCGCGGCAGGCTGGTCGAAGCGGTATCCCAGGCAATTCGCGAAACCGCCGGCATCGAAACGCAGCTGTCGACCAGCGGCGGCACCTCCGACGGCCGCTTCATCGCCGACATCTGCCCCGAGGTCATCGAGCTGGGGCCCCTCAACGCCACCATCCACAAGATCGACGAGTGCATTGCGGTGGCCGACATCGAGCCGCTCTCGCGCACCTACGAGCGCACCCTGCAGCTGCTGCTCTCATGATGCCCGCCGAAATGCTGACGCTGCGCGACGTGCTGCGCTGGGCGGTGAGCCGCTTCAACGAAGCCGGGCTGCATTTCGGCCATGGCACCCAGGATGCCTTCGATGAGGCGGTCTGGCTGATCCTGCACGCCCTGCACCTGCCGCACGACCGCCTGGAGCCGTTTCTCGACGCGCGCCTCACTACCGCGGAAAAGGCAACGCTGGCGGCGCTCATCGCCCGCCGCATCGATGAACGCATCCCGGCCGCCTACCTGACACGCCAAGCCTGGCTGCGGGACTACCCCTTCTACGTCGACGAGCGCGTCATCGTGCCGCGCTCGCACATCGCCGGTCTGCTCCTCGAGGACGCCTTCGCTCCCTGGATCGATGCCGGGCAGGTGCATGCAGCGCTCGACCTGTGCACCGGCTCCGGCTGCCTCGCCGTCCTGCTGGGGCTGACTTTTCCGCTGGCGCACGTCGATGCCGTCGACCTGTCCCCCGAGGCCCTCGAAGTGGCACGCCGCAACGTCGCCGAGTATGGCCTGGAGCAGCGCATCGAGCTCATCCACTCCGATCTGTTTGCCGGGCTCGATGCCCGCACCTACGATGTCATCATCTCGAATCCGCCCTACGTCACGGACCGGGCGATGCGCGCGCTGCCGGCGGAATACCGCCACGAGCCGGCGCTGGCGCTGGCGGCCGGCGAGGACGGCCTCGACATCGTGCGCCGCCTGGTCGCCGAGGCGGGCCGGCATCTCAGGCCGGGCGGCATCCTGGTGGTTGAAGTGGGGGACGGCCGCGCCGCGGTCGAAGAGGCTTTCCCGGCACTCGATCCGGTCTGGCTCGACGGCCATGACAACGGCAATGGCGTGTTTCTGCTGCGGCAGGAGGCGTTGCGCTGATCCCGGGGCGATGCATTTGCGGGAAGGTCCACTCGGAACCATCCGTCTGCCTGCTGCATAGATCAAACTCGGCGTCTTGCATGAAGACGGCAAAGCGATGTATTTTGTCAGTGACAATGGCGCCGGTTTCGACATGCAGTACGCCGACAAGCTGTTTGGGGCCTTCCCGCGCAAGCACCGTGCGGAGGATTTCGAAGGTACGGGCATGGGTCTGTCCACTGTGCACCGCATCATCCAGCACCATGGCGGCCGCATCCGGGCCGACGCTGCGCCGGACCAGGGAGCAAGATTTTATTTCACGCTGTCTTAAGAGGAGAAGAAAATCCCATGGCAAGCGACCGGCCGATACTGCTGGTGGAAGACAACCCGGACGACGAGGCGCTGACCTTGCGCGCCTTCCACAAGAACCGCATCCACAATCAGGTGATTGTTGCGCGCGACGGCGTCGAGGCACTCGACTACCTCTTCGGCAACGGCCCCCATGCGGGCCGCGATCTTTCGATCATGCCTGCCGTGGTTCTGCTCGATCTGAAGCTGCCCCGAATCGACGGGCTTGAAGTGCTGCGACGCATCCGCGCCAACGAAAACACCTGCCTGCTGCCCGTGGTCATCCTCACCACTTCGAGGGAACAGCAGGACATCTATGAAGGCTACAGCCTCGGCGCCAACAGCTACATTCGCAAGCCGGTGGATTTCGAGAAATTCATCCAGGCCGTCGGCCAGCTTGGCCTCTATTGGCTGGTCCTGAACGAGGCGGTCGAGTTCGTGCCGGCTTGAGTCTCCTGGAGATTCCGGCCCGGTCCTCCGGTGCCCGTGGGCGCCGGAAGCGGTCAGTCGCGGCGATTTGCGGTCGCCGCTGAATACCCCTTGAAATACCCGCCCCGACAGGCCCCGGCGCGAACAGCCGCGATCAGGCTCGCCATGTCCGTCACCGGTTGCAGAAACTCCGTCGCACAGCGACCAACGGCAGCCACCTTGTGGCAATCGCTGCCGCCGAGGCCGGGCAGGGCCATGTGCCGTGTCGCCACGATGGCCAGCTCGTTGTCCGAGTCGACATTGCCGCCGTTATGCGTTTCCACGGCAGCTATGCCCTGAAGTTCGAGCAGGCCGTCGAGCAGGCTGCAGACGCCGAACTCGCGGTAGGGATGCGCCGGCGCGCACAGGCCGCCGAGATCGGTGATGCGTGCAATGACGTCCTCGAGCGGCAACCAGGTATCGCGCCCCCAGGTGTTCCAGGAATCGTCCTCGAGACCATAGGCCAGCAAGTGCCCGCGGTCGGTGGAAATCTCGACCCCGCGCAGCACCAGCAGGCCCTCGTCGCGGCCGACCGCCTCGACCGGCGCCGAGGCCTCGAAGGAATGATGCTCGGTGATCACCACGCCGTCGAGGCCGATGGCCCTGGCGCGGCGCACCAGGTCGAGCGGCTCAAGCCAATTGTCGTAGGAATGCTTGGTGTGGCAGTGGCAGTCGATCCACATGGGCGCCGGAAGGGCAAAAAGAGGCGCGCATTCGCGAGAACGCGCGCCGGCGGTCTTCCCTCGACCGGGTCAGAATCAGGGAAGCTGAAGTTCCAGGCTGATCCGCTTCGATGGCTGGAACTTGTGGCGCGAAAAGAAGCCTTCCAGCGCGAAGTCGTTCCAGTTCACCAGCGTATAGATCTTCTTGACGTTGGCCGCCTTCATGTTCATGAGGAACTGGTCCATCAGGTCGGAGGCGACGCCGTGCTTCTGGAAATCAGGATGCACGCCGAGGGTATCGATGGTGGCCGAGGAATCGGCAATGCCGTATTCGCCGAACAGCACGTCGCCCATCATGAAACCGACCACCTTGCCGCCGACCTCGGCCACGACCGAGGCGTTGACGTTGTGCTCGTTGTCCAGCGCCATGGCCAGCTTGCGCTGGTAGTATTCGCGCCGCTCCTGGCCGGTGATGAGCTTGTCGATCGCCACCACTGCCTCGAGATCGTTCTTGCGGATCATCCGCACGGTCACCTGCACTGCCATCGTATTCTCCTTGCGCCGTATTGATTAAAACAGCTCGTCGTCGGCTATCCTGCCGCCGCTTCCCTTGCGAATGTACACGTCGCCGTATACCTGTCCCATCTCCGCCCCCGCCGTGAAGCAGGTATTGCAGCCGTCGCCGGATTCCTCGCGATGCTCGACGACATGCACCTCGTAGCCCAGCTGCCGGTAGTTTTCGACGATTTCGGACAGCCTGGGTTCGCCGATGGTGGTTTTCTTGATCCAGCCTTCGGCGAACAGGTCGGCTTCCTTGCCGCCTTTCACCAGCTTCAGCGGTATCCGAACCATCTCGGTCCTACCAGGAATGCTTGATGGCCCCCGGCGTGCAGGCCGTGGAACAGGGCAGGCTGGTATAGCCGCCTGCCGGCTTGCAGCCGGTGCAGTCGAAGGCCAGCGT
>Ga0073903_10001302_pt1 | contig 12971 bp, 12 predicted proteins | sample KloWWTKNB14_bulk_FD_66665 | JGI IMG/M metagenome (GOLD analysis project Ga0073903, IMG submission 66665) | Active sludge microbial communities from Klosterneuburg, Austria, studying microevolution and ecology of nitrifiers - Klosterneuburg... | ecosystem: Engineered > WWTP > Aerobic digester >... | reverse complement strand
CGCCGGCGGTGCGCCGATCGGTGCGGCGCTCGCTGTCGGAAGCGCTGTTGGCCGACCGGCAGATCGACGCCCGTTATGCACCCGGCAGCACCGGGCAGCCGGCCCACTACCGCTTGCACCCGCTGGGGCTGGTGCTGCGTGGGGCGGTTGGCTACCTGGTGGCCACCCAGGGCAGCGGCGGTCCGCCGGGTTTTTACGCGCTGCACCGCTTCCAGCAGGTGGAACTGCGGCCCGAGCCGGTGCAGCACCCGCAGGGGCTGACGCTGGAGGCCGCCCTGAGCCGGAGCCAGGGCCAGTTCGGCCTGCCGCCCGAGGCGCCGCAGGTGGCGCTGAGGCTGGCCTGCGATGCGGTGCTGGCCGGGTTGCTGACTGAAACCCCGCTGGCGCCGGACCAGCACATGCAGCCGATGGCCGATGGCCGCTTCGAGGTTCAGGCCACGGTGCCGAACTCCTGGGAGCTGCGCTGGTGGATCCTGGGCCGCGCGGCGGCGGTGGAGGTGCTGGCGCCGGCCGAGCTGCGCGACGAGGTGGCCGCCAGTCTGACTGCCGCGGCGGCGCGCTACGCCCCAGGCCCGTCCGCCGACACGGCCATGCGCCGTTGACTCCGCAGTAGCACCGGCACCAGCACCGCACTGGCAGCAGCCACGCGACATGTGCTGTCGCATCGGCCGGGACACTGGCGTCATGATCGATGACGACATCCTCTGCGCCGAAGAATTCTCCGAACGAGCCGACACACCGCTCGATGAGGCCTACCAACCCCTGATCCGCCGCTGGATGTTGCGGGCGCTGCTGCGCTGCAACGGGGTCAGCCGCTTCCTGCGGGAATGCCGCTTCTCCGACCACCACCTGGCGAAGTACTTCGGGCTGACCGAAGCCCAGATGGAGCGCGGCAAGGAGGGCAGCATCCAGAAGCTGCTGGCCAAACAGCTGCAGGCCCTGGAGGCCCAGCCGTCCGTGCTGCCGGCCACCCGGCTGTCGGGCAACCTGGCGCGGGTGGCCGAGCACCTGCAGTTCAGCCCGGTGGAACTCGACATCCTGCACCTGACGGTGCTCCAGCGCCTGGACAAGGCGCTGGAGGAGGTGCTGGACATGATCGGCTCGCTGACGCGCAGCTCAGCGGTGCGCCTGTTTGCCGAATGCCTGGGCCACCCGCAGCGCGAGGTGCAGCGCGCGCTGGACGACCGCAGCCGGCTGTGCCGCTCGGCACTGCTGACCATCGACGACCGCCGGCCCTACGAGTTCAGCAACAAGGTGGACCTGCTGGATGGTTTTGCCGAGGCGCTGATGCTGGAGCACCAGGAGTTGCTCGACCTGTTCGCTGCCAACCTGGTGCCCTCGCCCGCGCCGCAATTGCAGCGTGCGGACTTTGCGCACCTGGAGCGCGACTTCACCATCCTGGCGCAGTACCTGGACGTGGTCTGCCGCATGGGGCAGCGCGGCGTGAATGTGCTGATCCATGGCCGGCCCGGCACCGGCAAGACCGAGCTGGTGCGCTGCCTGGCGCAGGAGGTGGGCGCCAAGCTGCTGGAGATCCCCTGCGAGCTGCCCGGCGGTGAGCCGAGGGCCGGCAAGGAGCGCTTCGAGTCCTACCGCTTTGCCCAGGGCCTGCTGGAAGGCGGCGCCCGTCAGCTGCTGCTCTTCGACGAGGTGGAGGACGTGTTCAACGAATCGATGCGGGGCCGGCGCGGCGGCAACGCCAGCGGCATCAAGGGCTGGGTGAACCACCTGCTGGAGCGCAACCCGGTGCCGACCTTCTGGGTCACCAACGACCTGCGGCCGATCGACGCGGCCTACCTGCGCCGCTTCGACTATGTGCTCAAGCTGGATGTGCCTCCGGCCCGGGTGCGCCGCCGGGTGCTGGAGCGCCACCTGGGCGCCCTGGAGCTGCCGGAAGCCTGGCGCAACGCTGCAGCCAGCCACGAAGGCCTGGTGCCTGCGGTGGTGGAGCGCGCCGCGCGGGTGTGTCTGACGGTCTGCGACGCCAGCCCTGACCTGCAGCCCCAGGCGGTGATGACTCAGGTGATGAACAACACCCTGCTGGCGCTGGGCACGGCCGCGCTGCCCTGTGCCCAGCGCGACCCGGTGGGCGAGTACCGGCTCGACTGGCTGCACGCCGACTGCGACCTGCAGCGCCTGCGCGACGGGCTGCTGAGTGTGGGCGCCGGGCGCCTGTGCTTCTGGGGCCCGCCGGGCACCGGCAAGACCGAGTTCGGCCGCTACCTGGCGCGCGAGCTGGACCGGCCGCTGCTGGTCAAGCGCGTGTCGGACATCCTGTCGCCCTACGTGGGGGAGGCGGAGCGCCACATCGCCGAGATGTTCGCCCAGGCCCGGGTGGACGGTGCGGTGCTGCTGCTGGACGAGGCCGACAGCTTCCTGCGCAGCCGGCGCGGCGCGCAGCGCTCCTGGGAGGTCACGCAGGTCAACGAGATGCTCACGCAGATGGAGGACTTCGACGGGCTCTTCATCGCCTCCACCAATCTGATGGACCAGCTGGACGAGGCGGCGATGCGCCGCTTCGACGCCTGCATCCGGCTGGACTTCCTGCGCCCGGCGCAGGCGCAGGCCATGTTTGCCGAGACCGCCGGCAAGCTCGGCCTGCAGGTGGACAGCGCCACCCGCCAGGCCCTGACCGGCATGGACAGGCTGGCGCCGGGTGACTTTGCGGCCGTGCTGCGGGGCGCCCGCCTGCACCCGCCTGCGGGCGCAGCCGATCTGCTGGCCAGGCTGCGGCAGTTGGCCGCCCTGAAGTCCAAGTCCGCCGAGCGGCCGATGGGTTTCCTGGCTGCGCTGGAGTGAGTGTGAAGGCCTGCATGCGCAGCAGGGCCAGGGTCGGGGTGTTGCGGGCTTTGTCGCTCGACCATGCCAAGGTTCTGACGGTCCTGCTTGCTGCTGCTTCTGCTGGTTCTGCGCTTGGGTGACTGTTGGACGGAGTGGTGACAGGCTGCTGACGCACGAGCGCTTGCCGGTGTGAGGGGCGGCCTGGGTTGGGTTGCGGGGTGCGCTGCGGTGCACCCGCGTTGGCTCTGCCTCCGCGTCCGGCCTCTCACATACCCCGACCGTCATGCCCGCCCAGGCGGGCATCCAGATGGACCCACTGGATCCCCGCCTGCGCGGGATGACGTGGAGCGGGATGACGTGGATGACGAGGAGCGGAGCGACGCGGATACCGAGGCACCTGGGTGTCGGCCGTGATCCTCATTTCCGGCCTGCCCAGCCCTGAGCCGCAGCCTCGTTGATTTCCTGAAGGGTGGCCACCTTGGGAGAACGGCCCGCCAGCAGCCCGATGAAACCTTCGATGCTGCCGCCGGGCTGGGCTGCCCTGACTTCCAGCCGCCCATCGGGCAGCGGGAGGACTTCGATCTTCTGGCCCTGCGTGATGCCCAGGTGTTGCAGCAGTTCCTTGCGCAGGGTGACTTGACCCTTGGCGGTGACGGTCAGGATGGTCATGCTCAGTTCTCCTGAAGGCGATGCTGGGAAGGGTCCACTGGTAAGGAAATAGTACCTTGCACTTGCTGGGAGGGAGACTGCTGTCGATCGGTTGCGCGACCCACCTCCACCGTCATGCCCGCGCAGGCGGGCATCCAGCGGGGCCTACTGGATCCCCGCCTGCGCGGGGATGACGAGTAGTGGGGATGACGACGCGGCGGGGATGACGAGTAGCGGGGTGACGACGTGGCGGGGTGACGACGTGGCGGGGATGACGAACCGGTGAGGATGACGACGTAGCCGGGATGACGACTTTCCGGCGCAATGTGCGCTCCCGCCGTCATGCCCGCGCAGGCGGGCATCCCGAGGGGCCTACTGGATCCCCGCCTTCGCGGGAATGACAGGGGGGGTTGATCCGGCGGCAGCTCGGCGCCCCTTCGCCGTCGTTTTCCTGGGCGTTTTCGTGGCCTTCCGGGCCTTGGCAGGTGCAGGCCCTGCCGCCAGCGACGGATCCCGCCGGGCCAGGGCCAGCAGGTCCTGGAAGCAGTCGCGCACGCCCTGGGTGAAGGCCTGCGGGTCGGGCATGAGTTCGCGGCAGGAGGTGGGGGAGATGACGATGCGGTCGTCGTAGCGGCTGATGGCGAAGGTCAGGCCCAGCCCGTCGGCGATTGGCAGCAGGGCGGAGAAGTAGGTCATGCGGGCACCGACCAGGTACACCGGCTGCACAGGGCTGCTGACCACGGTGAGGTTGCAGCAGGGTGGGGGCAGCTGGCGGGCGGCCTGGGTGGCCTGCGTGGGGGCGGCGGCGGTGTGGGCGGAGGTATGGGCGTGGATGAAGGCCAGGCGCTCGACCGGATCCGCCAGGGTGGTGCCCAGCGGGACGCGGCGGGTGGCGGGTGGGGCCGGCGACGGGTCCGTTGCGTTGTTGGGGGCTCCGGGCTCGGAGACGTCGGCGCTCAGATCGCTGCCGGGCAGCTCGTCGTGGAGCTCCAGGTAGCGGCGCAGGCCGCCGGCGCAGACGGTCAGCACGGCATCCTGCAGGCTGGCGCCGGGCACCAGGCTGCGGATGGACTCGAACTCGTCGACGGCGAAGCGCCGCGTGTCGAACACCCGGTGCGGCGACACCACCGCGTGGAAGCGTGTGGCGGTGAGCAGGTGCTGCGGGTGCAGCAGGTCGCGGGCGAAGGCGGCGGCCTTGGGCAGGGCGCGCCACAGCGGGGCGTACAGCGACAGCGGCGACAGGGCGCGGTGCCAGGCGGCGCGGGTGAGCAGGGTCAGCGGGCCGGGCGCAGGCTCCGGGAACCAGGGTTCGGCCGGTGCCGGCCGGGGTGGACGGGGGAGGGTGTCGTGCAGCAGCTCGATCAGTTCGTTGCGGCTGTCCAGGTCGATGGCGGCGTGGTGGATCTTGGTCAGCAGGGCGAAGCTGCCCGGCGGCAGGTCGGTGATGCTGTCCAGCCCCTCGATGACGTAGATCTCCCAGAGCGGGCGGTTCAGGTCCAGCGCGCGGGCGTGGATGCGCGAGGCCTGGATGCAGAACTGCCGCCAGTCGCCCGGTTTGGGCAGGGCGATGTGGCGCACGTGGTATTCAAGGTCGAAGAACTCGTCCTCCACCCAGTAGGGCTCGTCCAGCTCGAAGGGCACCCGCAGCAGCTTGCTGCGGAAGATCGGCGAGCGGTGCAGTCGCCCCTGGATGTGCGCCAGGATGCTCTTGAAGCGCACCGCCCCGCCCGGTGCGGTGCTGGGGTCGTAGATCTGCACGAAGGTGACGTTGGCGTTGGCGTGCACTGTGTCCGCGTACAGGAAACCGGCGTCGTGTCGGCTGAGTTGGCGCATGGGGGTCTCGGTTCGTCTGGACATCGGGCGGGCTGGCTGGTGCACCGGTTCTCAGGGGGCCGCTGGTTTGCGGGCCGGGGCCTTCTTCACGGCAGCCTTGCCGGCGGGGGTCTTCCGGGCTGCCACCTTCTTCGCGGCCACCTTGCGGGTGGGACCGGTGGCACCGATGGAAGACGCCGGGGTGGGCGCCGCCTTCACCGGCAGGGCCTGCAACTCTTCGAAGGCTTCCATCAGGGCGCTGGTGAGTTCACGTGCGTCCGGCACCGCGCAGCGCGCGGCGGTGAAGCCGAAGCCCATGGTGTGGGCATAACTCATCACGGTGAGGTTCAGGCCCACGCCGTGTTCGGTGATGGACAGGGGCCAGTAGTCGGTCATGCGTGCACCCGCGGCATACAGCGGCACGGGGGGGCCGGGCACGTTGGAGATCACCACGTTGGCGATGGGTGGCATGGCGCCGGCCAGGCGGGTCTTGCCGTACAGCGTCGCCAGGCTCTGCAGCAGCCAGGGCGAGCCGATGGAGGGGAAATCGGTGGGGATGACGTTGCGGGCCGTGCGCGCCATCGCTTTGACCGACCCGGCCGCATCGCGGATGGCGCGCAGCCGCCGCAGCGGATCGGCCAGGTGGCTGTGCAGGCTGACCAGGCTCAGGGTGGCCTGGGTGGTGAACTCGGTGTTGCCGGCCGCGCGCAGGGAGATCGGCATGGTGGCGATCAGCGGTTTGCGGGGGATGCCGCCGTGCCGGGCCAGGTAGCGCCGCAGCGTGCCGCTGCACAGTGCCAGCACGATGTCGTTGACCTTGACCTCGTGCCGGGCCGCCAGCGCTTTGATGGCCTCCAACGGCAGCGACAGGCCGGCGAAGCTGCGCTCACCGGTGATCGGCACGTTCAGCGCCGTCTTCGGGCCGAAGGTGAACTTCTTGCCGGCCGCGGCCTTGTCCGGGGTTTCGGTGTCCCGGGTGGCGGCTGCGGGGGCGGACTTGGGCCCACCGCCCACGCCCAGCAGTCCGGCCAGGGTGGTCACCACCTCCGGCAGGTGCCGCACCAGCTTGATGTACTGCGCGGCGTCGTGTTTCAGCGCCGCGCCGGCCAGCGCCATCAGGCCGGGGGAGGCCGGTTCTGCGGCGACCTCCTGGGCGGGGGGCTCGGCCTGCGGCGAGGCGCGCCGACGTGGCTGTGGCGCAGGTGAAGGTGCAGGCTCAGGCGTGGCGTCGAACAGCACCTGCGCCAGCATCACCCCGGCTTTGCCGTCCAGCAGGGCGTGGTGGATCTTGACGTAGTAGGCCAGCTGGCCGGAGGCCAGGCCGTCGATCACCGTGATCTGCCAGAGCGGGCGGCTGCGGTCCAGCAGCTGCGCATGCAGCGTGGCCACGCAGTCCTCCAGCTCGCGCTGCCCGCCAGGTGCCGGCAGCCGCAGGCCGGTGACATGCTGGTCGATGTCCACCGCCGTGTCCTCGATCCACACCGGGTTGGCGAACTGCAGCGGCATCGGCGCCAGCCGCCGCGTCAGCACCGGTGCCAGGCTCAGGCGGTCGCGCAGCTGCTTGCGGATCTCGGCCAGGAAGTTCAGGCGCTTCTTGCCGGCCGGTGGGTCGAAGCGGTGCAGCGAGGCCACATGCATCGGCGTGGCCTCGGTCTCCAGGTGCAGGAAGGCGCCGTCCAGGCCGCTGAGGGTCTTCATGCCGGGGCTCCTTCAGGCCTTGCGGGGGGCCGGGCCGCGCCGGGTGGCGGGGGCGTCTGGGGTGGGTGCAGTGGGTGCGGTGGGGATGGCCTTCTTCCGCGGCGCACGGGGCCGCGGTGCAGTCTCCGGCGCAGCCTCTGTGGCGGTGGGTGCAGGTTCGGCCAACGCAGGTGCCGGCACGGTCAGCGCCAGCGCGGTCTCGAAGGCCTGGCGGGTGAAGGCCAGCAGCACCGCAAACTGGGCGTCGTCCAGCTCCCGGGCGGCGTCGTTGCGGCGGTAGATGTTGGCCAGTTCGCGCTCGCGCGCGCCCTGCACCGCCAGCCGGCCGATGCCCAGCGCCTCCAGCGAGGACCACAGCTCCGGCGAGTACTGCCGCGTCAGCCCCATCAGCACCGGGATCGGGTCGTGCCGCCCCAGCACCCCGGCCAGGCGCAGCACCACGTCGAAGGGCAGGGCGATCACGCCCCCTTCAGCCTGCGTCATCAGCTGGCTGTCGCCCAGGCCCACCGCCTGGCTGACCTCTTCCAGCGTCAGCCCGGCTGCCTCCCGCCACTGGCGGATCAGCCGCCCGGCCTGGGCCACCGCGGCCTTCTTGGACGGATCCTTCACCGCCGTCTGCGCCAGGCTCAGCCCCAGGTCGGTGGCCGATCCCGCCAGGCCCACCACCGTGTCCGCCCAGCCACGCACCTGCCGGGCCAGGGCAAACAGGGCGTTGTCGCCTGTGCCGCCACCGCCGGCAGTCGGGGCGGCGGCAGGCACCGGGGCAGCGGCTTTTTTCCTCGTGGGCATCTGTGTCTCCTCAGGCTGCGGCGCCGGCCAGCGCGCTCAGGAGATGAGGAGATGAGCGCAGGGCCGGAACCAACTGCAGATTCTGATCCTGCCTTGGGGGCTGGGGCTGTCGCGCGTGTGTCGGTGTGGCGGAGGTGCCAGGGAGGCGGGCGTATCGGGAGGAGGTTGGGAGGAGGTTGTTCGGGCGATCAGGTCTGTGCCGGGGGTCGGAACCGCAGAGTGACCGGCGATGCGATGCACATGAAAGCGGACTTGAATGTGCCGAGTTCAAATGAAAGAACTCTTCAATGTGACGGGCGCGTGTTCAAGAGGGCTTTCATTTCAGTTGCCCCGCTGCGCTTCGCGCGACTGGCGACGCATGAATCCGTCGCAAGCCGGATCCACTCAGTGCCTCAACTCCGCGCCCCTGCGAACGGGAAAAAACTGCCGCGAGCGTTGCTGAGATCAGCATGATCATATCGATCAGCTATCAGCACAGAGGCATCCCTTGATCACCGAAACCAGTGCAGTGGCCTTCCGTCAGAACCTGGGCGACATGCTCAACCGTGTGCATTACCGCAGCGACAGCATCGTCATCAACAAGGACGGCAAGCCGATTGCTGCGCTGGTCGATGCGCGTCTGTTCGGCCGCATCCGCCGCATGCAGGATCGATTCGATGAGTTGACCAGTCGCCTGTCGGCAGGTTTTGCCGGAGTTCCCGAAGAAGAGGGGATGGCAGAGATCGAAGCGGCCATCGCGGCCGAACGCAGCAGTGAGCACAGCCCTGGCCGCTGAGACATGGCTTTGCCGCGCGTCGTGCTGGACACCAATGTCCTGATGTCCGGCCTGTCCTACCCGGGCAGCAAGCCGGGGCGCATCGTGTCCGCATGGCGACACGGTGAGTTGGAGGTGGTGCTGAGCCATTGCATCCTGGACGAACTGCGGCGGGTGCTGCCGCGTTTGAGAGCCCGCCACGGGCTCAGCGATGCGGACATTGCCGATCTGGTGGACTGTCTGGCCTTCGAGGCCGAACTGATCGAACCGACCACCGGCTGGGAGTCGGAACTGACCGATCCCTGGGATCAGGCCGTGTTGGGCACCCTGGTGGCTTCCCGGGCGGATCACCTGGTCACAGGCGACAAGCGTCTGTTGTCCTTGGCGGGAAAGTACCCGGTCATCGATCCGGCTTCCTTCGTTCTGCGCTGCTTCTGAACGCCCCGGCGGTGAGGCGCCTGCATGTGCCCGCCCCTCAGCGTGCCACCACCCTCCGCAGCCCCAGACCGATGAACACCATGCCGGCTACCCGGTCCAGCCACAGCCCGGCCCGGGGGGGGCGGTGATCGGCAGGGCGGCCAGCAGGAAGCCGAGGGTCTGGTCGAGGGTGAGCATGGGGGGATGTTGGAGAGGCTCGGCTGGGACAGCGGGGTACGATGATGTCCATGGATGGATTGACTCCCCCACAGCGCATTCACCTCCAACTCGATGTGTACGCCAAAGCACTGGCCGCACTGCGAGAGGCCGTGCAGACCGATACCGGCGACAAGAAGTCGCGGGACTCCATTCTGTTGAGCTACGTGTTCACCTTTGAGATGGCGGTGCGCAGCCTGGCGGTGGTGCTGAAAGCCAGGGGGCTGAATCCGCCGGACTATGCGGCTGCGGTGCTGCGGGCCGCCTTTCAAGCCCGCCTGATCACGGATCCCGAACTGTGGACGCAGATCCGCGAAGGCCGCAACGAGATCAGCCACGCCTACGACGAAGACAAGGCCAGGGCCCTGGCCGGGTTCGTGACCCGCACGGCCCTGGACGCCTTGACCGACATGCTGGAACGGCTGCGTCAAGATGAAGAGTGACGATCCCCTGCCGCCGGCGACATGGGCGGGCGAGACCTTCGGCATCGCCGCGGGAATCGTGCTGCGGCTGCGGCGGGCGTTCGACGCGGCCGATCCTCAGCCGCAGCGGGTCTGGATCTTCGGCTCGCGGGCTCGCGGCTTTGCGCGACCGGAGTCGGACATCGATCTGGCCGTGGATGCACCGGATTTCACCGAGGCACAGTTTGGCCGCTTCAAGTCCCTCATCGAGGACCTGGAGTTGATCTACCGGATCGATGTGCTGTGGCTTCAGGGCATTCACAACGAACGCCTGCGCGACGAGATCCTGGCCCACCGCCGGCTGTTCTGGCAGGGGCGGCGGTGGCAGGAGACGCCCGAACCGGGCCTTGAAGTGCCGTCAATCCCGCAGCAACTCCCCGATCAACCCCCGCAGCACCTCCAGCAGCGGCGGCTCTGAGCGGCCCACCAGCGTCACCAGGCCGAAGCGGGCGGTGGCGTTCAGCGGCGGGTGGATCGGCAGCTCCAGCAGCTCCGGCGCGGCCGCACGCACCGCCAGCAGGATGGCGTCGCTGCTGGCCACCACCTGCACCAGGGTGCCGATGTCCTCGCAGCGCAGGGTGATGCAGTCGTCCAGGTGGGCCTGGGGGCCGTAGCGCTCCAGCAGCAGGCGGCCGATTTCGTCGCTCAGTGGGCTGGAGGCCATCGGGTAGCGGCGCAGGCTGTCGAAGGTGACTGCTGCACCGCCGTCGGCGGTCTCGGTCTCGGCCTCGGCCGGGGTCAGCAAGGGGTGGCCGGCGCGGCAGAGGAAGGCGCCGCGCAGTTCGGCCAGCGGCTGCACCAGCAGGTCGGCCGAGGGGGGGACCGAGCGGATGTCCACCACCAGCGCGTCCAGCCGGCGCTCGCGCAGGGCCTGCTCCAGCAGCGCGGTGTGGCCGCGGGCGAACTCCACCTGCGCGGCCGGGTGGTGGGTGGCCATGTGGCGCAGCACCGGTGCGGTCAGGATGGCGCCCGGCCCGGAGCCCAGGCCCACCCGCAGGCGGCCGGCCTGGCCGGTCTGCAGGCGTGCTGCGCTCTCCTTCAGGTGCTCGGCTTCGGTGATCAGGCGCTTGGCGCGCGCCAGCACCTCCCGGCCGAAGGGGGTGAGCTCGCTGCGCCAGCCGATTCGGTCGAACAGGCGCTGGCCCAGCTCCTCCTCCAGCGCCTGGATGCTGCGGCTCAGCGCCGGCTGGGTGAGGAACAGCGCCTCGGCCGAGCGGCGGAAGGAGCCGGTCTGCGCCAGGGAGGTGAGGTGTCGCAACTGGACCAGGGTCATCACGGCCTCCGTAAAACGATGAGTTGGAAGAATCGTTTTTGAAGAATAAATGCATTGGACGCCCAAGGGGCTGCTGCCTACGATGGGTCTTCCAAAAACGCGCCGGCCCCCGCCTGTCAGGACGGGCCGGCCACCCGGAGACAAGCCATGCAACCGACCAAGCGCCACACCCTCCAGACCCTGTTCGGCCTCTCGATGGCTGCAGCCCTGCTGGCCACCGCCGCCGCGCCCGCTGCGGCACAGACCTTCCCGAACCGGCAGGTCAACCTGATGGTGCCCTACCCCGCGGGCGGGCTGTCCGATGCCATCGCCCGCACGGTGGAGAAGCCGCTGGCCAAGGCGCTGGGGCAGATGGTGATCGTCGAGAACCTGGGCGGCGTCAGCGGTGCGCTGGGGGCACAGAAGGTGCTAAGCCTGCCAGCCGATGGCCACATGATCTACCAGGGCTCGCCCAACGAGACGATCCTGGCGCCGCTGGCACTGCAGGCGGTGAAGTACAAGTCGGAAGACTTCCGCATGGTGCAGATCATCGGCGCCTTCCCGATGGCGGTGCTGGCCCGCAAGGACCTGCCGGCCAGCAACATCGACGAGCTGGCCGCTCTGGCCAAGAAGGCGGCCGCCGAGGGCCGGCCGCTGACCTACGGCAGCGTGGGCGTCGGCTCGTTCTACCACGTGCTGGGCGAGCACTTCGCCCACCTGGCCGGCGCGCCGATGACCCACGTGCCCTACAAGGGCATGGCACCGCTGTCCACCGACCTGGCCGGCGGGCAGGTGGACGTGAGCTTCATCGTGGTGGGCGCCAAGGATGTGGCGCTGGTCGAGCAGGGTCGGCTGAAGATCCTCGCCACACTGGCGCCGGCCGGCAAGGTGGAGGTGCCGATGCTCAAGGCCTACCGCAGCATCAACGACAGCGCGCTGGTGAAGAACAAGGACTTCGCGTACAACGCCTGGACCGGCTACTTCGTGCGCAAGGACACACCCGAGCCGGTGGTGCAGGCGATCAACAAGGCACTGGCCAGCGCGATGGGCGACGAGCAGGTGCGCAAGCAGCTGGAGGGCCTGGGCGGCATGATCCCCGCGATGCTGAGCCCAGCGGACGCGCAGAAGGAATACGAGGCGCAGACGGCGCGTTTCCGCGGCATCGGCAAGGCCATCAAGCTGGAAGCGCAGTGAACACCGCCGTCGACGCCGGGGCGCTGCTGGCCGAGATGAGCCGGGCGGCCGCACCCTTCATCGAGCTGCGGCGCGACCTGCACCGCCATCCGGAGCTGGGTTTTGCCGAGCTGCGCACCGCCGCCATCGTGGCCGAGCGGCTGGCCGCCTGGGGCTATGAAGTCACCCGCGAGGTGGGCGGCACCGGGGTGGTCGGCAGGCTGCGGCGCGGCGGCGGGAGCCGATCGCTGGGTCTGCGCGCGGACATGGATGCGCTGCCGATCCAGGAGGCCGAAGGTGAAGGCCGACCCTGGCGCAGCCGCCACGCCGGGCGCATGCACGCCTGCGGCCACGACGGCCACACAGCGATGCTGCTGGCCGCGGCTGAAAGGCTGGCGCAGCAGGCCGACTTCAGCGGCACGCTGCACCTGATCTTCCAGCCCGCCGAGGAACTGGGCGGTGTGCCCGGCGGCAGCGGCGCCCAGCGCATGCTGGCCGACGGCCTGCTGCAGCGTTTTCCCTGCGATGCCGTGTTCGCCATGCACAACATGCCGGGCATCCCCCAGGGCCGGCTGGTGCTGCGCGAGGGTGCGGCCATGGCCTCGTCCGACTATGCCACCATCACCCTGCACGGCGTGGGCGGCCACGGCGCCATGCCCCAGCACGCGGCCGACCCGGTGGTGGCGGCGGCCAGCCTGGTGATGGCGCTGCAGACCATCGTCTCGCGCAACGTCGATCCCCAGCAGACCGCGGTGGTCACCGTGGGGGCGCTGCATGCTGGTCAGGCCCACAACGTCATCCCGGCCCAGGCAACGCTGGAGCTGAGCGTGCGCGCGCTGGACCGCGGTGTGCGCAAGCTGCTGGAGCAGCGCATCCACACCCTGGCGCAGTCGCAGGCCGAGAGCTACGGTCTGCGTGCCGAGGTGGCCTGGAAACGCGGCTACAGCGTGCTGGTCAACACCCCGGCGGA
>Ga0073903_10001294_pt1 | contig 13012 bp, 9 predicted proteins | sample KloWWTKNB14_bulk_FD_66665 | JGI IMG/M metagenome (GOLD analysis project Ga0073903, IMG submission 66665) | Active sludge microbial communities from Klosterneuburg, Austria, studying microevolution and ecology of nitrifiers - Klosterneuburg... | ecosystem: Engineered > WWTP > Aerobic digester >... | reverse complement strand
TTGATCAGGTTGGCGGTGCTGGGCAGGAGCGGGACGTGCAGCGAGATAAAGTCGGCCTGGCGCAACACCTCGTCCAACGGCAGGAGTGCCACACCATGCTCGGCGGCGTTGAAGTGCGCTGCGGTGATCAGTGGGTCGTAGGCGATGACGCGCATGCCAAACGCCGCGCCGCGCCGGGCGACCCGCGCGCCAATGTCGCCCAGCCCGACCAGGGCCAGGGTCTTGCCGTACAACTCGAAGCCAGTGAAGGCCGCCCGATCCCACCCGCCCGCTTTGGTGCTGGCGTCGGCGGGGACCAGGCGGCGGGCCATGGCCAGAAAGGCGCCCATGGCGTACTCAGCGACCGAAATCGCGTTGGCGGTGCCGCCGGTGACGACCGTCACATTGCGCTCGCGCAGGGCGGACAGATCGAGGTTGTCGAGCCCCACCCCCAGCCGTCCAACCACCTTGAGCTTGGGCGCGGCGCCCAGCAGATCGGAGTTGACCTGGGTCTGATTCCGGACGATCAGGGCGTCAACATCGGCCAGCGCGGCGAGCAAGCGCGGGCGATCCTTGAAGATGGTCTTGTCGTAGGTGACATTGCCGGCGGCCTCGAGCAGGCTGATGCCGCGCGGCCAGTTGAGTTCAGAGATGAGGATGCGCATGCGGGAAACATGTCGGGGCGGCGCGGGCCGCCCCGACGGTGAGGGTTACTTAATTTTGGCGAGGAGGTCAGGGTCCTTCGGATCAAGGACCGGCAGGCCGGACACGTCGATGAGCTCGGCGTTCTTGAGCAGCGAGCCGCAATTGAACAGCACGACCTTCTCCTCGGGTTTGAGGAAGTTCTGCGCCATCAGCAGCTTGTAGGCCGCCCAGGTTGCGGCGCCTTCGGGTGAGGCGAAGATGCCCTCACTTCGAGCGACTTCACTCATGGCCAGGCGGATCTCATCGTCGGTGACGCTGATGGCGGTGCCGCCGCTCGCCTTAAGGGCGTCCATCATCAGATAGTCGCCGATCGCCACCGGCACGCGCAGGCCAGCCGCGATGGTCTGGGCATTGGGGAAGAGTTCAGCGTGGCGCTTGCCTTCGCGCCAGGCCTTGACGATGGGCATGCAGCCTTCGGCCTGCACAACGATCATCTTGGGGCGCTTGCTGCCAATCCAGCCGAGCTGCTCGAGCTCGTCAAAGGCCTTCCACATCCCGACGATGCCGGTCCCGCCGCCCGTTGGGTACAGAATCGCATCGGGGAGCTCCCAGTTGAAGTGCTCGGCCAGCTCGAGGCCCATGGTCTTCTTGCCTTCCTGACGATACGGCTCCTTGAGCGTGCTGACGTCGAACCAGCCGCGCGAGGGCGAGGCGGCCCGGACGATGGCGCCAGCGTCGTTGATCAGGCCGCGCACCAGGTAGACATTCGCCCCGAACATGAAGCTTTCCTTCTTCATCATCTCGGGGGCATCGGTGGGCATAAAGACGTTGATCTGCATGCCGGCCCGGGCGCCATAGGCTGAGAGCGCGCTGGCCGCGTTGCCGGCGGATGGCGCGCCGATGGCCTTGACGCCCAGCTCTTTCGCCTTTGACACGGCGGCACTCATGCCGCGCGCCTTGAAACTGCCCGTTGGATTGAGGCCCTCCTCCTTGAAAAAGATCTGGTTGGCGCCGTAGGGCTTGCCCAGGCGCAGTGCCGGCAGGAGCGGGGTGTGGCCCTCGCCCAACGTCACGACGTTGGCCGGATCGCGCACGGGCATGATCTCAAACCAGCGCCACATGTTGCCGGGCCGGCGCAACAAGTCGTCTTTTTTGAACTCCTTTCGGGCCGCGACCAGGTCGTAGCGGGCATACAACACCTTGCCGCATTTCGCGCAGGTGTTGTGGATTTCGTCACAGGAAAATGTCGCACCGCAATAGGTGCATTCAAGGTGGGTGATATAGCTTTTCATGTTTTGCTCTTCGTGGAACAGACTCGAATGAGTATACTCTTTGGGCGCGCCAAACTGCCGCGCCAACGATGGAGATCACGCTCAGCCCCGCCCTGTCAGACGATGACCGGCAAGCCGTCCGGAATATGTTCGTCGCGTACTTCTACGACCTTGCGCCCTACGATCCGAATCTCATCATCAACGACTTTGGCCTGCCTTGCTGGGAACCGGCGCTGGCGGATGGCGCTGTGGGACCGAGAACGGCCGCTGAATGCTGGGAATTCAACAAATGGGTTCGCGACAGGATGGACTGGTACTTGATCCGAGCCGATGGGACGCCGGCTGGGTTTGTCTTCGTCATGGACGACAGCGCCTATCTGCCGCCGGGATGCCAGCACGAGTTGATGGATTTCTACGTTACGCCCAAATTTCGCCGGCACGGCATCGGCAGCCAGGCCGCCCGGCTGGCTTTTGAAACGCGGCATGGGCGCTGGGTGCTGTACCAGCTTACGCCCAACTACGCGGCCCGCAAGTTCTGGTTGAAGGTCCTGCGCGACTACACGGGCGGCAACTTCGAGATGGCCGAGCGCGACTACGATGTGATGCAACAATTCTCAAATTAGGTTTGTGCGCGATGGGCTCGGGCGAAGCCCGAGCCCATCGCGCACAGAGAAAACGCCCGCGCGGCAGCGCTTAGAATCGGCCGAATGAATTCCTACGAAAGCGACCTCAAGGACTTCCGCGACAGGCTGGAGACCAGCCTGCGGGCCGACGATGGCTGGTTGGCGCTGGCCGGCCTTTTCTGGCTGCATGACGGGGCGAACACCGTCGGGGGCGACCCCGACTCCGACATCGCCCTGCCCGAGACCAGCGCGCCGCCGCGGGTGGGGGTGATTGACTTCCACGCCGGACAGGCAACCCTGACGGTGGCTGACGGCATATCAGTCAGCGTGGACGGGGAGCCGGTCACCGTGGCGAAGCTCGTCGATGATGGCGAGCGCCGCAAACCGTCGCTGGTCCGGGTTGGCACGGTGTCGTTTTTCGTCATTCGACGCGGCGATCAGACCGGCATCCGGGTGCGCGACACCCAGAGCCCGGCCCGGGCGTCTTTTGCCGGCCGCAAATGGTTCGCCCCCGACCCCTCGTTTCGCGTCACCGGCCGCTTTGTCCCGCATCCGGGCCCGCGCCAACTACCCAACGTCAATGTTGTTGGCATCACCGAGATGATCGACAATCCGGGCCGGGTGGCGTTTGAACTGGGCGGGCGCCAGCACGAGATCGAGGCCTTCGACGGCGGCAAGGATCGTCTATTTCTGGTGCTCCGCGACGCGACCAGCGGCACGAGCACATATGGATCGAGCCGCTTTCTGAATGCGCCGTTGCATGCAGATGGACGTGTTGAGTTGGACTTCAACCGGGCCTATAACCCGCCTTGCGCCTTCACACCCTACGCGACCTGTCCGCTGCCGCCCCCCGAAAACATTCTGCCGGTGGCCATCGAGGCCGGCGAGCGCATGTAGTCACCGAACGCGAAGGAGCCCGCCCCGGCGTACGCCGGGGCGGGCTCCTTCGCGTTCGGACAAAAGCGACGCTAGCGCGACAGATGCATCGGCATGACGACATGCAGGAAGCTGTCGTCGCCGATGGGCCGAATCACGCCGGGGGCCTTGGCCGCCGTCGTCTCAATCGCAACCTGGGGCGTGTCAATGACTGACGCCACATCAACCAGGAAGCGCGCGTCAAAGCCAATCTCGACCGCGGGGCCGACCACCACACCTTCCAGTTCACTCTGGTTGTCGCCGGTTTCCTGGGCCTGGGCGGTAATTCGTATTCGTCCGGCGCCATCCTCGGAGGGCTCAATCGCAATACGGGCCAGGTTGTTGGACTCGCGGGCGAAGATGCTGGCCTGCTTGCAAGCCTTGAGCAGCTCGGCGGTGTTTACGATGGTGCGGGTGTTGTAGGCCCGCGGAATGACGTTGGCGTAGTCAGGGAAACGCTGGTCGATGAGCTGGGCGACGACGTCAATGTTGTCGAGGTGGAAAAGGGCCTGGGCGCCCGAAGGCGTCACGGTGATGGCGACTGGCTCGGTCTGCTCGCCGATCAGGCGGCCCACCTCGGCCACGGCCTTGGCCGGGATCAGGATGGCGATAGGCTCGCCCACCGGCGACTTGAGCTGACCGCGGCACTCACTGACCCGGAAGCCATCCGAGGCGGCCAGAGTCAGGTTGGAGCCTTCGATCTTGGTCAGCACACCCGTCAGCATCGGGCGATTCTCGTCGGTTGCCGCCGCGAAAACGACCTTGGCGATCATCTTCTTCAGCACTGCGGCGTCGACGTAGGCCACATTATTGGGCGAAAACGTCGGGATGATCGGGAATTCCTGGGCGTCGATACCCTTGACATTGTTGTCGGTCCGGCCGCACAGGATGCGAAGCGACTGGGTGCGAACATTCAAGTCGAGATTGACCACATCAGACGGCAACAGCGTGATCAACTCGGCAAAGGTCCGAGACGGCACGGTGATGGCGCCCTCGCCCTCGACCTTTGCGCCGATCCAGCAATTAATCGCCAATTCCAGATTCGTGGCGGCGATCTTGAGCCGGCCATTGTCGGTCGACAGCAAAATGTGCGTCAAGACGGGCAACGGCGCGCGCTGGCCCGCGACCGCGCGACTGACGACACCGAGGCCCTTGGCCAGGTTTTCCTGCATGACCGATACTTTCATTGCGATGAGACTCCTTGTCTAAATAGGGTTGTATTGTATCGGGTTAACGACGCCAAACGGAGTCGATGCTGGAGGCGCTTTTCGGAATACTAGAAGCCGTCCTGAAAATGTCCGCCGAGATCGCAATCCCCGAGCTTCGCGCGGGGATTGCGATCTCGCCAATCATTTTAGGATGACATCTAGGCGTCATCGGCGGCCCAGTCGCCAAACGGATTGTCGGAGGGGTCCATGGGGCGCTCTGTCGGCACGGGAAGCCGCCCACCCCGCTGCGGGATGATGAGGGCTCGCGGACGGCGTCCGACATACGACTCGGCGATCTCGGCAGCCTCGGCGATGGTCCGGGCAGTTGAAAACCCAAACCCCTGGCCGCCCTTCCAGTGCGGGTCGCACAGTACAAGATGGGCCCCGGCCGACATGGCCTGCGCAACGCGATAGGCGCGCTCTTCACCCGCCGCCAGGCCTCGGCTGCGGAGTTGTCTCAGCAGCACATCGGCACTGACAGCACCCTCCAGGGCGCGATAAAAACCCTGCGAAGAACTCGGGCGCAGCATTGTGATCCGCCCGTCAACTGCCGCAACCGTATCCGAAAATTTGGCCTGGGCGATCAACACACCCTGAGCGCGCAAGACCGGCCGAGGGGCGAGTGTCGACACCGATATGCCAGTGCTGGCATTGAAAAGGGTGCGGTGCTGTTCGTCGTCCTCGGTCAACACCACCACGTCGTAGCGTGCGCCAGGCGCCTCCGACTCGTACAGAGGCGCGGCCAGCGCCACAAGCGCATCGTGCACGGCGACGGGCGCCCCGGCGACAACGGCGACAGGCGCGCGAGACTCCGGATCCAACAGCGCATTGACGACAAAGAGCAACCCGGCGCGCCGGCCAATCTCACGCACAGTGCGTTGGAACGGATTGTCGCGAATTTTTCCGGCCCGCACGCCGTCATCGTCCAGAAAGCGAGCGCTCCGAAGCGCGCGCAGGGCTTCATCGTCGACGCAGCCGAGAGCGATCACATCGCTGCCGCCCGAGTAGCCCGTGTATTCGTCAGGTGCGACTGCGCCAGTCGCAATCAACAAATCGGATTCAACGGCCAGGTGATGGGCACGAACGATAAATCCTTCGACGCTGCCCAGTGAGGTGTGACTGGCGTGGTCGCCGGGATCATTGACCTCGATCCGACCAATGGCGGACTCGACGAGCCCGAACGCTTCGGCCGAGACGCGCGCGGCGGCCGGGGATCCTGATTCATTGGCGATAAGGATCGAAATGTCGTCAGCCCGCACATCGGCACGCCGCAGATGCTCCACAATCGGCGGGATCATCAACACATCGGGACTACCGCTGAATGCGCCTCCGGCGACGATTGTCACGCGGCTGCCCAAGCCGACCAGCTCAGAGAGCGGGAGCGACGCCAACGGCCGGTCCAGCGCTTGCCCAACCAGGTCTCTGGGATTGGCCGAGAGGTCCGCCGACGCAAGTTCTAGCCGATCGATCCGCCAGGTTAGGGGCAGCACAACATCAGGCGCCAGTCGATCCGGCCGAACGGGCGCGGGAAAATCGTCCACTCACTCATTCTATCCAGTTATCAAGATCCTCCGAGACTCTGAGAAGCGCAGGCGCCCTGCTTCTTGGTCTCTTCTCACAGGAATCAACTGAATCGCCAAACGCCGCGTGTATAACGATTGCTTCGTAAACAGGCGAGTGTCCGCCTCCGGCGGACTCCTGGGGGAGAAGAGAGAAAACATGAAGTTCAACCGAATTGCCACCCTTTCCGTGCTTATCGCCGGCGCGTTCGCGCTGGCAGCGTGCGGCGGCCAGGCCACGCCGCCGGCCGCAACCGCCGCCCCGGCCGCGACAGCGGCGCCGGCAAAACCCACCGATACGCCCAAGCCCGCGGCGACCACGGCGCCCGCCGCAACTACTGCGCCAGCCTCGACCGCGGCACCGGCCAAACCAACCGATGCGCCCAAGCCGGCCAGCCCAGGCGTCTACAAGATCGTGCCCGGCCAGAGCAAGGCATCCTATACCGTGAACGAGGTGTTCATCAACCGCGGGAATATCCTTGCCACCGCCATCGGTGTCACGACCATCGTCAACGGAGAGATCCAGCTCGACGCAGCGGATCCTTCCAAAACCAAGGTCGGCGAAATCACGATCGACATTTCGGCCTTCGCGAGCGACAGCGGCCAACGTGACAACTATATCCGTCGCAACGGCCTCGAATCCACGAAGTTCCCGCTGGCCCGCTTCAAGCCCACCGCCATCACCGGCCTGCCCGCAGCGTACAAGGAAGGCGATGAGCTCAAGTTCAAAATGACCGGCGACATGACGGTGCGCGAGACCACCATCCCCGTCACCTTTGATGTGACGACCAAGCTCGCCACCGGAAAACTCACCGGAACGGCCAGCGCCGAAGTCAAGATGACTGACTTCAAGTTCAACCCGCCCGACATTGCCGGGACGTTGAAGGCTGACAACGAGGTCAAGCTCAAACTCGAGTTCGTGGCGATGCCGTAAAGGGTTTGCGGGCGCCGCATCCCCGGCGTGGCCGGGGGATGCGGCGCCCGCGGCGTCTAGCCGTCCAACTCGATATCGAACTCACCCACATCCATGTGGCGGGGCGTGTCGGCCAACTCAATGTCGTGCTCATGCCGCCGTCTGAGCAGCGCCTCAAGATAGTCGGCCCAGGCGGCTGCGCCGGGCGTCAAGCGGGCGCGCACCCCAGATTGCAGCCAGGCCAGATCTGACCAGCCCGCCCGAGCCAGGGGCGCGCGCAGCAGCGTTTTCAGCCGGGCCTGATCGTCGTCCTGGCGCCAGAGCGAAATCGAACCGCCCCGATGCAGATCCTCGGCGCGGGCGCGCTCAGTATCTTGTTCGCGCACAGCCAGCCAGCGCCCATCGGCGCTGACGGCGCTCGTAAGCATCCACTGCCGGTCAGACTCCCGGACAAGCGGCGCCTCGAACGCATGAGCGGCGCGTCCGCTGATCGCGTCAAAGATCGCCGCGCGCACAACGCTAGAATTACAAGCGCGAGCGGATAGCCATTGCCCGTCGCGCGAAAATGCCCCCGAGAAGGCCGGGCCTGCATCCGGCCAGTCAAAGGCCCGCAGATGCTCTCCATCCGTTGGGCGAATGAACTGCAATTTGAGCCCGCCGGGCGCCTCCTGCGGGAGCACCAGCTCGCCGTCGTCCGGATGGGCAACCCAGGCGGGTATCTCAGGCGTGGCCGCGAGGGCGCAGGCCCAGCTCCCCAGCGAATCACCCGCCGGCATGCGCCAGGCCTGGGCGAAACCCCGGATGAGCCCGCCGGTGACCAGCACCCGCCCATCCGCGCACACAGCCACCCCCTGACTTGAAACGCCCGCTGGGAGCGCCATCTCCTCGACATAGCCATTCGCGCCGGCCGCCATGCGGCGGGCCAGGACTTTGCCTCGGATCATGGCGACAAGCCACGCGCCATCAGCGCTGTAGCGAAGCCAGATGGGAGGCTCGTCAAGCTGCCAGACGCCAAAGACATAATCAGCCGGGATATTGCGAATCGAGACTCGAGCCTCTTCGACTGTTGCCATCGAAGCCCCATCCGGGCTCACCGCGCTGCGAGCGCACAGATACTCGCGCCAGTGCCCGGACGGCAAATGCCACACCGCCACCCGATCGGGCTGAGGCGAAGGCGAGACCAGGCTCTGCCCATCCCGGCTGAACCCGAAGCCATGGCGGCCAGACGGCTGCGGCAGAACGAACAAGTCGCCCTTGTGCCAGAGCGCGAATTCGGCGACTTGCGAAAATGAGGGCGGCGGATCGGCATCTGGCTGACGGGCCACGCGCGCGAGCGCGCCCAGGCGTGATATGGCAACGGCCGTAGCCGGGTCTCCAGCCACCCACCCCACCGCCGTCAGCCGAGCGTGCGCTTCGGCGGCAATCAAGGGCGGCAACGCCATCGCCAGGCGGGCGAGATCTTCCCAGCGCCGCTCGCCGACCAGCCAGTCCACGATGGCCCGACCTTCACCTGGGCTCAACGCACTGGCTCGGCGCCCCGCGCCACCACGCGGATTGGCGGCGTTGAGCAGCCATTCCATGCGACCACCCGCTCGAGCTGCCGCCGTCATACGGGCGCGCAGGTCCGGGCCCGCCAGGTCATAGGCGCCCCGAATCAGAGCGTGGTCGAAATCTGCATCGTCATAGCGCGACCATTGGGCCGTGATAAAAAAATACACTGCCCGCTGGCGCGGATCGCGGGGAAACCAGTCCTCAGCCCGGGCGAGGTCGATCGCGGGTGCAAAATCCCGTTGGACGGCCAGGCGCAGGACGGCGTCGCGGGCCTGCCCATTGCCGTCCCGGCCGAGCGCGGCGAGCGCGTCGAAGCAGGCTGTTCGATCGGCAGGCACGGGATGGCTCATCACCGCTTCGGCCAGGCTGTCCACCGCCGCGGCACTGCCATCAACCGCAAGGGCGCGGATGGCGGCCGCGCGACGGGCCGGGCCGAGCACTGGCAGGCGTGAATAAAGCTCATGCGCCCCCCGACCGGTATTCCGGCGCCCGCGACCGGTACTCTGGTCGCCGCTCAAGTCAGCCTCACCACAGGAAAATCACGGAGAGTGGTCCGCCCCGTGCCCACATCGACAGCGGTCAGGGTCAGGCGTTTGTTGGCATCGATGCGGAAGGACAGGTCAAAGCAACGCTCGCCCTGCTTTGCCGGCGCATCGAGGGCCAGAAACGTCGGTGTGTTTTCGTTCATCCAAAACGCATTGCGCTCGGTGTCTTCGGCTGGCGCCACCTCGGCGATACGCGGCGCGCCCGTTGGATCAAAGATCAACTCGAAGGTCGCGGCGCGCTCGCCAGGCCGCTGCTCCGCCATTTCGAAGATGGCCAGGCCGAGGCGCGTTTGCCCGTCATAGCTGGCCTTGATCGAGACCCGCGCAATCGCCTCGGATGTGGGATAAGAGGTTCCGCGCGCCACAAGTGGTCTGAAGGCATAGTCGCCCTTTTCCCGATTAACGTGGCGCAGCGCATAGCTGTGCTGGATGTGATCGGACACCTCCGCGCCGGCCGCAAAGGCAGCGGCGCCGCGCGCGACCGCGTCGAGCGGGCGGTCCAGGCGCACCCGCTCCTGGCCGAAGATCTGGCGCACAACGCTCTGCGCCACGGGCATGAGGCTGCCGCCGCCAACCATCAACGCGGCCCCGATCCGGTCTTCGTCGTAGCCGCGCTCACGGGCCGAATTGAGCGCCCTGCGCATCACACGATCAAGGCGGGAGCGGAATCCGCGCTGCTCGAGCAACGCTTCGAAGTCGACCCGGGTGTAGTCGGCCGCGAGGGCAAGTCCGGTCTCATCATCGGCAAGGGTCAGTCGCGCAGAAGACTGGGTCGACAGGGCGATCTTGAGCGCCTCGCACTGAGCCAGCAGCCGGCGGCCGTTTCGGCGGATGAGCGGGTCGGATGGATCGCGCCCGTTTCGCCGCACAACGTCCTCATACAACCACTGGTCGACGCTGGCGCCGCCCAGATCGGCGCCGGCCTTGCCCAGGACGCGGCAGCGACGCGGACCGCCCTCGGCAGCTTCGTCCAGCAGGGCGACCGACACATCCAGGGTGCCCCCGCCAAAATCGAAAACGAGCAGCGCCTGGCCGGCCGAAACGCCGGCGCCATAGCCCAGCGCGGCCGCCGATGCTTCGTCGATCAGCCGGCAGCGCGAAAAACCGGCCGTTTCCGCCGAGCGAAGCAGCCAGTTCTCGTAATGCTCGAAGGCTTCGACCGGCACGGTCAGGGCGATCTCCTCGTCGCGCAGCCCCAGCTCGCCAGCGGCATAGACCAGGACCGAGCCCAGGAAATCAGCCCCGGCCCGGGCATGCGAGATGTCGCCATCATCGATGCGGCGGGTCACCGGGCTGCGATTGGCGATATAGCGCTTCATCCAGCGAAAGGTTCGGGCGGACTCAGCCAGGCCGAGCTGGGCGACCTGCTCGCCCACCCATTGACGGCGATCCGAGGCGTAATGGATGAGCGACGGGATCGCCGAGACGTCCCCGCCGGGGGCGGTGTAAAACCGTCCGTACTCCGGCGCGGGCAGGATCCGCGCCTGACGCAGGGCGTCGTCCCACGTCGCCAGGAGGGTGGTCGATGTGCCAAAGTCAATGGCCAGGCGGCCGTTCATGACGGGCCTCCTAAGCAGCGAGCGCTATCGACATACCGCGGCTGAATTCGCATCGGGCCGATTGTATTGGAGCGGGGATTGGAGCGCGGGCAGCTTGCCCGCGTGGTCCGGGGGGAACACCGAGTGAAGCTATGCCAAGCCGCGACTGCGCGGCCTTGCGCTGACTGGGAACGCGGGCATCTTGCCCGCGTAGTCCGGGGGGAACACCGAGTGAAGCCATGCCAAGCCGCGGCCGCGCGGGCGAGACGCCCGCGCTCCCACTGGAGCGATTGGAACGCGGGCATCTTGCCCGCGTGGTCCGGGGGGAACACCGAGTGAAGCCATGCAAAGCCGCGGCCGCGCGGGCGAGACGCCCGCGCTCCCACTTGAGCGCTTGGAGCGCGGGCATCTTGCCCGCGCGCGCCACAGGGAACACCGAGCCAGGCCATGCAAAGCCGCGGCAGCGCGAGCATCTTGCCCGCGTGGTCCGGGGGGAACACCGAGTGAAGCCATGCCAAGCCGCGACTGCGCGGGCGAGACGCCCGCGCTCCCAGTCGCAGATTTTTCAAATGTCCGACGCGCTCTTGGCCCGGCCCTCACGCAGCCAGGATCGCAGCGCGTCGATGCGCTCGCGCTGGGAGATCGAGAGCGGCACGGTGCGCTTGGCCGCCGCCAGCACGTCCTCAGTCGTGAACTCGCGCGCTTCGTTGAACCCGACGTGCATGGCCTCAATTACGGTCTGTTCGATCTCGGCCCCGACAAAACCGTCGCTGGCCCCGGCCATGGCCTCGAGGTCGAAATCGACAGTCAGGCGGCGGCGGCGGGTGAGATGGGCAGCGTAGATCTCCAGCCGCTCGTCGCGGGTGGGCAGATCGAGGAAGAAAACCTCGTCAAAACGCCCGCGCCGGATGAGCTCGGGCGGGAGCCGGGTGACGTCATTGGCGGTTGCGACGACAAACACCGGGGCCGACTTCTCCTGCATCCAGGTCAGAATCGTGCCAAAGACGCGGGCGCTGGTGCCAGCGTCCGCCCCGCCGTGAGCGAGGCCCTTCTCGATCTCGTCAATCCACAGCACACACGGCGCAACCGCGGCGGCCAGCTCGAGCGCGCGCCGGGCGCGCTCCTCGGACTGGCCGAGAAAGCTGCCATACAACGCCCCGATGTCCAGCCGAAGCAACGGTTGGCGCCACAGCCCGCCGATCATCTTGGCGGTCAGGCTTTTGCCCGTGCCAGGGATGCCGATCAAGGCGACGCCGCGCGGGGTCGGCAGGCCATAGTCGCGCGCCTCGCGGGTGAAAGCCCGCTCCCGCAGGCGCAGCCACTGCTTGAGCGCGCCATAGCCGCCAACCGCGTCGGGGGTCTCGGTCACGGCGTAGTACTCCAGGGCATTGGATTCGCGAATGATCTGCTTCTTCTCGTCGGTGACGAGGTCGATATGCCGATCGTCGAGCGTGCCGCCGGCGGTGACGGCCCGGGCAAAGACGCGCTGTGCCTGGGCGCTGCTGAGGCCGACCGCGGCCTGGGCGAGCTTCTCGCGCCCGAGCGGCGTGAGATTCGCCCGTACTCCAGGCAGGGCCGCCACCCGGGCCAGGATCTGCTCGATCTCCCCCGCTGCAGGCAGCGCCAGGTCGAGCCGCACGGCATCATCGCGCAGCTCGTCGGGCAGCCGGCCCGTGGGGGAAGTCAGGATGACCGACTTAGAGGTCGTCTTGAGACGTTGGGCGACATTTCGCAGCTTGCGCTTGACGAGCGGGTTGCTCAGATACTCGTGGAAGTCGCGCAGAACGAAGACGGGGTTGCCCTCGGCCTTTTCGATCTCCTGAAGGGCCGCCATCGGATCCGTCCCACCCGGCGCGCCGATCCGGCCAGCCAACACGCGAAACCCGTCGGCGGCGTCCCACATCAGGGCCGGCCGATTGCTCCGCTCGCATACCGCCCGGATCAGGGCCAGGACGCGCTCCTCCTCGGACGTAACGGCGAGGATGAGGCTGAAGCGGGCGCGCAGGGCGGCATCCAGGTCGCTGTCGAAACTCATGGCTGGATTATCGCTGGAGCAACATCGGCGACATCGCCGATGGCTCCGCGCGCCAAGCGCCCACAAAGGTGTTTTTCCGAGATTTGCATCCCCCGGCTTCGCCGGGGGATGCAAATCTCGGAGTAAGTTTGATTGTCGGAAGTGCCGTACACTGTCGCCCTCATGCCGATCCTGCTCCTTATCCGCCACGCCACCAACGATTTTGTGAAGACGGGGCGCCTGCCCGGGCA
>Ga0073903_10001291_pt1 | contig 13031 bp, 8 predicted proteins | sample KloWWTKNB14_bulk_FD_66665 | JGI IMG/M metagenome (GOLD analysis project Ga0073903, IMG submission 66665) | Active sludge microbial communities from Klosterneuburg, Austria, studying microevolution and ecology of nitrifiers - Klosterneuburg... | ecosystem: Engineered > WWTP > Aerobic digester >... | reverse complement strand
AGTGGGTCGAGGCGATGGGCGGGCGGATTGGTGTCGAGAGCCGACCCGGCGAGGGCAGCGCGTTCTGGTTCAGCCTGCCGGTTGCAAGTGACGCAAAGGGATAGCCTCGGCGGAGTCGGGGCTATCCCTTTGCGTCACTTGCGCGCCTGCGCCAGCATATAACGCAAAATCTTCAGCGTCGTCGACGTCCAGGCCGATGCTCTTTGAGCGGTACCAGGCTGGCTCGATCCCCGCCGCGCGGGCGAGGGCGGCATGCCGCGGGGCGCTGCCGGGCCCAAACGCCACGTCGATCGCGTCGGGCGGGGCCAGAAGCAGAGCGTTGGTGCCGCGCTCGTGGCGGTCGGGGGCGATGACGACAGCGGGCGGGCGCCCGGCCAGGGCAATGATGGCGGCCACATCGTTGCCGGCGAGCAACCCGATGTCGCCGGGCACGATCAGCAGCGCCCCGGCACCATTCAAGGCCTCGCGCGCCTCGCGCAATGCGCCATTCAGCCCGGTTTGCCGCTCACGCAAAACGTCTACACCCCATCCAGCCGCCCAGCCGGCGACCACCGGGTCGCGGGTGATGATGATGATGCGCGCAACCGCTTCGGAAGTCTGCAAGGCGCGCACCGCGCGCTCGAGCGTGTCGCGCATCAGCGCGGCTCGGGCATCCAGGCTCAGCGTCCCGGCCAACCGCGTTTTGGCGCGGGCCAGGTGCTTGACCGGAATGACCGCGACCAGCGGGCCCACGAATCGATCACGCGGTCCGGCAGCCGCCGAGCTTTTCCGGGCGCAGCTCGTCGGCAAAATTGACGATCTCGCAGCCCAAGCGGGCCCGGTCGTCCATGTCCTTCATGATCGTGTTGGTGACCAACACACCCAGGCCCATGGCCTGAATCTCGGCCTCGTATTTGGCGTCCTGGACATCCAGGACAAAGCCGTTGATAAACTCGGCGTAGTGCCGGGCGACGGTCGCCGCGGACGGCTCCTGCCCGAGCTCGCGCATCATCTTTGCGGCCGGACCCTTGATCGCCTCACCGCCGACGATGGGTGATACCGCGATGATGGGGGCCGAGGCGTTCATCATCGCGTCGCGCACGCCGCGGGTGAGCAGGATCGGATCGACGCTGAGATATGGGTTCGACGGGCAAAGCACAATGAGGTCGGCGATTTCCAGCGCGCGCAGGACGGGCAGGGTGGCCTCAGCCCGTTCCACACCCTCGAAGCGCACCCCGGTCACCTTGGGCTGCCAGCGCAAACGAACAAAGTACTCCTGGAAGGCGAGCGTTCCCGAATCGGTGTCGACGACGGTCCGGACGCGGTCATCGCTCATCGGCAGCACCCGCGGCCCGACTCCGAGCGCCTTTGAAAGCGCCTCGGTGATCTGGGTGAGGGTGTCCCCGGCGCGCAAGGCCTGGGTGCGCAGCATGTGGGTGGCGAGGTCGCGGTCGCCGAGGCGAAACCACGGGTTGGCGCCATAGCCCTCGAGCATGCCGTAATTGGTCCATGTGTCGCCGGCGATCCCCCAGCCTGACTCGTTGTTGGCGATGCCGGCGAGGGTATACATGACCGTATCCAGATCAGGCGAGAGCTTCAAGCCATACAGCTCAAAATCGTCGCCGGTGTTGACGATGACGGTCAGGTGTTCGGGTCCGACGCTGCGGGCCAGGCCATCGGCCATCTTGGCGCCGCCAACACCGCCCGCGAGCGCGACGAAGTTCATGTTGAGATTGTGTCGCCGCAGGCGATAAATGTCAAACGACTGATCTGGACCAGAAGCCGTCCTCAGATGTCTGGCGAGACCATGCTCCCCGCGCTTCGCGCGGGGAGCATGGTCTCGCCGCTCATTTTTGGGAAAGCCTCTACACTTTTGGGATGAAAAAGCGTGTTTCTGTTCCTGCGTCCGGTGACGCCGGCGCGCGCTATTCGGAAGTTTACGAAGTGGTCAGGCTGATCCCCGAGGGCCAGGTCATGAGCTACAGCGGGGTGGCTCGCCAGATGGGAAGGCCCGGCCTGCAACGAATGGTGGGTTATGCGTTGCGATCGTTGGCCGGATCAGACCACGATGTGCCGTGGTGGCGGGTCGTCAACGCCCAGGGCCGAATCTCGAATGCCTATGGCCCCGAGACCCAGCGCGAGCGTCTTCAGGCCGAGGGTATAACGGTTTCAGACAATCTTTTGCTCGACCTGCCGAAATACGACGCCGAGGAGTTGGTGTCCGCCCGGCTGCAGGCCCGGCGCGCGCGCGAGTCGATCGCCCCGCATGCGCGAAGACGGGGGTAGGGGCTTCATCCCAGCGGATTCCACACTCGTTCAAAGCCCAGGCCGGCGAAGTCCTTGGTATTCACAGTGGCGAATTCGCTGATACCGTGCTGGAGCAACACCAGCGCCATCCGCGCGTCGTAGAGCCGGCGATAGGCGAAATCGCGCTTTGCGGCAATTGCCCAAAGTCGATCGTGCAGGGCCCGGCTGTCTGGGGGAAAGCCAAGCACGCGCCAGCGCGGGTGGCGCCTAAACTGTTGGATGACATCGGCGGCGCCGCGCGCATCCAACGGTTGGGCGACAACTATCGGATTTCGCAGCAGTCGATACAGCTCGGCCAACATCAGTTCGGAGAGGGCGACGTTCTCGTTTGTTTGAAGCGATTCGAGGAACTTCAGCGCTCGGACATGCTGCGGCGTATCGGCATTGAGCGCGTAGAACAGGATGTTGGTGTCAATGCTAAGCATGTCATCGACCCTTCCGCAATAGCGCTTCCTCGGCCTCGGAGGTCTGGGCAATATCCTTGATCTCGGCATCGCTTAAACCCCGCCAGCCGAGATGGCGTGGCGCAGGCAGATGCCATACCGGATGAATTTCCTCGGGCGGTGGATATTGACTAAGGATGAGCTCGAGCCCCCGCCGGACCAATTCGGTCATGGAGATCTCGCGCGCCTCGGCCAGCCGCTTGGCGTGCTGATAGACATCGTCGGGGAGTTGTATCTGGGTGCGAACCATGATGTCGATTTTACATCAGAGCGAATCTGTAATCAGTTTCTAGGAAGCGATACCCCCGCCCCGGTGTACGCCGGGGCGGGGGTATCGCTTCCGGAGAAATAGACAATCTCCTGCCGCTTGACATCCCGGCGTTTCTGCGGACAATTCATACTCTTTCTCACCGGCCCGGAGTGTTGCGGGCGGGTTGGACGCCATGATGCGGCCATTGAGCGCAGCGGGACAATCGGCGCATGCGCGCCGACTCCGTGCGCGCCCTGGCGCTGTCGATGGCGATGAGCGAATCCATGAGGACCGCTCAACCCTGAACAATCGAACGCGGGAGCGGGCCGGAGCCTGTTCCCGCGTTTTGTTTCCGCCCCAACCCGGCGGACAGGAGACAGGGATGAATAGCGATGGCAGCCAGCGTCCGATGTCCGAGGCCTTCCCAACGGAGGCCCCGCTCTACGACGCGCGCTTTGAGCATGACGCTTGCGGGATCGGCTTTCTGGTCGATCTGACCGCCCGCGCCACGCGCAAGACCCTCGACGACGGCCTGCGCTGTCTGGAGCGCCTCGCCCATCGCGGCGCTTTCGACGCCGATGGCAAATCCGGCGACGGCGCCGGCGTGCTGACCTCCATCCCCCACACCCTGCTCAACCGCGAACTTGAACGGGTGGGCCGGCGCGCCCAGCGGCCCGGCGACCTGGCCGTGGGCATGCTCTTTCTGCCCCGCGACCCGGATGCCAACGCCCGCGCCCGCGAGATCATCACCGCCGAGCTCGCCAGGCGCGAACTCCCCATCCTGATGTGGCGCACGGTCACCCATGAGCCGAATGTGCTTGGCAAGCGGGCCCTGGAGATGAAGCCCGATATCCAGCAGGTGCTCATCGAGCGCCCGCGCCGCTTCGCCACTGATCTCGAGTTTGACCAGCATCTGTATCTGGTCCGCCGCAGCATCGAGAACGAGGCTGCCCGGCACGGCCTGCACGGCTTCTACATCGCCTCGCTCTCCTGCCGCACGATCGTCTACAAAGCCCTCGTCTCGTCGATCCACCTGCGCGGCTTCTATCTTGACCTGAATGACGTTGACTACAAAGTCAATTTGATTCTCTTCCACCAGCGCTATTCGACCAACACGTTTCCGACCTGGGAGCGCGCCCAACCGTTTCGGTTCATGTGCCACAACGGCGAGATCAACACTGTCGACGGCAACTCGACCTGGATGCGCGCCCGCGAGCCGATGCTCCAGTCGCCGGTCTGGGGGGGCGAAATCGACGCGCTTCGCCCGATCGTCGACGAGACCAGCAGCGACAGCGGCAAATTCGACAACACCCTCGAGCTGCTCAACCTGGGCGGCCGCGACCTGCGCCACGCGATGAAGATGATGATGCCGCAGGCCTGGGAGAAGGACCCCGACCTGTCGCCGGCGGCCAAGGGCTTCTTCCGCTTTCACTCGGCCCTGATGGAGCCGTGGGACGGGCCGGCTTGCATGGTCTTTACCGACGGGGCGCTGGTTGGGATGCAGATTGACCGGAACGGCCTGCGGCCCGCCCGCTACATGCTGACCACCGACGAGATGGTCTACGCCGGGAGCGAGATCGGGGCCTATGACGTCGACCCCGAGAAGATCGTCGTCACCCGCAAGCTGCGGCCTGGGCGGATGATCTGCGCCGATCTGGCCAACCGCAAGCTGTGGCAGAACGATGAGATCCTCAAGATGCTGTCCACCCGCAAGCCGTATCGCGAGTGGGCCCAGCGCAACCGGGTGCGCCTCGAGGAAATCGCCAACCTGCGGACCGAGCAGCCGGCCATCAACAGCGAGACCCTGCTCAGCCGCCAGGCGGCCATGGGCTGGACGAGCGAGGAAATCACCATGGTCGTCAAGACCATGTATGAAGATGCTACCGAGCCGGTCGGCTCGATGGGCGACGACACGCCCCAATCGGTCCTGTCGCCCAAGCCGCGCCCGCTCTTCAGCTTCTTCAAGCAGCGCTTTGCCGAGGTCACCAACCCGCCCATCGACCACCTGCGCGAAGACCAGGTCATGAGCCTGCGCATGCAGCTCGGCGCGCGGGTGAATCTGCTGGACGAGAGCGAGACCGCCGCCCGCCTGGTGCGGGTCGAAAGCCCGATCCTGTGGAACGAGGATCTCAAGGCCCTCACCCACGTCGAGGACTCGGCTTTTCAGAGCGCCGTCATCGACGCCACCTTCAGCGCGCATCCCGAAGAGGGCGGCGCGTTGCGCCGGGCCGTCAAGCGCCTGTGCGATGAGGTTGAGCGGGCCGCCCGCCTGGGGGCCAGCCTGATCATCCTGAGCGATCGCAAGGTCGGCCCGCAACGCACGGTGATCCCGGCCCTGCTCGCGGTCGGCGCGGCCCATCACCACCTCATCCGGACCGGGCTGCGCGGCCAGGCCAGCCTGATCTCGGAGACGGGCGAGGCGCGTGAGACCCATCACTTCGCCACCCTGATCGGGTTTGGGGCAAGCGCCGTCAACCCGTATCTCGCCCTCGACACCGCCCGCGAAGCCGTCCAGCGCGGCAAGATCCGCGACAAGACCACGACCGAAGAGCAGGTCGTGCGCAATTACATCAAGGCGGCCGAGAAGGGCCTGCTCAAGATCATGTCGAAGATGGGCATCGCCACCGTCGACAGCTACCATGGCGCGCAGATCTTCGAGGCGGTCGGACTTTCGGCGGGCCTGGTCGCCGAATGCTTCACGGGGGCGCCCTCGCGGATCGGCGGGATCGGCTACGACGAGATCGAGAAGGTCTCGCTGCACTGGCATCACGCCGCCTTTGGCGAGTCGAGCGCGCCGATCAAGCTTGAGCACCCCGGCTACTACAAGGAGCGGGCCGGCGGCGAGTATCACGGCTACTCACAGCGGGCGGTGCACGCGCTGCAGAAGGCGGTCCGGATCCCGGGCTTGATCGAGTACGAGGGCGAGCGAGAGATTGTGACCGGAATTGCCCATGCCCGCGTGCCGGCCTACAAGGTTAACGGCCGCTTTGGCGAGGGCTTCGCGCTCTACAAGGAATTCGCGGCGCCCTTTCACGCGCCCGAGCAGCCGGGCGAGCCGCGCGACCTGGTCGACTTTAACAGCGACCGGGCATCCATCTCGATAGATGATGTTGAACCGTTGGCCGAGATCGTGCGGCGCTTCTCGACCGCGGCGATGTCGCTTGGCGCGCTGTCGCCTGAGGCCCACGAGAACCTGGCCATCGCCATGACCCGCCTGGGCGGGCTGAGCAACAGCGGCGAGGGCGGCGAGGAAGACCGCCGCTTTCTGGAAGAGGGCAACAGCGGGATCAAGCAGATCGCGAGCGGGCGCTTTGGCGTGACGCCGGCCTATCTCATGAGCGCGGCCGAGCTGCAGATCAAGATGGCCCAGGGCAGCAAGCCCGGCGAGGGCGGGCAGATCCCCGGCCACAAGGTCACCGACCTGATCGCCCGGGTGCGCCACACCGTGCCGGGCGTGGCCCTGATCTCGCCCCCGCCCCATCACGACATCTACAGCATCGAGGATCTGTCGCAGCTCATCTACGACCTCAAGCAGATCAACCCCGAGGCCAAGGTGAGCGTCAAGCTGGTCGCCCAGGCGGGGGTGGGCACGATTGCGGCGGGCGTCGCCAAGGCCCAGGCCGACATTGTGCTGATCTCGGGCGCGAGCGGCGGCACGGGCGCCTCGCCCCTAAGCTCGATCAAGAATGCGGGCATGCCCTGGGAGCTCGGCCTGGCCGAGACCCATCAGACCCTGCTGGCCAACAACCTGCGCGGGCGCATCCGGGTGCGGGCCGATGGCGGGATGAAGACCGGCCGGGATGTCGTCATCGGCGCGCTGCTGGGCGCCGATGAATTTTCGTTTGGCACGGCCCCGCTCATCGCCGAGGGCTGCATCATGGCCCGGGTATGCCACCTCAACACCTGCCCGGTCGGGGTCGCAACGCAGAAACCCGAGTTGCGGGCCAAGTTCGAGGGCAAGCCCGAGCACGTCATGGCCTACCTGCTGTATGTCGCTCAGGATGTGCGCGAGCATCTGGCTCGCCTGGGCTATCGCTCGATCGACGAGATCATCGGGCGGAGTGATCTGCTGGTGGGGCGCAACCTGGCCGGCGAATCGCCCACATCCGCGCGACTGACCGACGTCATGCGCCTGCTCGATCTGACCGGCTTGCGGGCCCAGACCTACACCGATGGGCGCTCGCGCCGGCATCTGATCGTCGCCCCCGCGGCGGTGTCCAAGACCGGGCTGAACGAGGTGATCGTCCGCGACGCCCGCGAAGCGGTCAACGAGGCCTGGGGCGTCCGGCTGCACTACACCATTCGCAACCAGGATCGGGCGATCGGGGCCCGGCTGAGCGGCGAGATCACCAGAAAATACCGCGACACCGAGCTGCCGGCCGGCGCGATTGAGATCAACTTCCGCGGTTATGCGGGCCAGAGCTTCGGCGCATTCACCACCAACGGCATGCGCCTGCACCTGGTCGGCTCGGCCAACGACTACGTGGGCAAGGGCATGCGCGGCGGCGAGATTTCGATCCGGCCCTTTCCCGAGGTCAGCTACGACTGGAGCGGCAACCACATCCTGGGCAACACCGCCCTGTATGGGGCCACGGGCGGGGCCCTGTTCGCGGCGGGCGCGGCCGGCGAGCGCTTCGCGGTCCGCAACTCGGGCGCGTGCGGGGTGGTCGAGGGCGTCAGCGACAACGGCTGCGAGTACATGACCGGCGGCGTCGTCGTGGTGATGGGCCTGACCGGGCGCAACTTCGCGGCCGGCATGACCGGCGGGATGGCCTTTGTCTATGACCCCGACGGGACCTTTGTCAACCGATGCAACACCGAACTGGTTGACGTCGACCGGCTCACCCATCCGGGCATGAAACGGCTGGTCAAGAGCCTGCTCAAGCGCCACTATGAGTTGACCAACAGCCACCGCGCGCGCGACCTGCTCGTCCGCTGGGACGAGGAGTCGCTCTCCTTCCGGCGGGTCATCCCCAAGGACCGGGTGGCTGAAATCGAGTCGATCAACGAGTTTTCGGACTTCCAACTGACTTGATTATTGTGGGCGATATCCCCTGGCGAAGCCGGGGGATATCGCCCACAATAATCAAAGATCTCGTCCCACCGCATGAAACAAGACCGTGTTCGGCCAATTCTCGCGGTAGAAGAGCTTGCCGAGGGTCTGGATCTGCTGGCGATAGGTTGAGCGGTTGAAGATCCGGGTCAGGCTGACGCTGCGCTCGGCGTCGTCGACGACGAAGACGAATTCCGTCACCGAGGGGAACATCGCGAATACCGCCCGCAGGGTGAGATACAGCCGCGACAGGTAGATCGTCAGAAAGGTGGACTGGAAGACAAACAGGTACTCGATATTGCTCTCTTCGTAGAGGGCCGTCCACTCCTGCGGGTAGCGCACCCGGCCAGTGGCCTTGAGCAGGCTTGAGAACAGGTCGAATTGCTCGAGGTCGAACTTGCTCCGGAAGTCGACCCGCCAGTTGAAGCGGCCTGACGGGCCGGCATCGCGCGAGATGGCCGAGTCAGCGACGAGCAGGTTGACCAGCACATGCGCGTCGCGCATGGCCTCGGACACGTTGGATTTGGCGCTGACCCGGCGGAAGCTCACATCGGTCTTGTCGGCAATGATGACGGCCAGGGTGGCCGGGTTCAGCCGGGCGAACAGGGCATGCTCCGAGCCGAACTCGACCTCATGGAACAGGGTGACTTCGAGCGCGGTCACATAGCTGTCCAGCGTCTGCGGATCGGCGTCGACGTTGGTGAAGAGCTGGGTCATCAGATACACGCCATACAGGCCGTGCAGTTTGCGGCCGAGCAGATTGCCCATGTCGTGAAGCAACCCGCCGATCACGGCCTCCTTCTCCAGCGTCCCGTTGGCGCTGAGGGGATCAAAGCCGCGGGCGAGAGCCAGCGCATTCCGAGCGACGTTCGAGACGTGCGGGCTGCCGTGGGCGTTGAAGCCGGTCACCGTCTCGCTGTCCAGGGTGAGCTGTTGCAGGTCGAAGACGGCGGCGAACTGGTCGAGCAGATAGGCAAACAGCGTGTCGGGAGTCAGGCGCAGCAAGGCGGCGTAGTCCAGCCGCGGGCGCAGGCGCGACTCCGGTGTGAGCAGGCGATCGATGATGTGAGCGGGCGCCTCGAGGCGGGTCAGGAACTCAAGCAGGCTTTCGTTGGTGGCGACCCGACGCAGGGTGTGGCCGTTCTCCTCCTGGGCGCGGATGAACTCGAGAAAGGGACCGGGCAGGGTGAGATGCGGAAAGCGGTGCTGGAGCAGCCCGAAGGCGCGCTCGAAAGAGGTCGGCATAGTAGAGATGATTCTAAACTCCTCGCTGCCGCGGGATTTGTCCGCAGATTACGCAGATTCACGCCGATTTTTTCTTGGCGGGGCTCCTGACACAAAAGAATCGGCGGAAATCTGCGTAATCTGCGGATAAATCCTTTCCCCGTGCCGATTACACTACGTCCGTGTCCAGCACCGGGCCCAAGACCCTGGCCGGTGTCCTCGAGCGGATCACCTTTCAGAACGAGGATACCGGCTACACCATCGCCCGTTTTCTGCCGGACGCGCGCAGCGAGCGCAGCCAGGACAGCCACGGCGACGGGCTCATCACCCTGGTCGGCGATATGCCCGGGGCCGCGGCCGGCGAAGCGCTCGAGGTCACCGGGGTGTGGCAGCACCATTCGCTGCACGGCTGGCAGTTCTCGGTCCGCTCCTACAAGTCGGTGTTGCCCGCCACCGCCCAGGGCATCCGCAAGTATCTGGGGAGCGGGTTGATCAAGGGCGTGGGGCCGCGCACGGCCGACAAGATCGTCGACCGCTTTGGGGTCGAGACCCTGGCTATCCTCGAGACCGACCCGGCCCGCCTGCGGGATGTGCGCGGGATCGGCGCGCGGACCGTCGACCGGATCACCGCCGCCTGGGCCGAACAGCGCGCGATCAAGGACGTCATGATCTTTCTGCAGGGCCAGGGCGTGAGCGCCAGCCTGGCCATCCGGCTCTACAAGCAGTATGGCGACGCGGCCATCACCGTTGCCAAAAACCAACCGTATCGGCTCGCCCGCGAAGTCACCGGCATCGGTTTCAAGACCGCCGACAAGATCGCCCAGGCCATGGGCGTGGCGCTGGACGACCCGGAGCGGCTCAAGGCCGGCGCGCTGTACGCCCTGTCCGAGGCCAGCGACGAAGGCCACACCTACCTGCCCGAGACCGACCTCGGCGACCGCGCGACCGAATTGCTGACCGCCCCACGCGAGAAGGTCGATGCCGCCATCCGCGACCTGTATGCCGAGCGCGGGGCGGTAGCCGAACGCATTGTTCGGGACGGCGGCGAAGCCCGCTTCGCGCCCCTGCCCGCCCGCCTGGCCGAGCCGCGCGCCGCGTATGGCGCGGTCGCGACGCCGGGCGACACCGGGATCGCGGTCTATCTCCCGCCCTTCTATCACGCCGAGTCCAACGTCGCGAAGCAAGCCCAACGGATCGCCGCCTGCCCGCCTGAGCGCAGCCGGCTGGCCGATTTTCAGAAGGTCGACTTCCCGGCCATGTTCGACTATCTGGCTCGGACCTCCAGCCTGCCGCTGTCTGAGTTGCAACAGGCCGGCGTGAAGGCTGCGCTGACTCGGCCTCTGGCCGCCCTCACCGGCGGGCCGGGGACGGGCAAGACCACCAGCCTGAAGGCGCTCATTCAAGCCCTGCAGGCCAAACGCAAGACGGCCCTGCTGGCCGCCCCGACCGGGCGGGCGGCCAAAAGGCTGTCGGAAGCGACCGGCCTCGAGGCCAAGACCCTGCATCGCCTGCTCCAGCTCAAGCCCGGGGGCGGGGCGGGCTTCGACGCCGAGCATCCGCTCCCGGCCGACATCGTCATCGTTGACGAGAGTAGCATGCTCGACACGCTCCTGGCCAATACATTGCTCAAGGCGATCGGAACGGGCACCCATCTGTTGCTGGTCGGGGACGCTGATCAGTTGCCCAGCGTGGGCGCGGGGAACGTGCTGGGCGATATTCTGGCGAGCGGGGCCGTGCCGGTGACCCGCCTCGATCAGATTTTCCGGCAGGCGGCCGAGAGCGCCATCATCACCAACGCCCACCGGATCAACCAGGGCGTGATGCCGCTGACGGGCGAGCCGATCAACGACTTCTTCATGTTCACCAGCGATGATGCCGAGGCGGTGGCCGCCCTCATCGTCGATCTGGTCACGCAGCGCATCCCGAAGCGCTTTGGGTTGGCCCCGGCCGACATCCAGGTGCTGGCCCCGATGCGGGCTGGGCCGGCGGGGGTCGAGGCGCTCAACACCGGGCTGCAGGCGGCCCTCAACCCCGCCCGCGATGGCAGCCCGCAGCGGTCATTTGGCAATCGCATCTACCGGATTGGCGACAAGGTCATGCAGACCCGCAACAACTACGACAGCGATGTCTACAACGGCGACTCGGGCGTTGTCAGTGAGATCGATTCCGAGGAGCAGATCGTGCGGGTGCGTTTCGATGACGCGCGCAGCGTCGATTACGCCTTCACTGATCTCGACCAATTGGCGTTGGCTTATGCGGTCAGCGTGCACAAATCGCAGGGCAGCGAGTATCCGTGCGTGGTGGTGCCTTTGTTGATGAGCCACTATCTGTTGCTCGAGCGGCGCCTGATCTACACCGCGGTCACCCGCGCGCGCAAGCTGGTAGTGCTGGTCGGCAGCCGCAAGGCCCTGGCGATCGCGGTCCGGAATGCGGCCACCCGTGAGCGTTTCACCGGCCTGCGCGCGCGGTTGCGGGCGGGGATCGCGCCGTAGAGCCGGCCCGCCGGGCCGGCTTGTGTGGCGCGGCGATATGCGTCGGTGCGACGCGAAGCCGGCCCGCCGGGCCGGCTCTACCGCGCCAACGCCTCGATGGCGGCCTTCAGCACCGGATCGGGATCATCCGCCCCGAACTCGTCCCACGCGCCGGCCACTGGAATGTTGGGCGTCAAACCCGCGCCTTCCCAGTTGGTGCCGTTGGGCAGGCGGAAGACCTCGATCGCGATGCTCATCTTGGAGCCGTCGCTCAGGCGGTAGGCGCGCAGCAATTCGATGTTCCCCGCGCTGGGCTGCCCGATCAGGGTCGCGCCCCGGCCGTACTGCAGCACCCCGGCGAAAATCTCGCCAAAGGACTCGGTATCGCGGCCGATCAGAATGACCAGCTTGACTGAGAATGAGTTGCCAAACTCGATGTCGATGACCTCGAGCGGATCCTTTTCGCCCTTGCGGTTGACGAACTCGCCTGGCGGCGCCTTTGTAAAAAGGCCAAGCGCCGAGGCCAGCTGCGGATACGTTCCACCGCCGTTCTGCCGAACGTCCAGAATCAACCCATCCATCTTGCCATTCGACTGGTTCATCATCTCTTCGACCGCGTCGGTGATCTTGTCCCGGATCGTCTTCTCGTCGAAAGCGGCAATCCGGATATAGCCGACCTTGCGGCTGCCCGGGAGCAACTGGTAGTCGACCAGAACATTGCTGCGGATCACCGCCCGGGAGACCGTCAGCTCGCGCTCGGTCTTGCCCGGGGTGCGGACCGTCAGGCGCACGCTCGTCCCTTCGGCCCCGCGCAGCAAGCCCACCTGTGGCTCGCCCGCGTCGTTTACCGAGGGTTTCCCATCAATCCGAAGCAGGATGTCGTGCGGGCGGATGCCGGCCCGCTCGGCCGGGCCGCCCGGGGTGACCCGCAGGACGTACAGCCACTTCTTGTCGGGGTTGAAGTTGGTCGACACGCCAACACCGATATAGCTGTCCTCGCCGACATAGCGCGCATCATCCTCCTGCGCTTCCTGCGGATTCAGGAAATACGAGTGGTTGTCGCTCAGCCGATCGATCATGTCGGCCATGGCCTCCCAAAACTGGGTGTTGGACATGCCGGCGTTGATGCGCTGGGTCATCTTGTCGCGCTCGGCCCGCAGGTCCAGGCCGCCGAACTTCGGATCGACATAGTTCTCGTTGATGATCGTCCAGGCCTGATCGAACGTGCGCTGCTGACTGGCTTTGTCGCGCGCGCCGGGGGCTGAAGTCGGAAATGGGCTGTCATTTGGATTCGACGTCGCGGC
>Ga0073903_10001283_pt1 | contig 13143 bp, 13 predicted proteins | sample KloWWTKNB14_bulk_FD_66665 | JGI IMG/M metagenome (GOLD analysis project Ga0073903, IMG submission 66665) | Active sludge microbial communities from Klosterneuburg, Austria, studying microevolution and ecology of nitrifiers - Klosterneuburg... | ecosystem: Engineered > WWTP > Aerobic digester >... | reverse complement strand
CAATAGAAGCATTATTTTGCTTATTTAATTGCGACTTAATGAATTTTAATTGATCTAAAGTAGCTTGGGTTTGGTCTACTAAAATCTTTATTAGTTCAGCCATCTTAATAGATGAATCTGCGAATTTAGCATTTGTAGTACTAATTGATTCCATTGTTTCGATGGATTTATTAGATATTTTAGATCCAATTTTCCAAACAAAAAATAATATAGCTCCCAATAAAACGGAAAAAAGTGCTCCAAAAATACCGCCTGTTTGGAACACTTTATCTATTAAATTAGGAATAAAAGAAAGATCCATAATAATCCTTAGTTACACTGTAACACTCCGTTTACCATTCTACAGCCTCTTGGCTGAGAAATTCTCACCCTTTGTGAAGAAACTTGTCTGTAAGATTGAGCAAAAGAATTGCCAGCATAAACAGTTCTGTTTGTACTGGAACCATAAGACCTACTTACTGGAACACCGTCAATATGAGTAATTACTCCACCAACAGGAACATCAAATGATCCAGAATAACCAGGAATAGCTACAGAGTTATAAACAACTGAACTCTCAGTAGGCACTAAAGGAACATTAACATTCTTAACTTCGGTTCCAGATTTAATTGTTAACTTAACATATTTCTGAACTTCTTCTTTAACGATACCAGTAACTTCTTCTCTAGTAACATAATTAAGAGAATCTTTCTCTAAAGTAGAAAGCCTTTCTTCAAAAGATAATACTTGAGAATCATTTAGTGTCATTTTGGTTACTTTACTAGATTCGTTATCTAGTTTAATCTGTTCGCCAATAGCTTTAATTTCATCTGCTAATTTACGAATTTCATCTAATCTAGCTTTGGAATCATCTTCTATAGCTAAATCACTAATATCAAAAGCATCTAAATTTGGTTCTACAACTGGTTCTACTTCAGGCTGTACTTGTTCTACATCATCTGCTATAGGAACAAAATCATCCAAATTAAAATCTTGAGCCATAGCTGGTACTGAAAAACACATAACTAATACTAAAAATAAACTTTTCATTTTTTCCTCTTCTTTTGTAATTCTATAATTTGTAAAATTTTATCTTTGGTTTGATAACCAATAATCTTGTATCTTAACCATCTTCCATCTTCTTTGAAAAACAGTATAATTGTTGGTATTGTAAAATCTTCACCAATTTGTCTAGATGTAAATTCTTTATCAATATCAACGTCTACCATTACAAGCGATACCGAATTAAGCTCTCCAGAGGCTTCCATAGGCTTTATAACGCTGTTTTTCATTAACTGGCATGGAGCACACCATTTGGCTGAAAACACTGTTAGAATCGGTTTCTCGCTTCGTGAGGCTGTATCTAGCCTTTCCTTAAGAGTAACATTATTTCCGAATTGAACACATAGTAGCAAAATAATTAATTTAAACACTTATTGACCCATTTTAGGTAAAGTTTCAGTAAAATTATCTTGTTGTACATCTTGTGGTAATATAACATTATTATTAAACTCTCTAATTAATAGAAAGCTTAGAATACATATTATAACAATATAAGCTAAATCTTTTTTATCCATTGATACTATTTCCCTTTTTAGTAAAATCTACATGGATAGGTCTTGGTTCTGGGGCTGTCATATCTGAACGACCAATAACAACTGTAAAATTATGCCTTAACATATCTCTAGTTGCAGACGGGTCCATATAAGCGAATCCGCCAAGTTTTGGAGACCATCTGGCTCCCCAAGAGTTTTTAAGAATAAACCAATATCCAGCAGAGCTTTTAACTCCAACATCTTCGTCTGGAACATATCCACAGTAGACCCAGGAATGTCCTCCTCCGTTAGACCCAGAGAATCTTTTAATACATCCGTTAGAATCCGGTTCAAAAGAATTATTCCAAACAGCCCCTACTTGAGGAATACCCAAACCATTACCAATATAAGCTTTAATAGCATCTACATCTGTTAAATTAGTATGACTTCTTAGAATATAATTCTTAGCATCGGCTTTCATAGCATCAGTAATATAACCCCATCCAGGATATCTATTACCGGCATAAGGACCAGCTTCCTCCGTACAAATTCCTTCAAGAGCGCATTTAGTATTACCAGATAATGTGCTTCCTTTATCCCCTTTAATATTGTCAAATTGTTGAGAACGAATATAAGCATATTGTCTAGATAATTGTATAATTCTACCAGACTGAACGCCATAACAAAACTCTCCACATTCTGATAATGCGTTGCCGGCACAACTTCCTTGTGACATTTGGTCCTCGATTTTTATCCAACCCTTTTTGTAAAGATCAGTTTGTCTAGGATCTACTCTTTCTGGAATGTTATATAACCCACCTTTAGCATCTGTTGATGTAGATTTTAAATACTCTCTATCTTCTTGCTCTATTGCATAACCAGTGAAACTAGACATTTGATAAGTCTCCTATAATTGATAACAAATATTCATTTTTATGTTTTAAAATTTCGTTTTCCTGTTTTAACAAATTATAATCGTAATTAGACTTTACCTGTCTCTTATTATTACATTGCTCTGTGTGATTAGACCATTTTAAATTATCTGGCTCATAACCTTTGTTATTATTAATTCTATCAAGGGTGTGACCGTCGGGCCTATCGCCAAGATTATTTTCTATATAATCAATGAAATCTAAAAAGTTTGAAATCCAAGGATTATATAAAGTAATTCCTCTGCCGCCATAATCTTTATAAGCATGATTATTTGTATTAAAACATCTACTTTTTATATTATTATATGTCTTATATAAATAATGAGTACTCATGCCATGCTGTGTCCTTTGTAAGCATCCACAGCTTTTACTTTTGTTGCTCAAAACACTTTCTCTTCTATATTCTTTTATAGAACCACAAATACATTTACATAAACAATAAATTCTAGTTTTATTTTTACTATATTTAACAAAATTTGAAAAATCTTTTATTACGGTAAAGTTTCCAAAAACTTTTCCGGTTACGTTGTTAGAAATTCTACAACCACAGTCCATAGGTTTATTATCCTGTCTTCTAATAGTAAATTTGCCACAATCACACCTACAAACCCAATAAGTTTTATTACGTTTTTTATAAGAACAGATATTTCTTAAGCTATTAATTTTGGTATTAAGTAAATTTTGATATTTACCCATTATTTACCTGCTCTTTCAAAACCAAGTGCTTTATCTTCTAAATACTTAACAACAGAATCTCTATCTTCGCCAAATGTTTCTGGTATTGATTTATTATCTAATTCATCTAATTTGCCTAAAGATTGTGCTCTAGCTTCTTCTAAAATTGTTTGAGCATTTTTCTTTAATTGATCTTGATTATTAATCTTACCGTCTTTTACTAATTCTGCTAATTTAACATATGTTTGACCTTTATATGTGGAATAAAGATTTTCATATTTTTCAACTAATTCAGCAACATCTTGATTATCTATAGGATCTGGACTAGATGATCTTCCAGTATATATTAAATATCCCATTACAATAATAACCGAAATAAAAACCACATTAAGCCAAGGAAAAGTTGATTTAACTGGTTCCGCTTTAACTACTGGCTTTACTTCAGAAGAAACTTTATCTTTTTGAATTTCTGCTATAAGATCTTCTAATTTACTCATTTGGTTTGTCCTTTAAGTTGTCTAATTCTGTTTTTAATAAAACTTGATTATCGTTTAATATTTTTTGAGTTTCTAGTAGATCTACCTGTCTAGTTTTTATACCCTGAATTTCTAATAGGATAATTTCAAGAGGACTTTCTTCTGTAACTACTTTATCTTTTACCTCTGGAAGAACTTCTGATTCTACCTCTGGTTTTACATCTGGAGCAACTACTGGATCTACATTGGGAATAGGATCTGGAACAACATCTTTTCTAAAACCGTCTAAATACTCTTTAAGAGTAATAGATAAATCTTTAAGATATGCACCAAGCTGCATTGCTAGCTGCCAAAGACCACTAACAACAACTATTAACAGTGCGCCAAAAACTGCTACAGCATCTATTAAAAGAGAGGCAAAAAGAGCTAATGGTGTTACGCCATAAAGCTGATCGCCAGTAAAAAACCCAGAACTACAATAATTATAAGATAATTCGCTTCCGAAAACCGCTCCCATAGCTAAAAATCCCATTGCATGTAACCATCCAATAGAATAAAGCTTCCAAAGTAACCATAATCCACCCAAACCAGCTAAAAAATTAAGACCTTTATTTTCCATTATTTTTTCCCCTTAGTTCCCAGGTTCTCCCTCGGAATAAAACATTGACGGTTTTGATATCTTTTTATTTACCCAATATTTTATTAATTGAATAATTAGTTGAATAGCTACACCAATAAGTATAGTAGCTATAATAGATCCTGTTTTAATTTCTTCTGTAGCTTTTTCTATAGCAATATTTGGATCTTCATTAGCTAAATAATGCTTTAAAGCAATATCTCTGATTTTATATTTACTTTTGCCTAAAACTAAATATTTAATATTCATTGTAACACCTTAATATATTTTGCTTGACCACAATCCCAAAGTTTATTAAAACCATTTTCATAGCCTGAATTACCAGGAAAATTCATTCTGTGTACTCTGTCAGAATTTTTAATCCACGAAAAGCTAATATACTCAGTTTTCTTTTCAAACCCTAAATCTTTAAGATATTCGCCAGAACCATATCTTAAATCTATAAAAGTTTGAATAAAGTTCGGATTAAGTGTTTTTTCAACATATTTTATTAATTTTGAAAATCCACCAATAACATTTGTTTTTAATTTATGACAAAATCTTGAAACGTCTAGTCCATCTTTAAGTTTACAAACTCTAATCGCTGTTACTAATTTGTTTTCATAATAAAGGCCAAATGTTTTCCCCTTACCCTTATTCATTAAATGATTTTCGTCAAAGAATTTATTAGACTCTTTAGTGGTTACACATTTAATAATACACTTTCTAGCAAATATTCTGTTTGATTTATTTAATTTATTAAGAATTATAGATTCAACTTTTTCTTTTTGTTCTTTAATCTCATCTTCTGTAAAGAATAGTGGTTTTAAACCATTTGAGATATAAAGTTCTCTTTTTTCTTTATGATAATTTTTTTCTTTGTATATATCAGAATGCCAATATAAACCATCACACTCTATTATTATATCATTAACTTTAAAATCAGCAAATCTGTTTGATACTCTAAATTGTTTCTCATATTGTAGATTGTTTGATTTTAAAATTTCGTTTTCAAAAAATAGTTCTAATCCGCTTTCGCTCTTTTCCATAAGCATAGCTATATCGTAACCATATTTATCTATTCTATTTTTTATAGCAAATCTAGTAATATCTTTTTCTTCTGCTAATTCTGTAAGAAATTTACCATTATATAACTTATGAGTATTGTTATTTTTAAGAATATTTCTTGTTTTAGTTTTATATTCCTTGGTTTTAGTATAATGTTCCACGCCATATTTATCTAAACAAGTCTTTTTTACACTATCTCTATATTCCTCTGTTTGCATATAATATTCTTTCCCAAACTTTTTAATATTAGTAGCAACACATTTATTTCTAATTTCTTGAGATTGTGTTGGATATTCAACACCTAAATTATTTAAATTTGTTTCTTTTATTTTTTCTTTTACTTTTTCGTTCTTAAAAACACAATTTACACCATATTTTTTAAGATTTGTGTTTTCAAGTTTTTCCTTAATACTTTTTAATTTACTAGTATTAGTAACCCCATATCTTTCTAAACAAGTATTTCTATATTTTTCTTTAGATTCTTCCGAAACTTTTCTTTTTGGAAGCTTTTTATATTCATCGCTTTGACAAAAACTTTTAACACCATGTTTTTGAAATATTGTATTTTGTCTTTTTTCATTAATATCGTGAATATTTTGTAGTTCTAATCTAGAAACAAATTTACATGTTTCTGGAGAATAGTAAAAATTTTCATCTAATGAAGTAAGTTGGCAACCTTCTTTAAAATTATCTATCGCCCATTTTTCAAAAATTAAAAAATCGGACCACTCTTCACAAAAAGATGCACCTTTATACATTTTGTTAGAAGGTGTTGAATATTTCCTTATTGTTCTCCAGGTTGAATAAAATTTACTATCTTCAACTCTTCTGTCTTTTTTAATTGTCATAATTTACTCCGGCTAGTTAATTTCTTCACACTATTATATTATAGCATTAAAGATATTCTGTGCTGAAGTATCCTGCCGAAGTCTTGTTTCCTGTTGAGCTAGCGCTTTGGCTTAAATTTAAATACCAATCATGTTGAGTAGAACTAGTATTACTACCATTAGGTCTTAAACCAGAAACACCAGGAGAATCAATTAATGATAAAACGCTACCAGAACCATAAATATTTGTCCAGTTTGCTAATCCAGAACCAACACTTCCAGTTTGAACCGTGCTTGGATGTCTTACTTCATAAGCCATACAGACAACACCACTAGGATTATTGTTAATGTTATTTCTATCATAACATACAAATTTAGCATTTTGGGTCTTAACCGCACTTGTATGATTAAAACTTATTTTTAAAGTTGATAGATGATTTGGCATATCTAAAACGTTCTTTGCAGATAGTCCATTAATAGAACCAGAGGCAGGATGAAGATATTTTACGTTATTTAACTGTGGTCCTTGAAATAATCCGTTACTATCTGTAATCCACGTAGAATCTTGATAGCTTGCCACATTTACGGACGACCCAAAGCTTGTTCCAAAAAACCCTAGACCGCTGCCGTTAAGACCAACGTTAGTGATCGCTAGATTATTTGATGAAAAAATTATTGTTGCCATTTTGTTACCTTTTTTAAGTGTCTATTAATAAATACTCTTTTATGTCGTTTTGTATTTTACCCATTTAGCTTGACCGCAATCCCAAATCTTATTAAAACCATGTTTATATCCAGTATTAGAAGGAAAATTCATTCTATGAAATGATTTATTATCTTTAGTCCATCTAAAACTTAAATACTCTGTTTTTTTAATAAAACCTAGATTCGCTAAATAATCTCCAGATCCATACCTTAAATCTATAAACGTTTGTATAAACTCTGGATCTAATTCTCTCTCAATATTCTTAATAAGTTTAGAAAAACCACCAATAACAGAATTATTATTCAAACAGCAAAATCTAGATATATCTAATCCATCACCCTTCTTTTTAACAATCATAAGAGATACTAGATTATCTTTATAAAACAATCCATATGGCTTACCACAAATATGTCCCATTAAATGATTATTCTCACAAAATTCTTTAGCTTCTTTATTAGATACCTTGCTAAAAGTACATTTTCTTGCATATATTTTATTGTTTAACCCTATTCGATTATTTATAATAGATTTAATAATATCTTGTTTATTTAATATCTCATCTTCTCTAAAAAAGAATGGTTTATAACCACTATCTAAATAAAAATCCCTCTTTTTTTTATGATAATATTTATCTCTTCTTAATTCCGAATGCCAGTATAAGCCATCGCATTCTATAATTGTTTTATCAAAACGAAAATCTGGAAAATATTTATCTAATTTTTTATTGTGTAGAAAATCAATATTAATACTTTCCAAATGGTTTTTAATAAAAGATTCTATAGATGTTGATTTTTTATCCATAAGTAATACATCACTACCAATAGATCTAAAAGCCACATGAACAGAAGAGGGTGTTAATTTTTTATCTTTAGCTATTTGTGTTAATGTTTTACCGTTAATAGTAATGGCTATACCACGTTTAATAGAAGATATTCTTAATCTTTCTCTACCAATATCGCTTTGATTATAAGATTTTACTCCATATTTTTTTAAACATGTTTCTTCTGATTTTTTAATAAACTCTTTTGTTTGCGTATATGAATTGCTCCCATATTTATTTAAACAAGTTTCTTTAATCTTTGATTTAATAGTTTTAGATTCCGATGGAGATCTTACACCATATCTTTTTATACAAGTATTTTTTACTTTTTCTTTAACAGAATCCATTCTTTGTGGATATTTATTACCATATTTTAATAAATTTGTTTCTTCTTTTTTTAATTTGCTTTTAGCCTTATCTTCTTTTGACCTATTTTTTATGCTTTTAACTCTTTTATCAACAATTTCTTTAGATTGTTTAGGTCTATTTTCTCTAAAAGATGGTAAAGATTGAAAATTTTCTACGCCATATTTTTTAAGATTAGAATTTCTAATTTTTATCTTATTACTTTCTTTTTTATTCATGAAAGAACAAGTTTCTGGAGATAAATAATCACAAGAATAATGAAAAACTAATCCTTCAATATAATTTTCGGTATACCAATCGTTAAATTTGTAAAAATCTTTCCAATCTTCACACATTTTTAAATTAGAATATTTTGTAGAGCTAGGATCACAAGAATATTTAATTTCAAACCATTTTTGATAAGCTTTTGTTTTTTTACCATTTTCGTATTTCCTAGTATCTCTACTCATGTTTTTCCTCTTATTGCTAATTTTCTGTATTTTGCCATAATAATATAGCTTCTTCAACCGAAATTTCAACTTTCCCAAGCTTTTTATTAACCATATTATGAATTTCTACTGTCCATTTAAAAAACCCCTCTTTACTCGAATAATCTACTGGCAAAACCCTTAAAAGCTCCTCAAGGTGGGATTTACAACTTCCACAAGATATTTTAGCTTTCCAAGCCTCAAACCATACTTTAGCATCTTCTTCTGACTCATATTTATGTGTATGTAAAAGCTGCCATAGAAATCTATAATAATTAAAGTCTTGGATTCCTTCTTTTATTTCTTCATTTCTAAAACTCGTAACGTCCTCTTGGGTAAAAACCTCTGGAATATGAGTATATATTACCGTTTTAATACCACTATCGCAAAAACATGTTGCTCCATATGGTATATTTCTTCCGCATTTACAAATTGGCATAATAAGCTGTAATCTTTCCTATATCTTCACCATAAGAATTATAAAAATATGGCTTTCCAATAAGTATTCTATCACATATTGGAATTTTACAATTAGGTCTTCCGCCAGCAGGATCACAATAATAATATTGATCATCGGATTCGTCTGAATATTTCCAAGCAGCGGTTAATGAAAAATATCCACATCTATATGGAACATTTTGTCCGTCAGATAGACCAACATCACTTAGATAGCTTTCACAATCTGGCACACTGCCATATATTATGTCATTTGTTTCATAACTAGTTATTCTAGCCCATGAAAAAATAAAATTATTACCAAGTGGAAAACCAGGATGACCTATAGTAAATTCAAGATTATATGTGCGATAACCATATATCCATGGATTCCATAGTCCAGTAAATGTATTTTTATATCTAATTGCGGTTGTGTTTTCTATTTTACCGCTTCCAACAATTGTTTGACTATTAGGATAAATAGCCGATATTGTGTTTGGATTACTACAATCTGATATTTCCAATGGGAAAATATTAGTTCTATTAAAAGCGAATAAACCAGTAGATTTTGATGTAAAAACATATTCTTGATATTCAGAAAGCTCTGTTTTTGTATAAAAATAATCTTTAAAATCTGTAAACTCATAAATTAATGAATTCTTATTAAATAAACAATCTGGCTCTTTTTCAAAAAGACATGGTTGTCCACATCCAGTATTATTAGAAACTCTTATACTAGGAACGTTTCCTAGATCATAATATTCTTCAGTAATTTCATTATCAAAACCATATGTTCCTATATAACCAGAATTTTTAATAATTTTTATTTTTCTAGTATTACAATCAATTTCATAAGATCCTCCACACGTAGGCCAAAAACAATATGCTGTAATCTGTTCATGTCCACAACTATTAGTAGCATCAAGAATAAATTTTTCATATTGTAATGGTTGATAACTACCTCTAATTCCATATCTTGAAGCATTTGCAAAACCAGAAATATCTCCATTATCCTGATCTACTATATATCCATAATCAATATGTGGCCCTGGATAATCATTATTAAATTCACTAGTTAAAAAAGAACTTGTTGATTTAGTTGTACTATATTCAAATTTACCATATTTAAAAACTAAATTGACCGTAGGTTTATCAGAGCCATCTTCTGCGCAACAAAAACAATCCCCAGTAAAACACCCCATATCATCAGATGTTAAAACGGCTATATTATTATCTATACCAATAACAACATGATTATTATCTGGAAAACTTTGGTCTATAAGAAACAAATTAGGAATATCCATTAACATCCCTTAGCAGTAAACCAAACTAACCATTGACCAGAACCATTAGTATATTTATCATATTCAAATAACTTATATTGACCGCTCTGAGTAATTCTTAAATCTTTAATATAATCAGATGTTCCACCAGCAACCCAAACACCTCTTGATTCATCCCATCTGGTATCTAGTGGTCCAACTTTCCAATCTTCTGTTTTAGAAATATCTGCTGGAACAATATTACCACTAGTACTAACTCCCCAACCAGCCATTATTAATGGAGATCTTAAAGCCATACTTCTAAAAACACTTGGTTCTTCAACATTAGACAGATTAATATTTGTATGCCCACTTACACCAGCCCCATGAACAACAACACTATGAGTATTAATCTTTTTAAATGGATTTAAATCATCTACAGTTGGAAATGCTCCAGATGGTTTAATAAAATTTGGAATATTAGTATTAGAAGTAAATCCACTTATTGCAACACCACTAATATTACCGCTTGTACTAATTCGTGAATATGTACTATATGGAGTAAATAATGTATCCAATGCGCATCCAGCAATTGATTCCCAATTTTCACTATCTAACACTGTTGGTATTTCATAAAATGGCATAGAAGCTATGTTATATTGACCACTTCCATAAGTACTGGCCATAAGCATTTGGTGTGGACTTTTTGGCTGTTTAGCTCTAGGAACATTTTTAAGATTTAAAACAGATCCAAACTTAACATGACTAAGTGGATAAACAGGTTTAATTTTACCTTTCTTAGAAGCATCTCTTTGTAACTTATGTATCTTTTTATATTGCTCTAAATTATGTCTGGTATTATCCCCGAATTTTTGTGACCATTTTTCCATTCTATATGTTGTTGTTACTCCGTTTTCACCAATACTAGTACTAATTTGAGTAATGGTTGGTCCTCCAGCAAAAATTTGATGAGCTATACTAAAAAGTGGAGATCCAGGAAATTCAACAGAGCCAGATTCATTAATTATTGAATTAGTATAAACATCTTGAACCATAGCTGTTCCAGCAGCATTCATCTGTGAAAATCCACCATAATTCCAGGGATTTAATTCTTGGTCTTGTTCAAATTCTACTTTACCCTGCATTCCCTGAGTAAACCAAGGACCATATGTTACTTGATTATTTTTAAGTGGTATAGCAGCCATTTGTGGTATTAGGTTAACTTTAGACATATCAACAAAATAACTACTAGATCCAACCTGATTTTTTAATTTAGCAAAAGCATCTTTAGCAATATTACTCCAGTGTTTAGAATCAACAATATTACCATCTTCGTCTTTTTCTAAATCTTCTGGAACAGACATAAGATATGATTCTTCTAAAACGCTAAAACTAATAATATTATTAACATATTTTATTCTTCCTGGTAACGTAATAACAACCCTTGGGGAAAACGCAGTGTTCTTATTAAGAAAAACTATTTCATTTTCAACGTCTGCTTTTACGAAGACATATTTATCCTGAATATAATAATCGTTTTCTTGTAATTCACCAAGATTTAATTCTGCTATTTCAAATGGTCCAAATCTAACATAACATTTAATTTTATTATTTTCATCTAAAGAAAAATATGGAAAATTTGGTAATAGATTATTATTTATAATATTTGGAAGTACAGACTCTTCAATATATCCACTTTCGGTTGGCTCCAAAGTAGTGCTAATAGAATAGTCTTCATTTCTTTTAGCAAAAACAAATGGAATCCTTACCATAAATTTCAAACCAAAATATTCGGAAGCATACGAATAAAGATAATCATATACTTTTTTTGTTAACTCAAGAAAATTATTTTTAGCATCAAGATTTCGCTCTAAACGAGCAAGATCTTTTACTCCAAGCGTATCAATATTTAAATCATTAATATTATTAATCTTCATATCAGGCTGTTCAATTAATCTATCATATTTTCCATAATGAATACTAGATTTAATTTTCTTAACCCTTTCTTCTGGCAACGAAGGATTATCATTGGGATCTATATTTTTATATATTGATAAATAACCCATCCAAGCATCTATTGACTCTAAAACAGCTCTAAGTTCTAGTAAATCTGTTTGATAATTATACCAACTTGTTCCAGGCCAACTAATAGGTTTTCCATCAATAAAAAAGGTTTCATTGCTCTCTTGTGGAAAATCGCTAAAAACTTTACCTCTTTTAGCAATATTAACATTACCATCTTGATCTAGACCCCAATATCTAGCAATTGTATCATCGTATATTGGATTCTCTTCTTCTTTCTTGTTATTAATATATGATTCGCCAACATTATTAAACTGAAAATATATTTGCTCAACTTGGCTTCCAACTAAAAATTTATTAGTAGTGTTATAATTTAATTCAAATCCAGATTCGGTAGAAATATAGTTTTCTGTAATACTATTTATAAGCCTATATATAGAACCATTAAGTTGTGGGATATTATTGCTTACGGTAATAACTGTTATATAATTACCAGTCATAACAACAGTAAATTCGTGATTAGCTAAATCGCAAATAGATTGAATAAATCCTAATAATGTTATTGATGTTCCCCCACCAATTCTAAAATCATTTTGAATATTTGGCAATAAAGAAAGATCTATATAATATGGTTGTCCACCAAGATATATTGGAACTATTTGATTAAGTTGAGTAAAAGCATCTCTAACTAATTTCCAAGGTATTCCGGATTCATTTTTTAAAGATGATCCATAACCAAAGCTTTCTAAATATCCGAATATATTATAAAGATTAGGAACATTATATGTATATCCAGTATATCCATCAATAATTAATTGAACGCCATCTAATAAAGATCTTGGATCAGATATTGTTACTTCCCAACCTCTATTAATAGAGTGAGATTTAACCTCTCTAATATTAGAAAGAATGCCATCAAATATCCAACCGCTATATTGAAATCTGATACCCTGTCCT